>Ga0315290_10000475_pt1 | contig 26016 bp, 14 predicted proteins | sample YL17G12_0_MG_FD_203627 | JGI IMG/M metagenome (GOLD analysis project Ga0315290, IMG submission 203627) | Sediment microbial communities from Yellowstone Lake, YNP, Wyoming, USA - YL17G12_0 | ecosystem: Environmental > Aquatic > Freshwater > Lake > Sediment | place: USA: Wyoming | collected... | reverse complement strand
CTCGGAGGGGTGGGGGGGCATGGGGTGACCTGCTGGGGCTACAACTACACCACCGGCGATCCCGACGACTACTTGGGGATCTGGATCACCGACTCCGACGACGACAAGCACTTGGCCAATCCTACCGATCGGCTGCGCTATTACGAAGTTGAGTTGGTCAACAACTCCTGGTGCCTCCAAGACTACTACGGCTCGGACAACTGGTACATCCGGCGCGTGTATTCCCTGGCCCGGTCGCCGGACAGCGTCACCGTCGATGCCGGCGCCGCCAAGGACAACGGCACGGCCGACACGTTCAGTGTCTCGACCAGCAACAACATCGTGACGGTCACGGTCAACGGCTCCGCGAACCGAACCGTGCCGACGTACCGCCTCACCTCGCTGACCATCAACGGCTCGAGCGACGTGGACACGATCAGCCTGGCCAGCCTCAGTGGCGTGAGCGGCTTCACTTCCCACCTCAACGGCTCCGGCGCCAACGACTCGATCACCGGCAGCCAGTATGTCGACGTGATCTACGCCAGCACCGGAAACGACACCATCTACGGCGGTTCCGGCAACGACGAGATCCACGGCGACGCCGGCAGCGATTACATCTACGGCCAGCAGGGGAATGACAGCCTCTACGGCGACGCCGACGCCGACTACATCCGCGGCGACAACGGGTACGTCGAGGCCTACAAGGGCCACGACTGCATCTTCGGCGGCACCGGCAACGACTCGCTCTACGGAGACGGCGGCAACGACACCATCACCGGCGACGCCGATCAGGATTACATCCTCGGCGACTGGGGCTACTTCAACGACTATTACGCCTCCTACGGCTACGCCCCTTACGGAGGCTCCGACTCCCTCCTCGGCGGCACCGGCAACGACACCATCCGCGGCGAGTTGTCGGGCGATACGCTGTCGGGCCAGGACGGCAACGACCTGTGCTATGGTGATTTCGCCTGGTACGGCGGCTACGGCGAGTACGGCTATCTCGCCTACGGCGGGAGCGACCTTGTCGACGGCGGCGAGAACAACGACGTCCTTTACGGAGAGCAGTTCGGCGACAACGTTCTCGGTCAAAACGGAGCTGACTTGCTCGTTGGGGACGACGGCCAGGGAGGCACGTACTACTCCGGCAACGACACCCTCAACGGCGGCAGCGGGAACGATACGCTCTACAGTGAGGCGGGCAGCGACACGCTGCTGGGCGAGGCGGGAGACGACACGCTCAACGGCGGCGACGGCGCCGACACGTACCGCTATCTCAACATCGGCGACGTGAGTCAGGGCAACGACTACATCACGGAAAGCGGCGACTCCGCCGGCGACGTCCTTGACTTCACCGACTACAACTACGCCGTGGACGTCGACATCAGCCTGACCACCCAGCAGAACGTTGCCTCCAACGGAGTCGAGAACCGGCTCCGACTGACCCTGGCAAGCAACGTGCTGATTGAGAAGGTCTTCGGCAGCAGCGGGGCCGACGAGATCCTGGGCAACGGGGACGCCAACTACCTTGTCGGCAACGGAGGCGACGACGAGATCCGCGGCGCCGGTGGCAACGACACGATTGCCGGCGGCACCGGCAGTGACCTCCTCTATGGGGGAACCGGGGACGACACCTTCGTGTTCGCGGGGTCCAGCAACCTGGGCACCGACACGGTCAACGAGGCCTCCGGGGAAGGGACGGATATCCTCGATTTCAGCAGCCTTGGCCAGAAGATCGACGAACTCAAGCTCGCCCAGACCGGCTCGACGCAGACCGTTGCCAGCGGCCTGCTGAGCTTGTATCTGGTCAATGAGACGATCGAGAACGCCAAGGGGACGGCGTACGCCGACAAGATCACGGGCAACAGCCTCAGCAACGTGATCTACGGCGGTGCCGGGAACGACAGTCTCTATGGGGGCAGCGGCGGGAACGACTCGCTGTACGGCGAGGGTGACAACGACTATTTGGACGTCGGCGATGGGGTTGGCGGTGACTACGTCAACGGGGGCACCGGCACGAACACCGTCGTCTATGACCAAGGCGACACGGTCGTCTAGCGCGAACGTCGCCAGGAGCACGGGACTCCCACCAACCCTCCACATGAGGGTCGGTGTTTGAGCTTGCCTGCGACTGGCAGGGCTGGGCATCAGCGCCCAGCCCTGCCAGCCCCGGGGCCCATTCCGCCCCGGATCGTGCGGGGGAATGACATCGGGCGCCACGGGCATCCTGCCCGTGCCTGTCCGCAGCGCTGGCGAGATGCCAGCGCCGCTTTGACGCGTCCATCGAAGATTGACAAGGCGTTAGGCATTGACGACTCCTGTCAGCGGGAGTCTGTCGAACACGGGTGGAGCGGGCGCGGGACCTCTGCCTGTCGGGGTGGCGCGCGCCCGGCACCACGGACGTTTGGCACGTCGGAAGCAAGGATCGTGCCGACGTGGGTTTTTTCCCGACTGAGGCTGGGATGGAACCTGGACGACTTCCCCCGGCCAAGAGGAGATCGAGCCATGTTGAAGAGTCTCTGGAAAGGGCTGACGAGCCCCCGTCGTTCTTGCAGGAAGAGGGGGCTGAATCATCGGCCGTTGCGTATCGGGGTGGAGCCGCTCGAAGCGCGGCGGCTCTTGTCGATCGTCTGGGACAATCGGGGGATTGACGACGACTTCGAGGATGTCTACGGCGACGACGAGGACATCGCCCGCGCCATCGTGGACCGGGCGTTTGCCGATTGGAACCGGTTGATCGACCTGAACTGGGATGACGACCACGATCCGGACACAAGTCCGCAGAACGGAGACCTGACCATCGACGTCTATGCCGCGAATCTTGGCGGCGCACGGGGAATGACGTCGAACATCGAGTTTGACGCACCAAGAGACGGGCGACCCAGCGCGGCAGATATCACCCTGGATGACAACGGAGGAGGGGCCGGCTGGCACTTTGGGGTGGATGACGACTACCTTTTCAGCACCCTGGCGACTCCCTTCCACGGAACGATTCCCAATAGCGGGGATGACAACGATTTCTACCGGACCACAGCGCACGAGATCGGACACGCGGCGGGCCTCCTGACGAACGTGGGGGAGGCGGCAATTTCCGACTTCCTTGTGCTGCGCGGCGAGGACCAGGTCGACGGGTGGTCCGACCTGTTTCTGTTCCACAATGCCAATGGCGAGTTCGGCATCCAGGCCACATTGACCGAGAACGGGGGCGGGCATTTTTACGAGGGGCCGGCAGACCCGGAGTACCCCAACGACCCCATTCATCCGCACGAGTTGCTGAACGCGGGACGAACCGTGTCCCCTCCTCCGACGACCCGGCAACTGGTTAGCGACCTGCTTGTCGAGGTGCTGGCCGATGCGTACGACTACGACGTGACGCTCCCCTCGGACGTCGACACCCTCTACGTCGCCCGTGACGCGACCGATCAACAGAACCGGCACCTCGTCGTGCGCGGCCTGGAGGGGAGCTCGAACGACAGCTTCACGATCACCCGCGTCGGCAACAACGTGAAGGTCGAGGTCAACGGCACGGAGGAACTGGTCGCGTTTGGCGACGTCGACTCGATCGTCATCACCGGCGGGGATGGGAACGACACCATGTACTTCGTCCTCACCAACGGCGATCCGATTCCTCCCCAGAACGCCAGCTTCGACGGCGGAAGCGGGACGGACACCATCAAGGCCACGGGAAGCGGCAGCTTCACCCTTGCCAATGCCAGCCTCACGACGCCCTCGGGGACCATCTCCCTGACCAGCATCGAGAAGGGGTATCTTGTCGGCGGCTCCTCGGCCGACACGCTCGATGCCTCCGGCTTCAGCGGCCAGGTGACGCTCTACGGCGGCTCCGGGGCCGACCTGCTCAAAGGCGGCTCTGCCAACGACACCATCTACGGCGAGGCCGCCAACGACACCATCTACGGCAACGGCGGAGCCGATTACATCCTCGGCGGTGACGGCGACGACGAGATCCACGGCGACGCCGGCAACGATAGCATCTTCGGAAACTCCGGCAATGACACCCTCTACGGTGACGCCGACCCCGACTACATCCGCGGCGACAACGGCTACGTCGAGGCCTACAAGGGCCACGACTGCATCTTCGGCGGAACCGGCAACGACTCGCTCTACGGAGACGGCGGCAACGACACCATCACCGGCGACGCCGATCAGGATTACATCCTCGGCGACTGGGGCTACTTCAACGACTGGTACGCCTCCTACGGCTACGCGCCCTACGGCGGCAACGACTCCCTGCTCGGCGGCACCGGCAGCGACACCATCCGCGGCGAGCTGTTGGGCGATACGATCTCGGGCCAGGACGGCCACGATTTGTGCTATGGTGATTTCGCCTGGTACGGCGGCTACGGCTACGGCGAGTACGGCTATCTGGCCTACGGCGGCAACGACTTGATCACCGGCGGCCTCGACAACGACACCTTGTGCGGAGAGCAGTTCGCCGACACCGTCCAGGGCGACGGCGGCACCGATCTTGCCTACGGGGACGACGGTCAGGGGGGTACGTACTACTCCGGCAACGACTCCATGGATGGCGGGGCTGAGGCCGATTCCCTCTACGGCGAGGCCGGCAACGACACCATCGCCGGCGGCTCGGGGACTGACCGCATCGAGGGCGGGACCGGAAACGATTCGCTCAGCGGTGACGCGGGCGACGACTCGCTGTACGGCCAGTCCGGCAACGACACCGTCCTGGGTGGCTCGGAGAACGACCGGCTGGAGGGCGGTGATGGAAGCGATTCGCTCGACGGCGGCACGGAGAACGACACCTACGTCTTCTCCGGCTCCACCAACCTGGGGACGGACACGATCAACGAAGCCGCCGGTGCAGGGACCGATGCCCTCGACTTCACGAGCTTCGGCCATGCCATCACGCTGGACCTGACGCAGGTCGGAACCACGCAAACCGTCTCCTCGGGCTATCTCAGCCTCAGGATTGCCAACGACAACGCCATCGAGAACGTCAAGGGCTCGGCCTATGCCGACTACATCAAGGGCAACAGCCTGGGGAACACCATTTACGGCGGCAATGGCAACGACTCGATCTATGGCATGGATGGCGCGGACATGCTCTATGGCGAGGGGAACAACGATCGGCTCGAGGGTGGCCTGGGCAACGATTCCCTCGAAGGGGGAATCGGGGACGACACCTTCGTGTTCGCGGGGTCCAGCAACCTGGGCACCGACACGGTCAACGAGGCCTCCGGGGCGGGGACCGACATGCTGGATTTCGGCAGCCTCGGCCAGAAGATCGACGAACTCAAGCTCGCCCAGACCGGCTCGACGCAGACCGTTGCCAGCGGCCTGCTGAGCTTGTACCTGGTCAATGAGACGATCGAGAACGTCACGGGGACGGCGTTTGCCGACAAGATCACGGGCAACAGCCTCAGCAACGTGATCTACGGCGGTGCTGGGGACGACAGTCTCTATGGAGGCAGCGGCGGGAACGACTCGCTGTACGGCGAGGCCGGCAACGACTATTTGGACGTCGGCGATGGGGTTGGCGGTGACTACGTCAACGGAGGCACCGGCACGAACACCGTCGTCTATGACCAAGGCGACACGGTCGTCTAGCGCGAACGTCGCCAGGAGCATGGGACTCCCACCAACCCTCCACACGAGGGTCGGTGTTTGAGCTTGCCTGCGACTGGCAGGGCTGGGCATCAACGCCCAGCCCTGCCGGCGCTCGTGCTGGTTCCGTCGCGCGTACCGCCAGGGAAATGACATTTGTTTCTGTCTCAATTGGCGTTTTTTCTCGCCTTGGGGTTTCTTGCCCCGATCCCCGGTGCGCCGCTTGACAGCTACTGCATCGGCGATATACTCCTTACCGCTGCCCTCAGGGTTTGCCTTCTTGAGCCAGGTTTCCATGGGGGGTGCAGTCGGGTCCAAGGGAGTGCTTTTCGGCCACACCGGGCCGATGCCTCCATCATCTCCATTTCACGTCGGGAGGATACGCTTATGATCGAGAGTCTCAGAGACCGGTTCTCACGTCGTCGTTCCACGCCGGCCAAGCGGAAGCTGGGCTTCCGCCCGCTCCGCGCCGGCGTTGAGCCGCTCGAAGAGCGGCGGCTCCTGGCAGCCGCAACGACGATCAGCATCAAGCCCTGCGTCCAGGAGGTGACCCCCGCCGCGGCGGTCATCCTCTGGGAGACGGGCCAGGACTGCTCGGACAACCAGGTGTACTACCGAGTGGCCGGCAGCGGCGGGGCGTTCAACTCCGTCACCACCGACCGCAACGCAGACACCAAGATCGCCGAGATGCAGATCACCGGCCTGTCGGCGGACACCGAGTATGAGTTCCGCGTCAGGTCCAAGGCCGCCAAGCGGAACAACGGCTACAGCCCCTCGTCGACCGATTGCTGGAGCTTCAAGACGTTCCCCAACCCCGCCTCGCCGCCGAGCCAGTTCACCTTTGTTGCCTACGGCGACACGCGGACCAACCCGACCTGGCACCAGGGGGTGGCCGACGATATCGCGGCCCAGAATGCGGCCTATGTGATCCACGTCGGCGATGCGCCGGAGACCGGCGAGGGGACGGGCTATCGCAGCCAGTGGAAATCGATGTACTTCGACCCGGCCACGAACCTCTTGAACGGAGTGGTCTACTCCCAGCCCACCCACCGGCCCGCGGTCCCCGTCATCCCCGTCCAGGGAAACCATGAATACGCCGGGACGGGGACCCACTGGTACAGCTCCTACATGTCGCTGCCCAACAATGGCGTCTCCGGCGACGCGGAGAAGTACTTCTCCTTCACCTACGGCAACGTCTTCAACATCGGGCTGAACACGGTCGCCGACGATTACCCGAGCGAAGCCCCCAGCTACGCCCCGGGGAGCAACCAGTACAACTGGCTGGTGAGCCAGCTCCAGTCGACCGCGTTCCAGGACGCCACCTGGCACGTCGTCTACATGCACCACCCGGCCTACACCTGGTGCCAGGGACACAGCGAGAGCGTCAACGTGCAGAACTACCTGGTTCCGCTGTTCGAGCAGTACGGCGTGGACCTGGTCTATTACGGCCACTGCCACGTCTACGAGCGGTACGTGAACAACGGCATCCAGTACGTCCTCTCGGGCGGCGGCGGAGCGCCGGGGCACTACGACCGGACCGATCAGGACACCACGCCCCCGGTCCGCGTTTCCGGGCTGTTCTGCGACGCGACCGACACGGACAAGCACCTCCAGAGCTCGATCATGGACGTGGACGTGCCCAACCGCACGCTCAACTACGAGTGCTACGCCCACGACCGCTCGCTTGGCTTCACCGACACCTTCATGCTCACCAAGCCGGCCTTGTTCTCCGGCGGCGTGCTCTCGGTGTACGGCGATGCCACGGTGTCGGCCACTCCGGAGGGCTTTGTCACGGTCAACGGCAAGACGCTCTCCGGGCTGGTGCGGGCCTCGCAGGTCACCCAGCTTAGGGCGTTCGGCCCGGGCGCGGACCTGTCGGGCGTGACGGCCGCCAACGGCTTCGCGAAGCTCGGCAGGAACGTGCAACTGCTGGGCAGCGACTCGGAGGACCTTGGCAGCGCCGTGGTGCTCCTCGGGGTGAATGTCGCCTCGGCCGCCGAGCCGGCCGCTGCGCCGAAGCTCATCGATGCCGCCTCGGTCGACCAGGTCATGGCCCGGGAGGTCAAGGTCTCGACCCCCGCCGCCTCGCAGACCGGCTCGCTCCTGGGCGGCAGTGCCGGCTTCCGTGCCGCGGCCCGGGCCAAGGACGCCCTGTTTGCCGACGCCGGCGAGGAGTTGCCGACGCTCAGGCTGCGGCGCCCCGGGGCCCGCTAGGGCGAACGTCCACGCGGATTTCCGCTCACCCGGGACTCGAGGCCGCTCTGGCAGCGGAGCCTCGGGTCCCGGGGCAGCGGCCGCCACGGTCCGTTGCTGCGATTGTCCGCCCATTGACGCTCGCCCCCGGTCCATGGTAAGAGATCCTATGCACACGGATCCTTAACCGCCCTGGTGGCTTGCCATGCACGTCCTTTACGTCCACAAGAACTATCCGGCCCAGTTCGGACATCTCGCCCGGCACCTGATCGAGCATCACGGCTTTCGGTGCACGTACGTTTCGGAGCGGGCTCCCCCGCCTCCGGGCCCCATCCGCTACCTCCAGTACAAGGTCAAAGGTGGGGCCACCGCCCGGACCCACTATTGCAGCCGGACCATCGAGAACTTCACCTGGCACAGCATCGCCGTCTACGAGACCATGAAGGCCCACCCGGAGATCAAGCCGGACCTGGTGGTCGGCCACAGCGGTTTCGGATCGACGCTGTTTCTGGGGGAGCTGTACGATTGCCCGATCCTCAACTACTGCGAGTGGTATTATCACTCGGAAGGCTCCGACTCGGACTTCCGCACGGAGACGACGAAGAACCCGTTGAATTCGCTGCGGTCTCGGGTCCGCAACGCGGCCCTGCTGGCCGACCTTCAGTACGCCACCGCGGCTTACAGTCCCACCCACTGGCAGCGGACCCGCTTGCCCGCGCAGTACCAGTACAAGCTCCAGACCATCTTCGACGGCATGGATACCGACTTCTGGCGCCGGCAGCCCGCGCCCCGGGACGGGGTCCGCCGGGTGGGCAACCGGGAGATTCCGCCGGGCACGCGGATCGTCACCTACGTGTCGCGGGGGTTCGAGTCGGTCCGCGGCTTCGACGTCTTTATGAAGGTCGCCGAAGCCCTATGCCGGATGCGGCGGGACGTGATCTTCATCTGCATCGGCTCGGACAAGGCGAGCTACGGCGACGACAGCTCCCAGACCCAGGGGAAAACGTTCCGGGAACACGTCCTCTCCCAAGGCAACTTCGATCTCGACCGGTTCGTCTTCACCGGTCAGATCCCGCCGCCGGAGCTGGCCCGCATCCTCAGTCTGGGCGATCTGCACGTCTACCTCACGGTCCCCTTCGTGCTGAGCTGGTCGATGCTCAACGCGATGTCGTGCGGGTGCGTGGTGCTGGCCTCGGACACGGAGCCGGTGCGGGAGGTGATCGATCACGGCCGCAACGGGCTGTTGGCGCCGTTTTACGACGTGGAGGGATTTGCGGCCCGGGCCGCTCAGGTGCTCGACGATCCCGGCGCCTACCGGTCCCTGGGCGAGGCGGCGATCCAGACGATCCACAGCCGGTACAGCATGCAAGTGACGGTTCCGAAGATGCTCGACCTGTACCAGCGGGCCCTCTCCGCGCCGCCCCAGCCCCCCGCCATGGCCCCCCAGGAAGACCGGCTGGGGTCTGCCGGGCAGGGGCCGGCGCCTCGCCCGGCCGGCCCGAGGGCCCAGGCCGAGGTCCCCCTGCCCTCGATCCTCGTGTCCGTTGCCGACCCCGGCATGCCGGACCCTTTCCACCAATTAGCCCAACAGCATCCCTGGCCCAAGGAGAAGCCCACCCTGGCCGGCTGCGAGGATTGCCGCTGGATGCGGCCGGCACAGGAAAAGATGCTCTGCGGCGTGCTGGACGGGACCTCGCGCCTGGTGATCGAAGTCGGGGCCTGGACCGGGCTCTCGACGCGGGCCCTGGCCCGGTGCGCTCCCCAGGCCAGGCTGATCGCCATCGATCGCTGGTGCGGCGTCTCGGACCCCCTTGCCAGCGCCGATTGGAAGGCCATGCTGCCCGAGGTGTACCAGCGGTTCCTGGTCAACTGCTGGGCTGCCCGGGACCGCATCGTTCCCTTGCGGGCGGCGATCGCCGACGGCCTCAGCACGGTCCACGCCCTGGGCCTCTGCCCGCAACTCGTCTATCTCTCGCTGGATCATTCGGAACCGGTGGAACGGATTCTCGATCTGGCCCACCAGTTGTTTCCCACGGCCGTGCTCGCGGGCAGTCACTGGGGATGGCCGCGGCTGCGCAGCGCCATCCGCACGTTGGCCGGCAAAGGCCCGCTGGAACTGGAGGTCGCCGACGGCCTGTGGAGGCTCTGGAGAAAACCCTGATGGCCCGCTCCGCCCCCCCAAACGCCGCCATCGACTTCGTTCCCGAGGCCTACAGCTTCGAGCCGAAGCGGATCCTGGGCCGGATGGCCGCGGGGAAGGGCTTCCTGGCCGGTTACTTGCGCCATGGCGGCGCGGAGAAGTTCTATTGCCTCTCGGCGAATCTCGAGCAGTTTTACGCCTTCACGGCGACGGCGGCGGAGCTGGGACGGGCGGCCACCCCGGTCCGCTGGATTCGCCCCCACGACCCGAAGACGATCTGCGAGCCGGGATGCCTCTACCATCCCGACCCAAGGCTCGGCGATCTCGCCTGGCAGCGCCGCCTGGTCGGCCAGCGGGCCTACAGCCTCTGCGGCGTCAATCATACGATCTGCAGCGCGGGCGCCATGGACGGGGTTGGCATGCTCCTGGTGGCCCCCGTGCAGCCCTGGGACGCCGTGATCTGCACCTCGCGTGCGGCCAAGACCGCCATCCAGCACATGCTCGATCAGTGGGGCCAGTACCTGGCCGCGCGCCTCCAAGGCACCCCCCGCTGCCCCGTCCAGTTGCCGGTGATCCCCCTCGGCGTGGACTGCGACGCCTACTCCGACAACGCCAGCGCAGCGCAGTCGCGCAAGACGATCCGCGCACGGCTCGGGATCGGCGACGGCGAGATCGCCGTGCTCTACGCCGGCCGGCTGACCTATCACGCCAAAGCCCATCCCTTGCCCTTGTACCTCGCCCTGGAAGCGGCCGCGCAGCGCACCGGGAAGCGAATTCACCTGATCGAGGCGGGCTGGTTCGCGGGAGCCAGCTTCGACGCCGAGTTCCGGGCCGCCGCCAAACAGACCTGCCCCTCGGTCCGGGTCCACTTCGTCGAGGGCCGCGGGCCCGACTACCGCCACGTCTGGCACGGCGCCGACGTCTTCACCTCCCTGTCGGACAACATCCAGGAGAGCTTCGGCCTGACGCCGATCGAGGCCATGGCCGCCGGCCTCCCCCAGGTCATCACCGATTGGGACGGCTACCGGGACACGGTCCGCCACGGGATCGACGGGTTTCGCGTGGCCACCGTGACGCCGCCGCCCGGAACCGGCCGGGAACTCGCCCGCCGCTACTTCTTCAATCAGCTCCCTTACCACCTCTATGCCGGCCACGCCAGCCAGGCCACCGCCGTCGACGTCGGCCAGTGCATCGAGGCCTTCACCCGCCTGGTCGACAACGCCGACCTGAGAAGCCGGTTCGGCGCGGCCGGCCGGCAGCGGGCCCGCGAGTGCTTCGACTGGGCCGTCATCGTCCGCCGCTACCTGGACGTCTGGCAGGAGCTTGCCGAGCTCCGCGCCCGCGCCGAGGAGTGCGCCCCGCCGGCCCCGGACGGTCCACCCCATCCGCTCCGGGAAGACCCCTTCGCCGCCTTCGCCTGCTTCCCCACGGCCATCCTCGGCCCGGACACCACGGTCCGCCTCTCCCCGGACCGCCCGCCCCGCCGGCTCCAGGACGTGCTCAAGATGCCGATGATGCGCTTCGCCTCGTCCATGCTGCTGCCGAAGGCCGAATGCGCGGCCCTGCTGGACCGCGTCGGCAAGGGAGCATGCCGGGTCTCGGACCTGCTCGAAGGGTCCACCTCCGAAGCCCACGACCACACCCTGCTGCGGACCCTGGCCTGGCTGGCCAAGGCCGACCTGATCCGCGTCGACGGGCTCACCGTCCCGGAGGATTGACCGCTCTGCCCGATTCCAGGAGGGCACGTGCGGATCGAGTCCTGAGGGCCTCTACCAGGACCTCCGGACGCATGGTTATCCTGGTACGTGGGGACCACACCGACACGACCGGCGGACACGACCCATGGCGAACACGCGCATCCACCGCATCCTCGACGAAGTCGGGGCCATCGCCTTTCCCGGGGTGTTCGACACCCTTTCGGCCAAGATCTGTCAACGGGCGGGGTTTCCTATGGGTTTCGTGTCCGGCTACTCGGTCTCGGCCACGACGATCGGCGAGCCCGACCTGGGCCTGTTGACCCAGACCGAGATGATCGACCGGGCCCGGCGGATCGCCATGAGCGTGTCGATCCCGATTATCGTCGACGCGGATACCGGCTACGGCAACCCGCTGAACGTCTTTCGCACGGTCCAGGAGCTGATTGCCGCCGGGGCCGCCGGCTGCTTCCTCGAGGACCAGGTCTGGCCCAAGCGGTGCGGACACCTGCGGGGCAAGCGGATCATCGACCGGGAGGAATACGTCCAGAAGATTCGCGCCGCGGTCGAGGCCCGCGCCGGCCGCGACTTCTTCCTCGTCGCCCGGACCGACGCCCTGGCCGTGGCCGGCATGGACGAGGCGGTGTTGCGGATCGAGTCGGCCCGGGCCGCCGGGGCCGACGCCAGCTTCATCGAGGCCCCGGGCTCGATCGAGCAATTGGCCGAGGTCGGCCGCCGCGTGCCCAAGCCCGCCGTGGCCAACATGATCGAAGGGGGCCGCACCCCGGTCCTGCCCAAAGAGCGCCTCGTCGAGCTCGGCTACCAGTTGATCCTCTATCCCCTGGCGGCCCTGCTGGCCGCGGCCCGGGCCATGGAGCTGGTCTGCCGGAAACTCCGCCAGGATGGCACGACCACCGGGCTCGAGAGCCAACTGATGAGTTTCGGCGAGTTCAACGACCTGATCGGCGTTGAGGACAGGCACGCCCTGGCCGAGCGATTCGGGGCTGGCTAGCGGCCTTGAAGGCCGAAAGGTGTTGTCGTTGGGTCAGGTCTTGGGCCCTTCCATCGGAGGTCTGGGGACCTCCCCCGCCGTGAGGTTCCCTCCGTTCCCTATAATGCAGTAGTCCGTCCAATCCCATGGAGACTGTCCGTATGGTGCAGACTGCCAGTACGATGATGCTGCCGCTGGGTGCCCCTGCCCCCGAGTTCGCGCTGCCGGACCCCGGCGGCAAGATCGTTTCGCTCTCCGATTTCATCGACGCGCCGGCGCTGTTGGTGATCTTCATGTGCAATCACTGTCCCTATGTGCAGCACGTGGCCGACGGGCTGGCCGCCCTGGCCCGGGAGTACCAGGAGCGGGGCGTGGCCGTGGTCGGGATCAACGCGAACGACTGGACCACCTATCGCGACGACGCCCCGGCGAAGATGGCCGAGGAGGCCCGCCGCCGCGGATACACCTTCCCGTACCTGGTCGACGAGACCCAGGAGACGGCCAAGGCGTATCGGGCCGCGTGCACGCCCGACTTCTACGTCTTCGACAAGGACCGCAAGCTGGCCTACCGCGGCCAGATGGACGGGGCCCGGCCGGGCAACAACGTCAGGGTCAGCGGCGCCGACCTCCGCGACGCCCTGGACGCCGTCCTGAAAGGACGCCCCGCCCCGAAGAACCAGAAGGCCAGCCTCGGCTGCAACATCAAGTGGCGCCCCGGGAACGAGCCGGAGTACTTCCGGTGATCGCTTTCCGCATTGTCCCGCGTCCGCGTGGCGCAGATCGCCACCGACGATCTCGCCCATGGCTCGTCGGTCGACGAGATGTGCCGCCAGCACCCCGATCTCACCCCGGCCGGTGGGAAATGCGGGCCAGACCCAACGACCTGCCGCGCCGAGCCGGCGGCGCTCAGGCCGCCATGGCTTGGGGAGCGAGTTCCTCGAGCAGGTTGATGGTGCGCAGGACGTTCCCCTGGGCGTCGTGGAAGCGGATGATGCCTTCGTCGAGCAGCCAGACGGCCTTCAGCCCGGCCGCCCGGTACGATCGAGCCAGGCACTGGCCGTCGCTCACGAAAAGGGTTTCTTTCAGGTGGAACAGGCTGGGCATGGAGGCACCCAGCTCGAGGAACACCCGCGCCACGATGTGCTTCACCTCGCGGGGCTGTGGTCGCACGGTCATGAGAGCAACCTCCTGTTGCGTTCAAGGCGTCGTGCCGATGTCCGCCGACAGGAAGGAATGTACCGCGAACGCCCCGTGCCGAAAAGACGGATTTCACCGCCGACCACCGATTCGCGTGCTAGCACCGCTGGCAACGACAGCATGCCCGCGCGTAGGGTGGGACGAAGTCCCACCACGTGTGCGTCGCTCTCCGGCTTGCGCTTCCACGGGGATTGCTGGGGCACCGCTGCGCTTTGCCCCAGCCACCCGCCGCTGCGCTTTGCCCCAGCCACCCGCGGCTACCCGCGGCTGCGCCGTGTGAAGCCATGCCACCGGTCGGAAAATGCAAGATGAAGAGTGCAAAATGAAAAGTGAAAGATGCGGGCCAGCGCTTCTGCCTTGTGCCCTCTGCCTTCGGAATCCTGGATCCTGAAGGCTCGGATGCCCTGCATTTTGCATTCTTCACTTTGTATTCTTCATTCTCCATTCTTCGTTTTGCATCCCCCTGTGGAAGGGGATCGGCTTTCTCTCCCGTTTCCATGCCCGGGGCGGCGCGGTACAGTGGTCGGCGTCCCAAGACCCGCAAGATCGAAGGAGAACGACCATGGTGAGCAAACGCGGTTGGCTGATGGTGGCCCTGGGGATCGCTTTGGGGCTGGTGGCACGCTGCGGCGTTGCTGCGGAGGGGGGCCTGCTGGAGAAGATCGGCACCAGCAAGGGGATCTGCGTGCTGGTGGGCGACAAGGAGTGTGCCCGGGCGATCGAGCTGGCCCGCTCCAGCGAGCTGACCTGCTACGTCGAGCTGGCCGAGGCCGCCGAGGTCACTGCCGCGGCCAAGGCAGCCGACGCCGCCGGCCTGTTGGGCAAGCGGATCTTCCTGGCCAAGGGCTCGCCGATGCAGATCGGGCTGGCCAGCAACACGGCCGACGCCGTGGTCCTGCTCGGCTCGCCGCTGCCGAGGCCCCGGGCGGAGGTCGTTCGCGTGCTCCGGCCGGCGGGGAACGCCGTGATGGGCGATCGGGTCTGGGCCAAGCCGCCTGCCGCTGGGGTCGACGACTGGTCGCACCACTACCACGGGCCGAACAACAATCCGCAGTCGCTCGACCGCGTGGCGAAGTTCCCCTACCTGACCCAGTTTATCGTCGAGCCCCGCTACGCCCCAGCCCCGCAGTGCGTGGTGGCCTCGGCCGGCCGGGTGTTCATGGCCTTCGGGCACGTGGCCTGGCACGAGCGGGAAGAGCCGATGCTCAACACCCTGGTCGCGCTGAACGGCTACAACGGCACGACGCTCTGGAAGCGGCCCCTGACCCGGGGGATCATGGTCGATCGGAGCACGATGATCGCCACGCCGGAGCTGCTCTACCTGGCCGACGAGAAGTCGTGCAAGCGGCTCGACGCGGCCACCGGCCGGTTGCGCGACGAGATCGCCCCGCCGGCCGAGCTGGTCGGCGGCACCTTCTGGAAGTGGATGGCCCTGGAGGGCGGCGTGCTCTACGCCCTGATCGGCGAGGAGGAGCGCCAGGACCCGGACGCCAAGTGGAGGAGCACCAACCACGGCTGGCCGTGGGACGCGATCTCCAAGGGCTACAACGTCCCGGATTATCCCTGGGGCTTCTCCAAGACGCTCCTGGCGATCGACCCGGCCACGAAGAAGATCCTCTGGACCCACAAGGAAGACCCGGCCATCGACAGCCGCTCGCTGTGCCTGGCGGGCGGGCGGATCTACCTGGCCCATTTCGGCCGCTACATCGCCTGCCTGGACGCCAAGACCGGCGAGCCCATCTGGCGCCGCACGGCCGAGAAGGACGGCGAGGTGTTCGCGGCGATCGGGCCCTACCGGCCCGGCCACGGCTACGTCGGCGGCTGGAAGAGCACGGTCTGGCTGAAGTGCACCGACAAGGCCCTGTACGCCATCGGCCCGCAGGTCGAGTGGCTCACCGCGCTGTCGGCCGACGACGGCCGATTCCTCTGGAAGTTCCCCGGCAAGGACCTGCACGTGGTCATCCGCGACGACGGCCTGTACACCACGGGCCCGCAGCACTCCAAGAACGACCTGACCAAGAAGCTCGATCCGTTGACGGGCAAGGTGCTGGCCGAATACGACGTGCAGCGCCGCGCCTGCACCCGAACGACCGGCAGTTGCGACGCGGTTTTCTTCCGCGGTCACGAGGGGTCGGGCCGGCTCGACCTGGCCAGCGGTCGTGTCCAGTGGATCTCGGCCATGCGCCCCTCCTGCCACGTCGGCGTGGTCATCGCCAACGGCCTGCTGTACTGGGCCCCCTGGACCTGCGACTGCAACCTCCAGATGTTCGGGGTGATCTCCCTGGGGCCGGCGGGCGATTTCGACTTCGCCCAAAAGGCCACCGACGCCGACCGGCTCGAAACGGCCGACGACGCAGGCAAGGTGGCCGAATTGCCAGGGTCGCCGGGCGACTGGCCGACCTTCCAGGCCGATAGCGCCCGAAGGGCCCAGACCGGCGTGGGCGTGCCCGAGCAGGTGAAGGTGCTGTGGAAATGGGCCCCCAAGACGCCCTTCGAGCCCACCGCACCCGTGGCCGCCGGCAACCTGGCGCTCATCGCCGGGCTGGACGGGACCGTCCGGGCGCTGGACGCCGCCGCGGGCGAGGTCAAGTGGACGGCCTACACCGGCGGGCAGGTCCGCTACCCGCCCACCATCGCCGCAGGCCGGGCCCTGGTCGGCTCCGGCGACGGCTGGGTCTACGCCTTCGAGGCCGCCACGGGCCGGCTGCTCTGGCGGTTCCGCGCAGCCCCCATCGAGCGGCGCATCCCCATCTACGGCTCGCTCTTGTCCACCTGGCCGGTGGCCAGCGGCGTGCTGGTCGAGGACGGCACGGCCTACTTCGCCGCCGGGATCATGGACCTCGACGGGACCCACGTCTACGCCCTGGACGCCGCCACCGGGCGGATCCGCTGGGAGAACAACACCGCCGGCCACCTGGACGCCTGGAGCCGCCGCGGCGTGACCTGCCAGGGCGGGATGCTCCTGGACGGCGGCAAGCTCTACCTGGCCGGCGGAAACACGGTCTCGCCCGCGGTGTTCGACGCCAGGACCGGCCGGTGCCTCAATCCGCCGCCCGGCGGGATGGGCTCGTTCGCCCCACGCGGGCGCGAGCTCCGCCTGGCCGGCGCCAACGTCCAGGTCTCCGGCCAGCCGCTCTACTCCCAGCCCGACATGCCGGTCTTCGACCAGTCGGTCCGCTGGAGCGAGATGGCCGTCCGGGCCCGCAACGCCCTGCTCACGGTGGAGCGAGTCCGGGGCTCGGGCAAGCCCGGCTGGGCGCTGGTCGCCAGGCATTCCGGCGGCGGCGCCGGCGAGCCGCCCCTGTGGCGCCAGCCGTTGGCCGACGAGCCCGTGCGCTGGGGCATCGCCGTCGACGCCCAGGGCCGGATCCTCGTCGCCCTGCGCAACGGAGAGATCGTCTGCTTCGGCGCCGCCAACTAGCCCGGACGATTCATGGCCGTGTGCCACGGGCGTTAGGGCTCATTCGGCCTTGACCCAAAAGGCTGCTCGCCCCTATACTTCCAACCCCGTAGGTGGGCGCGCAACGGAATCTGCGCGCAACCTCTGTTTGTGCAACGGTTTAAGGAGGAACCGCGATGACCCGAAAGGCGATTGTCTCTGCCAGCCTTCGGCCCGGGAAGTGGAATCCGCGACTGGCTTGGGTGGTGGTCAGCCTGGGTGTGGTGGCAGCATGCGTGGCGATTCGCTACTATTGGGGGGCCGGACCCGCTAGTGCGGGGCCCCGAGCCGCGCTCCAAGCCTCCGACGCTCCCGCTCCGCCCGACACCGCCACGGCCCGGGGGACACGTCCAGCCGGCACCACGGCTCCGCCGAAGGTCGTGGCCATGGTCAACGGCGAGCAGATCACCCGGCAGGAGCTGGCCGAGGAGAGCCTGCGGCATCACGGCAGGGACGTGCTGGAGAGCCTGGTCAACAAGTACCTGATCGTGCTGGAATGCCAGCGTCTGGGTCTGGGGGTGAGCCAGGAAGAGGTCAACCTCGAGATGCAGCGTCTGCCCAAGCAGTATGGCGTACCGCTGGAACAGTGGATGCAGATGCTCAAGGACGAGCGGGGGATCGCTCCGGCGCAGTACGCCAGCGACATCATCTGGCCGATGCTGGCGTTGCGGAAGATTGCGGGGAACCGGTTGCAGATCAGCCGCGAGGAGCTGCTGGCCGAGTACGAAACCCTCTACGGCCTGGCGGTCAAGGCCCGGCTGTTCGTGTGCACGGACAAGGCGAAGGCGGAGAAGATCCGGGCGGCGGCCGCGGCCCAGCCCTCGGAGTTCGGCAACCTGGCCAAGGAGCACTCGGAAGACCTGACCAGCGCGAGCGTGAAGGGCCTGGTTCAGCCGATCCGCAAGCACGCGGGCAACAAGCAGATCGAGCAGGCGGCGTTCGCGCTGAAGGACGGGGAGGTGTCGCAGGTGCTCGAGATCGGCAGCCAGTACGCGATCCTTCAGCGGGAGTCGGTATTCCCCGCGCGGGACGTCCCCCTGGCTCAGGTCCAGGGGCAGATCGAGGAGAACGTTCGCCAACGCAAGCTGCGCGAAGTTTCCGGCGCGATCTTCCAGGAGCTTCAGAAGAGGGCGAAGGTCGTCAACGTGATGAACGATCCCCGGCTCTCGGCGCAGTACCCGGGGGTGGCCGCGCAGATCAACGGGAACAACGTCACGCTGCACGAGCTGGCGGAGCGGTGCATCGAGCGTCACGGGGAGCAGGCGCTGGACGCCATGATCCATCGCCGTCTGATCGAGCAGGCGTGTCGGAAACAGAACGTGGCGGTAAGCGGCACGGACCTGGACAAGGAAATCGCCCGGGCGGCCGAGGCCATGCTCCGGCCGAAGGCCGACGGCTCACCCGACGTGGAAACCTGGGTCAAAATGGCCACCGAGCAGCAGAAGGTCTCGGAGGAGGTGTATCGCAGGGTCTCGGTGTGGCCGGTGGTGGCGCTGAAGAAGCTCGCGGGGGAAACCGCCCAGGTGACGGAGGACGACCTGCGCCGGGGTTTCGAGGCGAACTACGGGCCGAGGGTGCGGTGCCGGGCGATCGTGCTGGACAATTCCCGCCGCGCCCAGCAGGTCTGGGAGCTCGCCCGAAAGAATCCCGATCCCGAGTACTTCGGCGACCTGGCGGAAAAGTACTCCATCGAGAGCAGCAGCAAGGCGTTGCGGGGACAGGTGCCGCCGATCCAGAAGCACGGCGGCCAGCCCGAGCTGGAAAAGGAGGCGTTCGGCCTCAAGCCGGGGCAGCTTTCCGGGATCGTGCCCGTGGGCCCGGACAAGTGCGTCATCCTCTTGTGCGAGGAGCATACGGTGCCGAAGCAGGTCGAGTTTGCCGAGGTGCGCGACCTGATCCGCGACGACGTCCACGAGAAGAAGCTCCGCCTGGCGATGAACGACTACTTCCAGCGCCTCCAGGACGAGGCTTCCATCGAGAACTTTCTCTCCGGAACGAAGCGCTCTCCGAGGCGGGCGGATGGGGAAAAGACGGCCCAACCCGCCGCTCGCCCCGCCGCCGTCCGGCGATAGCCCGCTCCCCCGGCCGGCGAGAGACGCGGGCCGGATGAGGTTGCGTGATCTCAGGAGGATCGTCTGTAGGGAACCCTCCTGGAATCGGGGAAACCCCTTTAGAAATCCCCTCCCCCGAAGTCGCCCCCGCCGCCGCCGAAGTCTCCGCCCCCGCCGCCGAAGTCGGCGCCGCCGCCGAAGTCTCCGCCCCCGCCGCCGAAGTCCCCACCGCCGCTGGCGTCGGTGGATCCGAAGTCTCCGCCGCCGCCGGCATCGTCGCCGAAGCTCGCCCCGCCGCCGGTGTCACCGCTGAAGTCGCCGGCGCCGGCCTCGGTGGGCCCGACGGCCGGGCCCTGCGTGGGCCCGCCGAGCGCCTGGGAGGCCCCCCAGGAGGAATGGCCGCCGCCGCGGGCGAAGGTGTCGTAGAGCCAACTGCCGGCGGCTGCGCCGAACATGCCTCCGAGAAGACCGGTCATGAAGCCCCCGCCTCCCCCGCCGCCGCCATACCCGCCTCCGCCTCCCCCTCCGCCGTACCCCGGGGCAGCCCCGCCCGCTCGGCCAAGGCCGCGAAAGATCCCCATCAGCACCCAGAGGCCGATCAGGACGGCAGCACCGATGCACACCCAGTTCAGCACGGAGAGGCCGGCGACCTCAACCGGCTTAGCCGGCTCAACCGGCCGATTCGCGGCCACGGGCGTGGTCGGCGGGGCGAACGGAGATACCGGGGTCGCGCCGGTCTTGGCCGGGCTGGTGGCCGCCACCGGTCGGCGGAGGTTGGCCCGAAGCGTCGACTGCACGTCCTCGACCGCCGCGGCCAGGGCCTCATCGTTCTTCTTCTCCCGCAGCAGACCGACCATCTTCTTGAGCAAGGCGTCGCGATCCTGGAGGGTGAAGCCGCGTGCGCGGGTCGCCTTGTCGACTTCGATCTGGAGGTGGGGCGGGTCCTTGCACAGCAGGATGCAGATCCCCTCCTTGACCACGGCGTCCTTGGCCCGCTTGTTCACCCAGTCGCTGAAGAACTGGTTCTTGCCGTCCTTCGACTTGGCCTGCATGTCTTTCAGCCTGGCCTGCATGTCGGCCGGCACGGCCGGCACGGTCTCAATGAGCAATTCCTTGTTGAGGTCCTTGTAGATCTCGCGGATCTTCTGGTTCGCCTTCTCGACCGCCTCGGGCGAGAAGAACTTCCCTTCGTCGTTGACCTTGGGGGTCACGGCCGCGGGCGCCAACGGGGCGCTGCCCAGCCAGACGGTCAACACGAGCAGAGCAAGCAGCCAACGTGCGGCGGACATGGCACATGCCTCCTGGGTAAGGTTCCCGGCAACTGCCGGGGCAAGGGCGCTCGCCACCCATCATCGTATACGCCACGGCCGGGCAAGAGTAGTGGGGAGGGGGCGGGAGGACGCCCATCCGGGCAACTCAGTGAGCGTGCGCGATCCCAGGAGGATTGCCTGATGAGTTTTGACGAACTGGAGCAAACCAACGGAACCTTTGGTGAACTGATCGAGGAAGCATCGGACACGCTGACGCAAGGCGAGGAAATCGCCGGCGAGCCGATGCAGCTTGAGGACGTCCACCCTCAGCCATCGCCACGGCTTTTCGATCGGGTTGAGCCACCGGACGCAGGTCGGCAGCCACACCGGCTTGATCTGAGGATACGCCCAAGCCGCTTCCGGCACGTCGGCAATCCAATCCCTTCCTAACAATTCAGCCAGGCCTGCGTATGCACGGCGGCCGTAGGGATTCGTCGCACAGCAGTCCGTGTAGTTCTACCGGTCTGCTCACGCCCCCCCATGGTGACGGTATTGGTCGGGATTACTCTTATGTCCGTTGCGAAGAGAGGTCGATAAACAAGAGGTGTGGGAAACCCGATTCCCCGAGAGAGCCGAGGGTCCGCAAGATGCTCGTCATCGTGAGCGATCTTCATCTGACCGACGGCTCTTGCGGCACCACGGTCTCGCTGGGGGCGTTTGAGATTTTCGTTCGCCGGCTTCGGGAGATGGCGGAGGCTGCCGGTTGGCGGGCCGACGGCCACTACCGGCCGATCAATCGGGTCGACCTGGTGCTGCTGGGGGACATTCTCGACGTGGTCGGCTCGATGCGCTGGAGCTCCCAGCCCCAGGTACGGCCCTGGGGAGACGCGGAGGCCCCCGGGTTCGTCGACCTGGTCGCCCGGATCACCGACGACGTGCTGGCGCACAACCAGGAGTCGTTGGCGGCGTTGGCGGGGCTGGCCGTCGAGGGCGGTCTGACGGTTCCGCCGGCGCTCCGCACGGGCCGACCCGCTCCAACGGCCGCGGGCGCGCCGGTGCTCGTCCGGCTGCACTACGTCGTGGGCAATCGCGACTGGGTGTACCATCTTCCGGGGGCGAAGTACGACGCGCTGCGCCAGAAGGTGGCCGAGCGCATGGGGCTGGCCAACGACTGGGACGCCCCGTTTCCCCACGATTTCCTGGAGAGCGAGGAGCTGCTCCAGGTGCTGCGCCGGCACAAGGTGGCCGCACGGCACGGCGATTTGTTCGACCCGTTCAGCTTCGAGGGCGATCGCTCGGCCAGCAGCCTGAGCGACGCCATCGTCATTGAGCTTTTGAACCGCTTCGCCTTCGAGGTGGAGACGCGCTGGGCCAACGAGCTGCCGGCGAGCACGGTGCTCGGGCTGCGGGAGATCGACAACGTGCGGCCGCTGTTGCTGATCCCGGTGTGGATCGACGGGCTGCTGGAGCGGACCTGCCCGGCGACGGCGGTGCGAAAACAGGTCAAGGAGGCATGGGACCGGCTGGTCGACGAGTTCCTGTCGATCGAGTTCGTGCGCCGGCACGAGGCCTGGGGCCCGACCGACCTGGTCGACGGGCTGCGCCGCGTGCTGAAGTTCAGCAAGCGGCTGTCGGCCGGCTGGGCCAGCACCGTGGCCGACTGGCTCAACCGGCTCCGCGGCGCGCCCGACGGCTCCTACTTCCATCACGCGCTGGGCGAGCCGGACTTCCGCAATCGGCGGGCGAAGCACATCGTCTACGGGCACACCCACGTCGCCGAAAGCGTGCCGCTGGACGCCAGCTACGCCGAGGGGTACGTGTTGAACCAGACGTACTTCAACGCGGGCACGTGGCGCCGCGTCCACCGCCAGACCCAACTCGCCCCCGCCCAGCACGAATTCATCGCCTCCGACGTGATGACCTACCTGGTCTTCTACCAGGGCGACGAGCGCAAGGGCCGTCCTTACGAGACATGGTCGGGCACGCTGGGGTTCAATCCTTCCGAAGTGACGATCCATCGCATCGATCCTGGCAGGCCGAGCCATGCCACAGGCCAATCTGTTTCGCCACCAAACCTACAGGGCCACGCGCCCCACTTCCCCGCACCATCGCCTCAGCGCGGGGGCGTACCCGGACGTCGGGTCTAGGACGTTTCTCCAGCGGATGCGCGAGGTGGGGCAAGCGCTGCGGGCCGGAGGCGTGGCGGCTGTGTACCTGGTGCACGGGTCCGTCGACGGACTCGGGTCGCTGGGCGTCCTGGCCGAGCTGGCGCGCCGCGCCCCGGCCGTCGACCGGGCCCTGGGCGGGATCCGGCGCCACCTGGCCGCCACTCCGGCCTCCGACGCCGGTCAATTCAGCGAGAGCTACGCCTCGTTGTTCGACACGGCGATCAACCCCCCGAACGAGCCCCGCATCCCCGTCGAGCTGTTCGCCTGGTCCGGGGAGGACCATCACCTCGGCCGCGCCGACGGCGCCGTGCGGCTGATCGACGAGATGGACCGTCTCGGGCTGCGGTCCGGCCAGCGGGTCCTGCTCTGGGGACACGGCCACGCGGGCAACGTCTTCGCCCTGGCGACCAACCTGCTGGCGGGACACCCGCACGCGGTCGAGCAGTTCTTCCGCGCGGCGGCGATCTACTACCGCTGGCCGCTGGTCGGCCTGGTCGACGTTCCCGTGTGGGAGCGGGTGGCAAGCCGGCTCCAGGACCCGTGCCCGCCGCTTGCCGGCGTGGCCCTCGATCTGGTCACCTTCGGCACCCCGATCGACTACGGCTGGGACTCCGGCGGATACCGGCGCCTGCTGCACTTCATCTACCACCGGCCGGCGGCCGGGCTCCCCATCTACCGCGCCGCCTGGCCCCCGGAGCTCGACGACGTGCTCACCGCCGCCGGCGGCGATTACGTCCAGCAGTTGGGCATTGCCGGCACGAGCCGCTCCCCGGGGCTCTGCTTTTGGCGGGCCCATCTTGCCGACCGGCGTCTGGGCCGGCTGGTCCTGGGCGACCCGGCCGAGGCCGAGCCGCTGGAGCGGTTCCGCGCCGGGGCGATCGTGCCGGACGAGGGGACCACGCTCTTGGTCGACTACGGCCCGTCGGAAGGTCCCATCACGCAGCACCACGCCGGTCACGCCGTCTACACCCGCAAGCGGTGGCTGCTGTTCCACGCCGAGGAGGTCGCCCGGCGGTTCTACGCCGCACAGGCCTCCATGGTCGCCTGATCGCGCGAGCCGAGAGCGCCGCGCACCGGACCCCTGGCCCCCAATTCCAGGAAGACCTTATGGCCGGCACGATCCAAGTGGTCACCACCACGGCATCGCGGGAGGACGCCGAGCGGATCGCCCGGGCCCTGGTCGAGGAGCGCCTGGCCGCGTGCGTTCAAGTGCTCGGCCCGATCACCAGCACCTATCGCTGGCAAGGAGCGATCGAGACCGGCCAGGAATGGCTCTGCCTGGTCAAGAGCCGAGAGGACCTTTACGCGGACCTGGAGGCGGCGATCCGGCGCCTGCACCCCTACGAGGTGCCCGAGATCCTCGCGCTGCCCGTCCTCGCCGGGAACCCCGCCTACCTGGCCTGGCTTGACGCCGAGCTTCGGCGCGGCGATGCTTCTACCAGCGGCTAGTGGGAGGGAAGTCATGCAGCTTGCAGGAAAAGTGGCGCTGGTGACCGGGGGGACCAAGGGGATCGGCGCGGCGACCGCCGTGGAGCTGGCCCGCCGGGGCGCCGACGTGTCCATCAACGGCCGGTACGACGACGACGAAGCCCGGCAGGTCCGGGCCCGCATCGAGGCCCTCGGCCGGCGGTGCCAGATCGTCGTGGCCGACGTGGGCAAGCCGGAAGACGCCACCCGGTGCGTGGCCGAGACCGCCGCCGGGCTCGGCTCGCCCGCCGTGCTCGTGCACAGCGCCGGCGGACTGGTCGCCGGGGGGCTGTTCGACGTCGACCCGGAAACCTGGTACCGGGCGTTCGACGTCCACGTCCACGCGCTCTACTACCTGTGCCGGGCAGCGCTGCCGGCGATGAAGGAGCGCAAGGAGGGGGCGATCGTGCTGATCTCCTCGGTGGCGGGCATCCGCGGGGTCCACATGCACCTGTGCTACCAGGTGGTCAAGGGGGCCCTGCCGCAGTTCGCCCGGGCCCTGGCCCGGGAGGTCGCCGACCACAACGTCCGCGTCAACTGCATCGCCCCGGGGATCGTCCGCACCCGGTTCCACGACAAGATGACCCCGGAGCAGAAGAAGCACAACCTGGAGAACCGCGTGCCCTTGCACCGCGAGGGCACGCCGGAGCAGGTGGCCACGCTGATCGCCGAAGTAGCCGCCAACGACTACGTCACCGGGGAGACGTTCACGATCGACGGCGGGCTGACGATGAGGATTGCCTAGCCCTGGCAGGGCGGGAGGCAGCACAGCGATGTCTTGGCAAGGTTCAGATCCGGTTAGATCCCTGGTGGGACTTCGTCCCACCCTACAGGGGCTCCTTCTGGCATGGCTCTCGGTCGCTACGGCGGCGGGGGGAGCGCCGGCCCAGCCAGAGGCCGTCGGGCCGGTGCCCGAGGCGCTGCGGACTGCGCTGAAGCTCGATCCGTTCTATCAGAAGCACCTCGACGTGGAGGGCCTGCCGGTCGTGGGCTCGGCGAAGGTCTCGGACCACGCCCTGGCCGAGGCGGCCTGGATCGTGCGCGGGATGTTGCCCGGCCGAGGCGATCTGCTCCGTGCCATGGGCAAGAACAAGGTGCGCCTGGTGGTCATGGCCTGGAACGAGTACACCACCGACGTGCCGGAGCACCGCCGGCTCAACTCGAAGGTGTTTTGGGACCGCCGGGCTCGCGGCCTGGGGGGCACGCCTCAGGACCCGGTCGTCAGTTGCGGCGAGGAAAACCTCCTGGGCTACCCGGGCGATCCCTACGCCACCGAGAACATCCTCATCCACGAGTTCGCCCATTCGATCCACCAGAACGGCCTCAGGACGGTCGATCCGGGCTTCGACAAGCGCCTGCGCGCCGCCTACGACAACGCCAAGCGGCGGGGGCTCTGGCCCAAGACCTACGCCATCACGGGGCCGGGGGAATACTGGGCGGAGGGCGTGCAATCGTGGTTCGACGCAAACCGCGAGAACGACGCGCTGCACTGCCACGTGAATACCCGGGCGGAGCTGAAGCCGTACGATCCGGAGCTGGCGAAGCTCTGCACGGAGGTGTTCGGGGACCATCCGTGGCGGTACCGGAAGCCGGCGGACCGGCCGGCGTCGGAGCGTGCGCACCTGGCGGGCTTCGACCTGGCCCGGTTGCCGCGCTTCCGCTGGCGCGAGCCGCCCGTTCCCGAAAAGCCTCGCGTGCTCATTCAGACCGCGCTGGGCGACGTCGAGGTCGAGCTCTTCCCGAAGCAGGCGCCGGGCACGGTGGCCAACTTCCTGCGCTACGTCCACGAGGGCTTCTACGCCGACGGCTCGTTCTTCCGAACGATGGCTCGCACCGGGCCGGACACCGCCCGCGACGGCTTCTT
>Ga0315290_10000473_pt1 | contig 26160 bp, 28 predicted proteins | sample YL17G12_0_MG_FD_203627 | JGI IMG/M metagenome (GOLD analysis project Ga0315290, IMG submission 203627) | Sediment microbial communities from Yellowstone Lake, YNP, Wyoming, USA - YL17G12_0 | ecosystem: Environmental > Aquatic > Freshwater > Lake > Sediment | place: USA: Wyoming | collected... | reverse complement strand
TATACAGATACAACTTTAATTAGTATAACAGAATTTTTGTTCGAATAATTATCAGCCGGTTTCGATGAAGCGAGGCGGATTCCGGTACTTTGAAATGGATGTTTCATTCCCTTGTCATATTGATAATATTTAAGGTACTATTAGATGAGATTATGCAGGAACCTATCCCGCCCACACCCACACCTGTTCCGCCGCCGGCGCCGAAGTTTACCCCGCGTCCGCGTCGGCAGAGTTCGCCCCGTACCCTCCAGACCACCATTGCAGTGGCCATTGTTTTGGCGACCCTGTTCACGGCGTGGACACCGGCCGGCTTGTTCTCGGGCAGCCTTTCGGAAAAGCTGGCACTCCTGCTGACCCAGGAGCCAGCGCTCACGCCTCTGCCCGGGCAAACGCCCCAGCCTCAGGTCAAGATCGGTATCGTCGCCGGTCATTGGGGCAACGATTCGGGCTCTGTCTGTCCCAATGGCACCACCGAGGCGGACGTGAACCTGCGCATTGCCACCCTCGTCCAGCAGAAGCTGAACGCGTTGGGCGTTCAGACCGACCTGCTGAAGGAGTTCGATCCACGCCTGCAGGGGTATGAGGCAGCGACGTTGATCTCCATTCACAATGACTCATGCGATTATGTAAATGAGGAAGCCACCGGTTTCAAGGTGGCCTCCGCTGCCGGCAGCCGCGACATCAACCGCGCCAACCGCCTGACAGCCTGCCTCACCGACCGCTACGGGCGGTCCACCGGGCTTCCATTCCATCCCGGCAGCATCACCCTCGACATGACCGAATATCACGCCTTCAGCGAGATCAACAACAATACGCCAGCCGCCATCATTGAGACTGGATTTTTAAACAAGGATTACGATATTCTTATACAGAAACCAGACTTGGTGGCTCAGGGGGTCGTCAACGGTATCCTGTGCTTTATCAATAACGAGAGCGTTCAACCGACACCATCCGCACCATGAACTCGAATCGGCAATCTGCAGCGAATGCGCTGCAACTCTCCCAACAAGCCCAATTAAAAGGGGACAGACGCGCAGCCCGCCGCTACGCGGAAGAAGCCGTGCGTCAAGCCCCCGACTGGGAGGATCCCTGGCTGATGTTGGCAGCCCTGGCAGAACCGCGCGCCAGCGTTGCATATATCGAGCAGGCGCTCAAGATTAATCCACAGAGCGAACCTGCCCGCCAGGCCATGCTATGGGCAGTTGCCCGCCTCCAGGAAACCCCGGTGCAGCCGCAGTCTCAGCCTGTCCCGTTCATGGCGCCGCTTGTTTCACCAACCACCCCCTCTCCGCGTCACGACCGGCGGGCCGACCCGGCTGCAGTGATCAGCCGGCGTGTCCCTGTCTCGCTCATTGCATTGTTCGCATTATGCGTCCTGGTAGCGTTCGTTGTCTGGTCGGGTGGCGTATCACCGGTCCTCGCCTCACTTGGCATCGCGCCTACGGAAGCGCCCCTGCAGATCGCCGGCCAATCGGAAGTGCTCAAGCCGACTTATACCTATACTCCCACCAACACACCCACAGCGACGCCCACCTTTACACCATCTCCGACTCCCACCTCCACGCCCACGCCGACAGAAACACCCTTACCTACAGCAACGCCTATCCCGTTGCCCACACTTACCCCTGAACCTATTTATCTCCCGACCGCGGTGGTCTATAATCTGCCGGTTGTCGGCTCCGGGGGCGAGCGCTGGGTCGACGTGGACCTGACCAATCAGATGGTTTACGCCTTTGAAGGCAGCCAGATAATCAACTCGTTCCTGGTCTCCACCGGCACCTGGGAACATCCCACCGTGACCGGCCAGTATCATGTCCAGACCAAGTTGCGCTATACGGATATGGCCGGCCCCGGCTATTACCTGCCGGATGTGCCCTACACCATGTATTTCTATAAAGGCTATGCCCTGCACGGTACCTACTGGCATAACAACTTCGGCACGCCCATGAGCCATGGCTGTGTCAATTTAAGCATCCCCGATTCGGAGTGGCTGTTCAACTTCGCGAGTGTCGGGACGCTGGTCAACGTACACTACTAATGTCCACACAAATCACGCGCCGCGATTTTCTGAAATTGAGTGGGGCTGGCCTGATGGGCGCCCTGCTCTCAGGCATTCATATCGATTCCTCGTTCGCACAGGGTCTGGTCGATGGGCAACAAGGGCGTATTATTCCCGATTCCATCAATGTGTATGCCGAGCCGATTAGGACCTCCAAGTTCGTCAATTCTTTTTTCCATGACCAGGTCATACCTATAACCGAGACCGCTTTGGGAATGGATGATAAGGCTAAAAACCGCATCTGGTATAAGATGGGCAACGGGTATGCCCATTCGGCGAAGGTCCAGCCGGTACGAACCCTGTTGAACCAACCTCAGTCGATTCCGCGTCCAGAAGGCGTGCTGGCAGAGGTCACTGTTCCCTTCACCGATGCGCACAAGAATCCGGACTACGATTCATACGCTGTCTACCGCCTGTACTATGAGACGACTTACTGGATTGATCAGCTCATCTATGATGCGGCAGGAAACGGCTGGTACCGGTTCTACGATGACAAGCGCAAGCTGAACTATTACGCCCCCGCCGCTCATCTGCGTATCGTTCCTGATGGGGAAATGGCGCCCATCTCACCGGCGATGGACCCGACAAAAAAGCTGTTGACCGTCAATCTGACCGACGAGGTAGTGACCGCCTACGAAAACAATAAGCCGGTCTTTACCTCGCTCGCCTCCACCGGCCTTCGTTCCTATTCCATCTTCCGCACCACGCCCATTGGCTGGCATATCACCAACCACAAGCGCCTCACCCGGCACATGGCTGCCGGCGACCCGGCTTCTGCGGAGGGGTTCGACCTGCCGGGCATCCCCTGGGTGACCTATTTCACCAAGAGTGGTGTATCCTTCCATGGAACATACTGGCACAATGATTTTGGAGTGCCACACAGCCATGGCTGCGTCAACCTGCCGCCCCAGGCGGCCAAGTGGGTCCTGCGCTGGACGGTGCCCACTATTCCCCCTGGGCAGCAGTTCGCACTCAAGGACTATGGAACAGCAGTCAACGTTTTTTAATCACAGTGGGGACGCCAGACAGCGCCCCGTTTATTGGAGTGTAAAAGTGCCCCGTCAACCCCTTTTTTCCGGACTCGTATTCGATGAAAACGACCGCCTGGCTGAAGCTGCAATCGTGGGAGGCGAGCCGTGCTATGTCGTGGATGACAACGGCTTTCGCATTCACGTCCCGGCTGACAAGGTGGATAGGCAGGTGCTGAAATTCCTGCTCGAACAGATTCAAGGCAACGAAGACATGATCAGCCAGCAGACCGCCAAGATGATGGGGCAGGAGGATATCTTCACCAAGGCCATGATCGAAAACCAGCTCAAGAATATAGATAAACAGCTGGACCTTCTGCTTGAGACGGGAATCCCCGATAATGCGCGCATGTACATGGGGATGACCGGATTTAAGGTTGTCATTAATTATCACGGCGATCTGGTCCGCGTGGACCAACCGTCCGCGCCGGAAACAGGCGAGGGCGGAAATGACGATTGACAAAAAAGGGACAAGCGGCCGCGCCTGTCCCTTTTTTTGACTTATTGTTTTTGATGTTGCAGCACGGACTCTGAGCTCTGCGGTAATCAATTTTCAGTATCTTGAAAGGGAACACCATGAGGCAAATCGTCGAAAAATCACGGTATCTGGCGCTGATCGGTGTGGTCGGCCTGCTTATCGCCGCCATCGCCGCCTTTGGTTGGGGATTTTACAAAGCCGGACTTCTTGTTTACGAAGTAACAATCGGCAACAGCGACAGCACCATTGTCATTGTTGACCTTGTAAAAATCGTGGATTTCTTCCTGATCGCGACGACCATGCTGATTTTTGCCTCCAGTATGTACGAACTGTTCATCGCCGAGATCAACGTGCCCGATTGGATGATCGCGCACAATCTACATGAACTCAAGGCAAAGCTGAGCAGCATGATCGTGCTGGTCCTGGCGGTGAAATTCCTGGAAGAAGTCTTTCTTGCCAAGGATGCCTATGACCTGATGCTGACCGGCATTGCCATCGCCGTCGTTTCGGGAGTGCTGATCGCGTTCGGCTATTTCGGCAAAAAGGATTGATCCCGTCTGACCGGGAGAACATTCCACCCCATCCTGCCTCTTCGGAGTTCCATGGAGAATAAAAAAGGCTGGCGCAGCCTGCCGCGCAACGTGTGGGTCGTCACAGCCGGGTCCTTCCTGACGGACATCTCCTCGGAGATGATCGTTTACTTGATTCCGCTGTTTCTGGCCAATGTGCTCGGTGTGCGGACATCGGTCATCGGCCTGATCGAAGGCGTGGCCGAGACCACTGCCAGCCTGGTCAAACTCTATTCCGGTGCGCTTTCCGACAAACTGGGCAAACGTAAATTCCTGGTGGTGACCGGTTATAGTCTGTCAACCTTCGCCAAGCCTTTCCTCTACTTTGCAAATACCTGGGGATGGGTGCTGGGCGTGCGCTTCATGGATCGGATCGGCAAGGGTATCCGTACAGCACCGCGGGATGCGCTGGTGGCCGGCAGCATCGATGAGAAGCAGCGTGGGCTGGCGTTCGGTGTCCACCGCGCCGGCGATACAGCCGGGGCGTTTGTCGGGCTGGCGGCTGCGGCGTACATCGTCTGGATGAATCAGGGAAGCGCTCCCGAATTGTCCCGAGCCACCTTCCAGATTGCTGTACTGGCGAGCTTCATCCCAGCGTTGCTGGCGGTCATCGTCCTGGTGATTGGTGTGCGTGAAGTTCCCGGGCAGGGAACCGGCAAAGCACCGGTGTTTAGCCTGCAGGGATTGGACACACGGTTCAAGCACTTCCTGCTGATCATTGTCCTGTTCACACTTGGAAACTCCTCCGATGCCTTCATCATTTTGCGCAGCCAGGAACGAGGTCTGGATGTGTTCCAGGTGATGGGCATGGTGCTGACCTTCAATTTCATTTACGCGGTGCTGGCTGCGCCACTCGGCGCGCTCTCCGACAGAATCGGTCGGCGCAAATTGATCATCGGTGGGTGGATCGCCTATGGGCTGGTTTATCTGGGAATCGCCCTCTCACAGACCGGCGGACAGGTGTGGGCATTATTTGCCCTTTACAGCGTTTACTATGCAGCCACGGAAGGCGCAGCCAAGGCGCTGGTCGCTGATCTGGTCCCGAATGAAAAACGCGGCACTGCCTATGGATTGTTTAATGCTGCTATTGGAATGGCGGCACTCCCAGCTTCATTGATCGCCGGGATGCTCTGGCAGGGCCTCGGCCCGTGGACCGGCTTCGGCGCGTCCGCTCCGTTCTATTTTGGGGCGGTGTTGGCATTGGTGTCTGGTTTCCTATTTTGGAGATTCATCAAAGTATAGAGTCTAGATATGCAAATCCCTTGGTATGCAAAGATGGCTGTAAAAGTCGTGATGGCACGTATCCCCCTTTCACCCGGGTCGTGGTTCAAGCTGGGTATTTTCAAACACGGCAGGATGCTTGATTTCGAGTACGCTCACGGTGTTTTCATGACTCACTTGCGTATGATGGGAATTGTAAATTCGGAACTGGCTCGTGGAAAAACAATTCTCGAACTGGGACCTGGCGAATCACTGTTTTCGGCTGTGTTTGCAAAAGCCTATGGGTTCGAAGGTTCGATATTAGTTGATGTGGATCATTTTGCATTGGCGGATGTGAGTCGATATAAGGGGATAGCGCGCTGGCTGGAATCCAAGGGACTAAATTGTCCCGCTCTGGATGATGCAACAAGCCTTGGGGATGTGTTGACCAGGCTAAACGCTCAGTATTTAACACGCGGATTGATATCATTGCGAAACCTTCCTTCATCCAGCGTGGATATGGCCTTTTCACATGCAGTGCTGGAGCATGTGCGAAAGGCTGAAATTACAGATACCCTCAATGAGATTTGGCGCATATTGAAGCCAGGTGGAGTGAGCACGCATGTGGTTGATCTGAAAGATCATCTGCAAAAATCACTCAACAATCTGAGATTCACTGACCGTTTCTGGGAATCACCGCTTATTGCAAATTCAGGTTTCTATACAAACCGATTGCGATACTCGCAATTAATTAAGATATTTTTGAATGCTGGATTCGATGTAGAAGGGATTGAAAAGAAAGAATGGAAAACACTGCCATTATCAAGAAAGGTATTCAATAATGAATTTCGGGAATTGGATGACCGCGATCTATGCGTATCCACTTTCTCGGTTCGGCTAAAGGGAAAATAGTTTAATAGGTATTGATGCATGGAACTAAAAAGTATTCATTTTATCGACGAGCCGATCGAGATTGGATTTAAGGAATCCCCCGTGATGGAGAAAAAACCTGGCTGCCCGAACCTCTTCATCTGGAACGGGCAGTTTTACACAATCACTGAAATGTTGGAAGAGTGGTCTGATTTCACACGGCGGGGGAAGTATGCCCGCAACATGGCGCCTGGGCATGCCGTAACCGCCTCCCGCCGTGGATCGTGGGGAGTCGGACGATTCTTTTTTCGTGTCAGAGTGGAAGATGGGCGGATCTTTGACCTGTACTACGACCGCGCGCCAAAGGACGCCGATGACCGTAAGGGCCATTGGTTTTTATATCGGGAACTCGAATAAAAAAATCGGAAGCCGTTTTGACTTCCGATTTTCGTTCTTGATGATTTTTATTCCAATTTACTTCCAAAACATGAACTGTGAGTAACCAACATACGCAAGATAAGGAGAAATGCCAAAGAAAGCAGAAATTTTGTCTACAGCCTGCCAGAAAAAACCACTGACGCCAGGAACATACCAAAACACAAGAAACAGAACCATGATTCCGTACGTGCCGAAACGGCTCATTTGAGCGCGAAAATCGGGATCCAGAAACGAAGAGATTGCGCCAAATCCATCCAGCGGCGGGATGGGGATCAAATTGAGCAGCACAGCCGATACTTGCAGCGTTCCCAAGAAAGCCAGCCCTGCGCCAACCGTCGTGTGGGCAATATTTCCAATTTGTAAAACCAACCCAAGAGCAATTGCGAGTACGAGGTTGGCTGTCGGGCCTGCCAGAGACATGGCACTCAGCCACCGCCGGTCATGGATGCGCCAGGTTTCGATGTAGACTGCGCCGCCGGGCAGGCCAATCCCACCCATCGCGAGGAATACCAGTGGCATAACAATGGATAGCACCGGATGAGTGTACTTGAACGGATTAAACGAGAGATAGCCTTTCTCGCGGACGGTGGTGTCACCGCCGTGATAGGCGACCAATGCATGCGAGAATTCATGCAGACAGAGTGAAAAGACCCAGCCGATCAACACAACTATAAATACTGTCAGGTCCATACATCCTCCTGCGTTTACTTATATCCGTTGGGATGACTATGGTGCCATTCCCACGCGCTCTGGAGAATGTCCTCGAGTGCAGGGTGCTGCGGAGTCCAACCCAACTCGCGGCGGATCTTGTCGGAGGATGCCACCAGCCGGGCTGAGTCGCCTTCGCGGCGTGGATGCTCCACCGCCGGAATCTTTTCCCCCGTTACCTTTCGCGCAGTCTCGATCACTTCCTTGACCGAATAGCCCTTGCCATTGCCCAGGTTGTAGATCATCCTGTCTCGTTGGTCGAGCGCGGAAAGCGCCAGCAGGTGCGCGGAGACGAGGTCCGCGATGTGGATGTAGTCACGAATGCAGGTCCCATCGAAGGTGGAGTAATCTGTGCCATGGATATGGGCCGATTCCCCTTGTCCAAGCGCCACGTTCAGCACACGGGGAATCAAATGTGATTCGGGTTGATGTGCCTCGCCGCGACCCGGCTGTGCGCCGGCGGCGTTGAAATACCGCAAGGCAACGAAGCGCAGACCGTGGATGCGGTTGTACCAGTCCAGCGACTGCTCCACCGCGAGCTTGGTAAAGCCATAGGTGTTGGTGGGTCCAAGCGGTGACTCCTCGTTCAATGGTTCGTCGCTTGATTGATACACCGCCGCAGTGGATGACAGCACGATTCGAGTTACCCCGGATTTGACCGCCGCTTCGACCAGCAGCAGTGAATTGATCAAATTATTGCGCAGGAACTTGGCCGGGTCCTTCATGCTTTCGCCCGCCTCGATGAAGGCGGCGAAATGCATCACGGCATCATATTTGGCGTTTGCGAATGTCTGTGCCACCATCTTTCCATCCGCCAGGTCCGCATGGATGAATGTCGCTCCGGCCGGCACCGCCTCGCGATGACCGGTGATGAGCGAATCATAAACTGTCACCTCGTGTCCGGCTGCCAGCAGGGATTCCGCCGCCGCCGAGCCGATATACCCCGCACCCCCTGTGACTAATACTTTCATGAAAACCTCCAGAAAAGTGAAATCTTCTTTGCTGCTAAAGATTTGGTGTTTGAGTATGCCAGTCCGTGACCTGCTGGTAGGCGTGCGCCATCTGTAACAGCAGATCCTCGCGGAAAGGTTGCCCCATCAGTTGCATGCCCACTGGCAGTCTGTTGGCATCGAAGCCGACGGGAAAGGACAGCCCGGGCACACCCGCCAGATTGGCGGGGAGTGTGAACACGTCTTCAAGATACATTGCTAACGGGTCGTCACCGTGCGCACCGATCGAGAAAGCGGTCGTCGGCGCGACCGGGCAGGCCACTGCATCCACCTGCTCAAAGACCTGCTCAAAATCGCGCCTGATCAACGTACGCACCTTCTGGGCTTGTCCGTAATAAGCGTCATAGTATCCCGCAGAGAGCGCGTACGTTCCCAGCATGATGCGCCGTGTTGCTTCGTCCCCGAACTTCGCCCCGCGTGTCCTGGTGAATACATCCCACAGGTGGCTGCCTTCGACCCGCGGACCAAAACGGATGCCGTCGTAGCGCGCCAGGTTGGCGGAAGCCTCTGCGGGCGCGATCAGGTAATAGACCGGAAGCGCATACTCTGTGTGCGGCAGACTGACTTCCACAACCTCCGCCCCAAGGGATGTCAGGATATTGATGGCTGCCTGTACTTTTTCTTCGACTTCAGATTGGATGCCATCAATGAAATACTCTTTGGGAATGCCGATGCGGATGCCCCGCAAGCTGCTTTCGCTTTCCAGAGTCACTGGATTCGCTTGGACATCCTGAGTTGTGGCGTCAAGCGGGTCGCGTCCCTGCATGACGGAAAAGACAGCCGCCGCGTCTGCTGCGTTGCGTGCCAACACGCCACAACAATCCAGCGATGAGCCGTATGCGATCAGTCCATAACGCGAGACGCGTCCGTAGGTGGGCTTTAGCCCGGTCACACCGCAAAACGAAGCCGGTTGGCGCACTGAGCCGCCAGTGTCTGTGCCCAAAGCCACGGAGACAAGACGCGCCGCCACTGCTGCTGCCGATCCTCCGGAAGAGCCGCCCGGCACTCGTGAAATATCCCAGGGATTGTGGGTAACTCCGTAGGCTGAGTTTTCGGTGGAGGAGCCCATGGCGAACTCATCGGTGTTGGTCTTGCCGATGATGATCATGCCGGCATCCTGCAGCCGCTTTACCGCTGTTGCCGTGAATGGCGGAATGTACCCTTCAAGAATCCGCGACCCACAGGTACAGGGCATACCCTCCACTGCCAGAACGTCTTTGACCGCCAGAGGGATTCCGAGCAGGGGTGGGATGGGTAACCCCGAGCGGCGTGCGTTGGCCAGTTTTTTATCTGCCGCGTCGGCTTGCGTCAGTGCGGATTCCTCCGCAATGTGTAGAAAGGCATGCAGGTTTGATTCCAAAGCGGTGATGCGGTTAATGCAAGCTTGCGTCAGCTCGCGGCTTGAAAACTCTCCGCGCTGCAAAGCCGAGGTTGCGTCCAGCAGGGTCAAGTCCGAGATCATTTTTCAAACACCGGAGGAATCTTAAACTGACCATCGGATTTGTGTGAGGTGTTCGCAAGGATTTGCTCGGGCGGCAGGGATGGCCTGGATTCGTCAGCACGCAGGTGGCTGTCCCCGCTGAAGACGGCAGACATGGGCGGGACGGTTGAGGTATCCAGTTGCTGCAAGCTGGCGACGTGGTCGAGTATCGCGGACAACTGTTCGCGGTAATGGTCTAACTCTTCCCCGGTCAACTCAAGCCTGGCAAGTGTGGCGATATGTTGAACTTCTTCTTTTGAAAGCGGCATGACCGGAATTATATCTTTCTTTCGTTTATTCCCCCACCCAGCCGGATGCATACCATTTAAGATACTCCTCGACATGGCTGGACCAGTATTTTTCATCGTGAAAACCCGGGTTGACATACCATTCATGTGGAATGCCGCGCTCGGTGAGCTGCGTTTCAAATTTTGCCGCGCTGGCTCGCAGTCCGTCACTCTTGCCAATATCCATGTACATATGTGGCATTTCGTCCGGCGGAATTGCATCCAACAAACGGTTGAGGTGGGCGCCATCTTCATCAAGGATGGCCAGCGAATGACCGCCAAAGGCACCAAACAATTCGGGGTGAGTCAGTGCAAAGTGAAGTGCCCATCCGCCCCCGCGTGAGAGACCGCCCACCGCACGGGATGTCCGATTGGGGATAGTGCGGTACCTGCCATCAATATTTGGAATCAACTCATCGACCACTGCCTCATCGAATGGATCAGTTGCGGGTTGGCGGTAATGATATTTATCGTAGGGCATGACGATAATAAATGGTGGAACCCCTTCAGAGATAAGTTTATCCATGGTTTGAGGTACGCCCAGCCGGACCCATTGATCGTCATTATAGGTCTGCCCATGAATTAGATAGAGCACAGGGTATCGCAGGGTTGTGTTTTGGTCATAGCATGGGGGAAGATAAATATGGAAATTCAAGTCGCCATGTATGTTCTTCGATGGAATGTGGGTTGCCACAACTTGGCCGCCCAATGTTGTGCAATCTGGCTCGTGTGTGATGGTGGAAGGGGACATTGGAGTGGATGTCCTGTCCTGCCGGGTGGCAGCAGTCAACATGGGAGGTGAAGACGTTGGGGTCAGAGTCTCACCGTTTTTTGTCTCTGAGGCAGTGATGTATTGACTTGAGCATCCTCCAAGGATAATGAGCATCGTCAGTAGAAGGATGCGCGAGTTGTATTGTGATGTTGTTATCCGATTAAAAGCAGCATTGGTTATCATATCAAATATTGACGATTAGTATTGGTTCGCATTATACTCTCTTGACCTCGGGGTGTAGCGCAGTTGGCAGCGCACCGCGTTTGGGACGCGGGGGTCGGCGGTTCAAGTCCGCCCACCCCGACCTTATCAGCCGCTGGCGATTCAAGCCGGCGGTTTCCCTATTGAAGGAACGGCCAGCCTGCCCATCATGACCGTGAAATCTGCCTCCAGCTTACAAACCACTGAGAACCCGCAAAGATACCCGGTGGGTATGTTAAAATAAGAGGGATCCGCATGGAGGGATTCAAAACCATGGCAAAGAAACCTGACGGCGTAATTGTTGCCGTTCGTTATGCAGTAGATGGAAAAATCGCGACCGCTCGAATTTTCGAACGCCGCGGCACGACCTATTCGGATCGTGTACATATATCGCGCGAGACGCTGGTTGAACGGCTTAAAAGTAAAAAGCATTTTGTTGTAGGAAAACGGATGGTGTACATGGCGAGCACATTCGAGACCGGCTCTGAAGTGCGCTACCTGGCTGCGGATGTGGTCGCCACAAGTCCCGATGCGAAGAACGACCTGCTTGAAGGCGTGCCTGTTTTCTAATTATCCAACAGCTAGATTCACGTCGTCAGTAAGAGGTGATAGATGAAGATTATTGACAAGTCCCCCTATCTTAATAAAAAAGGCACCATCGGTCCGCTTCAACGGATTCAGGGTACTTTTTCATTAGGCACAAACTGGTATGCGGACATGAAGGGCCAGGAAGAGGTGATTGCCGCGCTTGAAAAGCACCTCGACAACAAATACATCCTGCTCCGCAATCCCATCCTGCCTGGTTCACAGGATGTACGTCTGCCGCTCGTCCTCTCTGGTCCTCCAGGCGTTTTCCTGCTGAATGTGACCAGCGCACGCGGCATGTTCCGCGCTAAGGGCGATGAGTGGGGGACCATTTCCGGAGACCGGTTCAAACCACTCAGACCCAATCTGCTGACGCTTACCGCACGTTTCAGCCAGGGACTTCAGAAATTCCTGGAGCGACAGGGTGTCATGAGCATGCTGACCGTGGAGCCCATCCTGTTGTCTGCCAACCCCGGCATGCATGTGGATACTGTGCGCCCGCTGGTCAGAGTGGTGATGAGTGATGCGCTCGAACGCTTTGCCGTATCCGTTAACCAGGCGCGCGCGCTGCTATCCGCGGAGGATGCCCAGCTGATCATAGACTGCATCATCACGCCTAAGTCCATCAAGAAGGAAGCTCCTGGTCCGGTTGTCCCTGCCGATCAACGTCAGACTCCAATGTATGATCCCAACGACCGGTTCAAAGATGAAAACCAGGTGCCTGCCGGCGAAAGTGGAAACGAGCCATTTGCTTTTTCCTATGGTGATGAACCAAAACCTGAACCTGCACCTGCTATACAGGCACAAGCTGCACCTGCTCCCAAATTCCCTCCAAAGACAGCGAAAAAGAAACCTGTCAAAAGTAATATCAACATTTCCAATCGGCAAATAGCTATCATCGTAGGCGTCTTTGCCGTGCTGGTGGTTTGCCTGATAGTATTAATCAGTGCCGGTCTTTACATGAATGTCCGTTGAAAAGCCATTCCTTTCTCTCATAATTCCTGCTCATAACGAGGAAAACCGCCTGCCCGGAACACTGGAGCAGGTGTTTGCTTTTCTCGATAAACAGGATTACAACGCGGAAGTCATCGTTGTTGAAAACGGGTCTTCAGACCGCACCCTGGCAATCGCCCAGGATTTTGCCAGGCGTCATCTCACCCTGCGAGTTATTCACACCGATAAACGTGGTAAAGGGTTGGCGGTAAAGCGTGGTATGCTCGAATCGCGCGGAGAGTACCGTTTCTTCGCGGATGCCGATTTTTCCATGCCGGTCAGTGAGATCAACTGTTTCCTGCCTCCAGCTTTGCCGGATATTGACATCGCTATCGCCTCACGCGAATCCGCAGGCGCAGTGCGATATAACGAGCCATTCCGCCGGCATCTAAGTGGACGAATCTTCAATGCCCTTATCCGACTGGTTGTGCTTCCCGGATTGGATGATACCCAGTGCGGCTTCAAATGTTTTCATGCAAGGGCGGTTGAGGATATTTTTCCACTGCAAACCATGACCGGCTGGTCATTTGATGTGGAGTTGTTGTACATCGCCCGCAGAAAAAGGTATCGCATTCAGGAGATTGGTATTCCCTGGTATTTCAATCCGGAGACCAAGGTCAACTTGTTGCGCGATTCTCTGCGCATGACCGCCGACCTGTTCACCATCCGCCGTAACGCCCGCAAGGGGCTGTATGACTAAAACGCCGCCTTTGCGCCTCGAAAAGGAACTTTGGGCGCTAGGCTTCAAGTATGTCGGTGGAATTGACGAAGCCGGGCGCGGCGCCTGGGCGGGCCCCGTAGCTGCAGCAGTTGTAGTTCTTCCAGCGGACGCAAAGGTCCGCCGATCCCTCGCTTGTGTGCGTGATTCCAAACTGATGACTCCCCTCCAGCGCGAGCATACTGCCCCGATCATCAAGAAAGAAGCACTTGCCTGGGGAGTTGGTTTTTCTTCCTCGGAGGAAATTGATTCGGCCGGGATTCTGTCCTCAACCAGGCAGGCAATGATGCGCGCGGTGGAAATGCTGCCGGAGCTCCCGGAATACCTTCTGCTGGATTATATCCATTGGCCCGGCCTGGCCAATCCGCATCTAATTCTTCCCAAAGGTGAACGCCATTCACTAAGCATCGCCGCCGCATCGGTGCTGGCGAAGACCACACGGGATGCGCTTATGCGAGATCTGGATATCCAATATCCAGGTTACGGTTTTGCCCGTCATAAAGGATACGGAACGGCACAACATCGCATCGCCTTGAACCAGCAGGGACCCTGTGCCATTCATCGCAGGAGCTTTGCTATTTATGACTAGCTGACTTTTTCTATTCATCTTTGGAGATTTTATATGTGCCGAAATATCAAAGTGTTAAGAAACGCGAGCGTCCCGCCCACAGATGAAGAGATCACATTGGCTGCCTTGCAGTATGTGTGCAAAGTGTCCGGTTACCGCACGCCTTCGAGGATGAACAGTGTGGTGTTTGATGCTGCCGTAGCTGCTGTGGCAAAAAGCACGCGGCAGTTGTTGAATGGATTGACTGGTTCTGTTTCGAACCGGGATCAATAGAAATTCCATAAAATTGCGCAGAAACTGCATCGGATTACCTACCTGTGCTGGCAAATTAGTATATAATTGAAGAAGCAGGGGGCGCTGGACAAGAAAACTATCCATTTTTTGACCATGTTCTTTGTCGTGTATTTGCCATGCCGGCGTCTTGACCGTCACATGCCGGCGTTATACAATACATAACAGTTGTTCTAATTTTTATGCTATACTTTAAAAGATGCATACTCAGCATACATTTTGGACTCAGTGGGCAGATTCCTTAAAGAAATGGGGAATGGAAGGTTTTGCTGCCTGGGCACTCGAAGCTGGAGCACCACTGGGATTGATAGGCGCACAGTTAATTTACATCGGACAGCCGCTTCTTTCGCCTTTCCTTCCTTTTGAACAAACCAATGCCCTGGCAGGTTTGCTCGAGGATCGTGAAGAGGCTCGCGCTTTTATTAGTTTCATGAAAAATGGAGCCGCATTGTGAGCATCGCTAATTCCGATCTTGTTTTATATGGCGGGCTGGTACTGCTGATAATTAGCGCCGTGCTTGTCTTGGTGTTTGCCCTGTTGCGAAAGGAATTCCCCTATACCCTGCGCGATATTCCCACCTTTGCGCGTTTGCGGCGCGCGATAGGGCTGGCCATCGAAGATGGGTCACGGGTCCATTTTTCCATTGGGCGCGGAGGGTTGAACATGCCGTGGAGCGCGGCTGCCTTCGTCGGGCTGGCGACTGTGCGGCGTGTATCTGAGTTGACCTCTGTCAGCGATCGACCTTCGGTCGTCACATCAGGGGATGGCGCGCTGAATATTCTCTCCCAGGATACGCTAAAAGCCTCGTACGTGGCAGCGGTCGCCCCTGAACGTTATGATGCTTCCATGGGACAGGTAACCGGTCTGACTCCTTTCTCATTTGCGGCCGGAGCCATTCCAGTCATGCGCGATGAAAACATTTCCACGAATGTGATCGTTGGGCATTTTGGTCTTGAAGTGGCCCTAATGGCCGACGCGGCAGAACGGCAGGATAATTTCACGATGGTTGCCAGTGACAATATACCAGCCCAGGCTGTGCTTTTCGCCGCTGGTTCCAACCCGTTGATCGGTGAGGAATTGTATGCGGTTGGGGCTTATGTCCAGGCTGGGGCGGTGCATACTGCCAGCCTGCGAGTCCAGGATCTATTGCGGTGGGCGCTCATCGTTGCTATTGTGGTTGGCGCAGTGTTGAAGCTGGTGGGGATTTTGTGAGAATACTGACCACATTTTTCCTTGCGATCATTGCCATCACCTCGGGTGTGGTTGTACTCCTGGGATATTTCCTGCCCGGAATTCCCCTGTTTGCTGCACTGCGTACCGCCTTCCTAAATTGGGTGATGATCCTCGCCGCGATGGCAGTATTTGTGGGCATCGCCAACCTTTTCTCAGTACACTTTCAAAAATTAAAGATTAAAAAAGACGCTGCGTACAGCGTAATATTGCTAATTTTCCTGGCCGGCACTTTCATCTTGGGGTTGATAGTCACCCCGGCCGGCCCCGCAATGGATTTTTTATTCTCCTCGATACAAATCCCGATTGAGACCAGCCTGTTGGCTCTTCTGGCGGTCAGCCTGCTTTACGCAACCATCCGCCTGTTGCGCTGGCGCGCGAATTTCATGAGCATTACCTTTATTATCACGGCATTGATCATCTTCCTGGGGACGGCACCCCTGCCGTTTATCGGTCCGCTGCCTTTCTTCTCGGACTGGCTGCGCCCGATCATCGTCCAAGTCCCTGCCGCCGCCGGCGCACGTGGTATCCTGCTGGGAGTGGCTTTGGGCACGTTGATGACTGGTCTGCGCATCCTCTTTGGCGCCGACCGTCCGTACGGGGGTAAATAATGGCCGACGTGCGTTGCCCGATGTGTTCCACGGTCAACCCTGAAGGGCAGAGCACCTGCAAGGTATGCGGCGCCCGCCTCACACCGGTCACGAACGAGATTGCGGCGAATAATTTTCAGCCCATTCACCCAGGAGATGAGCCAACGAAAAAGAGTACGGCTGAGTTGGAACACGCCTTGCCTGATTGGTTGCAGGACCTGCGCAAGAAACCGGAGACCGGAGAACTGCTTTCTCCCACACCCCTCGAAAGCCCTGCTGCAACGCCTCCCCCTTCGATTACCTCTTCTGAAACCGATGGTGATTTTTTGTCCCGGCTGGCTACAGAATCCGGCCAGGATATTACAACTTCCGCCCAGCCCGAGTCGACAGATTGGCTGGCTGGGTTGTCTGAGTCCAAGGGCGGCGACGAAAATATTCCAGATTGGCTGCTGGGAGTTAAGCAAAGCGTTGATGAAGAGACCCAGGCTGCCAAGCTGGCTGCAGCGTCTCAACCTGCTGCAGTAGATAATGTGGATTGGTTCCAGCGACTTCAAGAGGAACAAAAAGCGGCCAAAGGCGAAGATGCTTCCCAATGGCCAGGTTTTTATAGCGAATCGCCGGGATTTGGAAAAACGGGAGCAGACGAAAAGCCTGCCTCAAGAGCCGAATCAGCTGATTGGTTTATGCCCACTGCAGAATCCAAAGTGTCTGAGGCGCCTGTACCGCCCCCCTCTACCGGTGTGACGGACTGGCTGAAGAAAATGCAGGATCAGGAAAATAAGACTCCCGGACAACCACCTGCCGTTCCCATATCCGGTGACACTTCTGCTGCGCCTCTTCCCGACTGGCTTTCCTTTGTGCAACAATCACCAACTGAGCCAGAAACTCCCGCACAGGCTGTCTCCGGAGAATTGCCGGATTGGTTATCCAATTTCCAGGCCGATCAAGCGTCGGCTGCGGACATTCCGCCCGCTGCACCCGCGTCTGAGGAAAGCCTTCCTGATTGGCTTCGGACAGCACAGCCGGAGCAGACTGCAGCACCCGTCAATCTGTCTTCACAGCCAGATCAGGGAGAACCGGATTGGTTATCCTCGTTTGCCGGCACGCCTGCTGCTGCCGGACCTGCTGCCAGTGCTAAACCGGTACCCGCTACGACCAAGTCCAATGCTGGCCTGCCGGATTGGCTGGCTGCGGCTGCGGCCGGTGCCAGCGTTGCCGAAGCCCGGACCCCGGAAAAACAAAAACCCGCCAATGTGACCGGAGGTATTCCCAAACCCGTCACGCCACCGCCTGCCGAGCAGCCTCTTCCTCAGGCCTTGGATACTTCGGCTGAATCATTCTCGCTTGACGAAAGCGTTCCGGATTGGCTCTCAGATCTTCCGGGCACGCCTACCGCAGCTGCGATCGCTGCTTCCAATAAACCTACCGCGCCATTGCCTTCAATAACACCTGCTGCCAATCAGCAGCCTCCGGCGGAAAAGGGCGAAATTCCCGACTGGTTGGTAGGCGCTACTGCGACGGCTGCCACTGCCAAGGCCGTATCTGTATTCACCGAGCAGTCCTCATCCGCTGGGGATGAAGCTCTGGCGATGGAGATGCCGGACTGGCTTTCCGGAGTTAAACCTGCCGAAGCGGATAGACCAGTGACCCTTGCTCAAGGTGAGTCGGCTGCCGGCGGGTCTGAATCATTAACGCCGGGCGAACTGCCCTCATGGGTCCAGGCCATGCGCCCGGTTGAAGCCGTGATCGCTGAAACTGGCGGAGATGTGGAAGATGAGCAGTTTGTCGAAAGTCAGGGACCTCTGGCCGGCTTCCAAAATGTTCTGCCCTTTGTCCCTGGTCTGATTGCTATTCGTCGTCCTGCCACGTATTCAAGCAAGCTCCAGGTCAATTCAGGTCAACAAACAAACGCTGCATTGCTGGAAAGGTTGCTGTCCAGCGAATCTGACGCAGCCAAGGTCAAACACGTCAGCCGTTTGCATTACAACAAATTCCTGCGCTGGATGATTGCCCTGCTCTTGTTTGTCCTGGTAGCCATCCCCATTATTTTGGGAACGCATTTGACACCTGTCAATTCCACGTACCCGCGTGAATTGGTGGCGGCGAATGCCGTGATCAACGCACTTCCTGCCGACTCTACCATATTAGTCGTGTTTGATTACGAGCCAGCCTTCTCAAGCGAATTGGCGGCAGCCTCTGCTCCTGTTCTGGATCAATTATTGGCCAAGGGAGCGAACGTGGCCGCAGTATCCTCCCTGCCGACCGGATCTGTTCAAGCCAACCTGTTGTTCATGACTCTGCTTCGCTCTTATAACTATCTGGATGGAAACAAATATATAAATTTAGGATACATCCCCGGTGGTGCAGCAGGTATCTATAATTTTGCGACCAATCCTGCGGGGACGATTCCCACGGATGTTAAGGGCGTTCAGGTCTGGTCAACGCGCGGCAGTTTTCTGTCGAGCATGAGCCAGCTGAGCGATTTCGATGCCATGCTTGTCATCGTGGACAGCTCCGAGACCGCCAGGGTGTGGATCGAACAATCACGGCTGCCCTTGGGGAGCAAACCGCTCCTGACAGTGATCAGCGCCCAATCTGAGCCCATGGTCCTGCCGTACTATGACTCCAATCAAATTCAAGGCATGGTTACAGGACTTTTCGGCGGCGCTTATTATGAGAAGATCATCGCTCACCCGGGCATGGGTCGTGAATACTGGGATGCGTTTGCAGTGGCTTTCTTTGTTGCAGAAATCATTGTAGTGGTGGGTGGGATCTGGGCGTTAATTGCCGCCTGGCAGTCCCGTCGGGCCCGGAAAGAGGAAGAGGCCTAAACCATGAGCACGATGGATATTATCCTCGGAGTTATCAGTTGCATCCTGACCATCATGGTTCTCAGCTACCTGGTGGGCGATAACCCGATGTTTCGTATCGCGATCTTTATTTTCGTGGGAGTGTCTGCAGGGTACGTGGGCGCGGTAGCCCTTTATCACGTGATTATCCCGAAAGTTATACTGCCACTGGTCAACGACCCGGCAGCGAACTTCCCCGTGTTGATCATACCCATTCTCCTGAGCCTGCTGTTGTTGGCAAAGATTTTCCCGAGAATCAGCTGGCTGGGCAGCGCATCCATGGCGTTCATGGTGGGTGTCAGCGCCGCAGTTGCCATCGCGGGTGCCCTCATTGGTACACTAGTTCCGCAGTTCATTGCATCGATTGCTCCATTCAGCATGAAAACCAGCAATGGGATAGGGTCCGTGCTGGAGATTCTTTCCGAAGGCGTGGTCATGCTGCTAGGCACCGTCACCACGCTTGCTTATTTCCACTTTGGTGTGAAATCGTCCGGAACAGGCGCAGGCTCGCCCAACCCGATCATGAAATACATGGGTCTAATCGGTCAGTTCTTTATCGCCGTGACCTTTGGCGTGCTGTTCACCGGGGCATATGCCGCGGCGGTAGCTGCCCTGGTTGGACGTTTGTACTTTATCTGGAATTTTATCCTGTCATTCTTCTAAAATCTTATGCCCACTTCGTTGATTGATGGTAACTCCCTCCTGGCACTTGATATCGGCACGACCACCACTCGGGCTTCCTATTTCGACGTGGTCGACGGCCGGTATAGATTCATCGCAGTTGGACATTCCCCGACCACGGCGGCCGCCCCGGTCAACGACCTGGGTCAGGGTGTCCGTCATGCCATTGCCGAACTCGAGGTGCTTATTGGGCGGACCCTGATGGACCAGGATAAGCATCTGATCCTGCCGGCACAGCCTGAAGGCACCGGCGTGGATAACCTGGTCAGCACGTTGTCCGCCGGACCGTCGATCAAAACGGTCGTGTTTGGGCTGCTCGCAGAGGTCTCACTGGAGAGTGTGCAGAAACTCGCCCGTTCGACATATTCCCGTGTCGTGGATTCCATTGGGATGAACGACAAACGACTGGCACACGAACAGGTGGACGCCATTATCCGCCAAATGCCGGATCTAATTCTGATTTCCGGCGGGACGGAAGGTGGCGCATCCCACTCCATGAAGAAAATCCTTGAAGTCGTCGGACTGTCCTGCTACCTCATGCCCGGAGATAAAAGACCGGCTGTTCTGTATGCGGGTAATCAGGAACTCGCCGACGAAGTCAAGTCCTCTTTTGAGAAACTGGTGCCGATGCTGTATTTCAGCCCCAATATCCGGCCCTCGCTCGAGATCGAAAATCTCGAACCGGCTGAAAAAGAACTCGCCTCGATGTATCCAAAAATCCGCCAGCGCCAGATAATGGGCGTGGAGGAGATCAGTGCACTTTCAGGTGGCAAGCTGTTCCCAACGGCCTTTGCACAGGGAAGGATGATCCGCTTCCTGAGCAATATCTCAGAAAAAGGCATCCTGAATGTGGATTTGGGAGCTTCCTCGACCACGGTCTCGGGGGCGATGGGCGGGCGGCTCAGCATGAACGTCTTCCCGCACTTCGGTCTGGGTGAGCCCCTCAGCGGTTTGATGCGTTATACGACGATGGAAGAAGCCATGCAATGGCTTACCATCGACATCTCTGCAGATGCCGTGCGGGATTTCATTTATTTGAAGTCGCTCTACCCGGCGACCATTCCTTCCACGCCTGAGGAGCTCGCCATCGAGCAAGCGCTTGCCCGGCACATCCTTTACCTTGCTGTGCGGCAGGCATTGGCAAATCTTCCCAAAGCCCGCCCTCCGCGCGCCGGATTGATACCAAACTTCGACCCGATCTTCGCCAGCGGGAGTGTGTTCGCCGCCGCTCCGACCCTCGGGCAAAGCCTGCTCATGCTGCTGGATGCCATCCAGCCGACCGGCTTTTCTACCTTTATGCTTGACCAGAACAACCTGCTGGGTATACTCGGCGCAGCTGCTGAAGTGAACACCATCCTGCCCATTCATGTTATCGAGTCCGGGGCGTTCGTCAACCTAGGTGCGGTGATCTCCCCGCTCAGTAATGCCAGCGCCGGGACGACCATCCTGCGTGTCCGGTTGACTTATGACAACGGTGAAGAAACCCTGGTGGAAGTCAAGCAGGGCGGTATGGAAATCATTCCACTGGTGGTCGGACGGACGGGTAACCTCCGCTTGGAACCGGTTGGACGCACAGATGCCGGTATCGGGTTTGGACGGGCGTATCGGGTGGACGGAGTCCAGGGCTCTGCACTCGGCGTGGTGATCGATGCTCGAGGGCGCCCTCTGCGCCTGCCGTCGGACGCGGTGAAACGGCGCGAGCTGCTCAAGAAATGGCTTTGGAACGTGGGAGGCTGATGATGCTGGCACCTGTGACTCATATCATCCCCCTGACAACCATTATCCGTCCGCGCTTACTCCCGACAACCGGGACCGTCCAGGTACGCTCCGGTGATAAAGTTGTACCCTCAGATGTGGTTGCCGAGACGACCATCTCTCGCGAGCATCTATTAATTGATATCGCTCATGCTCTGGGTGTTCCAGCCTCAAAAGCTGACCGCCTCGTCAAATGTGCGCGGGGGGATAAGCTCGCCAAGAATGCCGTCATTGCTAGAGGTGACGGGATCATCCCCAGATTGGTTCGCGCACCGCGCGATGGTCGTGTGGTTGCAATCGGCGGCGGGCAGGTGATGCTGGAGATCGGTGAGACTCCCTTTGAACTGCGTGCGGGCTATCCCGGTGTCGTGGCGCAAATAATGGAAAATCGTGGCGTAGTCATTCAGACCACCGGTGCCCTTATTCAAGGAATTTGGGGAAATGGGCACATGGATTTTGGTTTGATGTTTAATCTGGCAGAACAGCCGAACCATGTGCTTGCCTCCGCCGATGTGGATGTCAGCCTGCGCGGGTCCATTATCCTTGCCGGGCATGTTAATGATGAGAAGGTATTCCGCAATGCGGCTGACCTGCCGGTGCGTGGGATGATCCTGGGCAGCATGGCGCCGTCGCTTGTGCCATTGGCCATGCAAATGAAATATCCAATTCTGGTTATTGAGGGGCTCGGGCGTAGGGATATGAATCTTGCAGCCCACAAGCTGCTGAGCACCAACGCGAAACGCGATGTGGCGATCAACGCCGAGCCGTTTGACCGCTATACCGGCACCCGACCCGAAGTGGTGATTCAACTGCCCGTGACTCAGGAACCGCCGCTTCCCCGCGATCTGGAAACGTTTGCTCCCGGGCAAGTGGTCCGCATCCTGCGCAATCCTCGCCAGGGCGCCGTGGGGACGCTGGAGGTTGTGCGTTCCATTCCCACTGTTCTGCCGAATGGATTGCGGGCTATTTGTGCGGACGTCCGTCTTGAATCCAATGAATCTTTGGTTGTCCCGCTGGTCAATCTTGAAGTCTTGGGATGACCTTTTCATGATAATATCAGCTTTGAGGAGATGAACTTATGGGAGACAGCTTTATCTTTGAGGATGGTGAGTCCGGGCAGTCATCTTTCACGGACATGCCTGAAGGAGATACGCCTGATGGCGGTGACGATGGTTCCCCCGAAGGTTCCAACAACCGTACATTTCTGATTGCGGCGGGTATTCTGGGCGGCGTTATCCTGCTGGCCTTAATCTGCATGGCCGCATATGCCTTCCTGCTGTTACCGCGCCAGCGAGCAGCCCAAACAGCCCAGCAGGCAGGCGTGTTGCTGACGAACACCGCCATTGCCGGCGGTGCAACCAGCACAGCCCAGGCGTTGCTGGCGACCGCCACTCTTGATCCCGGCAGCATTGCCGCCACAGCGCAAGCTGTTGCAGCCACCCGTCAGATGGAAGCCATCATGACCGCCTCTGCCATTGCTGCCGCTGCTTCTCCAACGCCGGTGGTTGTCCAGGCGACATCCACGCCGATCATCGTGGAAACACCCACGCCTGATCCGGTTACGGAGACTGTTGCCGCACTTTACACGCAGGCAGCGCTCAACGAATTGACCGTCATGCCCACGACCACTGCGCTGGGCGATGTGCCCCAGACTGGTTTTGCAGACGAGGTCGGTCTGCCCGGCCTGTTCATATTAGGTATCGTGCTGGTGGTGATCATCCTGCTGTCACGCCGGTTGCGCAGCACGCCTAACGTAAGATAATCATTGAAAAATCAAAACCCCGGTCTCTCATTTGAGAAGCCGGGGTTCTTTTTTTAAACAACACTTTCTGCCACTTGTTTGCCAAAACCCAGCAGGTCTTTCACCATTTGCGGGTTCCGGCCTTCGGCGTAGACGCGCAAGACTGGCTCGGTCCCCGACGGGCGGATGAGGAGCCAGGAATCGTCCGCAGTGATGTATTTCACGCCATCGCGTTTGCTGACCTCCACGATTTTCTGATCGCCAATCTGCGAGGGGGCTTTGTTCGTCAGGAAATCGGTCATCTCAGACTTGGAGACCGGGTGACTCAGGCGTAGATCAGCGCGCTCGTAGAAGGCTGGTCCCACCTCGTTGAGCAGTTCCTCCACCAACCCGCGCAGCGACTTGCCCCAGGCGGAGACCATTTCCACCAGCAGCAGTCCCATGATGGGGCCATCGCCTTCGGGGATGTGCCCTTTGAATGATATTCCACCGGATTCCTCGCCGCCGATCAACACATCCTCGCTCATCATATAATCGGCGATGTGATTAAAACCGACAGGTGTCTCAAAGAGTTTCAATCCGTAATGGGCAGCAAGGCGGTCGATCATGCGTGAGGTGGAGACAGTGCGAACCACCGCTCCTGTCCATCCGCGTTTTTCGACCAGGTACTTCAAGGACAACGCCATGATCTTGTGCGGGTCAACAAAAAGGCCATGCTCATCCATGGCGCCGATGCGGTCGGCGTCACCGTCGGTTGCCAGCCCAAAGTTCCCCATGCCTGCCCCAATCGCGCCTGCCAGCACGCCTAGATTTTGAGCAATAGGCTCAGGGTGAACCCCACCGAAGCCGGGATTCATCTCGCCGCGAACTTCGGCGATTTCGCAGCCGGACCCTTGCAGGAAGGATTTGATCACGCCACGCCCGGAGCCGAACATGGAGTCGACCACGAAACGCTGCGGGTTTTCCGCGATGATGTCCGTGTTGATCAGCTTGCGCAGGTGGTCGAAATAGGCGGGAAGTGGGTTGAACTTCTGGATGAGGCCCAATTCACGTGCCTTGTCGAAATCCATCAGATTGGGGCCGCGCGCGCGTTCTTCATTGTCGTTGATATAGACTTCAACCCGCCGGCATTGTTCCGGCAGGGATGAGCCGCCATACGATGACTTCAACTTGACCCCGTTGTAACGCGGGGCATTATGGGATGCGGTGATCATCACACCTGCGACGGCATTGTGATTCTTTACGGCGAAAGAGACTGCCGGCGTGGGCGCATCTGCCTGGGTGAGCATGACGTTGAAACCATTGGCCGCCAGGACGCGGGCGACTTCCTGGGCGTAGCGGTCCGACAGGAAGCGCGTGTCAAACCCCACCACGATTTTCCGCGGGTCGGCTGTGGCGCTGCTGTATCCTCCACTGTCCCAGTGCTCGGAGGCAACTGCGTCAGCGATGGCCTGTGCCACCATACGCAGGTTGCCAAATGTAAATGAGTCTGAGATAACGGCGCGCCAGCCGTCAGTGCCGAAATGAATGGTCATTAAGTGAACTCCAAGGTTTAAGATTGAGAGAGCGGGAGCCGGCTCCCGCTCTCTGATTGTCATGGTGATGGCGTCAGCGTGGGCTGCCAGTTCGGGGCAGGCGTGGCGGTGATCAGCAGAGATTGAATGACCCAGCCTTCCGCCGTTCCATCGCGGTCGGTGGTGAAGCGGATGTGCGCCCAGATCGTTCGGTCGTAATCCTGCTTCTCGGGCAGTACTTCCACCAGGTAACCGTTGACCAGAGAAGTCAGGATCGGTCCGCTCGGTTCCTTTCGGACGATGACGCCGTTCCCCTTGGTGGTGAAAATCTTTGCGAAAATAGGAGTGGGCATCGGGGAAGGAGTGGGTGTTGGTGTTTCAGGTGTCGGGAAGACCAGCGTGGCGGAAGGAGTCGCAGTGGGCGTCTCTGTCGGGGGCAGGGGAGTAGAACTGGACCCGGGCAGCGATGCAGTGGAGGTCTCGGTCAATTTTGTAAGAGGTACGCTTGGCGTCGGAGTCGGTCCGCTGGCCGGATTAAATTGGGCGGGGATAAGACTCCATAATCCGCTGATAAAGATCAGCGTCACGATGGCCACCAGGAAGATGGATGTCCCCAACGTGAATCCCGCCAATGTATACGGCCGGAAGCCGAGAATGAGCAGCGTGATGATTCCCACCAGGATGGCGAGCGTGACATGGATCAGGAAAATTATCAGCCCATCTGGGTAGAGACCTTTGACCCCGCTGCCCAGCCCGACCGCTGCGGCGCTGAGCGGAAGGTAAAATTCGTAAACGAGCATTGCGCTAGGCAGGATGGGTTTGTCTTCAGAGCGGACAATGGAAACAGGAAACAGGATTGCACCCAGCAAAAGCACGAACAAGTCCGGCCACCACAAGCGGACATGGATGTATGCCTGGTCTAAAGTGATGGGCATGAAAATGCGGGATGCGAACCCTGCCAACAGGCCGGTGACAAAGATCAACACAGCGCCTAGCAGGAAACCGACAAAGGTCTGGAAGAAAAAGCGCCAGGAGCCGGTGACCGTGGCCAGGACCATGCCGATCCAGGGGGTCATGAGCGGTGCAAGCAAAATGCCCAGGAAAAGCAGCGCCTGCGAATCGAGCAGGTAGCTTGCCCCAAGGACCGCCCCGCACAGAAGCGAAAAGATGAAAAACTCCAAAGTGGGATAGGCGCGGTGGGCAAGGTCCTCTAGAAACTCGGCGCGTTCGTCCGATGAAGAGGGGATCAGTCTCCGGCGCTGCCGGCGACGGCGCGCCAGTGGCTTTACCGGCTGGTGCGATTCACTCTCAGGCACTGAAGCGGATGGTGATGTCCCCGGTGCTTCATCAGATTGGTCATCGGGGGAAGGAAAGTTCACGAAATCGCTCATTTTCTCAGACTCGCAATAATTCGCAGGGGCTTATCGAGCAGGTCAAGCGCTGAATGAATGTCGGGAGTGACCAGGTCGGCTGCGAGTAACGCTTCTGTAGCCGTACCCTCAGTCGAGAAGATGCAAATGCCTGGCGCAGCGGTTTTCAGCATCC
>Ga0315290_10000472_pt1 | contig 26178 bp, 31 predicted proteins | sample YL17G12_0_MG_FD_203627 | JGI IMG/M metagenome (GOLD analysis project Ga0315290, IMG submission 203627) | Sediment microbial communities from Yellowstone Lake, YNP, Wyoming, USA - YL17G12_0 | ecosystem: Environmental > Aquatic > Freshwater > Lake > Sediment | place: USA: Wyoming | collected... | reverse complement strand
AAACACGTCTTCCCATGTATTTTTTATAGGCAAGTCGTCCCACATATCTTTAATGCCTGATACAATTTTTTCTCGCAATATAACTTGGAGTGCCTTGTGCATTTTAATACATATTATTATGTGTATCCCGTCCTTTGTTTTATCTTCTAGAACATTCACGTTCGGTTTTTCTAAAACTATTACACGAATTGAGGTATTTTCTGGTATTTTAAACATTTTTGAAATAGTTTCCATATAGAACACAACCAGGTCTGTTATGTGTTCGGGGGAATGCTGTTTATCTTTTATTTTCTTGTCGTATCTGAAATCAATGTCTACCAATATAGGTCCATCTTCTATTGATTGACGCTCCGTGAGATACTCCATATTTTTATTTATAAAAACGTTCTTATGGTAAAGTTCCAGAAATTGTTTGTACGCTTCTGGTTTGATACAATAAGAACCAGGATATAAATTTTTTGATACATCCCCTAATCTAGTATGGGTGTGTGTTTTTTCTCCCTTCGGGGTTGTATTTTCCTTCAGAAATTTATCAAAAATGGTATTCTCTGAGGCCATTATATTTATTAATATAATATTATAATTCTATTTCAATTTTAATATTATACATTTAATAATTATAAAATAATATGATTAACGAGTATTATATATCCAAACTCACCGTGTTTTTATCGCTGCGTTTATGATTAGTTTTATTTTTAACATCGGGTTTTTTGATTTTCAATCCAGATAACAAATCATTGATATCAGACGGACCCTTCATTTCTGGTCTAGGTGCCAAAGATTTATTAGATTTTTCTTGTCTAGTCGCTCCCGGCCCTGGTTTTTCTCCTCCACCAGATTTGAACTCCATTTTATTTACATTATTTTGTTCTACCTTCTCTTCAAATGGTCTTCTATCGTTAGTAAAAGAACGTGAGTCGGACCCATTATTTGAATTAGGGGGCGGTTGAGATTGCCCTCCTCCTCCGCCTCCCTGTGCACCAGGCATAAAATTATTCATAAATCCTCCAAATCCAGGGTTTTGCACACCCATCGTATTTACGGCAGCTTGTGTGAATTGTTTCGCCAATTCAGGATTTTGGCGTAGAATATCGTCCATACCAGGGACAGCAGATTTGAACATCGTATTAGTCATATGAACCATAATACCTGACCCAGCAAGTTGGAACATGAGTTTAAGTTCGGGCGCCATTTTCGCTTTCGTTTTATACTTTTCGTGTAATTCGGAGAAAATATCATCGTAATCATTTATATTCTCATTCAGTTGTTCGGACCACCCGTCCAATTTAATATCAAATGGATCAAATCTGTTATTTAGAAATTCTATTCCAGTAATAGCGGCCATTAACATTCTTCCTTGAAACTTGCAACTATTTGTGCGCTCCTTTTCAGAAACGATAGTTTCATACTCTCCTTGCATTTCAGCCAAAGAAGATTCCATCGAATATTGTTTTGTCAATTTACCCCCCTTGCTTTGAATTTCTTCCAATCTTCTCAGAGTCTTAAACTTTTCTCGGAGAGTTTCTTCCTGTGATAATTTTTTGGTAGTTTCGACTGAATCTGGGTTTAACTGCAAATCTATTTTTTTAAATCCGTCCCATGTTTTATTTTCGCCGTCGTCCCTATTATTGCTTGATATTTCTCCGATGTTACTATCTTTGCCCAATTGACTAAATCCGACATTTTTAAAAACTATATCTGCCTTTTCGGACCTAGATATATTTATACCAGTAGATAAATCATTTAAATCCCGTTCAAGGTCGGTTACATCAGACACGTCTATTTTCACACTATTATTGTGTGTATCTTTATGTTTCATATTCATAAGAAGTTCAACTCCTTCGCCGAGATGTTTGCTTGGGGGGTTGTTTGATGTATTTAGTTGTATATTCTGTACATCCGAATTTGTTATATCTATAATATCTGTGATATCCATTATGATATTAATATAGATTAATCCTTTAAATTATCCGCATTATAAATACACGAATACTGATAAATTATATAAATATAATTTATATATAAGATTGATGGATTTTGACATACGTGCAAGATTACTCCAATTAACGAGTTAAGTGAATTAATAAAATTTAAAATAAATAATAATGATAATGATAATTAGTAACAAGATAATTCTGAAATCTCCAAACTCTTAATGGGGTGTTTGAATTTATACACCTTTCGACATTTACAATCCATAATTTAAACGATGGTATTTTAATAATTTCCAGAAAATATTAAATAACTCAAAAATATACCAAAAAAATTCTTTGCGAACAAATCTAATATATTATAAAATGCATTTTTAACATAATAAGGCAACATTGCTACAACACCATACAAAGACCAAAAAAAGAAAAAATACCAAAATAATAAATACCCAGTTGTGTTTTGAGTTACATAATTTACATAAATAATATAATAATAAATTAAAAATGGTATAAATCCTAGAAATACTCCAAGTAAAATAGGGATAATTCTCATTTCTCCCAAATAACCGAAAAATAACATTAACCAATTCAAAAGCACCACAGGTATAAAAATATTCGAATTATCTTTCAAAAGAGTAAAAAAATCCAAATCATTTATTTTATTTTCTGCCTTTTTATTTAAATAAATTAAATATATCATCAATGATATTAGCATTGTTGGTGTTGTAATAACCCAGTCTATATATCTTTTTGGTGTAATATTTAATACCTTGGCATAATTATAAACTAACCAAAAATAAAACATTCCCTCGCAAAACTGAACAATTAATACTAATGTTAGTAATTGTTTTATTAACGAATACATAGTAGGAACTTTTACAAAAAATGCTCCTACTTCTATTATTCCTGTTATTATTTGAATAATAATTGAAATTACTAATGTAGTATAAAATAAATATTTTGTATCCATATATTATTTTAATACTATTTTTATGTAGTTTATTGATAAATGGAGTTAAAGGTGTAAATAACCAAATGACAACTATAATTTAAATTACGTTGCACTAAGTTGCACTAAGTTGCTCTAGGTTCTGCGATGTTAGACTATTTTGTATATTCTCATTTTTTATGAAGTTGTTGTAAATTCTCCGATTAATTGTATGAAGAGCACTCACGCAAGTTTTATATGATGTGCTCCATACAGTAAACTTAAACTCGTTTTTATTGTACCATATAAATAAAACTCCCTCTTTGTATGTTATCTGCTTAAGGTTCGCACCATACAGTCCTATAGTTTTTTGAAGTACGATGCGAATTGGTGGTGCATTTACGCTTCCTGTAAATATCTTATTGCAACTCATAGTATTAGCGATTAATACATTTGCAAATACAGCATCCATATTAATAAAATAATTTGTCACTTCCCCAAAATAATTAACTGCGTCCCTACTAGCGACCGTAGAAATATGAAACATCGTTTTTTGTCCAGGTTTTCTGGAAGTTATCGCATCTTTATATTTAGAAATAGCCTCGGTTTGAGATTGCGTATAGTCATACTCCATTTCCGAACTTTCGCCGACTAAACACTGCTCGCTTAGAATATTAACGGTTGTAGGAAGAAGGGTAGTTATAGTAGTAGTGATAGGAACCGTTTCTGATGTATTATTATTAATAGTATCATTGCCATTTCCAATCCCAATTTCTGTTTCCATTCCAGCATCAGATACAACGCATTGATTCTGCGAAGAAATGTTAGATAACATATTATATACTATACGAATATTGCTTTATATCGTTTAATGTGGTATAAACATATTTTCGTATATTAATTAATGAGAATTATAAGCATTGATGTAGGCATTAAAAATTTAGCATATTGTATATTAGAAAATATGGATACGGATACGGATGGTCCGTATAATATAATCAAATGGGACGTTATAAATCTATGTTCAGACATTCGATTGTGCAACTGCGATAAGAGTAGAAAGACGACGGAAAAGTGCACTAAATCTGCGTTTTACTCGTTGAGGAAGGAAGATTCCACCATATATCTCTGTAAAATACACGCAAAACAATCTGTATATAAAATTCCGTCGGATGATACTAATATTAAAAAAATAAATAAAATGAAAATAGGGGAATTAAAATCGTATATGGATAGTCATGGTATTGTATATACGATAGATGACACTAAACCGGAAATATTATTAAAAATTAAAACATACCTTGCGGAATGTTTATTGGTGGTCGTAAAAAAAGAATCGGCAAATGATATGAATATGGTTCCAATGGGGGAGAGATTATTTACCGCATTTAATGCGGCTATAAACTTAGAGGGCATTGATCATATATGTATAGAAAACCAGATAGGACCTATTGCTAATAGAATGAAATCGTTACAAGGGATGATTAGTATGTATTTTATAATGCGTGGTAAAATAAATATATCATTTATTTCTGCCACAAATAAACTAAAATTATTTAATTCAATTGAGCAATTAGACAGTCACGCGGATAGAAAAAAGGCAGGAATAGAAATGGTCTATAAGATACTTGAGAAAAACGAAAACAAACAGTGGATGGAAACATTCCGTTCTCATAAAAAAAAAGACGATATGGCAGACTCCTTGCTACAGGGGTTGTGGTATTTAAAAAATAATGTATAAAAATAATGTATAAAAATAAATATACAGTTCAACCAACCGCCATTATTTAGGTAAAGTATCCATATAATTTTCAATAAATTTATTTAACATACAACATCCGTCGAATAAAACATTAATGTTTGAATTTGGTTTAAATTGTTTATTGTATTTTTCTATGGCATTGTATGAATCCAACATAATTTGTGCGCTATAAACTCTATTATCGGCAGATAAATCCTTTATGCAATTACCATTTAGTATATTTCCGCATATACATGATAAAAATATACGTGTATCGATTAGCATTTGTTTAATTTTCTCATACTCTTCGTCCATACCAATTATATTATAATAAGTTAAATCTTTATATTTATGGCAATATCATTATATTGTGTTTCTTACACCACAATTCGCAATTATGGTGATTTTTCTTATTAATATAATCAATTTTACTTTGATTGCTTACTGATTTTGGCGAATTTGAAAAATTGATAGTATGGTTTACGCTTTCCAACGATTGTTGTCCTAGAATTGCATTTATCTCATTCAATTTAGATATATAATGAAACGGCAATTTTGTTTTTGAAGAAAAATCTGGATATACAGATTTCATTTCTGGAACAGACTTAGTCAAACATTGAATCTCTTCAATCATTCTGGTTATCTGATTATCATTTAATCTAAAACCATAGCATATAATATACTTTTCCGAACAACCGCAATCATCATTAGAGGGTTTAAAAATATACAAATTTTTGTATGCGTTAGATAACAAATATAATATATACGACGACGACGAGGTATATAAATCAAACACTTTAAATACAGCAGTGCCATTAACCGTCTGTCCTCTTATTATGTGTGGAATGATGGTCAATATATTATTCGACTGAGATGCTTCCAGTCCGATATAATCCAACTCTTCTAAAACCGAATCTGTATATAATATCAAGTCGTATTTTTCAACATTTAATTCTACGCTCGCGCTATTTTTATACGAAATAACGTGCTCGGACTTGAATATTATATTAAACGCCGAAATAAAATCAATAGGGGTTGTGCCGAAGTTAGATACGGTGTATCTAGTTTTCGGTATATTTATATGTTCCTTTAACAGATTAATAATCTCTATAATTGTCAAAAAAGACAACGAGTTAGACAGGTGGTTACTTTCGTATTTTATATTTCTAAAACTATTAACACTAATAATGTTTTTTTTAATATCAATTTTGTTTTTTTTTACACAATCGTATGTTGATGATAGGTATTCAAAAAACGATTTATTTAAGATAAAATCATTTACACTTAAACATCCAATGTTGTCAAAAGTCAGTTTTTTATTTTCATTGTATGATACATTTAACGTTGGAAGAATATAACAAGACATATGAATTCACTATTTAGTGTTTAATGTTATATTGTTATATTGTTTAATTTTTTTATTATTATATTAATAATGGCATTCGCGCAAAATATACACGATGGCAGAACAACTACAGAAATACTTCGAGAACAAACATATATAAATAGATATATGTTAGACGTGCCTGGACCAGGCAATAATCTTCCGTTTATCGATGACCCGTTAATTCGAATGCAAAAGTGGAGAGGAAATTTGATGACGAATATAGTTAGCGTTGAAGGCGATTTGTTAGGATTAACTCGAAATTTAAATAAAGATTCAATAAAAGATAACAATTACATTGATCACGCAGTTAAAACTAAATCTGTCTATTATCCAGTAGTTAATCCACTAACAGACCAACCGAGGGCAACTCATCCGGCGTGGACGGATAGAGAAACAGAACCGTCTAATTGGAATATACTGTCGAAGAACCAACATAGTAATGAATTTATGAAATTCGACAATAACATAGATACTAGATTAAATGAAATCGAAATGTATCAAAAAAAACCGCACATAACTTACTAGTTTTAACATAAAGGTAGTCTAAGAACACATAACGATATTTTATTTTATACTATGTATAAAATAAGAATTAATTGTACGTAAGTAAGTCAATGATTTGACAATCCGCGATAAAGCAATTAGGAAATGTCGGTATAATAAAGTTTTATCGGTTTTACAATCATAAAATGTTGATTATATAAGTTCTATAGCAATATTTTATAATTGCAAAACCTACAAGTGATACAAGTCATTTACATATAAAACAGCAGAAATTTTATATAAGAGAGAAATGAATGAAAAATGTATTTTAGATTATATTAAATTACACGCAACAATATATTTTAATATATTATATAAATGGCCGAATTAGTAATTCCTTTGATAGCATTGGGAGGATTATTTATTACATCAAATAGTAAAACTCCAAAGAGAGAGAGAAAAACAGAAGGGTATAAAAATCTCAACAATAACCATAACGGATTATCAAAACGCGACGCACACTATATGGATGGTAGTCGCCAACCAAACGATAAGTATTTTAATCCAGACAATTTCAATAATGTACAGAAAAATCATTCTTCTCCGTATGGTATAGGAGGAAATACAAAACAACAGTATTCTCTTACGGGTGAGCCAATACTAACTGATAAATTCACTCATAACAATATGGTCCCTTTTTTTGGGGCAAGGGTGAAAGGAGCAACAGCAGATAGAAATGTATCAGAAGGTATATTAGATAATATGATTGGGTCTGCTTATCAGCAGATTGTAAAACAAGAACAGGCTCCTCTATTTGCACCACAATGTGATTTGCAATATGCATACGGTGCACCAAATAATAGTGATTTTATACAGTCTCGTGTGAATCCGTCCCTAAAAATGTCAAATGTAAAGCCGTGGGAGGAAATTCATGTAGCACCTGGTCTAGATAAGGGGTATAACTCGGAGGGAGGTGCAGGGTTTAATTCTGGTATAGAGGCGCGAGATAAATGGTTACCGAAAACTGTAAATGAGTTGAGAGTTGCCAATAATCCAAAAATGACGTTCGGTCTAAGCGGACACGAAGGGCCCGCAGTGGCATATACAAATGGAGCGAGCATTCAAACACAGGGAGTTGTAGAAAAACATACGCCCGAGGGATTTTACACATCCGGACCAGAGCGGTGGTTTACAAACGTTGGAGACGAGAAGGCGTCTGTTGTTAGAAGTACCCACATTTTACCAGATGTAAATAGAACGACGGCTACTAGCGAATATTTTGGAAATGGTAAAAATAGTGTTAGTGCAACTTATACTAAAGGAGAATATAAACAACCAGTTAAACCGGAATTATCGGGACCTCCCATTTTAAATCCGTCTGCAAAAGGGTCGTATGCACCGACCTCGTCAGATTACGGCATGAACAGTTATTCGCAATTGCCGAATAACAGAGCCACTACAAATGCCGATATGTCTGGTGCATATGGAAATGTGGCGGGAACTACTGTATCTAATCCCATCTTGAGAAATCCAGCAGATAAGACACGCACTACTATAAGAGAAATGACCGAGCGTAAGTTGGACAATAACCATCTTAACGTACAGGGTCAAACGTCAAACGCATATATGATAAGCCAATATCCAAATATAGAACAGGAGAGAGATACGACAACTTGTTCGTATTCTGGTGTAGCTGGACCATCTGGATATAGTGCATCAAAATCATATGAAGCAGAATATAATCAGCACAATAACAATAACAAGACGTTTGAGAACCATCCTAATATGGGCGGAACTCAGTTGATGAACAACGCTCAAAACGTTTTAATTAACAGGACCGACTCTGATAGAAATAACAATAGATTATGGGTTCCTGGGAGTATGAGCACTCCTGGTATAATTAATACTCCATCTGCGTCAAATATAGGAAGCGTTCAACCAAAATATCAAGCAAATGATTTGAAATATAATACAGATAGAATGAAACCCGATATTCTCAACGCGTTTAAGAATAATCCATATACGCAGAGTCTAAGTAGTTGGTAGAAATAAGGCACTAAATATCAGATATCAGATATTTCATAATATATTTATTTATTATATTGTTAATAAATAAATAGAATGGTATATACAATAACAAAATATACACTTAAAAGAGCAAAACAGTTGGGGGTAATGGTAAAACCATCGCAGAATAAAACGAAAAAAATAGACGTATTTAAAGAAAATAAAAAAATAGCAAGTGTTGGTGCATATGGAATGAATGATTATCCTACATACATAATCAATAATGGGTTAGCTTATGCGAATAATCGCCGACGTTTATATAAAATAAGACACAATTCAGATAGAAAATTAAAATGGTCCAGGGGTTGGTTGGCGGACAATTTGTTATGGTAATAATTTTATTATAAAGTAGAGTTCAAAAACTGCATCATAGTGGATTTATCTAATTTTTCATCATAATCAATTGTTTTATTATCTCCAAACGATTGATTATAAACCAAAAGTATAAAATTTTAATGATTATAAGTATATGTAGTATGTTCAATCTTAGGCATTTGTGTAAATACAAAACTGCGATGAAATAAACCATTCACATTAATAATAATATTATCATAAGAATCAATAAATAAATAATCGCACGCACTATCATTAAGACTACCATCTGTAAAAGCCCCAGCACCTGTTCCAATATCATTCTGCCAGTGTTCATAATAAGAATTATCATCACCCTTTCTATTAGTGCTATAATGATAAACCCAATTATTCCAATATGATTTATTTTTTGTATAAAAAAAGGCCGCGTTTGTTTCCATTTCTTGTTCGCTGTTATTTTTACAAGGATATATAGTAGATGGATTAAATTGTGTAATTTTAAAATTAACGAGTAAAGTAAACCATACTTCTTGGTCTAAAGCATACTGTGATGTTAAAACATAATCCATAAATAAAGAATTTGTTTGCTCTGGAAAATTTATTGTAGCCAAATCGCTAAATGTAGAAGATATAGGATAAGTTCCAAATGCATTAGTAACAGAACCACTAAAAGTATTATTCCAGTAAGTAGCAGGATTACTATAATACATTTCTAAATCAACATCTAATTGTTCAGATGTTTTTTGAAAACGTGTCAATAGACTACTCATTTGAGCGTTTAGTGAATCTGGAGTTGTTGATATATAACTATCTAATAAACCACATAAAAAGTTTGATGCAATTGCACCAATTATACCACCTTCGACGCCTATACCAGTAAAAGCACCTTTTAATAAATTTAGACCTACTTCTAATCCTAAATCATGATCATCGCTTATAGATAATAAAAAATAGGCATTTAAAATTTTAGTATTACCTTCATTATAAAGTTGATTATTAAAGTCAATCATATTACGTAAGTTTGTTTTTACACATAAAATCTGTTCTTCTGTTGGAGATGACATTTTATAAGAGTTAGTATTATTTATGAATATTTTAATTTATTTATACCATTTTATTATGTATTTTTTAATTGTATTTATTAAATATTATTAATGTAAATATTTAATAAATGTTTCTGGATACAATAATACACAGTTCTAATAGAAAATTAAAATGGTCTAGGGTGGTTTGCGGACAGGTTCTTATTGTAATAATTTTATTATAAAGTAGAGGTCAAAAACTCCATCATCGTAGATTTATCTAATTTTGCGTCATATTCGATGGTTTTACCTCCATAAACTAATTTAATGGTAGGATATCCTTGAACGTTGAACGATTCTGCCAATGCTTGTTCTTTATCACAATCTACCTTTATCAGAGTTAGGCTAACACCATTTAATTCCTTGTTGTTCAATTCTGATACAAGGTCGTCCCAGATAGGCATAGTTTTTTTACAATGAGGGCACCACGTTGTGTAAAAATAATATAATACGGCAGATTTATCTGTATCGTTTGATACAAATTCCTGATTAGGAGCATACGTATCTTTAATTTTTGAGGAAATTGATTTTTTATAAACGTAAAGAGATGCGGCTATTAAACATAGAAGAACAATCAACAAACCAACTGTTTTGTATTTATTGTCGCCAGAAAATAAATTTTTTACGTAATCCATATTATAAATCATATATTATAATATTTTTTGTAACGAATTGAAATTTCTCTCAATAATATATGAAAAAAGTAAAAAGAACATTTAAACGGAAGGATTATATAAGCGGGGATGGTATGGTTACGACCATATGGGGGCCAGGAATGTGGCACTTTTTACATACTATTTCTTTTAATTACCCTATAAATCCTACAGACGAGGACAAAACTCATTACAAATCATTTATTGAAAATCTCAAATACATTCTTCCGTGTAAATACTGCAGACAAAACCTATCACGCAATCTAATACTTATGCCATTAACATCAAAAGTAATGGAAAGCAGAGATAGTTTTTCAAGATATATTTACAAATTACACGAAACTGTAAATAAATTGTTAAATAAAAAATCTGGATTATCTTATTTTGACGTGAGAGAAAGATATGAACATTTCAGGTCTAGATGCACGCAGGATAGCAAAGAACCAATTGTTACAATGCCGGATTTAAAAAAAACTCGTAAAAATAAAAAGGAAAAGGAAAAGGAACCAGAAAAGGGTTGTACTGAACCATTATACGGTCAAAAGGCAAAAGCAGTTATACAAATAGTTCCTAAAACTAAGGTATGTGACACACTTCAGATTGACGAGAGGTGTTTGAAAGAATATAAATCATCCAACCCCGATAAGCAGTAAAAGGAAAAGGGTTGATGATGCGATTAACCCGACCAGAACTTATAAATGAAATTTATATTTTGGATAACTGGTAAATGATTACTTCTTACCGATATGGTGCATTATTATTTTTTAAAGAATTGTATGCGTCTTGTATATAAGACAAGGTAAGATTTTCTTTATAAAAATTTACGTTACATACTCCTCCATAAAGTCCATTCGAACTTCCGATTACAATGTTGTCAATGCTCATATAAGGCGATACGCTTGTCAAAGAACCTACTAATACTCCATTTAAAAATACATCCATTGTTCCGTGGTCGTAATTTACTACAATATTGTTCCACCGCTGTAACCTCAATCCAGAAGAATTGTAAATTTCCAATTCTCGGAATGTCGGGGTGATGTTGTCTGTTACGACTCTGACTCTCAGTTTATTTAAAAGTGCATTGTATTCTATGGCGGGCTTACCACCATATGATAATAGATTTGAATATTTCGAATACGCTCCGTTCGTATTAGGCGGGTTAGAGTTTATATAAAACCACATAGATAAAGCGTAATGGTAATTGAAATTTATCGGTTTATCTATATCTCCGTATAATTCTTCGAATGAACCAACGATTAACTGCTGGTTAAGGGTTTCTGGTTCTTTTAACAATTGAATTCCTGGACTAGTATAATATTTTTGTAAAATGGTTGGTACTATAATAAACGACATTATAATAATTGCTTCTATCGCTAATACAATTTTAGTTTGAACATTGGTTAAATCGTATTGTTGTTTTAAAAAATGTATAATATTCACTGAGAGAGTTTTTACACCAGTTATATAAATTAATGCGAAATACGTTAGACCCCCAAATAGGGCAAGATAAAATATTCCTATTGCTACAGAACGATGTGCGAGAAATATTAAGATATATTTAAACACGAATGAAGCAAATATAAAAATGATTAGCGTAAGTCCAACTTTTGTTAGTATGTTTGTTTCGTTTATACCAGACGGTCTGCCTTTGCTGTATTGAAACCAAAATAATATCATATACATTACACCAGCCAAGATGACTGTTATTTTTGTAGCATTTTCGTATTTATTTACTATATCAAAGGGGTTGTAAATGTATACAAGCACTAATAACAGAATATATTCTACTATTTCTGTTATTCCAAAATATAACGTGTTTGAATAAATTATATCGGTGACTTTTTTATTTAGAGCAGATACATCCATAAATATAATAGAGAGTATAATTTCATACAATTATTTTCATTATAGAATATATAATGAAGTTTAATATGAATATGAGTAAAAATACAGTCTTTTGTTTAGGATTATTGTTAATTGTATTATTTGTTAGTTTTATGAACATAAAAGAAGGCGGGTTGTTTGACGGTTTAGAAGGAGATTTAAGTTCAGCGTATAATGCAGCATCTACTGATGCAAGTTCAGCGTATAATGCAGCATCGGGCGACGCGAGTTCAGCGTATAATGCAGCATCTACTGATGCAAGTTCAGCGTATAATGCAGCATCTACCGATGCAAGTTCAGCGTATAATGACGTAACCGGCACTAACGCATCTACACCACAACCAGCGGCAAATAGTTCTCTTTTACCAGATTCGTCTGATACAAAATCTCAACCAGCAGATGCTACGCCACAAGTTAAAAAACCTAAAGGCAAAGGAGGGGTAGAAAAACACAATAATAGATATTCTTCTTATATAGCACCAGCAGGGGATACAGTTTTGTATAATAAGCAACAGAAGCAACAGAAGCAGCATAAACAACCCATAAGACCGTCGAATGTACCTAGACATCAAATTCCCAGCGGGGACGAAGATTTATATATACTTAAGTCTGAAATAGTACCACCGGTATGCCCTGCTTGTCCTAACTTAGTTTCGTGTCCAAATAATAATTCTTCAACCCCCCCTCCACCATGCCCTCCCTGTGGTAGATGCACCGAACCAGCGTTTGAGTGTAAAAAGGTGCCAAATTATAACAGCAGTAGTAATCAACTAAATGATTTCCTTCCTCGTCCGGTCCTTAATAATTTTAGTCAATTTGGGATGTAGTTATTAGTTGAAACGCGTCATTTAATCGTGCAATGAGAAACCCGTAATCAATAATAACGGATACATTATACAAAGTTACACGAACTTCTAGTTCGGTGTTGTATATTTTATATAGTTCATTCAGTTTCGCCAAATTGTGGGTGAAATTATCTAAAAAATGAGAATTAATTATATTTTTATAGAAGGCATATTTCATATTAACCTGTTCGTTCATAACAGTGTTCAAAAGTGCAACTTGATAATTTTTATATGTTAATGCTGTATGGTAGGTTTTAAACTCGGAATGTGTTATTTTAACGCCTGGTTCATAAAGAATCGGATGTTCGCTCAGGATTGAGCACAATGTTAAAAGTAAAGAGGATATAGACTGGCAACTGGTCCATTGGTCGCCATACCAGGTATTTAATATAGATAAACATACGTTACCATTTATATACATATTCGGATGAAACCGCATAACCCCGTCACCAGTTATAAGTGTTACTTTGGGAGGAGAAGTCGGATAATCTAGAGGGAATTTAAAGTCGAACAAATAATATCCGTGTTCATACGGAGTTTCTCTTTGTCCTATAATAAGAGCAGTACCGTATAGTATATTTTCTTCGTCGTGTATATAATGTATTCCGTGAGAATGTAATGGATCTTTTAATATATCTCTGTAATCTTTCACGAGTCGTTTAAAAGTAATTTTACTTATAACATTACATTCTTCTACGCCAAGGTTCATGTATAAATATATTTATAATATAAATATATTTATGCTATTTTGTGTTATATAGAACTAATTGTATGATTATAGATTTATCAGAAAGTATTTTGGATTAATGCCTGAACATAAATATAAAATATAATCCTACAAAACAACAAATAATTCCAAAAATATCGTATCTTGTAATTTTTTCGTGAAACGCAATCATACCTATGGTAATTATGCTTACTATGCTTAGTACAGACCATACTAAATTAGTAATACCCATCCCTGTATCGCCTTGTTCGTAACACTTGCCAAGTAGTAAGCAAATAACGCAGTATGACGCGAACGCTAAAAACATATAACTCCAATTATTGGTTGTGCTCTTTTGTTTAATATTATATTGAGCAAATGCTTCAAATGCTACGATTAGTAATATTAAAAATATATACGAATTGCAAAAGAGCATACTATATTTTATCAAGATAATTATTTACTCTTTATTGTTTCGACGTTGCCTCTTATTTACAGATAACACGTTGGTATATGTTTCAACTTTTTTATATGCCCCATAATCGGGTCGTGATTCGTATAAAAATAGTTCTTTAGCAATGCTCTTAATTTCACTTAATTCGTCGACGCTCAAATTGCGTGTATGTATAATTTCATTATATTTACATAAAGTGTCTGCGAACTTTTCCCGCATGGCGGATAAATCATCGTTCCTCATAATTTCCAAATGGAATTGAATTTGTTCGTTATCCATTATAATATTTCAAAGATGTTTTTATATCATTATAATTTATTTACGAATTGTCGAATATGATTTAATTATTCGGTTAATACGAACCTATAATAATAAATCAAATACGTCGCAATAAATCCCATCAGAGATGAATATATAGAATAAATTGTTCTATTTTCGTTTGTACGCTCTACATCTACAAGTATAAGAAATGGGTCAATCACAGTGAAATCGTCGCCCTTTTCAGAAAAACGATGCTCTATTCTAGATAGAATGCATCCATCGAACATGAAAAACATTGTAAATATAATTATGTTAATTAATGTGATTGTCATGAACCAATGCCTGACCCCGAATAAAAGGATTGATATTGATATCACAGGTATGAACAAATGAAAAACGCGCAGAATCAAACATGTTATATTATCCTTTAAATTAATTGTTCTAATAAATCTTTCAGCAAAGTCTATTAACTGATTTCTTTTTTCTTTAAATAATAACATTATTAATAATAATATTAACGATATTATTATTAACGATTGTAGACGAATATGATTTTTGTTAATAAGACTCCTATTTACTAAAACGTCGGAGTGTCTATAAATGCACTAATTTGTTTGGTCGGGTTATCAATCATAAATTCTCGAATTATATATATTCCAATGCACGAACTTATGAAAACTATAAATGTTTCGCGTGGAATTGGTTTTAATCCGTCATTAACATCTTTGCGAACAAACCGTAACTCTATAAATTTACAAATAGAAAAGATACATGCTATAACAAATGCTTGTGTGAATAAAGTCTGCATAGTATTAAATACAATTATTTATTTATTTATTCAACTACGCATTTAAATAATGTATTTATGTTATGTTAATAATTATATAATAATATAGTATATGCGTAAAATTGGTGCAGAATACGAAAATTTTATAGACAACTATTTAATAGATATATGCGAATATATGAGCAGTTATATTCATAAACTAGGTATAACTCCGAATATCATAACAACTATGTCTTTAATTTGCGGGTTGTCTGCCTCGGCACTATTGTACAATAAACATTATTATTCGGCATGCGTTCTATGGATTATATCTTATTATCTGGACAATTTAGACGGATATATAGCAAGAAAATACAATCAAACATCAAAAATAGGGGATTATTACGACCACATTGCTGATTTAATAAAATTTTTAACGGCACTGTTTGTATTGTATAAATTAAATTCGCATAAATTTTACGAAGTATCTATTGTATTGTTTATATTTTTGATGTTAATGATGGGTCATCTTGGGTGCCAAGAAAGATATTACAATAAAAATGAAAGCGACTCTCTAGGTTTTACTAAACAGATGTGTCCAGTTAATTCGTTTAAAATTAAAACCGTTCCAGACGCGATAAATATAACTAAATATTTCGGATGCGGTACATTTAATTTAATGATTGTATTATGTTTTTTACATTACAAATTCTAGATATTTAATCTTATTTTTTATGAACAACATAACCACTAGATCTATTGCGTCGCAACGCAGACCTTACATCGTTTGCGTTACCAGCAAATGACATTTGAACTGAATTAAGATTTACCGAACTTTTTCCTACCGCGTTAATTTTTTCAATGTTTGTATATTGAGATGAATCTAAATATTTATTTGCGAGAGATGTACTGGCCTTACTTGTGGAAATTAAAAATCTTCTTGACCCTAAATAATATGCGGTTGTTGTTCGTTGTAGGAGGGTTTCTAAATTTTTGTTATAATAAGGTTGTTGTTTCATTTTAATGTATGCTTTTCGATTTGATGAAAAAATAGAGCCATCTTCCATTGTCGGTGGTTTTAATGGCATACCCATTTTATCTGTCGTTAAATTATTATTATTTGGCTGTTTTACGCTAAATCCTGGAGGACCATTAAACCTTGAAATATATTGACTTGACATATAATATTATAATATACAAATAATTAAATAGTTGGTATAAATTCCCAATCCATTTCTTTACATATGTTTTTCCATATAACATCCTGTTCGATTCGTTTATCTCTATCCTTAAGCATAGGGAAATAAGGCAGGAATTGGTTCTGTTCAAGCAATTCACACAATTTATATATGGTATAATAATAATTTAAAAAATTAGTTCTTTTGTCTGGACAGCATTTAGAATATGGTGCCTGAATTTCTATAAATAGATTGCACAATATTAGTTCTAGTTCTGGGTGCATAATCGGAGGTTTTATGCCCAATTTATCTTTTATGAAGGGTATATGCTCATAATATTTATTATATCCAAGTTTTTTTAAAATTTCCTTTGCACGAATATCGGTAAATGCGGCAAGTGATATTCTTTCCTTCTTTATTTGCTTTAATATGTTCGTAATTATTTCTTCTGGAATTTGAGTAGTTTCCTTTGCCTGAAATTGTGACAATATTTCTCGGAAATGGTTTATGCGTTTATACGCGTAAAAACATATTTCCTTAGGAGGTTCTTTATAAGATGAATTTTCTTCGCCAATTAATACATTGTTGTATTTAAAGCATTTGTTGCATATAAGCATACCCTCCTGCTCTACTTGAAGCAACGAACCAGTTTGGCAATATACGCAATTGTCGATATTGTATGTGTATTTATTTATATCAATTCCAGAATTCACGCTATTTCCAGTGGGTTTGTATAAAGAATGCAAGATATCTTCGGGTGTATGTTTATTAGGTGGTTGTTTAGAGAAAAAAACATCTAAGTGAGTTATTTGATTATCGCATTTAACTATATTTTTCTTTTGTTCGAAATAATTAAAAAGATTTAGAGAATTGTTTAACAAATATTCTGTTCTAGATTTATTTATTTTTTTCAGTTTTTTATTTATAGCATCTAGTCGAGCGGTCTGTTCTGGAGTTTTAGTATTACCATAAGCATCTATTTGTGCCATTATTACACGTTTTTCTTCTTCTAGCGAAGGTTTAACAATTTCATTATCGTTATTTAACTTAATCATTTCCTCATCGTGTTTATTATCAATCGTTTTAGGAATAATAATTGTATATTTTGATTTGACCATATCTTTAAGTATTACTTTTTATTTAAGTGAAAATGTTTTATGTTTAGATTAAGAATATTATTTAATTCCATTGTATAATGGAATTTTATATAGATACAACCGAGAATAACGTAGACAGTTCTACATTTACTAAGATGAATTTTATATACAACGCATTAAACGATGGGTGGAATGTTGTAAAAAAAGATGATAAATATATATTCAAAAAGAAGCACGAGGGAGACAAAGAATTGTATTTAGACACTTTTTTAGATAAATTTATTTGTAAAAATATAAAAATTAATTAAGTTAAAATATAAATTTTTTTTCTTTAGTAATATTATAATATGGGAGGAGGATTAATGCAACTTGTAGCGTATGGTGCCCAGGACGTTTATCTTACTGGAAATCCGCAAATAACTTTTTGGAAGGTGACGTATCGTCGTTACACTAACTTCGCGATGGAATCCATTGAACAAACTTTTAACGGACAGGCCGATTTTGGCCGAAGAGTAACTTGCACTATTAGTCGTAATGGTGATTTGGCTTACAGAACTTATTTACAGGTAACTTTGCCCGAAATCAATCAATCAATGTTAACCTCTGGGTCCCAAGGTGTGTGGGCCCGTTGGTTGGATTTCCCCGGCGAGCAATTGGTGTCGCAAGTCGAACTCGAAATTGGTGGTCAGCGCATTGACCGTCAATATGGTGACTGGATGCATATCTGGAACCAACTCACTATGAACGCCGAACAACTGTCTGGTTATTGGGCGATGATTGGTAACACTACTCAATTGACCTTTATCTGTGACCCGTCTTTTGCCCCAATTGATGGTCCCTGTTCTACTAACAGCAATGTTCAGGTGTGCGAACCAAGAAACGCGTTGCCCGAAACCACTTTATACATCCCTTTTCTGTTTTCATACTGCAGAAACCCTGGTTTGGCGCTCCCTCTTATTGCTTTGCAATATCACGAGTGTAAGATTAATTTGGATATTAACCCCATTGACCAATGTTTGTGGGCCGTTAATACTTTGTCCCCCACTGGCACCGCAAGTGTTGCATGCACTACGGCGTACAATCAATCTCTGGTTGCTGCGTCATTGTATGTTGATTATATCTTTCTTGATACCGACGAGCGTCGTCGTATGGCTCAAAATCCTCACGAATATTTGATTGAACAACTTCAATTCACTGGTGACGAATCAGTTGGTTCTTCGTCTAACAAGATTAAGTTGAATTTGAATCACCCCGTCAAGGAACTTATTTGGGTCGTTCAACCTGACGCCAATGTGGATTATTGTGGTTCTCTTATTCCTAACACCGTTTTGAACAGAGTTCTAGGTGCTCAACCGTTCAATTATACCGACGGAGTTGACGCTTTGCCCAACGCTTTGCACGCTTTTGGTGGTCCCTTATCAACCCAAGGACCCAACGGATTCATCAATACGTCTGGTCTATTCAACGAACCTGGTGCGGTCGACGTTACTGCCGCAGACTGGTGGAATGTTAGTTCTAATGGTGCTGGATTTGGTGACGGTGGTGGTGGAAACAATCTTTATTCTACTACTGGTAGCAGCACTACTGGTCCTCAACCAAACGTCACTTCGTCTGTTTCTGACGCCGGTGTATTCGTCTTGGCAGAATCTTCTTTGGATATGCATTGTTGGGGTAGCAATCCAGTAGTCACTGCGAAGTTACAATTGAACGGTCAAGACCGCTTTTCTGAGCGTGAGGGAACTTATTTTGATTTGGTTCAACCGTTTCAATCGCATACTCGTAACCCCGATACTGGTATCAACGTTTACTCGTTTGCGCTGAGACCCGAAGAACATCAACCTTCTGGTTCTTGCAACTTCTCCCGTATAGACAACGCCACTCTCCAACTCGTGTTGTCTAACGCGACTGTTGCTGGTACTGCCACCGCCAAGGTTCGTGTATATGCTACCAATTACAACGTCCTCCGTGTCATGTCTGGTATGGGTGGTCTTGCTTACAGCAATTAAGCGTAGTTGTTTTACGCGCCTTTCTAAGTTTATTTATCATAATAACAATAAATTAAATCACAATAATCATAATAAATTATATTATTATGATTTTATACAGTAGAATATTTAAAACGTCACAAAAAAATAAGAGCGTTATTTTCTAATTTTAGTATATGAAAAACAATGCATTGATTGTAACTTCGGCAGTTCATTATTATTTAAATAATAATGAAAGAATGATACTGCATACCTATTCATCATTAGATGACGCGTTTGTCTTTTTATATGAATTCAAATTACTATATATACCTATTCTACTAAATCTAGACAACTATTGGTATATTTATTCACCGGATTTTATTGCCGCGCTTAACATGTGAAACCGAATTCTGATTTCCGGTAATAGCGACAGGAACTTCAGTTGAACTGTTTTTTTTATGATTTTTATTATGTACGTTTGTTATTAATCTATTTGAAGTGAATGTTTCTGTGCTAGATGAATCTAGACATTTACGCAATGTTTGATCGTATTTCATACCGCTACTACAGCATCCGTCTCCGACACATACTCCGATGCCTTCAAACGAAGCCGCAAATGATTTTTTAATATCGTCAGTTAGTCCCGTCGTTGAAATATTATTTGTGTTCGATGTATTTTTTGGTATGCTTCCCATCCCACCCCAATCATATACATCAAAATTCATATTGTTTCTGGACGAAATGTCTACGTATTTTGCAAGCAAGATATAAGCTCCGACTGTTATAATAACCGCTATAATAATATTAATTATGTTAGGGTTTAATATACCTTTTCGCCTAATAATTAACAGTATAATTATTATAGTTGAAATAAACACGCATATCTTTATAACCCGCGCTTGCGCTTTATACCATTTTCCGTAATATGTATTTATTTCTACCATACGCATTTTGTTGTCTTTTGAAGTATTCAATTCGTTAAACCGGTCCTTTGTTTGATTTAGTGCGTTTTCTGCGTAATCGACCGACTTTTTTAAATTCGACAAAGATACAGCACTTTGAGAACTTGATTGTTGTACTGTGTTATATATATAATTGAGATTTTCATATAAAGACATTCTAATGCTAGATAGTTGATTAATTCGAGATATTAACTGTTGAGAACTTGCACTAAGCACCGGAGTTGTCGCAGGCGGTGTTATGATGTACTGATATAACATATTTGTCCAGGCGGTACCTAGAGGATTAGAACATTGTGAAGTATTAGTCTGCACGCCATATTTTGTGGGGTTATCGGTAGCAGGACCTGTAAAACACTGTCCTCCGTATTGCAATCCAACGTATATATCTCCTCGGGCATATGCTATTTGTTGGCAAGCATCAACAGAATTTACTTGTCCTGCGTCGTTCGATAAAGCTCTGGTCTGGGTGTCATTGTAACATCCTTGGTATTGCCAAGTGCCTCCAGCGTTCTGTGCAGCGGTAGGTGGAGGTGGAGGCGGGGGAGGGTTTGAATTTACATTACAATTCCAATTGGTCCATTGAGTTTGCAGATCAGATGTATTCATTGTTCCCCAAGTTTCATATGGTATAACTCCGTAAGTATTTCTAGCAGATACACACCATTGTCTGTATTCATTTAATGTAGTAGATGCGTCTGGTGTTGGTGGGGTAGGTTGCAATAAATAGTTACCAGGGTCCATTGTCGAATAAGTATCCCAATTTGATGTGCTGAAGTTAGCAACAGTTCCTGTATAATATTTAGCTATATTTGACGGCCACTGTACCATTTTTGTATATTGTCCGTCTTGTATAATATAAACGGTTTGGTCGCCCATAGACGCAGTATTATTTACTTGTATTTGTGCGTTGCCCGAAGGACCGACAGAAGGACCATAAATATAATAAGTAGTGGGTGTTACCGCTGGAGCGACAACAGCAGAAGATTGTATAGACGCCTCGAGTTCTTTATATAACTGTTGTTCGGTCTGTTGCAATTGTGAAATATTATCCAATAACTGTTTGACTTGGGTTTCTGTTGAACTTGAACTCATTATAATATATAAATAAAATACATTATTTAATTGCCTTTATAATTCCAAATATAACTAAAATACATATAATCAACCACATATTTTTGTTATACCGATATTGATTTGCAACCAATCCACGGTCTTCGTCCATAGCGGATAATTGAGAAATGGCGTAGTCTAATTCAGGCGCAACTTTAGACTGTTTAATATATTCATTATTTTTCAAATTAAAATCAGTTAAATGTTTTTTATACAACTCGTTGGTTTTATCTAATGTTTTACCATCTGATAAAGTTTTATTTGATAATGTCGTAGCATCCTTTATAAGTGAATTATAAGGAGAACTTGTCATACTGAATAATCCATTCGTATTTTCATCTAGACCGAATTGATTGTCGTCGCAATTAGAACTAGAATATTTTACCTTTAGACCATTTCCGTTAGAAGATGTATCCATCATAAGATAACAATTTCCTGACGGAGACCCGACAAACTCTCCTATACTGAGCATTTCCCCTGCCAATAAAAAATTTCGTTTATATTTTCCGTTAATTGCCTTATATTGGTCGATTGAAACACCTACCTTAAATGTATTGCTTGACCATATTCTTACATTATTGTAATCCGTTAATATTAGATTCCCGTCATCTCCTAGAGTTAGTTTAAATCCTCCGCACATTTTATTCTCTGCTGAACAATCAAATGTTGCGGTGTTACCTAATGCGTTTTGAATATTTATGTTTTTAGCGACCGTACTATTTCCGCAATAATATGTCGCAGTAAAATCCTTGGCACATCCCGGCACAGGATTATCTTGGTTTAATATTTGATAATCTGTCGTTATTTTACCATTGACTATGTTTTGTATAATCGAGGTCCAGTTCCCTGGAATTAGAGATGCCATTATAATGTATTATTATATAATTTTTGAAGTTTTAAGGTTAAATGATATATATATTTTAACCTTAGAGATTATGGCAACTTCTACTAAAAAATTAATAACAATTAATCCTGCATTTTTAAATAATTTAAAATCACATGCGGTTCCTGCTAAACGTACGCTTAAACTAAAACCCGTGCCAAACGATACATCGGTAGATATGAAAAAAAAAATGATGAATAGGATTAAAGAGTTTCAAATGAATAATTCGCAAAGTAATACAGCACAAAATAATACAGCGAAAAGTGATACAGCGAAAAGTGATACAGAACAAAGTGATAGTTTCGACAACGAGTTTAGTAAGTCTTTAATGTTTTTAAATGGATACACTAAAAAGAATAAAAAACGGAAGGATGTGTCTCAACCTGTAATAGTTGACTGGCCCGAGTCAGAGAAAGTGAAGATTATAGAAGCACCAGTAACCCCTATTATCTCTAATCCAGTAATCCCTATTATCTCTAATCCAGTAATCCCTATTATCTCTAATCCGGTAACCCCTATTATCTCTAATCCGGTAACCCCTATTATCTCTAATCCAGTAATCCCTATTATCGCTAATCCAGCAATCCCTATTATCGCTAATCCAGTAATTATTTCAAAAGAACCACCTTACGGAAATCTAAAAAATGGAACAAAACAAACATTTAGGAATAGACACCGAGTAGAAAACATAAATAACAATAATACTAATATCAATGATAACAACAATATTAATAGACCTGAAGAAAAAACACATAAAGTAAAATATTTGCTTGGAAAACATAACAAAAAGGTATCGGTCCTTATAAAAAACGATATAACACGAAAAAGGACACAGCAAGAAAAGGGTGCATTAAAAACCGTTCCAATTTACGAAATTAGAGCGTATTTACAAAAAAACAATTTAATAAAAATAGGGAGCGAAGTTACCGAAAATATAATGAGAGAGATGTATGAAAGTGCAATGCTAACTGGAAGAATTAATAATATAAATAATGTCATTTTATTAAATAATTATACAAAATCCGAGGAAAACATAAACAGATAAATACTTATTTTTAGAATTAAATAATTATAAATTGATTTAGAATATTGTATATAATTAAGTATAAGAATGCGGTTCTGTGATAATTGCAACAATATGTACTATTTGACTATTTCGGACAAAGATAATGTACAAACCCTTGTATATACTTGTCGAAATTGCGGTAACGAAACCAGAGACTCGTCTTTGGGATGTGTTTCCGAAACATTTATTTCGAAAAAAAATACAGAGATTGGATATATTATGAACGAATATACCAAATACGACCAAACGCTTCCACATATAAGCAATGTAAAATGCCCAAATTCAGAATGCCCAAGCAATAAAGACCCTAAAAATAATAAGAGAGATGTAGTATATATCAGATACGACGACACAAACATGAAGTATATGTATTTATGCGTTGTATGCGATATAGCTAAATGGACGAATGATAATTAATACAACATTTTAGGAAGAGCACTAAACCATTTTATGTTAAATTAATTATTAATTGAAATTATATAAATATTATTATAATGTATTAATATGCCTAGACCAATAAATAAGCATAAAAAAGAAGAAGAAGCAGAAGAAGACGAAGCAGAAGAATACACCGAAGAACTTGAGTTAGAACAACTAGAAGAAGACGAGTCCGAAAATGAAGATGACGCTGATGTTCAAAATGAAAACGACTCAGACGAAAACGAAGATTCTGATAACAATGAAGGAACTAATGACTCGGATGATTTGGGTGATGCAGCCCCGGGCCCGAGGGAGTTAGAAGAGTCGGATGGAGAAGAGGTCCTTCAAAAATTCACAGAAAAGATGAGAAATGATACTATATTAGAGTTTCATCCAGAAAGCATATCGCATAATTATGACGAAGTGAAATCATTTGCAAAAATATCACGAGATGCAGATGGTCGAATAACGGATAATCGCCATAAAACTAATCCAATTTTAACAAAATACGAAAAAACTAGAATTTTAGGACAGCGTGCAAAACAGTTAGAAACCGGATCTCAGACATTTATTAATCCGTATCCAGTTGAAGTAGTTGATAGTTATTTATTGGCACAAATGGAGTTTGACCGTGGATTAATTCCGTTTATTATACGCAGACCTCTACCAGGAGGAAAATCTGAATATTGGCACTTGAATGATTTAGAAAAAATATGATGTTAATAACTATAAATTATTTGTCTAACTAAATACAATTGTCTATCCTACTATTATATCAACATACACCATTATACTCAAGATAGGGTTTTATTAATATAATATCAAAAATAAAATACAACAAAAAGAAATTAGAAGACCAACACCACATAGTCCCAAATGTATTATATTTATAATATCCTGCCAAAGTTATAATCATAGATAACATAATAAATAGTGTTAGTAGGTTGTTTTTAACCAACAATAGAGGCAATACATAAAATAACAACCATATAAATAAATAACTTGTTTCATTTTTTTTATGGTTCATCCATTCCCATGAAAGATGTCCGTTATTTCCTACAAATGTATTAAATGTGATAAAATTATTCGCTTTTTGACTAAACCCTACAAAAATCACAAATAACGCATATACTAATAATAATATGTATCGGATATTACTATTTTTTATCATAAACATCAAACCCAATTGTTGTATGATTATAAGAAATGCGGCCACGGTTGATAGATTTTTATTTATAGTCTTGTCGTTTAAATTCCTCCACAAAAAGAATTCTATCAACTGCATTGAAGCAACCGCGAATAAAAATAAATAAACCAATGGATTGTCGAATGTTTTTGTTTTATATTTTGTATACTTGTTGGTGATGTAAATAAATAATAACGCTAAACAAGCAAATCCAAATGTATTTATAGAGACATCTTGGTTCCAACACATATATTAATATTATATTAAATTGTTTATTGTATTGTACCAAAAATACGGATCGCCGTGTTGTGTAATAAACTCTATTATTTCTGCGCCAGTTATATCCATATTTTTTAATTTAGGAACTAAATCTAGTTTTTGCCCATATTCGCTTTTTAACAAATCAAATAGTTTTTGATACTTCTTTTGATTTAATAAATCAACGCATTTTTGTCTTACATTTATATTAAATTCTCCGAATTCTTTCCATTCTGTTAAATCTAACTCTCCAATATCTCTGTCGTGTAGAAGAAAGTTAGCATATCGTAAATGTTGTAGAATTACATTTTTTAAATACGATTTATGAGAGTCTATTATTTTATCTTTCTGTGCGTCAAACATCTGCTGGTCAAATCCCCTATAAAAATGCTGAATGTCCCTGTCTATTTCCGAAACTGTGCCTGTGTTTATATAATGGTGTAAATTGAATAGTCGCAATTTTGAATTGCGGGTTAAATAGAATGGCAAGTTTGAACACGGTCCAGTCAAGTCTACAAAACATCCGAAATTATCCCTAACTTCAAGTC
>Ga0315290_10000470_pt1 | contig 26197 bp, 26 predicted proteins | sample YL17G12_0_MG_FD_203627 | JGI IMG/M metagenome (GOLD analysis project Ga0315290, IMG submission 203627) | Sediment microbial communities from Yellowstone Lake, YNP, Wyoming, USA - YL17G12_0 | ecosystem: Environmental > Aquatic > Freshwater > Lake > Sediment | place: USA: Wyoming | collected... | reverse complement strand
CGCGCCCGAGACCACGCCGGCGGCGACGCTGGCGTCGGCGTTCCTCTGGTCGGCGGCGTTCGCGCTGTTCACGCTGCGCTACTGGCCGGTGCTGACGCGCGCTCGGCTCGACGGCAAGCCGGGCTGATTTGCAGCGTTCGAATTGCAGTGTCCCTGCGCATGGACTACGCCACGCTCAAGCTCGTGCACCAGGCGGCTGTCGCGCTCTCGATCAGCGGTTTCGCGGCGCGCGGCGTCGCCGCGCTGCTCGATGCACGCTGGGTGCGCAGCCGGGCCGCGCGCACATGGCCGCATGTAGTCGACACGGTGCTGCTGGCATCGGCGCTCGGCCTGGCCTGGGTGCTGCGGCTGAACCCGATCACGACGCCGTGGCTGCTGGCGAAGATCGTCGGGTTGCTGCTCTACATCGGATTCGGCATGGTCGCGCTGCGGCCGGGCCTGCCGCGCGCGGTGCGCGCCTTGGCCTTGCTTGCCGCGCTGGTGTGCTTCGGGCAGATCGTCGCGATGGCGCTGACCAAAAGCCCGGCCGGATTGCTGGTCTGGATTTGAGGTGCTGAAGGATCGCCGGCCCGAGCCGCGAGCGTGCAGTGGTTCACCGGCCGAGGCCGTGCCGCCGCAGGCTGTCTGCTACCCTTGCCCCCGTTTTGGCACACCCGTAGAGGATCACGATGCGTAAATCGCTTTTTGCACTGAGCCTGCTCCTCGTCACGTCAGTGGCTCACGCGGCTGATTTCAAACTCGGCCTGAGCAACACGACGGTGGCCGCCGACTTCACGAGCCAGGCGATTGGTCAGGGCCTCGAATTCACCTTGGGTGGATTGCACAACACGGACAACGGAAGCCTGGTCACGGCGGGCATGCAGGTATCGCAGCAGGTCAACGCGGCGTTCAAAGTCAGCGTGGGGGGCAAGCTGCTCGGCGTGACGAACGACATCAAGGACACATCGGCGCTCGCCCTTGGCGGCGAGATCGACTTGGCCGTGCCGAGTCTTCCAGCACTGCATTTCGGCGCTCACGGTTGGTTCGCACCGACGGTGACGAGCTCCAGCGGCACCAAGACGATGCAAGACATCGGTGCCTCGATGTCATACCGGGTTCTGAACAACGCTGAAGTCTTTGCAGCCTATCGGCGGGTTCAGGTCGACTACGAAAGCCTCGGCAGCCAGACGCTTCAAAGCGGCCCCTTGTTCGGCATGAAGCTGCTGTTCTGAGGCCCGCGCACGCCAAACTCATGCGCGTGAGTGTGGCAATCAATGCCCACCGCGCCGCCAGCCTGCGGCTCTGCATGTGCGCCGCATTGCCGCGCAGTGCGGACCGCGCGATGCCCTGAGCCAGGCGCGCCGGCGGCATCCAACTCGCGCACGCCGGGGCGGCCTGCGCGCTGCCGCGCGCAGGCGCGCCGCTACCGGGCCGTCAGGGGCAGCTGCTGAGCACGGTGGCCTTCACGGAGTGGCTGTGCATGCCGCCGTATGCGCCGGTCAAGGTCGCCGATGTCGAAGTGACCGTCACCGAGGCTCCGCCTTTGAGCGTGCGCAACTCATCCACGGTGAAACTCACGCTGTGGGTGTGCCCGTCGGAGCCGGGCGTGAGGGCATAGGTCTTGTCGGTCGCCAAATCGAGGTCGGCCTTCGGAATGGTCAGCGCGTGGCCGTGGTTGTCGCTGATATCGATGCCGCTGGCGCCGCAGGTCGAACCGGGCGACGCGGGAGTGCCCGGGCTCGAATACCCGCCGCCGCCACCGCAGGCCTGGAGCAGGAGCGTGACGCTCGAACCGGCGAGCGACGCACAGAATGTCTTGCGAGTGATAGTCATGGGGCCTCCTGTCGGTTGAATGATTGTCAGACCGTCGCCGCGCGTTCCTGCCGCGCGAGCCGCGCCGGCCCTACCCCGGGTATACGCTGCCGACGCGCCGCAATTCCACCGAAAGCCGGCGCGGGCGCTGGAGGCAAGGCGCGTCAAAGCACCGGAATCTGCGCCAGCGCGAGCTGCAGGGCCTGCAGGTCGGCATCGGTGTTGTAGGCCTGCACGGCCACGCGCACGAAGGTCCGGCCGGCGTGCTGCGTCACCGGCACTTCGATGCGGTGCTGTTCGAACAGCGCGCTGCGCAGCGCCTGCGCGTCGCGGTGCGGAACGGGAATCGGCACCATCTGCGCGAAGTGATCGTCGCTCGCGATCGGCGCCAGGCCGTAGCCGCCGGCCACGGCGTGCATCAGCTCGATCGCCATGCGGTGGCAGCGCTGCCGCTGCGCCGGCCAGTCGTGACTATCGAGCCATGCGATCGCGTTCGGCACGGTGAGGAAGGCGCAGACGTCGCGCGTGCCCTGCCACTGCATCCTGCGCTCGAACACCGAGTGGCCGGTGTAGTCGTCATAGGGCGTGCGCGCGGTGTCGCCGGCGAGATAGCCCCAGCTCGTGACGGGCGCGTGCAGCAGCGCCTGATGCTCGGGCCGCGCGTGCAGGAAGGCCGCGCCCTTGGGTGCGCACAGCCATTTGTGGCAGTTGCCGGTGTAGAAGTCGGCGCCGAGCTCGTCCAGAGCCAGGTCGATCTGCCCCGGCGCGTGCGCGCCGTCCACCAGCGTCAGTGCGCCGCGCGCGCGGGCTTCGCGCAGCAGCGCTGGAAGCGGCAGCTTCAAGGCCGTGCTCGACGCCATGTGGCTGACGAACAGCAACCGCGTGCGCGGCGTGATCGCCTGCACCACGCTTGCGGTGAAGGCGTCGGCCTGAAACGGCAGCGCGACGCTGACTGTGCGCAGCAGCGCTCCGCGCTGTTCGCACACGCGCGCCCAGGCCGCCAGGCAGGCGCCGTATTCGAGGTCATTCACCAGCACTTCGTCGCCCGGGCGCAGATCGAGCGAGCTCGCGACGATGTTCACGCCGGTGGTCGCGTTCGGCACAAAGACCAGATCGTCGGCACGCGCGCCGAGGTAAGCGGCCAGCGCCTCGCGCGAAGCGCGCAGCAGCGTGGCGCTGCGCCGGCCGAGAAACTGCACCGGGTTGCGCTCCATTTCGAGCTGCCAGGCATGCAGCGCAGCCAGCACCTCGCGCGGGCAGGCGCCGAAGGACCCGTGGTTGAGGAAGACGGTCTGCGGGTCCAGCAGGAAGTGTTCTCGCATGGCGCGCGATCGTGCCACGGATCGCGCCAGCCCGGTAGGCGCGGCACAAGTCATGATCCGCGGGGCATGGCCCACTTGGGCATGCTCACCTCAGTGCGAAGTCCCCTCCGATCGGTTGATCTTGTTCCACACGTTGTACTTGCCGACCGGTTTGCGCATCGGCAGGCGCTTGACCTCCTTCAACGTCGCGGCGTCGTAGACGATCAGCGCGCCGTCGTCCTCCCACAGGCTGGCCAGCGCAAAGCGGCCGTCCTTCGTGAACTCGATGTGCGCCAGCGTGCGGCCGGGCTCGCGCACCTGCGCCACGACTTCGAGCGTGCGCTTGTCGATGATCGTCAGCGTGTCTTTCGCCGTCGGGCTCATCATCGAATCGGCCCAGGCGTAGCGGCTGTTCTCATGGCTGCGCATGAAGAAGCCCGGCCCCGGCGTCTTGATCGTCTTCACGCCCTTCCAGGTCTTCATGTCGATGACGTCGATCGCGCCATCTTTCAGGTTCGGGCTGGCGAGCACCGTCGTGCCGTTCCAGGCGAACGTGATTCCCGAGCCCAGATGCGGCATGCCGGCGATCGGCAGCTCGGCGATGCGGCGCCGCACGTCGAGGTTGATGACCTGGGCGCTGGGCTTCGCCTCGGCCGGCGCGCCCGCATCCGGGGGCTTGGCACGCGTCGCGCCGAGCACGTTGACATAGCCCTGGTCGAAGAAGAAGTCGTCCAGCGGCTCCTCGAGCCGGGTGCGCTTGACACCGAGGAAGCCGGGTTTCGATATGCCCTCGCGCATGCGGTAGTCGTGCACCAGGCCATCGAAGATGTCCTCGGCCTTCGGGTCGTACGAGATCTCCCACAGTTCGGCGATGTCTTTCAGCGCGACGATGAAGCTGCGCCGCGGTGCGGCGTCGTAGACGGCGGAGACGCGCGAGCTCGTCTTCGCGTCGAGCGTCGTCGCAGCGATGGTCTTGACCAGGTTCAGCTCGGCGTCGAACAGCGCCAGCGTGTGCGGGAAGTAGTTCGCCGCCAGCACCCAGCGGCCGTCGGCGCTGACCGCGACGTTGCGCGTGTTCAGCCCGGCGCGCACTTCGGCCACGAGCACCAGGTTCCACAGGTCGTACTTCGTGATCCAGCCGTCGCGCGACCCGAAGTAGACAAAGCGCCCGTCGGACGTGAACTTCGGCCCGCCGTGCAGCGCGTAGCGCGAGGCGAAACGGTGGATGGGCTCGAAGCGGTCGCCGTCGATCAGCGACACATGGTGGTCGCCGCCCTCGACGACGACGAACAGGTTCATCGGGTCGGCGGGCCAGGCCGGCTTGTTCGGCAGCTTGGACAGATCCGCCAACTGCACGCGCGAGGCCCGGATATCGGCGTCGGCCCACATCGGCGCGGGGCTGACCGGGGTGTAGATCCATGCCGCGAGCGCAGCGATCTCTTCGGCGGCGAGCTTGTCGCGGAACCCCAGCATCTGCGTCGCGACCCGGCCCTGCGTGATGACCTTCAGCGCTTCCGGCCGGCGCAGCCGCTCCAGGCTTTCGGGCAGCAGCGCCGGCCCCATCGCGCCGATGCGCTGCGCTCCGTGACACGCGGCGCAGTGTTGTGCATAGAGCGCGTCAGGTTCGGCAGCGCGCGCCCGATCGACGCCCACCAGCAGCAGCCCTGCAGCCAGCGCAACGCGCCACGCAAGACAGGAGCGCTGTCGCATGCTCAGTGAGCCCGGTGTGAAAACGGCGTGACGACGATACGCCGCGTGTGCGACACGGCGCCGCGACCCACGCTGTCGTCAGGCTGCACGCCGATCTCGGCATCGTTCAAGTAACACCCCGGATCCTCGGCCCACGCGTCGCCCGTGACCTGCTGCGCGCGCACGCGCGTGTTGCCGGCGCAGATGTCGAAATGCACGCACTTCGCGCACCGCCCCTGCACCGGGCGCGGCTGCGCCTTCAGGCCCTTCATCAGCGGCTCGGAGGTGTCGCTCCAGATGGCAGAGAACGGCCGCTCGCGCACGTTGCCCAGCGTGTGGTGCCACCACATCGTGTCGGGGTGCACGTTGCCGAGGTTGTCGATGTTGGCCACGTTCACGCCGCTCGAGTTGCCGCCCCAGGCGACGAGGTGCGCGCGCAGCGCGTGGTGCCAGGCGGAGCCCCCAGACCTGTCGCTTTGCGCCAGGCCCCCCGAGGGGGCCAAGGAAACTTGGGAACGGCCCGGCGTTTCCTTGAGCGGCAAACGCCGCTGCACCCACTGCTGCAGGTAGGGCCCGTCGGCGTCGTTGTTGCCGGTCACGTACTCTTCGTCGAGGCCCTCCCACGCGGCCTGCCAGGCACGGTCGAACAGCAGGTCGAGTGCCTCGCGCGTGGCGCCGAACTGTGCATCCTGCGCGCGGTGGATGTTGCCGCGGCCGGCGTAGTTCAGGTGTGAGAAGTAGAACTTGTCGACCTGCTCGTCGCGCATCAACTGCAGCAGCGCAGGCAGGTCGTGTGCGTTGAGCGAGGTCATCGTGAAGCGCAGGCCGACCTTGACGCCGCGCTCCACCAGCAACTGCACGCCGGCCAGGCTGCGTGCGAACGCGCCTTGCAGACGCCGGAACTTGTCGTGCGTCGCTTCCATGCCGTCGAGGCTGATGCCGACGTAGTCGAAGCCTGCGGCGGCGACACGGTCCGCCATGGCGCGGTCGATCAGCGTGCCATTCGTCGACAGGCCGACGTAGAAACGCATTCCCTTCGCACGCGCGGCGATTTCGAACAGGTCGGGCCGCAACAGCGGCTCGCCGCCGGACAGGATCAGCACCGGAACCTGGAACGACTTCAGGTCGTCCATCACGCCGCAGACCTCGTCGTGCGACAACTCGCCTGCGTAGTCGTGGTCTGCCGACAAGGCGTAGCAGTGCTTGCACGTCAGGTTGCAGCGGCGGATCAGGTTCCAGATCACGACCGGGCCCGGCGGCTTGACGTGGCGCGGCGGTGCCATTGCACCGAGCCGTTGTGCGTTGGCGATCAGGCGCATGAAATGGCTGATGCGGAACATGGGTTCAGTCCTGCGCCAGGCGGATGCCGGTCTTCTTCAGGATCGCGCTCGAATACAGCACGTCGTCGGCGCGGCAGGCGTCACCGAGCAATGCGCGTACCTGAAGCCGCTCGCGCTCGACCTCTTCGCGCGAGCGGCCGTGCAACATCGCGTACAGGTTGTAGGGCCAGCGCGGCAGCTCGCGTGGGCGCCGATAACAATGGCTCACGCCGCTCAGGGTGCCGACCCGCGCGCCGAGTTCGTCGACGCGTGCGTCGTCGACGTCCCACACCGTCATGCCATTCGCCACGAACCCGAGCCGGTAGTGATTTGGCACCGCGCCGATGCGCCGGATCAAGCCGCTCGCGAGCAGTTGCGCAAAGCGCTCGCGCACCACCTCGCCGCTCACGCCGAGCATCGCGCCCACCGCCTCGTACGGGCGCGGCACGAGCGGCAAGCCGCTTTGCGTGGCAGCGATCAGGCGCCGGTCGAAGTCATCGAGTGCCATGCGCGGTGCCTGCGGTGTGCCGGATCGGCAGCCGGAGTTCAACGAAATACTCGCGCTCCTTCGGGAACGCATGCACCGGCAGGTGCGTGAGCTCGGCGACCCGCTCCAGCGCCGCTTCGGTTCGCGCGGCGGACTCGGAGGCGACGACGAACCACATGTTGAAGGCGTGTTCGCGCTGGTAGTTGTGCGCCACCTCGGGCAGCGCATTGACGATCTGCGCCACTTCGTCGAAGCGTTCGGCCGGCACCTCGAGCGCAGCGAGCACGAAGCTGCCGCCCGCGCGCTCGATCTGGTAGAGCGGGCCGAAGCGTGTCAGCACGCCCCGCGACAACAAACGGCGCAGGCGCTCGATCACTTCGTCTTCGTCCATGCCGAGTTCGGCGCCGACCGCCGCGAACGGGTGGTCGGTCAACGGCAGGTCGCCGTGCAGGCGCTCGATCAGCCGCGCGTCACGGGGATGCAGGCCCAGCGTCGATTCAGGCTGCGTCACGCTGTTCCCCTTCGGCGAGTGCGCGGAAGTAGCTGGCGCCACCTTGCTTGAAGCGCCGCCGGCTGAACAGCACGGCCCGCGGGTGTTCGGCCAGCGCACAACGTTCGATCGCCGCGGCGATCGCCGCCTGCACCGCCGCCCGGTCGCGGCCGTGCACCATGCAGTACAGGTTGTAGGGCCAGCCGTCGGCGCGTTCGCGCCGGTACGCCAGCGTCACGCCTTGTTGCGCGGCGAGTTCGGTGCCGCAGCGGTCGACTTCAGCGTCGGGCACGTCGAACACCGTCATTGCGTTGTGCGTGTAGCCGGCCTCGTGGTGGCGAACGATCGCGCCGAAGCGGCGCAGCGTGCCTTGGCGCAGCCACTTCGCCAGTGTCGCCAGCACCTGCGGAACCGGCTGCTGCAGCGCCAGGCCCCAGGCGGCGTAGGGTCGCTCCTGCAACGGCAGGCCGCCTTCGACGAGTGCGGCGAGCGCGGCGTCGGCAGGGTCCACCGGCACGCTGCAGCGTGCTTCGCCGCGCACGCGCGGCGCCAGTTGATCGCGCAGATCGAAACCGAGGTCGATGCGGTACGCGCGCCGCATGCGCAGGCGCAGCGCCTGGCAGCGGGTCTGCGCCTCGAGCGCGTCGACCGCGTCGGCCACCGCTGCTCCGTCGCGTCCGGTGATCACGAACCACAGGTTGTGGTGGTGCTCGCGCTCGTAGTTGTGGTTCACGCCCGGGTGCGCCGAGACGCAGGCGGCCACTGCCTCGAGCCGATGCGCAGGCACGGCGAACGCGCACAGCAGCGCCGCGCCGCCGGCGCCCGCGCCCCAGGCGCCACCGATGCGGCTGATGGCGCCCTCGCCAAGCAGTTGCCGGTAGCCTTCGATCACCTCGCGCTCGCCGGCGCCGCAGCGTTCGCCGATCTGTGCAAAGGGTGCGGCGACGAGCGGGAAATCGCGCTGCCAGTCGTTCAGCAGCGCGAACCGCAGGTCGGTGCAGGTGGCTGCTTCCACGCTAGAACCCCAGGCGCGCTGCGCGGCTCGTGAAGAACACGCCGCTGGGTGAATCGATGTCGAGCATCGCAAGCGTCTCGAAACGCCGGGTGTCGATCACCGACACCCGGTTCGCGTCGCGCGAGCTGATCCACACTGCCTCGCCGCGCGGCGTGAACTCCATGTGCAGCACCGCCTTGCCCGGGCTCAGCGTCTGCACGATGCGGCGCGACAGGGTATCGATGACCTGCACCCGGTCGTAGTCGGGCAGCGCGAAGTTGACCCAGACCTGGCGCGCGTCGGGCTGCGCCATCACGAACACCGGCTGCCCGGCGACTGCGATGCGGCCCACTTCTGCCCAAGTTTCAGTGTCGACCACCAGCACTTCGTGGCGGCCGATCGCCGGCAGGTACGCATGCCGCCCCGCCACCGCCCAGCCGCGCAGGTGCGGCATCTTGTACACCGGCAGCGCCTGCTCGCCGCGGCCGTAGCCGGCGAGGATGCGGCGCGCCTTCGGCACGTCGTCCCACAGGTCCACCAGCGCGAGGCCGTCTTCGCCGAACAGCCCGGCGATGTAGTAACGACCATCGGGCGTGACCAGCGCGTCATAGGGCTGCCGGCCCACGCCCTGCAGCTTGGTGATGACGGGCCGGGTGGCGTCGGACAGGTCGGCGATCCAGATCGCGTCGGCGTCGAACAGGCTGAATGCGAAACGCCGGCCGGGCAGGTCGACCAGGCCGACCACGCGTGAGAGCCGGGGTGCCTCGCCCGCAGCTTCGAAGCGCGCCGGGATGTCAGCCAGCAGCGCCAGCGTGCGCGAGTCGAACACCTTCACGCCGCCGGGCGCATAGTTCTGCGCCGCCACCAGCGTGCCGTCGGTCGAGATCGCGCCGCCGATCGAGTTGCCCGCCTGCATCACGCGCGCGTCGATGCGGCGTGCGAGCAGGTTCACCTTGCTCAGGCCGCCGTCGCGGCCGAACACATACGCGCTGGCACCGTCGCGCGAGAACACGACCGAGGCGTGCGACAGGTCGCCCAGGCCTTCGATCTCGGCGAGCAGCGTGCGCGAACTGGTGTTGACCAGCGCCAGCGTGCCGCGCGCGCGTTCCACCACCACCCCCAGGTCGCCGGTGCCGGCGGGCGCTGCAGTGGTGGCGCAACCGCACAGCGGCGCGGCGGCGGGAATCGCGCCGAGCAGGGCCAGGGCGCTGCGCCGCTTCATCGGGTTTGGCGCCTTGGCTCGTCCGGAAAACCGCGCAGCAGTTGCTCGGCGATCCAGGTCGATTCGGCTTCACTGAGCAGCGCACGCCAAGGTGGCATCGGCGTGCCGGGACGGCCGGCATAGATCGTCGCCGCGAGGCCAGCCACGGGCTTGTCCGCCAGCACCTCGCGCGTCAGCGGTGGCCCCAGCCCGCCGGTCAGCTGCATGCCGTGGCAGGAGCCGCAGTCCTGCCTGACCATGCGGATCAGCGCCGGCTCGCGGTCGGCGCGAACGCCGGGCAGCGCGCGCGGCCCGGCATCGTCATGCGCGGCCGCCTGCGCCGCAGCCAGGCCCAACACGCCGGCCGCAAGGCACAGCTTTGCCAATGCCACCCAGGGCGGCAAGGGAACTCGGTTCAAGGGCAGCGGCCGATGGGCAGGCATGGGGTGTGGGCAATCCGCAGCAGACACCGCATCGTCATGCCGCAAGGGCCGGCCGTCCTTGACTTGGTTCAAGGTCCGTGATCGGCTTGTGCCACCCCGCCCGGGGGCAGTGCGGATAGCCATGCGGCGACTTGAACCGAAGTCTTCCCGGCCTGTGATCAGTGCCGCAAGGAACAGCAAGCTGCAAGCAATGCAGAAGCCGGCACGGCCCAGGCCTCGGGTTTCGGGCGGCGAAGTATCGAGGCAATATTCACGCGAAGACAAGGCTGCCCAGGCCATGTTGTCCGACAGATTGGTCAATATTGAGTCGCTTGCGCAGGCGCGTTGCCTGAGCCGCTTCAGTTCCCATCTGAATGCGCGATATTCAAACCACTTCAACTACAGAGTCCCCCATGACACTCAGGAAAATCATCGGCGCACTCGCCGTGCTCAGCGTCTTCGCCATGCCCGCCTTCGCGGCCGAAACTCCGCATCGCGGCGGTCCTGCCGCCGAAGCTTGTAAACAGGATGCGCAAACGTTTTGCCAGGGCGTGAAGCGAGGCGAGGGCCGCATTGCCGCCTGCCTGAAGGCGAACCGCGAGAAGGTGTCGGACGGCTGCAAGACTGCCATCAAAGCGGCACACGGTCGGCACAAAGGCGAGCCGGGCGCAAAGAAAGCCACCGGCACGACCTGAAGAACGTCTTGAGAAGGTTGGGCGCGGCTTGTGCAGATTGGCGCGCGCTGCAGACGCGAACGTTGATGAAGCCGCGTCATCATCCTTGGCGCAATCGACTTCGCGTCGCGCCCTTGCCGCTGTAAGTTGGAATCGATCGAGCGAAGGCTCTCTGTCGCTCAATCCGAGCCGGCGAACTGCAGCTCAGGGTCGGCAGCCATGCGCCGCAGAGCTGACCCTGAAGGCGCGATGACGGCGATGTGAGGGGCAGCCGCCACTGGGCGATGTCACTTCGCGGGCGGCCCCGGCCCAATGCAGACGATCGCAGCGGGTTGCAGGCTGCGGGCTGTGGGCTGTGGGCTGCTGGACGTGGCTCGTGTGCAACGGTGGAGCAGGGCAGGCGGCCCAGGCTCGCATGCTACGGCGTGGCACGCCACCCCGGATGCATCAGGGCGGTGGTGGTGCCCCCGGGCGCAGGCCCAATTCGCGGTCGCCCCCCATGGTTGCATGGCACAGCGGTGTTGATGCGGCTGCCCGATGCAGGCCGCGACGGCCGCCCGCGAGCCTGGGCCGGAGAACGGGGGCACCGCCGCCGCCCTGCCGCCACGACGTCGGCAGGTTGACCGTATATGGACAGCCGCCATCGGGTCGCGCCGCGCCGCCAGCTTCACAAAGTTCGCCGCCAGAAAGCCAACCCCCAAGCTGAGCGTCCGGAGAGCCGTCTGTCATTGCGCGCAAGACCCGGCCATCATGGAGAGCTCCGCGTAAGGGCCGACTGCCGGTATCTCGGCGACAAAACCGAACCGCGGCTCAGCGATCCATTGCCGGCGCCGGGGCCGGTAGTGCCGAACGGCAAGTTCATGTTCGACTGCCGACCGACAAACGCCCGGCCGTAGTCTAGCGATCGAATCCGAATCGGTGTAGCCTACGCAGCCGAGGAGCCCACGATGAATTCGACGCACGGTTCATTCGACATGGCTGCGGCGCCGCTGGCCGTCAACCCCGGCTCGGCTTGATCGCCAGCCCTGAGTTGGGTCCGATCGCGGCAGGTCCGGCACAGCCCACGCACTGAAGCGGCCATGAGCAGCATCGGCCTGATTGCGAATCCGGTGTCGGCGCGCGACATCCGTCGCATCATTGCCAACGCCAGCAACCTGCAGATTGCCGATCGCGTCAACATCGTGCTGCGCGTGCTGACGGCAGCGCACAGCCTGGGTGTCGAGCACGTGCTGATGATGCCCGACAACGGTGGCATCCGCGCGCTGCTGCAACGACACCTGGCGCGCGGGCACAGCCAACACCAGAGGTGGCCGGTGGTCGAGTTCCTCGACATGGCGCCGACGTCGAGCGTCGAAGACACGCTCAAAGCCACCCGCCTGCTGCGCGCAGCCGGTGTTGCGGCAATCGTCGTGCTCGGCGGCGACGGCACGCACCGGGCGGTGGTGCGCGAGTGCCGCGACATCCCGATCGCGGGAATTTCCACGGGCACCAACAACGCGTTCCCGGAAATGCGCGAATCGACCATCACCGGCATGGCAGTGGCGTTGTACGCGACCGGGCGGCTGAGCGCCGCGCAGGCGCTCAGCGCCAACAAGCTGCTCGACATCAGCATCAATGACGGCGCGCAGCGCGACATCGCGCTCGTCGACGCGGTGATTTCGAGCGACCGCTACGTCGGTGCGCGTGCGCTGTGGAAGCCCGAGAATCTGAGCGCGGTCTACCTGACCTTCGCCGACCCGCAGGCGATCGGCCTGTCGGCGATCGGCGGCCTGCTGCATCCGGTCGGCCGGCGCGACCCGGGCGGCCTGGCGGTGCAGTTGGCCAGCGCCGAGGCTCCGGCCACGCTGCGGCTGCAGGCGCCGATCGCGCCGGGCATGGTGCGCACGCTGCCGATCGCCCATTGGCAGGCGATGCCGGCCGACCAGCCCTTCGATATCGTCAGCGACGGCGGCGTGGTGGCGCTCGACGGCGAGCGCGAGCTGGCCTTCGACGCCGGCGACCGCGTGCAGATCACGCTGCGAGAGAACGCTTTCCCCACGGTGGACGTGGCCCGTTGCATGCAGATCGCTGCGTCTGACGGGCTGCTCCGCCTTTCTTCCACCCACTGACAGGAGACCCACCCCATGACCGGCAATCCGTTCCCATTGGGCAAGCCCGAACTGCTCGAGGCCTACCGCAAGATGCGCACGATCCGCGAGTTCGAGGAGCGCCTGCACGTCGACTTCGGCCGCGGCGACATCCCCGGCTTCGTCCACCTGTACGCCGGCGAGGAAGCCGCCGGCATTGGCATCATCAGCCACCTGGGCGACGGCGACCGCATCGCCTCGACCCACCGTGGGCACGGCCACTGCATCGCCAAAGGCGTCGATCCGGTGGCGATGATGAAGGAGATCTACGGCAAACGAGGTGGCTCGTGCGAGGGCAAGGGCGGCTCGATGCACATCGCCGACGTGTCCAAGGGCATGATGGGTGCCAACGGCATCCTCGGTGCCGGCGCGCCGCTGGCGTGCGGCGCGGCGCTCGCCGCCAAGTACCGCAAGAAGGGCGAGGTGGCGATCAGCTTCGTCGGTGACGGCGCGTCCAACCAGGGCACCTTTCTCGAGAGCCTGAACCTGGCCGCGGTGTGGAATCTGCCGGTGATCTTCGTCGTCGAGAACAACGGCTATGCCGAATCGACGTCGCGCGATTACGGCGTCGCGGTCGATTCCTACGTCGACCGGGCGGCCGGCTTCGGCCTGCCCGGCGTGACGGTGGACGGCACCGACTTCTTCGCCGTGCATGAGGCCGCCGGCGAGATCATCCGCCGCGCCCGCAGCGGCGGTGGGCCGGCCTTGCTGGAGTGCAAGATGGTGCGCTTCTTCGGCCACTTCGAGGGCGACGCGCAGACCTACCGCGGCTCGGGCGAGCTCGACGACATCCGCGCCAACCAGGACTGCCTGCGCAAGTTCGCAGCCGCCGTCACCTCGGCCGGTGTGATCACGGCCGGCGAACTGACGGCAATCGACCACCAGGTGTTGGGCCTGATCGAGCACGCCGTCGTGCAGGCCAAGGCCGCGCCGCTGCCGACCGCGGCCGACCTGACCACCGACGTCTACGTCTCGTACTGAAACCCAAGGAGACCACAACATGGCACGCAAGATCAGCATGAAGCAGGCGATCAACGAGGCGCTGGACCAGGAGATGGCGCGCGACCCCTCGGTGATCATGATGGGCGAAGACATCGTCGGCGGCGCCGGCGGCAACGGCGAGATGGATGCCTGGGGCGGGGTGCTCGGCGTCACCAAGGGCCTGTACGCCAAGCATGGCGACCGGCTGCTCGACACCCCCTTGAGCGAAAGCGCCTATATCGGTGCGGCGATCGGCGCGGCGGCCTGCGGCATGCGCCCGGTGGCCGAGTTGATGTTCATCGATTTCATGGGCGTGTGTTTCGACCAGATCTACAACCAGGCCGCCAAGTTCAGGTACATGTTCGGCGGCAAGGCGCAGACGCCGGTGGTGATCCGCACGATGGTCGGCGCGGGCTTTCGCGCCGCAGCGCAGCACAGCCAGATGCTGACACCGCTGTTCACCCACATCCCGGGGCTGAAGGTGGTATGCCCGAGCACGCCCTACGACACCAAGGGCCTGCTGATCCAGAGCATCCGCGACAACGACCCGGTGATCTTCTGCGAGCACAAGAACCTCTACGCCTTCGAGGGCGAGGTGCCCGAGGGGCTGTACACGATCCCGTTCGGCGAGGCCAACGTGATACGCGAGGGCAAGTCGGTGTCGATCGTGACCTACGGCCTGATGGTGCACCGCGCGCTCGAGGCCGCCACGCTGCTGGCGAAGGAGGGCATCGAGGCCGAGGTCATCGACCTGCGCACGCTCAGCCCGCTCGACATCGCCACCGTGATCGAAAGCGTCGAGCACACCGGCCACCTGGTCTGCGTCGACGAGGCCAACCCGCGCTGCAGCATCGCCGCCGACGTCTCGGCGCAGGTGGTGCAGGCGGCCTTCGGCGCGCTGCGCGGGCCGATCCAGATGGTCACGCCGCCGCATTGCCCGGTACCGTTCTCGCCGGCGCTGGAGGACCTGTACATCCCGAGCGCGGCACAGATCGTTGCGGCGGTCAAGCGCTCTCTCGGCGGGGGCAGGCACTGATGTCTGCAGCTGCGATCACGCCGATCGTGATGCCCAAGTGGGGGCTGTCGATGGCTGAGGGCAAGGTCGTCTCCTGGCTGGTCGAGGAGGGCACGGCGATCAGCGTCGGCATGCCGATCCTCGAGGTCGAGACCGACAAGATCGCGAACGCGGTCGAGGCGCCCGACCCCGGCCTGCTGCGGCGCAAGCTGGCCGCGGCGGGCGAGGTGTTGCCGGTCAAGGCGCTGCTCGGCGTGATGGCGCCGCCGGAGGTCAGCGATGCCGAGATCGGCGCCTATGTCGCGGCCTATGTCGTCCCGGTTGCCAGCGAGGGCGACGAGGTCGAGGCGGGTCCGGCCTACCAGTGGCTCGAGGTCGACGCCATCCGTGTGCGTTATGCGCGACGCGGCGACGAATCGTCGTCCGCCGCGCCGGTGCTGTTCCTGCACGGCTTCGGCGGCGATCTCGACAACTGGTTGTTCAACCTCGACGCGGTGGCTGCCGCGGTGCCGGTGATCGCGCTCGACCTGCCCGGCCACGGGCAGTCCGCTGCGCGGCTGCCGGGCGCTGCGGCCTTGCCCGATCTGGCCCGCTTCGTGCTGCACTTTCTCGACGCCATCGGTGTCGAGCGCGTGCATGTGGTCGGGCACTCGATGGGCGGTGCGATCGCGGCGCAGATGGCGCTGGCCGCGCCGCGGCGCGTCGCCTCGCTGGTGCTGATCGCCACTGCCGGCCTGGGCGCCGAGATCAACACCGGCTACACCGAGGGCTTCGTCGCCGCGGCGACGCGGCGCGAACTCAAGCCGGTGGTCGAGCAGTTGTTCGCCGACCCCACGCTGGTGCGCCGCCAGATGCTCGATGACCTGCTCATGTACAAGCGGCTCGATGGTGTGTCGCAGGTGCTGGCGCAACTCGGCAGCAAACTGTTCGGTGGCGGCCGGCAGGCCGAGCAGCCGGTGCTGCAGCTCGCGGGCAGCAGGGTGCCGATGACGCTGGTGTGGGGCAGGCAGGACCGCATCATCCCGGCCACCCATGCCGCCCAGGCGCCGCGCGGCGCCAAGGTGCAGGTGCTCGACGGCGCGGGCCACATGGTGATGATGGAAAGGGCCGGCGAGGTGAACGCGCTGATCCTGGCGCAGGTGAAAGACCAGAACGCATCGTGACCCTGCCGGCGTTCGGCTTCGTCAGCGTGCACCACCGGCCACTGGCCGAGGGCATCGCCTGCGAGGCCGAATGGATGGCGTGCGCGGCAGCCACCGGCCGCGCCGGCGCGCACCTGTGGCACGGCGAACCCGGCCTGGTGGTGCCGCGCAGCTACACGGCTGCGCCGGGCTGGACCGCGGCCGCGCGCGCGCACGCCGTGCAGGTGCGCGCCTCGGGGGGAGGCGTGGTACCGCAGGGGCCGGGGGTCTTGAACCTGAGCCTCGTCTGGCGCACCGAGCACGCTGTGCCGTGCGCAACCGAGGCGATCTACCGCGCGCTGTGCGGCGAGCTGGTGCGCGCGCTGGCGCGCCTGGGCATCGAGGCGGCGCCGCAGGCGGTGTCGGGCTCGTTTTGCGATGGTCGCTTCAATCTCGCGGCCGGCGGCGGCAAACTGGCCGGCACCGCGCAGTCATGGCGCCGCATCGCCGGCCAACCGGTGGTGCTGGCGCACGCGGTGATCGTGGTCGACGCGGACCCGCAGGCGCTGACGCAGGTGGCCAACGCCTTCGAGCGCGACTTGGGCTGCGGGCGGCAGTACCGGTCCGAGGCCGTGACGAGCGTTGCACAGGCCTGGCAGCAAGCGCACGGCCGCGCGGCGCCGGCCGACCTCCAGGCGCAGGTGGCCCAGGTGCTGGCGGAACAGTTTGCCCGCGCGCCGGCGTCGCACGAAAACGCAGTTTCAGTGGAGACTAACTTGCACACAAGTTAGGTCGCAACCAATTGCACATTTGATCGCTTCGACAACAAGGAGTCTGCAATGGTTTCGCTCGAGTTCTCGATGGCCCCGCTGGGCCAGGGTGAAAGCGTCAGCGCGCATGTGGCGCGCATTCTCGACGTGATCGACCGCAGCGGCGTTCCCTACCAGCTCACGCCGATGGGCACCATCCTCGAAGGCGAGTGGGCCGAGGTGATGGCGGTCGTCACCGCATGCTTCGAAACCCTGGCCACGGACTGCTCGCGCATCGGCGTCCACCTCAAGGTGGACTACCGCGCCGGGCCCGCGGGACGCCTGCAGTCGAAGACCGCCAAAGTCGAGCAGCGCCTGGGCCGCAAGCTCAACACGTGAGGCGGCGGGAGCGTCTGGCGAACTGCTTGCGACGGCAAGCGGTGGACGGTCAATGGCTGGCGTTCGCAGCGGGCCGCGGGTTGCGGGCTGCGGGCTGCGGGCAACGGGCAGCGGCGCGTGGGACGCGGGCTGCGTGCGAGCGTGGAGCAGGGCAGGTGGCATGGGGCACGTTCTCCGGCCCACGCTCGCGGGGCACCGTTTGCGGTTCGCAGGCGTCGCGCCATCAACACCGTCTGTGCGTGCGCGGGTCGCGGCCACCGCGAATGGTGCCTGCGCCCGTGCCCCAAGCCACCTGCCCGGGCACCGGTGTGGCATGCGAAGGCGTCGCACGCCATCGCCCTGGCGCCACGACGTCGGCATGCTCACCAGGAAAAGCTGGGACTCGCGAACCACGCGGAGATGACGGTGTACGCAATTCGGCATGGGTTGGTGGGGCAGTGAGGCAGCGAATCAGGTTCCGGATAGCGATTCGAGCCGCCATCTGAGGGTCCGACTTGGGCAGGAAAAGGGCTCGCCGAGGACCTTGTCCCGCGCAGATGAAGGTCATCCGCAACCCTTTTCTCCTGCCTGATTGAGTCACGCTCGCCGGATACTCAAGCATCGCGTTTGCCCCCATCCGCTTCGCCGCGCGGTTTTGTCAGCGCTCTGCAACCATCGAGAAAGGTCCAGATGTCGAACAAGCGAACATTGTTCCTGATGGCGACCCTGCTTGTGCTCATCGCTGGGTATGTCGCCAAGCCGATGTGGGAACCGCGCCTCGCCGGCGTTCGCGGACCGCAAATGACAGACCCGGCGCTGCCCGGAACGAATTCGGTCTCAAAGCTCGAGGTTGCCCGCGATGCTGACGGCCTGTGGTTCGCCACGTTCGACTACTTCTACACCGGTGAACCGAAATTTGCCTTTCCACAGGTTGAGCTGCGTCGGCCCGAGGTTTCGGCCGTTTCTGCGGCGTCAGCCATATCGTCTGCGACAACATTGGCGCAGCGAGGCGCCCAGAAGGTCCGAATTGAGATTCACCGGCCTCAGTTGCCGGAGAGTTTCACGACGACGAGCGTTGTTGCACGTTTGCACGCGGGAAGCCAAGTGCTTGCTCGGCAAGAAGTGGCACAGGTCATCGACTGGTCTGACTGGCAGTCCTGGGTCTTGGATCAGAGCGTTAGGGGAAGACCGCCCGAGGAGGTTCTGAATCGGGCCATCGGGCTTATTGACGTGGGAGACCAGTCGTCGCTCGCAGAAGCAAAACGATTGCTCGAACGGCTGATTTTGAAGGACGCCAAATTTGACCGTGGCTACATCGAGATGGCGCGGATTTCGATGAAGACGAACTGGGGGCCGGAAGGGCTGCGCCAGGCTGAGGCGCTGCTGTCCTCCGCGCTGCAGATCAATCCCGAGGGCGTCGACGCGAAAATCTTGCTGGCCTACGTGCACGCGCACCAAGGACGCTACGACTCGGCGAACGCAATGCTCGCCGCGGTGTCCCAGTCCGAAACCAGAAACCTGTGGCTTTGGGCGACTTGGGGCGAGCTGCTGCTGATGCAGGGAAAGGTCGGCGAAGCAAAGGAGAAATACCTCGAAGCCGTCAAGCGACCCCGTACCATGGACACGTACGATCGGGCGCGGGTGGACGCCTACGCGCACTTGATGGCCATCCTCGAGCAACGCAAGGAGTTCGCCGAGATGGAAGAACTTCACAAGCAACGGACCCAAGAATATGGCCCGGGCAGCTGCTCCAGCGTGTACTACGGGCGATTCGTCCTGCAGCAGCGTGGCGATGCACAGGCCGCTATCGAACTTGCGAATCGGGCGCTCGGCAGCGAGTGCGGGACCGAAGTCCGAGAGGTGCTCGGAATGGCGCACTATGTTTCCTGGGCTGGCAATAGCGGTCCTGCGCAAATCGAATCGCTGAATCAGGCCCGCGTCCTTCTGCCGGCAGGGCCGCGCACTCTGCACCTGTTGGCAGCCAGCGATCGCACCCTGGTGGCAGCAAAGCGCCTGATCGAAAGCGGCGAATCCATCGATCAAAGGGACAACGCCAAGATGACTGCGTTGGCGTATGCCCTTGCTCAGAGGGACCTTGCGGCGGCGCAGCGCCTGTTGCGCCTGGGTGCGCGCCCGGAAGCCAAGATCGGATATGACGACATGCCGGCCGCCCTGATTCCCGTCATGCGTGCCGACGTGGCCGGAATCCGCCTGATGCAGCAGTCCGGTGTCGACTATGCGAAGCTGAAATTCCAAGACATGACAGCCTTCGAATTCGCGAGACAACTGGGCGACAAGGCGCTTGTCGATGCGCTCGATCCAAAGGCACGGCGGCTCTGACTGAGCGACCCATCGAAGAGACCGCAGCAGCATCGACTGCCCGCATCGGCCTGCCGCGCCAGTGCCCGCGGGGGAGCGACGGAAAATGCCCGATCGTTCGCTCCAGCGCCTCCGTCATCGGCACCTGAAACATCGGCAGCAGTGACGAGCACGCCTACCAGCCCCACGCCGAGCGTGATCGGGAAACCGATCGCGAAGACGTTCATCTTCTGCGCCGCGCGTGAAGTGAGGCCGAGCACCAGGCTCACGAACGGCCGCATCGCCACCAGCGGCAGTGCGATCCGCAGGCCGAGCGCAAAGATCTCCGCGCCCCACACCTGTGGTTGCGTGGCGCGCAAGAACGCAAACGGCTCTGGGCTCACAGGAAAGGTGACGAAGCTGCGCACCACCGCGGCGATCAGCAGCAGGTGGCCGCTAATCACGATGAATGACCAGCTCACCGTCACGCCGAAGAGGCGGCTCACCGCCGTGGCCTGCCCGCCGCTCATCGGGTCGAAAAAAATCGCCAAGTTCAGGCCCATCTGCAAGCCGGCGAGTTTGCCCGCGAACTCGACCGCCGCGAACACGATGCGGGCAGCGAAGCCGAGCGTGATGCCGATCAGCAACTGCTGCACCGGCACCATCAGCGCGACGGCGGAGCCGAGCGGCACTGCCGCAATCTCCGGCAGCGACGGCTGAGCGCACACCGTGATGAATAGCGCCAGCGCGACGCGCGCGCGCCGGCAAGTTGCGCATGCGCAGCAACGGCAGCGCCGCGAACAGCGCGAGCACGCGCACGAACTGCGCACTCGATCGCTTCGACAACAAGGAGTCTGCAATGGTTTTGCTCGAGTTCTCGATGGCCCCGCTGGGCCAGGGTGAAAGCGTCAGCGCGCATGTGGCGCGCATTCTCGACGTGATCGACCGCAGCGGCGTGCCCTACCAGCTCACGCCGATGGGCACGATCCTCGAAGGCGAGTGGGCCGAGGTGATGGCGGTCGTCACCGCATGCTTCGAAACCTTGGCCAAGGACTGCTCGCGCATCGGCGTCCACCTCAAGGTGGACTACCGCGCCGGGCCCGCGGGACGCCTGCAGTCGAAGACGGCCAAAGTCGAGCAGCGCCTGGGCCGCAAGCTCAACACGTGAGGGCGCGTGAGCGTCTGGCGAGCTGCTTGCGACGACAGGCGGTGGACGGCCAGTTGCCGACATGCGCCGCAGGTTGCGTACGAGTGTGGCGCAGGGCAGGTGGGCCGGGCACCGGGGTCGCATGCGAAGGCGTGGCACGCTACCATGTCGGCAGGCTCACCGCGCGCGGACGGACCGCAGTGGGTCTGCAGCCGCAGCTCGCTCCAAAGGGTTCGCCGCCAGAAAGCCGACCCCAAGCTGCGCAACCGGCGAACTGCCTGTCACGAAAGGCAGTAGACGGCCCGTTCCTGATATTCGAAAATTGAATGTGCCTGCCGGAAAGCTGACTCCCCGCGACATTGAATCGCACGTGTTTGACGGTTCATCGCCCCGAAATGACGCCTGTCGATGCGGCCCGGCCGTTGGAGAGGCCCTGCGCATTGGATGAGCTTTGCGGTGCCCTGCCCGCGCGTAAGCACGGCCCTCAAGAAGAAGTCCGCGCCGTCTGGCAATTGGCCTCGGAAAGCACGGGGGAAGTCTGACAATTGACCGGTAAACGGCTAACGGATAATATCTGTAAATGGCGATTCAGTCGTTCTCGTGTGCAGATACCCAGGCACTGTTTACGACTGGCAGGAGCGCGAGGTTTGCGAACATCAAGAAGGTAGTCGAGCGAAAGCTAGCGCAACTGGACGCAGCGCCGTCGCTGAACTTTATGAAGGCGCCTCCCGGCAACGACCTGAAGGAGTACGACGGGGCTTGGCACGTGCGGATCAACGATCAATGGCGATTGACGTTCAAGTGGGGCTCGAACGGTCCCTTTGACGTTCTGATCGAGGACCCGCATTGAATGCGGTTGGGCCCCTGAGCTAATGAGCAGCATTGGAGTGCAACATGTTCAAGAATGGTATGCGTCCTGTCCACCCTGGCGAGATTTTGCTGGAGGACTACATCAAGCCCATGAACGTCAGCGTCCGAGCGCTGTCTTTGGCCTTGCACGTTCCTTACTCGCGACTTCGCGAAATCGTCGATGGCAACCGAGGCGTTTCTGCCGACACTGCACTGCGCCTGCAGCGCTATTTCGGTAGCGACGCGCAAGGCTGGCTGAATCTGCAAACCGCATATGACCTGCGAGTCGCCGAGAAGGTGAGCGCCAAGACCATCTCGAAGGAAATCTCGCCCCTGGCGATGGCCGTTTGATCGGACCGAAAGAGGGGAAAGGAAATTCCCGGAAGCAGACTTACTCGGACAGCCGGTTTGGGTCGCCAGGCGCCGCTCGCTTCACAAAATTCGCCGCCGGAAAGCTGACTCCCAAGTTGAGCATCCGGCGAACTGCCAGTGACGACAAGCGGTGGACGGTCGGTTGCCGACATGCGCCGCAGGTAGCGTGCGAGTGTGGAGCAGGGCAGGTGGCCCGGAGAACGGGGGTACCGCCATCGCTCTGCCGCTGCGACATCGGCACGCCGAAGGTCCGCCAACAGACTGAAAAGGGCGACCGCTGCGAGGCAACACCAACAGACTGAAAAGCGCGACCGCTGCGAGGCAACGGTCAGAACGCTCCCAGGGCGGTCGCCTTGACACCGGCCAGACTGCGCAGCCAGGTCTGTGGCAGCATCGATGCCCATGATCGACGTTGTGGTGCTGTTCTTCCTGCTCGGTGTATTCGCGCGGCTCGTCAAGTCGGACCTGCGGCTGCCGCAGGCTTTGTACGAAACCTTGTCGATCTACCTCCTGTTGGCCATCGGCCTGAAAGGTGGCATCGAGATCAGCAAGCAGCCGCTGGCGGCGCTGGCGCCGCAGGTCATCGCAACGATGGCGCTCGGCTTCGCCATCCCGTTCGCGCTGTTTCCACTTCTGCGCAAGCTCAAGTTGAACAGCGCCGACAGCGCTTCGCTCGCCGCACATTACGGTTCGGTCAGTGTCGTGACGTTCGCGGTCGTTGTTGCTGCCTTGGCGCGCGCAGGCATCGCCCATGAAAGCCATGCGCCGCTGTGGGTGGCGGTGATGGAGGCACCGGGTCTGGTGGCCGGCATTGTCCTCGCGCGCTGGTCAATGCGTGACGACGCGGGTCGCGGCCCCGCGACGCACTGGGCCCGACTGGCACACGACGTGCTGTTCGGCAAAAGCGTGCTGCTGCTGATGGGCGGGCTGGCGATCGGCGCGGTGGCGGGCGATGCCGGAACAGCGCCGATCAAGGCGGTCTTCATCGACCCGTTCAAAGGCGTGCTCGCCCTCTTCCTGCTGGAGCTGGGTTTGGTGGCAGGAGCGCGGCTGAGCGAAGTGCGGCGTTTCGGCGGCCCGGTGCTGGTGGTCGGTCTGCTGGTGCCCCCGCTGCTGGCCGTCGCCGGCGCCATGGTGGGTGTGTTGCTCGGACTCAGTACAGGCGGTGTGGCCATCCTGGCCACGCTCTCGGCCAGCGCCAGCTACATCGCCGCGCCCACCGCCATGCGCATCGCCGTGCCGCAGGCGAATGCGGCGCTCTCGATCACGGCCGCACTGGGCATCACGTTTCCGTTCAACATTGTGCTTGGCATTCCGCTTTACATCCGGCTCGCTCAGGCTGTGACGACATGACCAAACACCCGAAGAAACTGCTGGTGATCGTGGCCGAGGCGGCACTGGAGAAGGCGCTGGCGCAACTCGCCATGGACCTGGGCGCGCACGGCTACACCGTCCATGACGTGCGTGGTGCGGGTGCCGCTGGTGCGCGCGAAGGCACTTGGGAGGCCGACCGCACGATCGAGATGAAAGTGATCTGCGCCGCCGAGGTAGCCGACCGCATCGGCGACGCTGTGCTCGCGGCCTACGGCGACCACTACGGGGTGTCGATGTTCTTTGCCGACGTATCCGTGCTGCGCGACGACAAATACTGAGCCCGTTCGGTCAGCTGTGCCCCGGCGTTGCGAGAATGGTCGCGGCGACCACCGGCACCCGCGCTGCGGCGACCTTGACGGCGCCGTCGACCGGGTCAGCAGGCTGCCCTTGCCAACGTGCGGTAAGAGTGAAAGTAGGGCGTTCGGGGCCACCAACTCGAAACCGGCGATGCAAAGCACCTTGCAGGACCATGGACAGCTCACAGCTTGCTGATTCAAGGTCGCCCCCGAGCCGCCCGAAGTGATCGATCCGAAGTCAGCCAGGGGTCGCCAGGCGCCGCTCGCTTCACAAGATTCGCCGCCGCAGAGCTGACTCCCAAGTTGAGCGTCTGGCGGGCGGCCTGCGACGACAAGCGGTAGATGGCCAGTTGCCGACGTGCGCCGCAGGTTGCGTACGAGCGTCGCGCAGGGCAGATGGCCCGGGGCATTGCTCCGGCCCACGCTCGCGGGGCACCGTTTTCAGTTCGCAGGCGTCGCGTCATCAACAGCGCTCGTTCGTGCGCGGGTCGCGGCCACCGCGAATCGGGCCGGCGCCCGTGCCCCAAGCCACCTGCCCGGGCACCCGGGCGGCATGCGAAGGCGTGGCACGCCACCCCGAATGAATCAGGGCGGTGGTGGTGCCCCCGGGCGCAGGCTCGATTCGCGGTCGCCCCCCAAGATTGCAGGGCACAGCGGTGTTGATGCGGTTGCGCGTGGCAGGCATCGACGGCCGCCCGCGAGCGTGGGCCGGAGAACGGGGGCACCGCCGCCGCCCTGGCGCCGCGACGTCGGCAGGCTCACCGTGCGCGGACGGATCGCATCGAATCACGAGGCGCAGCTCGCTTCACAAAATTCGCCGCCAGACCGCTGTCCACGCGCTGCCATACGGGTCCGGGTGAGCGCATCAGGCCGGCCCGCGCACCACCGTCAGGCGCGTGCCGTCGGCCACGCTGTCGCTGGGATAGACGACCACGCGCTCCCCCGGCGCCAGCCCGTCTTCGATCCAGGCATCGCTGGGTGTGCGCGCGCCCACCTTGACGCGGCGTTTCTGAGCGCGGCCGTCATGCACGACATACACCGCCCACTGCTCGCCGTCGCGAAACAGCGCCGCGACCGGCGCGATCACCGCATCGGCGCGCTCGAAGACGACGATGCGCGCGTCGATGCGGAACTGGTCGCCCAGACCTTGCCATTGCTCGGGCGGCGAAACGATGTCGACGATCACGTTCACGCGCTGCTCCTCGACGCCGAGCGCCGAGACCTTGGTGAAGGCCGCCGGCTCGACGCGCCGCACCCGGCCCGTCAGGCGCGGACCGGGCCCGGCATCGATATCGACGCGGGCGCCTGCGGCGACGCGTCGGCCGTCGCTGGACAGCACATCGATCACGATCTCCAGCTGGCTCGGGTCGGCGATCTCCAGCAGCGGCGTGCCGACGCCGACCACGGTCTCGCTTTCCTGCAACACGCGCAGCACCTGGCCGTCGACAGCGGACTCGATCGGCCAGGCGCTGCCGGGGCGGCTGGTGCCGGCCGCTTCGCGCGCACGCGTCAACGCCGCGCGTGCCTGGGCCAGATCGTGCGCGGCAGCCACTTCGGCGAAGCGCGTCGCCTCCAGCTCCTTGGCCTGCACGCGCGCCGCGAGCTGCGCCTGATCGAGCGCCGCCAGGGCGACGAAGCCCTGGCCTTGCAACTGCTGCTGGCGCGCAACGTCGTTCTGCGCCTGGTCCAGCGCGGCCTCGGCACGCGCCACCCTGGCGCGCGACTGTGCGAGAGCGGCTTGCGCCGCGCCGACACGCTCATTCAGCTCGCGCGCCATGCGCGCATCGATCATCGCCGGCGCTGCGGGAAACAACTCGGCCACCGCCGAGCCCGCGCGCACGGCGTCGCCGGCCTTCACGCGCACGCGCGCAAGCCGGCCCGCCACCGGCGCCGACACCACGTAGCGTTCGCGCACGCGGGTCTTGCCGTCTTCGTCGACGCTCTGCTCGAACAGGCCGCGGCGCACTTCGACGGTCTCGACCTGCACCGGCTGCGGACGGAAGGCCCAGACAAAGGTCGCAATCAACGCGGCGCTGCCCAAGCCGGCAGAAATCCAGAGTTTGCGGGTCATGACGATCTCCGAACTATTCGCGAGTCTTCAGCACGCCCACAAGGTCGAGCTGGTCGACACGGCGGCGCACGATCATTGCGCTGATCACTCCGGCGGTGAGCACGACCAGGCAGGCGAACGCATAGGTGCGCGGCTCGACCACGAGTGGCAGGTGCATTTCGGTCACCGCGGACAGCGCCAGGATGCTCCAGGCCAGGCCGTAGCCCATCAGGCAACCGAGCGGCAACGCGAGCAGCAGCTCGGCGCCGAGCTCACCGAGCAACAGGCCCGAGACTTCACCGCGCGTGGCGCCGAGCACGCGCAGGCTGGCCAGGTCCCAGGCGCGCTCGGCGAGCGCAATGCGGGCGTTGTTGTAGACCACGCCGAGTGCGATCGCCGCGCCCAGCACCGCCAGCACCGAGCTGAAGAACAGCACGTTGCGCGCGTTGTTCTCGCGCACGAAGCGGATCACCGGGCCGATTTCGGCCGCCGCTGCCACGCGCGGCATGTTCTTCAGCTGCCGCAACACCGCTTCGCGCTGAGAGGCGTCGATCAGCAGCCGCGCGCCCGACATCGCCTGCCCTTCGCCGAGCAGCCGGTTCAGCGCATCGCGATTCATGCTCGCCAGCAACTGCGTCAGTTCGAAGCTGAACCCCGTGACGCTCAGATCGGCCTGCGCGCGTGCGCCCTGCAGGATCTCCAGATGCACCGTATCGCCCAGCGCCAACCCGAGTCGTTGCGCGAGCCGATTGTTGAGCACGATGCCTGAGGCCGGCAGCTGCGCGCGGCGCAGCCGTTCATCGAGCTGCGGGCGCATCTGCGAATCGGCGTCCAGGCCGCTGAGCGAGGTGCGGTAGCTGCGTGTCCCGTGCGACAGGCGAACCGGGGCGTCGCGGGTGGCTTCGGCGCGCAGCACGCCGCGCATGTGCACGAAGTCGTAGAGCGTAGCGCTCGATACCGGCTCGGTCAGTGCCACGCTCACGTCCTGCCGGTCGCGCATGCGGATCTCGACCTCGAGCAGGTAGTCCACCGAGTCGCGCCACCAGGTGCCGGCGATCATCACGCCCACCGCA
>Ga0315290_10000469_pt1 | contig 26209 bp, 19 predicted proteins | sample YL17G12_0_MG_FD_203627 | JGI IMG/M metagenome (GOLD analysis project Ga0315290, IMG submission 203627) | Sediment microbial communities from Yellowstone Lake, YNP, Wyoming, USA - YL17G12_0 | ecosystem: Environmental > Aquatic > Freshwater > Lake > Sediment | place: USA: Wyoming | collected... | reverse complement strand
TGTGGGACTTAGATAGCGGCGCGTGCCTCCGGACCCTCGAAGGACACGGCGAGGTGGTGGAGTCCGTGGCGATCACGGCCGACGGACGCCGCGCGGTCTCCGGCTCGCGGGACCGGACGGTTCGGGTCTGGGACCTCGATAGCGGCGCGTGCCTGCGGACCCTCGAAGGACATGCCGATGAGGTCAGGTCCGTGGCGGTCTCGGCGGACGGACGCCGCGTGGTCTCCGCCTCGGACGACGGGACGGTTCGGGTCTGGGACCTGACCAGCGGCGCGTGGCTGCGGACCCTCGAAGGACATGCCGCGGGAGTGTTGTCGGTGGCGGTGTCGGCCGACCGCTCCCGGGCGGTCTCCGGCTCGTGGGACCGGACGGTTCGGGTGTGGGACTTAAGGAGCGGGGCGTGCCTGAGGACCCTCGAAGGACATGCCGACAGGGTGTATTCCGTGGCGGTGTCGGCCGATGGCTCCCGGGCGGTCTCCGGCTCGGGTGACGGGAGGGTTCGCGTGTGGGACCTCCAGGGCGGCGCGTGCCTGAGGACCCTCGAAGGACATGCCCGTGGGGTGTTGTCCGTGGCGGTGTCGGCCGATGGCTCCCGGGCGGTCTCCGGCTCGTCGGACCGGACGGTTCGGGTGTGGGACCTCCAAAGCGGCGCGTGCCTCTGGACCCTTGATGGACATGCCAATAATGAGGTCAGGTCCGTGGCGGTCTCGGCGGACGGACGCCGCGTGGTCTCCGCCTCGGACGACCGCACGGTTCGGGTTTGGGACCTCGCGCGTTGGGCATGGCTGCGGATTCTCGCGCCTTGGAGGCGCCTGTGGACGCTCGAAGGAGATGCTGGTTGGGTGTTGTCCGTGGCGGTCTCGGCCGATGGCTCCCGGGCGGTCTCCGGCTCGTCGGACGGGACGGTTCGGGTGTGGGACCTGGCGAGCGGCGCGTGCCTGAGGGCCCTCGAAGGACACTCCAAGCAGGTAACTTCCGTGGCGGTGTCGGCCGATGGCTCCCGGGCGGTCTCCGGCTCGGAGGACCGGACGGTTCGGGCGTGGGACCTGGCCAGCGGGGCCTGCCTGCGCATCCTCGAACGAGATGGCTTTCCGGCGTTCTCCGTGGCGGTCTCGGCCGATGGCTCCCGCGCGGTCTCCGGCTCCTGGGGCCACCAGGTTCGGGTCTGGGACTTGGAGAGCGGGGCGTGCCTTAAGACCCTCGAAAGACATGCGTGGGGGGGGGTGTCCGTAGCAATCTCGGCCGATGGCTCCCGGGCGGTCTCCGGCTCGGCTGACCGGACGGTTCGGGTCTGGGACCTGGACAACGGCCGGCAGATCGCCACGTTCACCGCCGAGGCCGAGGTCTACGCCTGCGCCATGAGCCCGGACGGCTCGACGATCGTCGCCGGCGACCTGCTCGGCCGGGTCCACTTCCTCCGGCTCGAACTCCCCGGGGCGTAGCCACGAATGGTGCTCGCAGAGCACCCTACTCGCTACTCGCTGAGCGCCAGGCCGGTGAGAAAGGCGGGTCAGCGCGCGCTCAGCGGAGATTCGGCACGCTTCTGCTCAATACGCTGCATGGCGGCGTCGTCGAAGCACCTGGCGCCGCAGGACCGGCATCGGTAGTGGCGAAGCCGCTTCACGGTCAGTCCATCGGCCAAACGACACGTCTCGACGACGGACACCATCTCCATCTTCCCGCACTCCGGACAAGGCAGCGGCTCAGATATCGGTGCTTCTTTTGGAGGAGATGAGGACATAGAAAACCTCCGCGCCTTCCTTCGTCAGAATTTTTCCCTTCGTATAGATGTCGAGGCCGTCAAACGTCAACCCCTTGATTACGTAAAGCCTCTCCGCGCGCTTCGTGTGCGGGTTGCGTGAGCGGAGCACCTTGAAGATCGCAGGCGCATTGAGTATCGACTCGTAAACCAACTCCCGCGTCAGCGCAGCGGCAAGCATTTCCGTTGCCGCCTTCTCGGTGAAAACGACGCGCCTCGCGACAACAAGACGCTTGATGCGCACGAAAACGTCCATACAACCCCCACGTGGGGATCCTACGCTGACCCGCACGACAGTTCAAGCCCCGCAGACCGAGGCACTTGACAGGCCACCCGCCGTAGCGCAAAATGGTGTAGCGTAACTGGTTACGGAGGGTAAGCGAATGGCTAGCGGCCACACTGGAAATGTGGTGCCCCGAAAGGGGTTGCGGGTTCGAATCCCGTGCCCTCCGCTTCAGAAGCCCTACGCCGCCTGACGTCCCGGCGCGGCCTTGGCAGCCAGCGATCGGACTTCACGCGGAGCGGCCAGCCGCACCCGCACGCCTTCTTTCGCCCCGGTCGGCTCCTCCACCATCACCAGCGACCGGCTGTGCAGCACCCGAGGCAGGTAGTACCACGTCCTGGCCAGCGACGCGGCGTCCAGCCCCAGGGAGACGATCACGAGGTCGATCCTCTCCAGGCCGTTGACCACCGGACGCAGCGCCGCCAACGGCTCGCCCGGCAGGAGCCGAATCCGTGCGCCGGTGAGCCGCAGACGCCGATGCGCCTCCTTGAGTGTCAGCAAAGGGCCGGCACCGGGGGCTCGGGCCTCGAACAGGTCCACCCCGGTGTAACAAACCCGATCGATCGGGGCATGTGCGCTGGCCACCTCGATCATGCGCAAGGCCCGCTGGGCTCGGCCAAGACCCAACTCAAGGATGGTACAAACCCGCCCTTGCGAGATGGCCCGATACACCGGGCGATTATAGGATGGTCGGGAAATATGGAGGAGATAGAGAAGCCTGAGACGAGTTGTAATGGCCAACGTCGTCCTCCCAGATCATGTCCATGCGGTCGCGGCGGCTCGTAGGCAGTCGCCATGGAGGCCGGACGGAAATCCTTTCGGTCGCCGTTGGCAGGCAAGTGAAGGAGAAATGGTGCAGCCCAGCCAGACTCTTCCGACGATAACGGCTGTATGGGGGGTCGAGCCGGTCATCGCCGTCTGCGCTTGGAGTGCCTGGAGGGGCGGGATCTCTTGACGCTTTCCCCGTTGGGCGCTGCCTGGGAGGTCAACACGTTTCTGGCCGGGACCCAGCGGACCATGCCCCAGTGTCCGGCGCCGGCGGTGGCCATGGACGCCGACGGCGACTTCGTGGCGGTTTGGGCGAGCCGCGACCAGGACACCAGCGGCTACGGGGTTTACGCCCGGCGCTTTTCCGCCGCCGGGGTGCCCCAGGGGGCGGAGTTCCGCGTCAACACAACCACCTCCGGCCCGCAGACCTTCCCCGGCGTCGCCATGGACGCCGGCGGCGACTTCTGGGTCACCTGGTCCAGCCTGGGCCAGGACGGCAGCGGCTATGGGGTGTATGCCCGGCGGTTCAGCGCGGCCGGGGAGCCCCGCGGCGGGGAGTTCCGCGTCAACACGTTCGTCGCGGGCAACCAGAACTTCTCGGCCGTGGCGGTGGACCCGCTGGGAGACGGGGTGGTCGTCTGGACCAGCGCCGACCAGGACGGCGACCGGACCGGCATCTTTGCCCAGCGCTACGACGCCGGCGGATCGCCGCGGGGGTCCGAGTTCCGCGTGAACGCCTTCACCGCCGGCAACCAGCGCTGGCCAACCGTGGCCATGGACTCCGCCGGCAGCTTCGTGGTCACCTGGACGAGCCAGGACCAGGACGGCAGCGGCGGGGGCGTGTATGCCCAGCGGTTCGCCTCGGACGGGACGCCGGAGGGACCCGAGCTCCGCGTCAACTCCACGACCTTGGGCAACCAGCAGTTCTCGCCGGTCGCCATGCGGCCGGGGGGCGATTTCATCGTGGCCTGGCAGGGTTTTGACGGCGCCCTGGGCCGCTGGAACGTCTACGTGCGGCGTTTCGACGCCCAGGGCAGTCCGCAGGGGAGCGAGGCCCTGGTCGGCCCGGGCCGAAGCCCCTCGGTGACCGTGGGGGCGGGGGGCGATTTCGTCGTCGCCTGGGAGGATTACGACCCGGCGGCGGCGCGGCCCAGCGAGATCGTCCTTGCCCATTTCGATCGCGACGGCGTCGCGTCGGGTGAGCGGGTCCGGGCCCACGGCAGCCTGCCCGGGAGCCAGCAAACCCCGTCCGCGGTCCTTCGCAACGGGGAGGTGGCCGTGGTGTGGACCAGCGACACGCTCGGCCCGACGGGGCTGGACGTCCGGGCCGCGCGGCTCCAGGCCGACGTGGCCGAGCCGGTCAACCATGCCCCGGAGCTGGGCGCGCTGGGGGAGGCGGCCGTGTCTTCCGGCGCCCCGCTGCCGATCGCCCTGGCGGCCGGCGACGCGGACGGCGATCCGCTGACGTTCTCGGTCGAGGTGCGCGGTGCCGGGCTTGCGGCCAGGATTCCCCAGGGCAATCGCAGCCTGCGGATCGTTGTGCGGGATTTCGGCACCATGGAATTCCAGTTGTTCGAGGACCTCGTGCCGCGGACCACGGCGCGGATCGTGGCCCTGGCCGAATCGGGGTTCTACGACGGCCTGGGCTTCCACCGGGTTGCCCGGGGCGTCGACGGCTCGCCGCGGTTCATCCAGGGCGGGGACCCCAACGGCGACGGCAGCGGCGGCTCGGGCGTGACCTTCGACGACGAGTTCGATCCCGGCCTGCTGCACGCGGCGCCGGGCGTGCTGGCCGCGGCCAACCGGGGCGATGACACCAATGACTCGCAGTTCCTCGTCACGGCCGCCCCCCTGCGCCAGGCCGACTTCGACAACGCGATCTTCGGTTTCCTGACCGCGGGCGACGCCGTGCGCGCGGCGATCCAGTCCGCCCCGAGCGACCCCACGGGCAGGCCGTCGCAGCCGATCGTCATCGATTCGGTTCGCGTCTTCCGCGATTCGGCCCACGCGGTGCTCCTGCTCGAGGCGCTGGAGGGCACCGGGGCCGAGGCCGACGTGACGGTTACGGCCAGCGACGGGCGCGGGGCGAGCACGTCGCGGACCTTCCACGTGGTGGCCCAGCCCGACGCGGACCCGGCCGGCAACTCCCACCCTTACTTGCTCCCCATCGGCGACGTGGTCGCGGCGGCGGGCACGCCGGTCGACGTGGAGATCCCCGCCCTGGACGTGGAAGGCGACCCGATGGAGTTCTGGGGGACGATCGAGCCGCCCTCGCCGGACGTCCGGGTGAGCGTCTCGGGCGATCGGGCCACGGTGACGCCCGGCCCGGCGGCGGCCGGGGTCTACGCCCTGCGCCTGGGCGTTCGCGCCCCCGGGAGCGATCGCTCCGACACCCAGGCGGTGCCGGTCCTGGTCGCGCCCGCCCCGCCCACCGGACTGAACCTGACCCCCGGCTGCGATACCGGGGCCAGCGCCGCCGATCGCCGCACGTCGCGGAACAACACGCCCGGCAGGCTGCTGGAATTCGAGATCACCGGCGTGGTGCCGGGCGCCGAGGTGACGCTCCTGGCCGACGGCGTGGCGATCGGCAAGGCCGTGGCGGGCGCCTCCTCGGTGCGAATTACCACCAACGGGACGCGCCCGCTCGCCGACGGCCCGCACGCGATCACGGCCACCCAGGCCCTGTGGGGCGTGCCGGTCGACGTGGGAAACCGGCACACGACGGCCGACCTGGCCAGCGGGCCGGGCGCCCCGCTGGAGATCGTCGTGGACACGGCCGCCCCGACGTTCACTTCCCAGCCGGTGACCCATGCCGCGGTGGGCATCGTCTACGCGTACGACGCCCAGACCGACGACGAATCAAGCGGGGCGGCGGTGGCATACGCCCTGGAGACGTGTCCGGCCGGGATGGCCGTGGGCGGGGCGGATGGCCGCATCGCCTGGACGCCCGGCGAGTCACAGGGGGGAACGCACCGCGTGGCCGTCACCGCCGCCGACCTGGCGGGCAACGTCGGCCGGCAATCGTTCGACCTAGCGGTCAACCGGCCGCCTTGCCTGGGGCCGATCGCCGACCAGCAGATCGGCCCGGGCGAGACCCTGAGCTTCACTGCGGCGGCGTCCGACCCCGACTCCCCGCCGCAGCGATTGACCTTCCGCCCCGAGCCCGACTTCCCGGAAGGGGCCCAGATCGATCCGCAGTCGGGCCGCTTCACCTGGGCCGTTCCGGCCGACCAGGCCCCGGGGGTCTACTTGGCAACGATCCGCGTGGCCGACGACGGCAATCCCGGCCTGGAAGACGCCCGGACGGTGACCATCCGCGTGGTCGACCCGAGCTGGCTGGGCATCGTCGACTTCCTCGTGCGCCCCGCCGCGCCCGTTGGCGACGGCGATCGATTCGACTTGGCGCCGGCCCGCAACGGCCGGCTGACCGTCGAGGCCCTGTTCGACGCGGCCGCGGGAAACGTGGACCTGGCGCTGTTGGGCCCGACCGGGCAGACGATCGCCGCGGCGGCCGCGCCGGGCAGCAACGAGCGGCTCGACGCGGTGGTCCAGGCCGGCCAGCGCTACCGGATCCGCATCGCCGGGGGCAATCCGGCCGTCACCCTGCGACTGGCCAACCTCCTGGTCGATGGGCCGGGGAGCCTGGCCGTGTTTGGGACCGCCGGGGACGACGTGATCCAACTGTCAGTCGGCGCGGAGTTCTTGCCCGGCCATCCCGAGACCTATGCGCTCGTCGTCAACGGGGTTGCCTACGCGATCGACGCGGTCCAGGAGCCGTCGGTTTCGATCGACGCCGGGGCCGGGCGCGACGTGGTCGTCTGGACCGGCTCGCCCGCCGCGGAGACCCTCGAGCTGCGCCCCGATCGGGCGAGCCTCACGGCCGAGGGGCGCGGTTTCACGGCCGTGGGGGCGGAATCGATCCGCGCGATCGGCGCGGGCGGGGACGACGAGGCCCGCTTGTACGATTCACCCGGCGACGACACGTTCCAATCGACGCCCGACTGGGCCAGCCTCTCCGGCACCGGCTTCTCGTTGCGGGCCGAGGGGTTCCGCACCGTGCTGGCCTACGCCGGCTCCGGCGGCGCCGACCTGGCCCGGCTCTACGACTCGCCAGGCGTCGATGCCTTCACCGCCACCCCCGCCAGCGCCACGATGCAGGGGGAATCGTCCTTTGTCCGGGTCGAATCGTTCCGGTACCAGTACGGCTACTCCAGCGGTGGCAGCGATATTGCGGTCCTCGACGATTCGGCCGGCAACGACGTCTTCTCCGCCACGGCGACCTACGCCGCGCTCTATGGCACCGGGTTCTACAGCCGGGCCAACGCCTTCCCGAGCGTTCGGGCCCGCTCCACGGCCGGCGGCAGCGACATTGCCAAGCTCTACGACTCGCCGGGCAACGACGCGCTGACCGCCACGCCGGCCTACGCCGCAATGACCGGCGCCGGGTTCGCCAATCGGGCTGACGCCTTCCGGTACGTCGCCGCCTCGGCCACCTCCGGCGGCGACGACGCCGCCTTCCTGTACGACTCCTCCGGCGACGACGTGCTCTCGGCCACGCCAACCTATGCAACGCTCTCGGGTCCGGCATTCTCGGTCCGGGCCGATGCCTTCGACCGGGTGACCGCGTACTCCGGCGGCCAAGCGGCCGACGTCGCCAGGCTTTACGACTCCCCCGGCGACGACACCTTCACCGCAACCGCCGCCGACGCGCTCCTGGTCGGCAGCAACTTCGCCAACCGCGCCGAGGGCTTTCGCTTTGCCTACGCCTACCGATCCGCGGGCGCCGGCGACCAGGCCGTCTTCCACGACTCCGCCGCGGACGACGTCTTCACGGCCACCCCAACCTACGCCTCGATGTCCGGCCCAAGCTTCTATCGCCGGGCCAACGGCTTCCCCGCGGTCCGCGGCCTCTCCTCGGCCGGCGGGGCCGACCTGGCCAAGCTCTACGATTCGGCGGGCGACGACCTGCTGGTTTGCACCCCCCAGGGAAGCGTCCTGTCGGGCAGCGGCTACCTGGCCGAAGCCGGAGGCTTCTCCCGCACCTTGGCCTATGCCACCGCGGGGGGAACCAACACCGCCACCTTCGAGGACTCCCCCGGCGACGATACCTTGCTGGCCACCCCCACCTATGCCCGGTTCTCTGGCCCGGGCTACCTGCTCCAGGCCAATTCATTCCAGCAGGTCCGCGCCCTGGCGAGCCACGGGGGTGTGGATCGGGCCAGTCTGTACGACTCGGCGCTGAGCGACTATCTCGAGGCCGAGGACGACTGGGCCCAGTTGTCCAACCTGACGCTGAGGTTCTCGAACCGGGCGACCGGGTTCCGGCCCGTGGTGGCCGTCTCCACCGCCCCCGGCGACACCAAGCGGATCGCCCCGACGGTCGATTTTCTCCTACTTCAGGGGTACTGGTAGCCCCAGTTGTCTGGGGTGCGACAGGCCTTGACCGGGCCTCCCGTTTCCCCGGACAATGAGGGCTTGTCGCAAGGTCTTTCTCCAGTCCACCGGAGCCACGTCGCCACAACGTGTTACGCCCGGAGCGACCCGGCCGAGGAATCCGCAATGCACTATGCTTCGATCGGGCCGATCGCGGTCCAGATGGGCGAGATCGTCGAAGACAACGAGGAGCTGGCCCAGAAGTTCCCCCACTGGGACCTGGAGCTTATCCGCCTGAAGACGGGGATCCGCGTGCGGTACGTGGCCGGGCCCGGGCAGTTCGTGTCCGATCTGGGCGTGGCGGCCGCGGAGAAGCTTTTTGAGGAGCAGTGCATCGAGCGGGAGTCGATCGATTTCCTGCTGTTCTGCACGCAGACGCCCGACTACCCGCTGCCCACGACCGCCTGCCTGGTTCAAGAGCGGCTGGGGCTGCGGACCTCCGTCGGGGCGTTGGATTATAACCTTGGGTGCTCGGGGTTCGTGTACGGGCTGGCGTTGGCCGACGGGCTGATCCGCAGCGGGGCGGCCCGACGGATCCTGCTGATCACGTCCGAGACGTACTCGAAGTACATCGATCCGGGCGATCGCGCGCTCCGCACGATCTTCAGCGACGCGGCGGCGGCAACACTCATCGACGCGGCCGAGCGGCCTTCGATGAGCCCGTTCATCTTCGGCACGGACGGGCGCGGGGCGGACGCGTTGATGCTGACCTCGGGGTCGATCCGCACGGGGCAGTACGCCATGCAGCCCCGCAAGCGCAAGCGCTGGCCGAGCAACCTGTATATGGACGGGCCGGAGCTGGTCAAGTTCGCCCTGGACATGGTCCCGCCCGTCGTCGAGAGCGTCCTGGCGGCCTCGGGCTGGAGCCGGGACGACGTGGAACTCTACCTGCTCCACCAGGCCACGGCCAAGATGCTCGAGCTGTTGCGCGACAAGCTGGCCCTGGAGCCCGACCGGATGCCGATCGACCTCGAGGAGTGGGGCAACACGGTGTCGTCGACGATCCCGCTGTTGATCCACAATCTCCGCAAGTCGGGCAGGCTGAAGCCGGGCTCGCGGAGCGTGCTCTTGGGGTTTGGCGTGGGGCTGTCCTGGGCCGGCTGCGGCTGGACCGACACGTGGCAGCCCGCCGTCGGGTGCTAAGATGCACGAGCGAGAGAGGGTTCTCCTGCAAAGGCGCCAAGGCGCAGAGGCTCTCCACGGTTGGCCGGGCAGCCCGGGCGGTCGTGCCGAAACCGGACTGCCAACCGGAGATCACGTTCTCCAACGGGAAGACCGCTTCTACGGAGAGGGGCTCTCCTTCCGCACGACCCACACGTCTTGCGGCAGGCCATAATTTTGCGGGCTGGGCAGATAGGCGGCCACCTCGGCCGCTTCAGTCCCGGCGAGGAGCCGGTGGCGGACGAACGCGGGCGGGTGAAAGGCGACAAAGCACTTCTTGCCCACGTCAACCCCGCCGCGGACCACCAACCGGCCCTCCTGGTACCGCTTTCGCTCGTCGGGCAGCAGCTTCCCGGTGCAGGCGTCGCCGTGGGTGGTCAACAACAGGATTCCCGAAGGCCTCACCACGCGCAGCAGCTCCTGGATCCAGAGAAGATGGGCCTCCTCCGACAGGTGCGTGAAGACCGACAGGGCGTAGAGGCAGTCGAAGGCGTTGGGCCCGAAAGGCAGCGGCGGCTCCGGGCCGTTGGTGACAAACTCGATGCCCCGAAAGTTCTGGCGGCACCAGGCGATCGAGCGGGGGTTGTAGTCGGTGCCCACCAGCTCGACCTGGCGCCCGGCGAGCATGGCCTTGAGGTGCCGGACGACCCGGGCCGGGCCGCAGCCCCATTCGCAGATCCGCAGCGGACCCTGGGGAAGGTGCTCGCGAACCACGGCGGCGACGAGCCGGGCGTGCAACAGGCCCATCTCGTGGTAGAGCTGCCAGTTGGTGTGGTTGTAGGCGTCGAAGGCCAGGCTCGGCGGCGGGACGGCGTGGCCGGGATGGGCCGCCAGGAACCGCCGGTTCGCCCGGTGGCTCCTGAGCACGCTGCCAAGGAGCATGACCCGATCGGCCAGCGTGAGCAGGCGGGTGCGGCGGAGGAAGGCGGCAATCCGTTGCTTGGTGCCTGACATGGCTTGATGGAATCCGTTCAGGAGAGTCTCCCAGTCGTGGATCGAGTCACAGCTTCTCCTCCGGTATCGTAATCTCGTCCGGGGGTATCCAAACCACTCGACCTTCCCGCCACACGCAGATGGGGTTCCCCATGCGCTTGTGGACGAGGAGGGCTTCCCGGACAGCCTGCCGGGCGGCGGCTTCCACCGCCTCGGCCTGCGCCAGGAGCTGCTCGCGACCCCATGGTTTCCTACTCTGCATTTCGAGACCCTCGCGTGACCTGTTCCCATTTCTCAGCATCGGAAACGGCCTCCGTCGCAACTCCGCAGCCCGCCGCGATGACCCGCGGAGCATCTTCCCCGGAATTGTCCAAGATCTGCCACGTTCTTGTCATCGGCTGGTAGAGTCGGAAGAAGTTGCGGAGCCCGGCGTGGTAGCGGCGGCGAACCGTATCTTCGGGCACTCCGTGCCCTCCCAGACGCACCCGTTGGGCAATCCGCGCCAAGGCGATCTCCGGATTGGACAGCCACAGGAACACCAGGTGGAACTCGTATCCGCTCTCGATCAGGTCCGCAATCCACGGGGCAAAAGACCTGCTGGCCAGCGTGGTTTCGAATGCGAAGCTGACCCGCCGGCGGGCCAGCTCTTTGAGCCGACCCACCATGATCCTTCCGGCGGCCACGGCCGCTCGATCCGCCCCGAACGCCGAAAGCCCCTGGGCAATGGTATCGGCATTGACGAATTCCGGCACGCGCAGGATTCCCTGGAGCAGCGTTGGGGCGACCGTCCGGGTGCCGCAAGAAGTGATGGCTCCCCTTGACGCGCACCACCTCGAACTCGCCGCGTTGAAGGGCCAAGATGAGCTGTCGTGCAGTGAGTCTGGGGAGTCGAGCCATTAGGGGACGGTGATTCTCTGGACCCCGATGAAATCGAGTGGCTCGACCTGCTCGCCGGCGACTTCCAGGCACAACTCGGCCGCCTCGCGGATTCTTCCCATCAACTCGTCGAGCGACCGCGCCTGGGTGTGGCAGCCGCGCAGGGCCGGGACCGAGGCCACGTAGTAGCCCTCGGCATCGCGCTCGATGATCACGCTGAACTCTCGACTCATTGGCCACCTTTTCTAAGCGAGTAGGCCCTGGTATTATGTGCGTAACGATTCGTGCCGTCAATCGGGCAATCGCGCGGTGGGCAATCGCGCGGACAGGTTCGGCCCGGCCTGGAAGTGCTCGGCGACTTCCGCCGGGGAGAGCACCCGGCGAAAGACCTTCACGCCGGCGATCTGGCCGTGGACCTGGTAGCTGGGTTGTTGGTCGGCGTACTGGCCGACGACCAGCGCGCCAGTCCAGGGGGTGAGGTTCGGCTCGCCGTCGGCCCGGGCCACCAGCAGGCCGTCCTGGTAGAGACAACCCCCGCTGCCCGCGAACGTGCCCACCAGGTGCGTCCAGCGGCCCACCGCCGGGCGGCCGCCGTCGCAACTGAGCGGGGCCACGTGCCACCGCCACCCCCCGCCGAACCGCTGGAGGAACCAGCCCTGGCCCAGGAACGTCCCGCTGGAGAGGATCACCGGCATGGCCGATTCCTTCTCGATCCGCACCCAGCACTCGACGGAAATCGCCCTGGTCCAATCGAACTCCGGCCGGTGCTCGAACGTGGCGAAGCCGGTCGAGCCGAGCCGCAGGGCACCGCCGGCGACTTGGGCATCACCGTGGAGCTTGCCGGGGAGGATCTTCCCGCCGGCCAGCCGGGCCTGGGCCCCCTTGCGGAAGTCGGCGGCGAACACCGGCTCCTTGATCACCGGCAGAGGGGCCGCGTCGACCGATCGGGACGGCCCGCTCGGCTGTCCCCGGCGGTCCACCGCGCGGACCGCGTAGACGTACCTCGTGCCGCCCTCGACGGCCACGTCCGCGTAGCTCAGGCGCGGCAGAGGCTCTCGGGTGAGTTTCGCGAAATCGGTCGAGCCGGCGCGGGCGCGGTAGACTTCGTAGCGGAGTCCGGCCGCCTCGGGCCCCTCCCAGCTCAGGGCGACCTCGCCCGGCAGGGCGTGGGCAGTGAGATTGGCCGGCGCCTCGGGCGGTTTCGGCTGCGGCACATCGAGAGAGGTCCAGACCGGTTTGCTCCGCCGGCTCCCCGAGCTGACCAGGAGGGCATAGTGCTGGCGTCCGACGGGCGGGAGCAGGTCCACCAGCCGGCCGGCGGTGGTCAGGGCGATCTGCGTGGCCGGCAGGGGTGTAAATCCCGCCGCCGGCCCGCGGTGCAGCTCGTACTGAAGCCCGATCGTCTCCGCCGTGCGCCGCCAGGAGAGCTCCACGACGCCGTCGGGGCGCAGCGCGGCGGTGAGGGCGGGCGGGGCCTCGGGCAGAGGCACCGGCGCCATCAGGCGGCACTCGCCCGCCTCGACCTGAGCCCCAGGCATGTCGACCCGCGGCCGGGCTAACGCCTCCGATCGGGCACGGCGGATCAGTCCGAGCATCGCCTGGTAGTGGGGATCGGCAGTCGAGGCGATGGCCACGTGGGGCGTGCCGCTGGGGTCCCACGCCGGCTGCCGGCTGGGGAAGACCACGTCCGGCGGCTGCACGCTTTGATCGACCAGCGGATACCCGGCCCGGGCCTTGCGATTCCGGCACATCTGAAGCCCCAGCCCGCCTTGGGTCTTGGCCATGGGGGCGCGGAGGATGCGGCTCCACTCGGGCGTTTGGAGGTTGACCCAGTCGTTGCCGAGGTGCCCCGGCTGGTGGCACGCGGTGCAGCCGGCCTTGTCCATCGCCGCGGCCATCGGCCCGCGCAGGGCGAGCAGCGTGTCGCAGGTGGCGTGCTGGGTGTAGTCCCAGGTGCCGTAGTAGTTCGAGTTGGTGTCCATCCAGGCCAGCACGAGGTCGCGCTCGGGGGGCGACATCTCGGGGTGCCTTTGGATGAGGATCTCGGCCAACGGGGCAGCCCCGGAGCCGATCGTGCGGGGCGGGAGGATCTTCGAGGTGTGCACGCTGCCGTTCTCGCAGTTGAGGAAGCCGGTCAGGCGGTGCTTCAGCAGGGTCTCGTAGCTGAGGTTGAAGGCCCAGGTCCACCCGCCGGAGAAGTCGAGCCCCTTGCCGATCCCCTCCGGCCCGCCGTGGCAGCGCACGCAGTACTTGTCCAGCACGGGCTGGACCATGCTGGGGTAATCGAGGTAGCCGCTTCCCCAGGACTCGGGCTCGGGCCGGGCCGGCGGGCGGAGCATGGCCATCGGCGGGGCGCCGCCACCCAGCGGGGCGCTCTTCTTGTTCTCGTGGCAGCCGATGCAGGAGCGGGTCGTGCCCGGGGCGGCCTGCACAAAGGTCCGCATGCGCTGGATCTCGCGGCCCTCGGCGTCGAGGGCCTCGAAGTAGATCGCCCGGCCCGGCGGGGCCTCGAAATACGCCGACCCGTCCTCGTACACCGGCACCGTCCCGAGGAAGTTCTTGACGATGTACGCCCCCTGCCAGCTCACCAGAAACGCCTGGTTCCACCATCGCCCGCCGGGCGGCAGCCCGCTGGTCCGGGCCGTCTCTTCCACGAGCCGCAGGCGCTTGATCGTCCCCTGGGGAACGCCGGTGAGCCCCCGGTGCACGTCGACCACCAGGAACCGGCCGGGCTGCGACGGCTGCGGCGACGCCTCGCGCGGGCCCACCACCGGCGGTCGTTGGCGCGGCTTGACCGGCATGGGGGCGTAGCAGGAGATGGCCGGGTCGGCGTGGACCAGCTCGCGGTGCCCGAACCGGTCGCCCAGCTCGATCACCCCGTGGGCCCCGATGGCGTTGTTGCTCCAGAGCACGTCGAACGCCGAGAGCGGCCAGGGATCGCACGGGGCCGTGGTCAGGCCCTGGTCCATCTCGATCGGGTACTCTTCCGTGAAATTCGTGACCGCCGCCAGGTCGTTCTTCCCCCGGTGGACGTCGATCATGCCGATGGCCCCCACGGGCTGGCCGTTGTGAGGCGTCAGCGAGGCGACCACCTCGTGGCTGCCGGGCACGGCCCGGGGGTCCAACAGCGCGGTGGGCCGGGGGACGTTGTTGGCAAACAGGGCCTCTTCCATGCGCCCGTCGGGGAGCATGGTCCAGAGGCTCTGCACGTACAGGGCCGTCTTGTCGACGTACTCCCAGCGGCCATAGAGGATTCGCCCGTCGGGCATCACCGAGGGATCGAACTCGTTGACGTTGTTGGCCGAGATGCCGCGGACGTCCGACCCGTCGGGGTTCACCGTGTGCAGCGTGCCCACGCCCGAGTTGAAGCACGGGACCAGCGCCCGGGGCCGGGTCGAGAGGAACACGATCCGGCCGTCGGGCAGGTACGCCGGGTTGTAGTCGGCGTACTTGTCGCTCGTGGTCAGGCGGCGCAGCCCCCGGCCGTCCATGCCGATCTGGTAGAGATTCGTCATCCCGTCGGGCGTGGCCTTGAAGGCGAAGACCAGCCGCGTGGCGTCCCAGAACAGGTCGGGATCGCGGTACACGCCCTCGCCGAGCGTCTCGTTGGCCGCCGGATCGATGATCGCCCGCACCGTGCGCCCGGGGCGGGGGTTGCTCGGCTCATCGAGCACGTAGATCCCGCCGCCGGGATGCCAGGGGTAGAAGTCGTCGTAGATGTGGGCCGCAAAATAGGGGTGCTGCTTGACGAACAGCAACGGCGCGTCGAGCATGCTCAGGTGGGCCCGGGCCCGAAGCTCCCGCGCCCGGCAGAAAAGCTCCCGCCGAGGGGACTGTCCCGATTTTCGCGCAGCGAAAATGGGACTGTCCCCCTCGGGCATTCGCTGGAGCATCTCGCGGGCAGCAGCCAACGTCTCGGCGATCGGCTCTTGGTAGAGGAACCCTTCGATCGAAAAGGCCTTCCCCTCGGCCGCCGCCTGCCAGGAGTACGTGAGCACGGCGTTGCCCGCGGCAGCGGTCAGTTCTCGCTCGGCGACCGCGGGCGGCTTGCCCGGCTGGAGCACCTGGGAGACGAGCCGGATCGGGCCGGGGTCGCTCTCGGATATCGATAGCCGAACGGCGGACTGGGCCGGGACCAGCCGGACCACGATCGGCTCGAGCCAGAGCGGCGTCTTGTGCCTGTCCAGGCCGATGGAAGCGGCGCCGGGCGGGAGCTTTCCCTCCTGGCGGCGCAAGGCCTCGACCACAAACGAAAGCGACGGCTCCCCGCCAAGCGGCAGGGCCAGCTCGATCACCTGCCCATCGCCGCTGCGGCCGATCGACTCCGCCGGCAGCCCGGCCGGCGGGCCGACGTGAAACGGCCGTCCATCCACGGAGAACAGCTCCCCGCCCGGCAGCGGCGAGCCAAGCCCGGTCAGGTCGCGCGGCGATTGGACGGCCAGATAGAGGTTCTTCTCGTCCCGGCAGGCGCTCACCTGGAGCATGAAGGGGCCTTGACGCCAGTCGTCGAAGACCGGCCCGAGCGGGAAGGTCGTGGCCTGCTGCCAGGCCGGCTCATCGAGCCGGCCATCGGCCAGGATGGGGCCGGCGGCACGCGGCAAGGGGAGCACGGCCGCGCCGGCCGGCAGGCTCATGCGCGGCCACTGGGCCACCTTGCCGGCCCGCGCCCGGCTCAGCTCGAACGCCACGGTGCGGATCTCATCCTGCCACCACCAAACGGCCTGCTCGGGCAGCGGCTCCGCGCGAAGGCCCGCCGGTCCCAAAACTCCCAGCCCGACCAGCATCGAGCCCAAGGCGACAAGCGCCGTCAAGCTCGGGAGGACCGACGGAAACCACCGGGGCATCAGGTTTTCCTTGCGAGGGAAAGTCGCACAGACCGGCCGCCGCGGCGGCGCCGATACACGGCAACGCCTATTGTTACACGAAAGCCGGCGACCGTGCAAGCCTGCCGCGGGGGGCCGAAAGCGGCCGAACAGGGGGAGCGAAAACGGCTGGATTTGGGGGGGGTGGAGCCCGTAGGCTGGGGCACAGCCCCAGCGTTTCTCGCGGCTGATCGCCGGGGTCCGATTCGCCTCGGTCCGGCCCACCTCTCTCTCGGATTCATCGCTGGGGCTGCGCTTCGCTGCGCCCCAGCCTACCTCTACATGTAACGCCCTTCTTTACGCCCGCGTGGCCAGGTCCGGGGCTGAAACGCGGGGCGAGTGCGCACCGCAGCTCTCGGTGCCCGAGGGGCTCGGCTCCGGCTCCGGATAGAAGCCGAATTGCTGCAACAGCCGGAGCTTCGGCAGGACGTTGCCCGCCAGGTCGACGTGGAAGAACCCGGGGAAGACGTCGGGATTGGCGAGGATCAGGTCAAAATACTCGCGGTAGCGCTCGGGCAGGTCGATCCGCCCGCCGCGGTAGACCTCGTGCCCGGTGAAGACGAACTCGGGGAGCAGGTAGGGGCAGAACTCCAGCTCGACCCTGCCCGCCCATTGGCGGTAGATCTCGGTCTGCGGCAACAGCGACAGCAGGCTGGGCAGGATCCTCGCCCCCATCATCCGGAAGGAGACCATCTGGAACAGCGTCTGGTTGAAGTCGTCGATGGTCTCGAAGGGGAACCCCCAGACGAAGAAGGCGTCGACGCGTGGGAAGAGCGGGATGGCCTTGGGCACGACTTCCAGGCTCTCGGCCGCGGTGAAGCCCTTTCGGATCTCGCGAAGCACGCGGTCGGAGCCCGACTCGATGCCGAACCGCAGCTCCAGGCAGCCGCCATCGGCCATGGCCCGCATCATCTCCTCGTCGACCAGGTTGACCCGGCCGAAGGCCTTCCACTGCACGCCCAGCTCGCGGCGGGAAAGCTCCCGGCAGAACTCCATCACCTGGCGCTTGCCGGAGACGAAGAACTCGTCCTGGAACAGGAACAGGTCGACCCCCGCCTCGCGATGGAGGAACTCCATCTCGTCGACGATGTTCGTGGGGCTGCGGCAGTAGCTCTCCAGGTTCCACACCGGCGCCACCGAGCAGAACGTGCAGGGGTAGGGGCATCCCCGGCTGGTCATCATGCCGTAGCCGGCGTACCGGGCCAGCTCGATCTTGTGGAACGCCGGGAACGGGATCGAATCGAGATCGGCGATCCGCCGCCGGTCGGGCGTGTGGACGATCCGGCCGTTGCGGCGGAAGGAGACGCCGTCGACCGCGGCGAGGTCGCCGCCGCGCTGGATGGTGCGAAGCAGCTCCGGCCCCGTGAGCTCCGCTTCGCCCCGGCAGATGACGTCGATCCAGGGGAACCGGCGGAGGATCTGCTCTTCGACCGCCTTCGAGCCCACGCCGCCGAGCACGAGGGTCCGCCCGGGATAAGCCTCGCGCAGGGTCCGCATCGCCAGGATGGCGAACGGCAGGAGGTTGGCCATGCACGACAGGCCGATCACCTCGGCCGGATCGCGGAGGAAGTCGACCAGCACGCGGCGGTCGAAGGGGTCGTCGGACTCGACCCGCTGGTAGTCGCGAAAATCGACGGCAAAGCCGGCGTCTTCCAGGGCCCGGGTGAGGTAGAGCGGGCCGAGCGGGACGTGCAGCTCCCGCTCGATCTCCTCCCCATAACGCATGAAGAGCATGTTCAGGTTGACGAGGGTGACGTCGGCGTTCACGGGCGATCAGCTTTCTCGGGCACGTCCGGGCGGATGCCGCGGGGCGGCGGCGGTGGCGACTCGGCCTTCTTCGGCTCGGTCTTCTTCGGCCGGTCGGGCCGGCTGCCGAGCGTGCACCCTTGGCTCGCCAGGGCGATGGCCGCCAGCATCGCCGCCGCCGCGTTGCCCAGGAACGCCCGGCGATGCTCCTGCGCCACCTCGGTCCGGGCGATGATCGCTTCGAGCTGATCGGCCGGCACGGCCCGGAGCATCATCGCCTCGGCCGGGGTGAGGTCCAGGTCGATCGCGCCGGCCGCTTCCGCCCGGCGCTCCAGGAGGATCGCCTTGAACTCGGGGTCGACCGCGGCCTTCTTGACCAGGACCTCGATGCCCCGGGGGATCGGGCCGACCGGCTGGCCGCTGCCCGGGGGGCGCCCCCCGACGATCGTCGTCACCACGGCCGCCTGCTCCTCCGGCTTCTCGCGCATCGCTTCATCCTCCCTCGGGCTCTGGGACACCCATCAGCCTAGCACTTCAGGGGGGGCAAGGGCAAGCGGAATGCGCGGTTTCTGCGGGCCAGCCGCTTGCGGCGGCGGGTGGCACGGGCTGCTTGTCAGCCCGTGTTCTCCCTCATGATTCAGCCGAGCACTGGCTGACGAGCAGCCAGTGCCACCCAACATCCTACGCGCCCCCTTGCACCAGTCGCTCCATATCCCTTATAACACGGGCCGAAGTCGGGCCGCGGCAACCATGCCGGGGACTCAACACAAGGAGCCGACCATGGCCGAGTATCGCTTTTCCTTCGGGCCCTGGAACATCCACGAGGGGGCCGACCCGTTCGGGCCGACGGTGCGGGCGCCGCTGAAGTTCGCCAAGAAGCTCAAGATGTACAAGACCCTGGGCTTCGACGCCGTGCAGTTCCACGACGACGACGCCGTGCCGGACATGGAAGAGCTGGCCCCGGCGCAGATCGTCCGGAAGGCGGCCGCCGTGAAGAAGATGCTCGACGGGGAGGGGCTGGTGGCGGAGTTCGTCGCCCCCCGGCTCTGGGAGCATCCCAAGGGGGCCGACGGGGCTTACACGGCCAACGACCCGAAGTGCCGCAAGTGGGCCCTGGCGCGGTCGGAGCGGGCCGTGGACATTGCCAACGCCCTGGGCACGAAAATGATGGTCCTGTGGCTCGCCCGCGAAGGGACGTACATCCGCGAGTCGAAGAACGCCATCGAGGCCCATAGGCACCTGCTTCAGGCCCTGAACCACATTCTCCGCTACGACCCGGCGATCGCCATCGCCATCGAGCCCAAGCCGAACGAGCCGATGGACCACGCGTACCTGCCGACGATCGGGCACGCGTTGGCGATGGCGTCGCAGACGGTGGACCCGGCCCGGGTGGGCGGGCTGATCGAGACCGCCCACGCGCTATTGGCCGGGCTGGACCCCTCGGACGAAATGGCCTTTGCCCTCTCGATGGGCAAGCTCTGGAGCGTCCATCTGAACGACCAGAACGGCCTGAAATTCGACCAGGACAAGACCTTCGGCTCGGCGAACCTCCGCGGGGCGTTCAACCAGGTCCGCGTGCTGGAGCTGGGCGGGTACCCCGAGACCGGCCGATTCGTCGGGCTGGACGTCAAGGCGATGCGGACCCAAAAGGCCGACGCCGCCGCCAGGCACCTGTCCAACAGCCGCACCATCTTCCTCAAGCTGGTCGAGAAGGTCCGCACCTTCCCCAAGGACGTACACGAGCAGTGCATCGCCAGCCGGGACTACGAGGGCCTGGAGATGGCGGTCATCAGCCACCTTCTGGGCGGATGAGTTGGGCGGGAGGGCCGCCCGCGACGCGCGATCGCGTCGGGACGGCCCTCATCGCTCGTGTTCCGCCCAACCGCGATCAGCCCGTTACTTCTTGCACTTGCAGCCCTTCTTGGCCATCGTCTTCTTCGCGGGCTTCTTCGCCGCCGCTTTCTTCTTCGCCATCACACTCCTCCTTACAACGACTTGAACCCTTCTCCCGTGTTCCTGCACAGGAACGGCCACCCGGGATTCAAGGGTAGGAACTCCTTGCCTTACCGCCGCAAACCCTAACACATGCGGCATGAGTTGACAAGGGGGTAAGCGACGGCAAGGAGGCAACTTTGCGCAATCCCTTCGGAGCCGGGGCGTGTCGCCCCGGCTTTTCCGGGCCGACACGGCCCGGCTCCGATTGGTGAATTCTGCATTAGTTTCCTGACGGTCGATAAGGCCGCTTGCCCTGCCGTGCCCCAAGAGGTATCCTGTCAGCTCGGGGAAACGTCCAGGGCCGCCGGCCGAGGAAGTCAAGCCATGGGAAGCATGAACGGGTACGAACGGGTCCTTGCCAAGCTCGCGGGCCGGCCGACGGATTGCCTGCCCTACATGCCGATCACGATGATGTTCGCCGGCGATCAGCTCGGCGTCCCTTATGGCAAGTATGCCCGGGACCATCGCACGCTGGTCGAGGCCCAGATCCTCACGGCCGAGCGGTTCGACTTCGACTACGTCTCGTGCATCTCCGATCCGGCGCGGGAGGCGGCCGATTGCGGGGCGACCCTCCAGTGGTTCGACAACCAGCCGCCGGCGATCGACGAGACCAACGCCCTGCTGGCCGACAAGAAAGCCCTACCCGGCCTGGCAATGCCCGATCCGCTGGGCGGCGGGCGCATGACCGACCGGGTGCGGGCCGCCGAGCTGTTCCGCAAGAAGGTCGGCGGCAAACGCCTGATCGAGGGCTGGATCGAAGGCCCTTGCGCCGAGGCGGCCGATCTGCGCGGCATCAACCGCCTGATGCTCGACTTCTACGACGACCCCGCCTTCGTCCGCGACCTGTTCGACTTCGTCCTCGAGATGGCACTCCGCTTCGCCCGGGCCCAGGTCAACGCAGGGGTGGACTTGATCGGCGTGGGCGACGCCGCCGCCTCGCTCGTCGGCCCGCAGATCTACCAGGACCTCGTGCTGCCCTACGAGCGGAAACTCGTGGCCGGGCTGCACGGCATGGGCACCCGGGTAAGGCTGCACATCTGCGGCAACACCAAGCAGATCCTCCCCTGGATGGGCACCTTGAGCTGCGACGTGGTCGACCTCGACTGGATGGTCCCGATGCTCCGGGCCCGAGAGGCGATGGGCCCGAACCAGGTCCTGGCCGGCAACCTCGATCCGGTCAAGATGCTCCGCAACGGGACGCCGGAGTCGGTCGCGGCGGCAGCGGCCGACTGCCACCGCCAGGCCGGCGCGCGGTACATCGTCGCGGCCGGCTGCGAAGTGCCCCGCGACACGCCGGTGGAGAACCTCCGGGCCCTGCACGACTACGCCCGGTCCACGGCCTGACCCCTTTTCCCCCTACCGCTTCGCCGCCGACGGCAGCTTCCTGGTGAGCCCGATCATCTCGTCGATCTTCTTGAGCAGCTCGGCGCGGCCGGCCTTGCCGTCCTTCAATCGCTTGAGGTCTCCGGCGGCCTTCATGATGGCGTCGTAGGTGTCCTTGTGCTCGCCGAGGGGTTTCTTCTCGTACCCCTCCATGTTCTCCAGGAACTCGTCCAGGGTGGCCGCGACGCCGCCCTCCCCACCCTTCAGGCCCGCCACGTCGCGGCGGACGAAGTCGGCGAAGCCCGCGGTCGGCTCCACGTAGCGCGGGTCGGCGGAGGGCGGCTTTCCGCACCCCGCCAGGATCAGCGCCGGCAGCACCAGCACCAGCAGCGAAAACAACGGTCCTCTCATGGGATTCCTCCCCGGACAACCCTGGTTCCCGCGCGGCGACCACGCACGCGACGAAGCGCCCGCCTGCACCGCGCGGCCATCACGAGTCAAGGCAACACCGTCGGTTCACCGCCCCGGAGCGTCAAGGCGTTGAACCACACGATGCGATCCACCGAATCCGTGACGAACCGGACGCTGCCGTCGCCCAGCGCGCAGTTCACGCCGCTCGGATGCATGCTCCGTGCGCCGTGGCCGCCGTTGTCGCTGTCGTTAGTCCTATCATAGCAGAAATGGGGGTAAAACCCCGGATTCGTGCAATGGATCGATCCATCGTACAAGTCCGGGTTGAGATCGCTCCGCGCGTTGGGCGTGAGGATCAGCGGCAGGTTCGCCGCGTCGTTGCCGGAAATGCACCGCTGCTGCTTGGAGAAGGTGGCGCCGCCGACCACCCCCCAGCAGCCGCGGCAATCGTCGTTGTCCTGCCAGGTGAGGATCTCGCTGAGGTAGACCGTGTTCGACAGCCCGTCCTTGCAGTCGTCCAGCCTCGTGTTCCGCGGACTGTTGCGCCAACAGAAGGGAGCCGCCCACATGGCGGGCGCATCCTCCCATCCGCAGTACCCGGTGTTTTGGTTGGCGACCCGCCCCCCGGTGTTCGCCGCGATGTTTCCCTTGGCGTAGGTGTTCTCGCGGCTGTTGGGCCCCACGGCCGGAGACGATCGCGGCGAAGCGCTCGGGCAGACCAGCACCGGGAGCTCGATGCTCACCGTCGGATTGTTGACCGGGTCATCCGAGGAGAGACTGAAGTTGTACTGCGAGTGAAGCGGCGCCTGCTCGATAAACGGCAGCATTTGCGTCACCCAGGTCGCCCCCCAATTGCGGTTCCGGAAATCGGACGACCCATTCCCCGTGCCAGGCCAGACCGCCGCCAGCGGCAAGGCGTTGTGCCCGTCGTGGTAGTTTTGCAGCCCCAACATGACCTGCTTCTGCTTGTTCGTGCAGTCCGACCGGCGGGCCGCCTCCCGGGCCGCCTGCACCGCCGGCAATAATAACGCGATGAGAATGCCGATGATGGCGATGACCACCAGCAGCTCAACCAGGGTGAAACCGCGCTTTCGACCGTTCATAGACGATCTCCACTCAAGTTATGATGAGTCAAACGAGACCAGTACCCGTTTTCTTCAAGCGCTAGGACAGCCCTTTGTGTCGGTCCACCAAGGTTTTCCACGCGAGGGCGTGAAGAAGACAATAGACGCCCTCTCGGCAGAGGCCCTGTTCCGAGAGGCCCTGTTCCGAGAGGCCCTGTTCCGAGAGGCCCTGTTCCGAGAGGCCCTGTTCCGAGAGGCCCTGTTCCGAGAGGCCCTGTTCCGAGAGGCCCTGTTCCGAGAGGCCCTGTTCCGCGCCTTCTCCCCTCTGTTCCGCATTGTCGCACTACCGCCCCAATGCCACCATAATGTAGCAGTCCGTCTGGGCTGTGTCAAGCAATTCCCTGTCGCGAACCGGTTCCAAAGACGGGTCCCGAAAAATGGCCAATCGTTACCCTGTCAGTGAAGATTCTTTGGGGGATCGCCCCGGCGGCCGATCGTCAGGTCGACCTCAACCCGTTCGGCCGTCACGCGTTGGGTGGCATGCCACCCAGCCGTCAGGCACCCCCCCTTTCCGGGCGATTTCATACCCCCGCGACAGACTTGCGTGGTCGCGGGCTTTCGTGCAACAATAGGCATGGCTCCGCATGGGCCCCGTCGCTGCGCTGGCTGGTCTGTGCGGGGAGAAAAGGGGTCAGATCTATTTTTCGGGTGTCGCGGACCTGGCCACGAGAGTGGTCGGCGGCTTGGCAAACCTGCACGAGACGAAGAGCAGCCGGGTCGGGGACTTCTGGCCGGGTGGGAGACGGTAGAGGGAGGTTTCCAGGGTGCTCTCGCGCAGTGTCTCTGCCAAGAAGAAGACCTCGCCGTTCTTTCCCAGAACCGCGCTCCGGCCCGGGACGGGCGGTGTCTGCTGCTCGGCTGCAAGATCCAGCACGCTGAACTGCTGGGTTGAGGAGGTGGCGCACTGGAGCAGCAAGGACTTTCGATCGGGGGAGAGCTGACACCCGTAGACCCCTCCGGGGGTTCGCCATGTGCGTTTGACCTGGCCACGGAAGTCCTTCTGTTCGAGGCGGCGAGGAAGCGAATGAACTGAAGCTCTCCCGGGCTGGGGTAGCCGGAGGCAAGGCAGATCGGCGTCCTTGGCGAAGAAGACTACCTTGCGCGAGAAGGCATCGACCCGCGCAAGCGACGGTGTGGCCACAAGCGTACTCTTTCCCGCGGTTGGCGCCGCTGCCCCGGGAGGAGGCGGATCCGGCGGTGCGTCGTCCAGGTCTGGCAGGTTCGCGGGTGGGGGTGGGATGGGTGGCCATGCGCCCGGCCCCTGCAGCGCGATCTCGGCGAATTGAATCACGATCGCGACCAGGAGAACGCCAACCCCGAGCGCTGCGACGACGCTCATCAGCACGAGGACCAGGACCCATCTCCGCCCACGAGCGCGGGCGGCAGCCTCGTCAGGCCGCTCTCCAGCCGCGAATCGCCCAAACGGAGAGGGCTTGTCCTGGGGATCGTTCGGCATGGCGGATGATCTCCTCCGGCAGGCCCCATGATACCGCGTAGAGGGCGGTCCGGCAATCTCAACCGTCGCCGCGCCCGCCGCTGCCACCTCTAGGATTCACGAGCGCAGGTGGCGCAGGTGGGGCACGTCGAGGATGGCGAAGGGGTCGACGAGGCCCTGCCACGGCTCGCCGCGCTGGGGAATGGCCCACTCGACGAGCGGGCCCAGCCGGCCGGCGGCCAGCGCGAGATACGCGATGCGGCTCGGCTCGATGCCCATGATGCGGGCACACGTGGCGTCGACGGCCGTCGCGTTTTGGCCGATGGCCAGCACGCCCAGCGGCTTGGGCGTGCCCATGATCGGGCCGTCCCCCTCCATGGCCAGGATCGCGTCGATAATGGCGATCGTCGGCGGGAGGCTGGCGGCGATGTCGACGACGGTCTGCGGGATGCCGGCGTAGTGCAGCACGTTCTTCGGCCAGCCGTAGATCAGGCCCGGCAGGGTGCCGTAGAGGTTCTTCAGCGAGGCGGTCATGCCGACCCAATGGTGCGTCTTGAGCTTGGGCATGGAGACGATCAGGTCGGCTTCAAGCACCGCCCGGGGGAAGGAGAATTCCCTAAGCTTGCTGGTGCGTCCGCGGTTGGGCGCCGGCCGGGCCTCGTCGTAGTTCAGATCGGCGAAGGGGATTTTTTCGCCGCGAAGCGCCTCGTCCATGCCGGAGTCGAGCAGGGCCATCTGGGTGTCGCGGACGTGGCCGGGCCCCTCGCCGACGACCACGTCGGCGCCCCACGCGCGGAAGACCTCGACGGCGGCCAGGACCACGGCGGGATGGGTGGTCAGGTGGGGGGAGTCGCGGTAGGGCTCGACCAGGTTCGGTTTGAGCAGCACCCGTTTCCCGCGGACCCGAGCCGGATCGAGCTCGACCGCCGCGAGCCCGTCGCGGATCGTCCGGGCCAGAGGGCCGTCGTAGCGCTGATCGCGTGCGAGGAAGACGGGCTGGGGCGACTGGCACAGGCGCCGAGCCAGCGGGTAGCCGATCAGCCCGACGGCCGCCGCCCCGGCGCCGACCAGCAGGGCCCGGCGATCGAGCGTTCCGCGCGCGGGAGAATCGGCCGGCGTGGTGCGCTCGGGCGGTTGGTGCATGGCGGTCGACTCCTATCGATTCTCGGTCATTTGGCGGAACTCTGAGATAGCGACACGAACCACGGGCATCCGCTGCCCAGGGCCGCCAGGGCCGCCAGGGCGAGCGCATAGGGCGCGGCGCCGCGGCGGAGCGTTTCCGTGGCGGACGCCGCCAGGAGGCGGTCGGCCGCCGCCGGGCGCCGTCCGTGGGCGGCCATGCCGATCAGGGCGTAGCTGAGCGACACGGTGGAGACGTGGGAGGAGATGACGCCGTCGAGGTAGCCGATCGACGAGGCGATTTGCGGCGCCGCGTCCTCCCCGGCCAAAGCCGCCAGGGCCAGCCCGGTCGGCTGGACCTGGGGGCGCAAGACCCGGTCCAGGACGATCTTGTTCCCCTGGTTCCATCCGCCGGAAGGGAGCATGCGGTCGAGGACCAGTCGCACGGCCTCGCGGCTGCGTGGATGGCCGGCCAGGCCGCTGGATTTCAGCGCCAACAGCCCGATGGCCGTGGGCTCGATCCAGGAGTGCGTTCCTTCGACCCAGGGCCAGGCCTGGAGGGTCGTGTCGTGTCCCATGACGTCGTTGTTCGGCTCGGCGGTGCCCTTGGTGGCCAGGAGCCAGGCCACGGCCCGCTCGGCCGCCGCGGACCACGCGGCAAGGCTGCGGGTCACGGGCCGGTGAGGCGTGGAAGCCGAGCGGCTTTCGGCGGCGACGGCCGAGCGCCACGCCAGCACGGCCCAGCCGGTCGGCCAGGAGGGGCGTGGGTGCGCGGCATCGACCCCCAAACTCCCCTCCGGGGAGGCCAGCTCGGCCAGGTAGCTCAAGGCGGCCGCCGCGGCCTCCGGCCGTCCGTGGGCCACCAGGGCCATGGCCGCCAGCGCCGTCGGCTCGACCGCGGCGGGAGCGTCGCCGTGGTACCCGCAGAGGGGCCGCCGGGCCAGGTGATCCAGAGCGTCGCCGAGCCAGGACATGGGAAAG
>Ga0315290_10000467_pt1 | contig 26237 bp, 20 predicted proteins | sample YL17G12_0_MG_FD_203627 | JGI IMG/M metagenome (GOLD analysis project Ga0315290, IMG submission 203627) | Sediment microbial communities from Yellowstone Lake, YNP, Wyoming, USA - YL17G12_0 | ecosystem: Environmental > Aquatic > Freshwater > Lake > Sediment | place: USA: Wyoming | collected... | reverse complement strand
TAACTTGCCAACAGTAAAGCATCGCCATACAATCAACAAATGAGATGCAAATGCGATATGGAGCTATTAAAGAGCAAATACCGGGCCGAACAGGATTGTGTCCGGTACATTTATTATTAGAGGCCAGCCTACCGGCCTACATTTCATTTTTTGTTTCTTTAGGGAGCCTCTAAAAATTCATTTTTACTCGTGACAAAAGCAATTTTTAGAGGCTCCCTTTAAGTCGATGACGAACGACATAAATTGATTTGCTCATTTTACTAAATCGTAATAAGCCTATCAATGAAATCGTAATGGCTCCTGGGATGCATATAAAACCGACAGCGAGAAACCATCCCTGTTTTGCAAAATGAATAATGGATACACCTGTGATTATCAGGGCTGCCGCTGATCGCAAATATGCCAATAAAGTGCGTTCATTTGATAACAAGGTACGATCAATTGCCAGTTCATCCCTCAATGTCAATTCGGATTGCTCAAATCGTTCATAAGGTTTTTTTATCATCTGAGATTTCCCATATAGCACTGTATATTTTCGTTTGGCTACTTCGCCAAACCAGCCGCCTGTAACGCACAGGCCAATTCCAACTCATAACCGCCAGTGGCTTCCATTCCATTACGATCAATTAACATCGTTGTTCAACAACAACTGTTACAATGGCCCAAGCGACTGTTCGGATTCAAATGATGGATGCGACATCGGACCGAGTTGCACACGAGCTCTAAAAGCTCCAGGGTGGGACGATCTCGATGCTGCCCGAACACTACCACTGGCACATCACCGTTAACCATAATATCACTTATATCGTAATATACAAGTGTGGGCATGGCACCCGGCGTTTGTGTTCCGGCAAATGCGCTAAGGATTTTTTCATGGTGGTATTATAGTGGATGTGGTGTAGTTGTAAAGGGGAAAAATGGCGGGGTGGGGTGCTTTTTAGGTGTTGATTGTGTTGGGAATTTGAATAGAATGGTGCTATGGCGAAAGTTAAGCCAAACATGAGATGCGGATAAGAGATGAAAGATGAAGATTAGCGATTACACTATTTTATGAAGAATAACAAAGTTATCATCGGTACTCGCGGCAGCAAACTGGCCCTGTGGCAGTCGCAATGGGTTGAGTCGTCGCTGCGGCAGGCACACGAGCAGCTTGAAATCGAGCTGCGCATCATCCATACGACCGGCGATAAGATACTGGATACCGCCCTGTCAAAGATCGGCGATAAAGGCTTGTTTACCAAAGAAATCGAGCAACAGCTTTTAAGTGGTTCCATAGATTTGGCAGTGCATAGCCTCAAGGATCTGCCGACGAGCCTTCCTGAAGATTTGTGTGTTGGGGCAGTGACCAGTCGTGAAGACCCTGGCGACGTTCTGATAAGTAAGGATGGTTTAACCCTGGAGCAGTTGCCGAAGGGTGCTGTCGTGCTCACCGGTTCTCTTAGGCGCCGGGCGCAATTACTCAACCGCAGGAGCGATTTGCAGGTTCGGGATGTGCGGGGCAATGTGGAGACCAGGCTGCGGAAACTCGATGAAGGCGACGGGAGTGCTATAATAATGGCTGCGGCCGGGCTGAAACGATTGGGGCTTGTGGAACGTATTACGCAGCAACTGGACCCTGTTGATTTTTTACCGGCGTGCGGGCAGGGGGCGATGGCAATAGAAATACGCAGCGATGATAAAAGGATCGCTGATCTGATTGGGCCGTTGAACGATGCTGACAGTCGTATAACAACCACAGCGGAGCGTACCGTTCTGGCCGAGCTGGAAGGTGGCTGCCAAATTCCCATTGGGGCCTACGCCAGGCTTCAAAATGGCAAATTGCTTTTGAACGCTATGATTTCCGATTTGGCTGGGACTAAACTGCTCACGGCACAGGCCGCCGGCCGGGCAGAGGATCCTGAAAAACTCGGCCGGGAGGTTGCCCGTAAATTACTCGATATGGGCGGCAGCGAGATACTTACTCAAGTTCGAGATGCGTGGAAGTAATGAAGAATAAGATTAAAGGTTGTGTTTATCTTGTCGGCGCAGGACCGGGTGATCCCGGTTTGGTTACAGTGCGGGGCAGGGAGCTGATTCAACAGGCAGACGTTATAGTTTACGACTATCTGGTTTCGCCGCGGTTATTGCAATTGGCCCGCGCTGAGGCTGAGTTGATTTATGTGGGTAAGCAGGCCGGAAGGCATAGTCTGCCGCAGGAACAGATCAATCAATTATTGATCGACAAGGCTCGTGAGAAACAAACAATCGTGCGTCTCAAAGGCGGCGATCCTTATGTGTTCGGCCGGGGCGGTGAAGAAGCACTCGAACTGGTCGAGGCAGGTATTGCCTTTGAGGTTGTTCCGGGCGTTACGGCCGGTGTGGCTGCGTGCGCTTATGCCGGGATACCTGTTACGCATCGCGATTTCGCCAGCGATTTTGCCCTGATTACGGGGCATGAGGATGCCGAGCGTACCGGTCCCAGCCAGATCGATTGGGCGTCTCTGGGCTGTTGGAAAGGAACCCTGGTATTTTATATGGGCGTGAAGAATCTGCCTGTAATTTGTGGTAAACTTCAAGAGCATGGCATGTCAGCCGAGATGCCTGCTGCCCTGATACGCTACGGCACAACTGCTCAACAACGCACATTGGTTGGTACGGTGTCAACGCTGAGCGACCTGGCGGTTAAACATAACATCACGCCACCCGCTGTTATCGTCATCGGAAAAGTTGTCAGCCTGCGTGAAAAACTCAAATGGTTCGAAGGCCGGCCATTGTTCGGCAAACGCATTGTCGTAACCCGCAGCCGGGATCAGGCCAGCGAACTGGTAGATCGGTTGAATCGGCTTGGCGGTGAAGTATTGGAATTCCCTACGATTCGCATAGAACCTCCGCTCGATATTCAACCAATACAAAACGCGATAAAGCAACTGCAAAAGTACAATTGGATAATTTTTACGAGTGTCAATGGCGTTGAGTCGTTCTTCGAGCAACTCCATACCGCCAACCGCGACGCGCGATGTTTCTCGTCCGCTAAAGTATGTGCGATCGGCCCGGCGACCGCCGGGCGACTGCAAAAATTTGGTATAACCGCCGACCTGATACCACCACGTTTCGTTGCGGAATCCATAGTCGAGGCCCTGAGTGAGATTGACGATCTCGCCGGCAAACAAATATTACTGGCTCGCGGGGATATTGCCCGTGCGGGACTGCCCGAGTCCCTGAAAAAACTTGGCGCCGCCGTCGATGAAATTATCGCCTATCGTACCATCGCCGATGACAGCTCCACAGATGGTATTACCGACGCCATTGAACAGGATAGTATTGACTGGATAACTTTTACCAGCTCCTCCACGGTACGTAATTTTTTTAAGCGGATAGACGCCAAGCTGCTGTCCGGGAAAAAGCTGCGCCTGGCAAGTATCGGACCGATTACCTCCGATACAATTAAAGAGGTGGGGTTGAGTGTCGATGTGGAAGCTGGGGAATATACTATAATCGGGCTGGTGAACGCTGTTTGTGAAGAAGTGACAAAGTGACAGAGTTTGACGGTACGAGATATGATAGGAATTTCAAAATTATATTGCGGTACGGTTGAGCCGTCGGATCCGTTACGCTATGGTCGCAAAGCGAAGGAACTGCCCAGCCATCTGCTGCAATTTTCACGGGATAAAAAACCAATTGTCGTGTGGAACTGCACCAGAAGCTGTAACCTGGCGTGTGTTCACTGCTATTCGCAGTCGGCTGATAAGCACTACGATAACGAACTGACCACCGATCAGGGGTTGGCGCTACTGGAAGACCTGGCCCGGTTTGGCGTTCCGGTTGTGTTGTTTAGCGGTGGCGAGCCGCTGCTGCGTGATGATTTGCCCATCCTGATTGGGCGGGCTACAGCATTGGAGATGCGGGCGGTTATATCGACTAACGGCACACTGATCGATCAGGTCAAGGCGGAGCGTTTTGCCGAGCTTGGGCTTAGTTATGTCGGTATCAGTCTCGATGGTATGCGCCAAACCAATGACAAATTCCGCGGTCGCAGTGGTGCTTTCGATGAGGCCATGGCAGGGATACGCTGCTGCAAGAAGGCGGGCGTGAAAGTCGGGCTGCGTTTTACAATAAATAAACGCAATGTGATGGATGTTCCCGATATTTTCGATCTGCTTATTGATGAGGATATTCCGCGCGTTTGTTTTTATCACCTGGTTTATGCCGGCCGGGGTACTAAGATGATGGAGGATGATCTCGATCACAGCCAGACCCGCGATGTTGTCGATTTGATTATAGATCGCACGGCCGAGATGCACAGCAAAGGTATGTTAAAGGAAGTCCTGACCGTCGATAACCATTCGGACGGTCCTTATCTTTACCTGCGACTGCTCAAGGAAAATCAAACCACCCGGGCAGGTGAAGTTATGCAGCTTTTGCAAATGAACGGCGGTAACAGCAGCGGCATCGGGATCGGGTGTGTAAGCTGGGACGGCCAGGTACATGCCGATCAGTTTTGGCGGCATTATAGCTTTGGCAATGTTCGTGAGCGTAAATTTTCAGACATTTGGGTCGATACCAGCGATCCGATCATGGCTAAACTGAAAAATCGCAAACCTTTTCTGCTGGGCCGTTGTGCATCATGCCGTTTTTTGGATGTCTGCAACGGCAACTTCCGTGTTCGTGCCGAGGCCGCTACCGGGAACCTCTGGATGCCCGACCCGGCCTGCTATCTTACCGATGATGAAATCTCGCGATAATGAATAAACAGAAAATAACTGATCAAGCATTACCTTTTTTGATAGCCTGGGAGGTTACCCGCACCTGTAATCTCAACTGTCAGCACTGCCGGGCGGGGGCACAGGATAAAACCTATCCCAACGAACTGACCACCGAACAATGTTATCGCCTGCTGGATAACATAGCTTCTTTTGCCGGGCCAATTATCATTCTCACGGGCGGTGAACCGATGCTGCGCGGGGACATATACGAGATCGCACGGTACGGCAGTAACCTTGGCCTTCGTATGGTGATGGCTCCCTGTGGTGCGTTAATCAATGACCGGGCCGTAAACAAAATGATCGATGCGGGTATTCAGTGCATTTCGATTTCGCTCGATGGCGCTACAGCCAAATCGCATGACGATTTTCGCCGCGTGCCAGGCGCATTCGATAGTGCAATTACCGCGACCAAGGCTGCCAAAAGAAATAACCTTTCATTTCAGATCAATACGACAATAACCAAGCATAATATAGATGAGCTGCCTGAGATTATGAGTTTGGCCGAGCGGCTCGGCGCAATCACCTTTAATCCTTTTCTGCTGGTGCCGACCGGGCGCGGCAGGGAACTGGCCGATCAGGAAATAACACCTCAGCAGTACGAGCAAACCCTCCAGTGGCTCAGCGAACAAGAGGGTAAATCGAAAATGCAGTTGCGAGTCACCTGCGCCCCACATTATCAGCGTATTATCCGACAAAACCCATCGAAGGGTACACAGGATACGAAAACCAACGTAAGCGGACGCGGACCTGCCGGTTGTATGGGTGGCAAAACCTTTGCGTTTATCTCACACACCGGCAAGGTGCAGATATGCGGATTTCTTGATATTGAGGCCGGCGACGTAAGCCAAAATGATTTTGATTTCAAAGAAATATGGAATAACTCACAATTTCTGCAACGGATTCGTAATCCGGACAATTATAAGGGCAAATGCGGTTATTGTGATTACCGGCGTCTGTGCGGCGGCTGCCGTGCCAGGGCTTACGCATTGACCGGTGATTACCTCGAATCGGAACCGTTCTGCATATATCAACCAAAACAAAAACAATGAACGACCTGCAAAAACAAATTCTCAATATCATCCAGGCTGACTTTCCAATAGAAGCGAGGCCTTTTGCAAAACTGGCCCGGGGGCTGGACAGCAGTGAAACGGAAATCATCAGGCAAATAGGTCAATTGAAGCAGCAGGGTATCATTCGCCGTATCGGTGCCATCTTCGATTCCGCACATCTTGGCTATGTCAGCACGCTGGTGGCCGGGCAGGTCCCTGACGAAAAGCTGGACGCCTTTGTCAGTGATGTCAACTCCCTGCCGGGCGTCTCGCACAATTATGGGCGGGAGCATAAATATAACGTTTGGTTTACGTTGACCATGCCCAGCGAAAGAATGATCGACGAGACTATCAATCGCCTGCGGCAGACATATAGTATATCCGCAATTAATTCTCTACCCGCTGAAAAACTGTTTAAGATAAAGGTCCAATTTGATTTTATTGACCAAAAACAGGACAATAAAGCCGATGTCGCGGCGACGCATAATAAACATATTGCCAGCCCTTCTTTCTCTGATTTGCAGATCGCCATGATACGGCAATTACAGGAAGATTTATGCGTGATTCCTGAGCCTTTCAAGGCAATTGCCGAGACAATCGAAATCGACGTTGATACCATGCTGCGGCAGATAAAAGACTGGAAAGGGACCGGGCTTATCCGCCGATTCGGCGCCAGTATCAGGCATCAACAAGCCGGTTTTATGGCAAACGGAATGGCTGTTTTTGAAATCGAACCACAACAGCTTGACAAAGCAGGTAGTTTGTTGGCACAATATCCCCAGGTCAGCCATTGTTACCAGCGGCCTACGGCGCCCGATTGGCCTTATAATCTTTTTGCCATGACCCACTGCCGAACCGAGCAGGAACTGCACCAACTTATTGACGAGATGGTCAGGCGGATAAGACCACAAAAATATGATGTACTGTCAACTATAGCCGAATACAAAAAAACCAGCGTCAGATATTTTACGGAGCAGAAATGAACCAGTACCCATCAAGACATCAACAGTTGATCGAACAGGCCCAGGAAATCATTCCGGGAGGCGTCAACTCGCCGGTGCGAGCTTTTGGCGGCGTCGGCGGCACTCCTGTTTTCATGGACCGTGCCAATGGCGCTTACTTGTGGGACGTTGAAGGCAAACAATACATTGATTATGTCGGTTCCTGGGGGCCTTGCATACTGGGACACGCACCCGAAAAGGTTATCAGTGCAATCAAAGACGCTGCCGACAAAGGTACCAGTTTCGGCACCGCAACTGCCGGCGAGATCGATTTGGCCCAACGGGTTATTGAGCTTATGCCCAATATCGAAATGCTGCGACTGGTCAACTCCGGCACGGAAGCGACTATGAGCGCTCTGCGTCTGGCGCGAGCTTTTATCAAACGGGATAAACTCATCAAATTTGCCGGCTGTTATCACGGTCACGCAGACAGTTTTTTGGTCAAGGCCGGCTCCGGCGCCACAACTCTCGGCACACCTACCAGTCCGGGCGTCACCGCGGCGACTGCCGCCGATACGCTTATCGCAACTTTTAACGATATCAATTCGGTTGGCAAACTGATCGAGGCATGTCCCGGTCAAATAGCCGCGGTCATTGTCGAACCGGTTGTCGGCAATGCCGGGGTAATACCACCGATTGACGGTTTCCTCACGAAACTGCGAGATATAACACAGGAAAATGACATACTGTTAATTTTTGACGAGGTGATGACCGGATTTCGCGTGGGTATCGGCGGCGCCGGTCAGCTTTATGATGTAAAACCCGATTTGACCACGCTGGGCAAAATCATCGGCGGTGGTTTGCCTATCGGCGCTTTCGGCGGGCGCCGGGATATTATGCAGATGCTTGCTCCATCTGGGCCGGTTTATCAGGCCGGTACGCTTTCGGGCAACCCGCTGGCTGTCGCGGCAGGATTAGCCACACTTAATCAATTATCGTTGGACATCTATCAAACGCTTGAAGCCCGCGCATTCCAACTGGAAGATGGTATTCACGATAACCTTGACAAATTGTCACTACCATTCCAGTATCAACGTGTCGGCAGTATGGGGAGCCTGTTCTTCACGGACAAACCTGTTACCAACTACGATGAAGCTATGACCTGCGATACCAAGGTTTTTGCCCGGTATTACCATGCCATGTTGGCGGAGGGCATCTACCTGCCGCCTTCGCAGTTCGAAGCCTTCTTTATCTCCGCGGCTCACAGTGAAAAAAACATCGGACAGACCATCACCGCAAACTATAATGCCCTGGAGCAAGTTGCCCGACCGTAATAAACATTCTGGCTTAGGTTCTTATTTGACATATAATCCGACATAATTTGGTAGAGTAACATGCAGCAGATGGACAAATCTGACAGAACAATGAGAAATTTGAGGCGAGCTGAGCTATGGGCGGGGTTGCTACTGATTGTACTGCTGGTGGTGTTGTCGGTAATAGGCGCGTTCTATGGAGCGGACAGGGCGAAAAAACTTTTTAATTCGCCGCCTTTGGCGATCTTTTGGGTGGCATTTACCGTTCTTATGACTTTAGGGATGCTGACGTTTCGTCGGCTCAGAGGCGAGTCGGGACTGCTGTTGATACATGCCGGTTTGGTGTTTGTTCTGGTTGGGTCGATGTTGGGTTCCGAAGCAGGCCACCAACTGCAAAAACAATTTCTGGGGATCGAAAAGATTCCCACAGGTTATATGGTCATTTCCGAAGGGCAAAGTGAAAACCGCATTATGGCAAACGACCTGCAAACCAAATTGGCAGAGATACCCTTTGAAATACATCTGCGTGATTTCAAGATGGACTACTATTGGCAGCACGGGAAATTATATATTCAATCGCGCCGCGGTCGGCAGGAACAGATGCCCGCCCAGGCGGGTCGGGAACTGGATTTTTCCGACGGTTTGGGCGGTATCAAGATACTGCGGGTATTCAAGAATTTCAGGATCGATATTGCGCAAAACGAACGTGTAGTTTCGGACGATCCTGACTCAGGAGAGAACCCTGCCCTTAAGGTTCAGCTCACCGGTCCGGATGGGATGGTAAGTACCGGTTACGTATTCGAACGATTCCCCCCGGAGGATTACGATCGGGACGGATTGCGATTAGTTTATGTGCTCATGCCTCGCGATTACTTCAGTGACTTAACGGTAACCGAAAGCGGCCGAGAGCGTGTACAAAAGACTATCGAGGTCAATAAGCCGCTCCACTACGGAGGATACTATTTTTATCAGGCGGATTATGACCATCAGAACGGACGATACACCATCCTGTCGGTAACTTCCGATACCGGTCAGCCTCTGGTCTTTACCGGATATCTGCTGCTGGGAGTTGGTCTGTTTTGGCACTTCTGGCTGCGACCGGCGTGGAAATTTTTGAAAACTCACAAAAAGATCGAATATGGAAATTGTTAAATTCACAACCCAATACCTGCTGATTTATACAGCTATGCTGCTGTATCTGCTGGCTTTTGTCTCGATTGTCCTGCGTTATCGAAAGCTCAGTCAGGGTTTTTATGTGGCCGGGTTCTTGGCCGCGGCGGTCTCGTTCATCTATCGCTGGCATCATGTTGGCCATGTGCCTATGCAGAATCTGTTTGAGGTGTTTTTGGCTATGGGGGTGCTGATTTATCCCCTGACGGTGTTCTGCCGGCGTGCGCTGCGTGTAGGGTCCGGGTCAATGGATATGCTGATGGGGGTTCTGGTTCTGTTTCCCGCCGGTTTTATTTTTGACGGTCATCCCCGCCAACTGCCCCCGGCATTGCAGTGCTGGCTGTTCGCCCCGCATGTAGCGGTGTATATGTTCTCTTACGTCATAATGGCTAAGGCTGCCGTTCAGGCTTTCTGTCAATTGTTATTCAAAAATGATTTGCGCGATCCACAGTTGGTTACGTACGAGGAAGGCACTTATCGGATAATCTGCCTGGGATTTCCCCTGCTGAGCCTGGGCCTGTTTCTGGGCAGTTGGTGGGGCAAATTGGCCTGGGGTGATTTCTGGGGCTGGGATCCCAAGGAATTGTGGTCGCTGGCAACGTGGCTGATATACCTGGGTTATTTTCATTTTCGCTATATGTACGGCAGGAAATACGCCCGGATTAACAGCTTGTGGGCGATTCTCGGAATGACAGCGGTGGTAATCACCCTTTTGTGGGTGAATCTGGCCCGTATCTTCTCGGGACTGCACAGCTACGCCTGACGGCGCCGCGCAGAAGTGCCGACATATCAGGTTGTATATCTGGGCAGGTTTCGATATAATCCTTATACTCTGCTTAGAGGCTTCTGTGAGGCAAGACTATGTTTAAGCTGCCCTTAATTGAATTGGTTGTTTTTGTTTCGGTGATGGCGATGTCGGTGACGGCAGCGATAATGGGGATTTTGCAGACACGGCCCGGCGGCCAAAAATATAAGCCGATCCTTGGCCATAGTCTTGCCCTTGCGATAGTTGGTGAAGCGGTAATATTGATTTTCCGTGCGGCTGCCATAAAAGCAATCCCCCTGACCGGGCTGTTCGAGTCGATGATAGTGCTGACTTTGCTTTTGGGATTGATCTACCTGATCATGGGTATGGTAATTCGCCAGGTATGGTTCGGCTCTGTTATGAGCTGGCTGACTTTGCTGATAATTGCGTTAACAGCCTTTGTTGCCCACCCTGCAGCCAAACCACAGGAGATCGCCTCCGCACCCTGGGCCGTGGCACATGGCCTGGCCATGATATTAGGCGGTGCGATGATTCTTTTAGCGGTGGTGACCGCTTGTGTTTATCTGCTCGGCAGTCATCGCCTGAAACAAAAACAGGTAGCCAAAGTGATTGGCGTTGTCCCCAATATCCAGAAACTCGAACGTATCAATCTTTTGGCCCTGAAGGCGGCGTTAATCTCTTTTACCATCGGCCTGCTGACGGGAATCACAGGCGTCTGGCTAAAGGCGGAGTTCCTGGGTGAGGAACCTCTCGCCTGGCTGGTCGATTCCAAAATTATCGGTATGGTGATCGTCTGGATGGTTTTGACGCTGGTGCTAGTCATGCACCGGTTGCGACTGATTAAAGGTAAACGCATAGCTCACGCGACAATTATTGCCTTTGTCTGGATCATCTTTGCCTTTGTCGGAGCTCATCTTCTGTGTAAGACCAAGCATACGTTTTCCGGCGATAATTTACCTGTTCCCGGGCCCACAAGAGAATTGAACAAATGAAAATCGCTGTTCTTGGACTCAACCATAAAACCGCACCGGTCGATATCCGGGAAAAGCTCGCTTTCAGTGCTGAGCACTCCGCTGAAGCGCTCGGTCAACTCAAGATCAAATTCCCCAACGCCGAATTCGTCATTCTTTCCACCTGCAACCGCACCGAGCTTTATTATGCCGCCGATAACGCCGAGGCATACACTGATGATCTGGCCCAATTTCTCTGCGACTTTTGCGGCGTTCCTTTGGCCGATTTCAAAGACTTTCTATACGTACACAACGATGCCCTCGCCGTGGAACATCTGCTTACCGTCGCGTCCAGTCTCGATAGTCTCATCGTTGGAGAAGCTCAAATCGTCGCCCAGGTCAAGGAAAGCTACCGGTTGGCAGCAACAAGCATCAGGAGTACAGGCAAAGTCCTTAATCGCCTCTTCCATTGTGCTTTTGCCACCAGCAAAGAGGTTTACTCCATCACTTCAATCGCACAACGGAGAGTTAGTGTGGCAGGAGTGGCCATCGAATTGGCCAAACAGTTGCTTGAACATATCTCTTCCGCATCCGTTGCTGTTATCGGCGCCGGTGAAATGGCTGAGTTGCTGATCCGCCATCTCGTGGACCTTGACTGTCAAAACATAACCGTTTTCAATCGGACTTTAAGCCATGCCGAAAAAATGGCCGAACAATATCACATCAATGCCGCAAGCTGGTCTGAGCTGAAACCTGCCATGCAACAGGTTGATATTATTGTTGCCGCCGCTGCAACGGATGACTACCTGTTCGATAAATCCTTTGTAAAGTCTAATCGCACCGGACCTCTGCTCATTATCGATATCGCTGTGCCACGTAACTTCCACCCGGATGTCGGCAAACTCGAGGATGTTTACCTCTATAGCGTCGATGATCTGGGCCAGGTCGTACAGGATAACATCCAGGCCCGTCAGGAGGACATCGAACAGGCACGTGAGATCATTGCTGACAATGTCGAAAGCTTCATGGATTGGTTTGCCCTTTCCGACATTGGGCCTCTCATTGGAAAACTGCGTAAAAAATTCCATCAGATAAGCCGGTCTGAACTCGACCATTTTTTCGCCGGCGAAAACAATATGACGATAATCCAAAGGCAAAAAACCGAGGCCGCTGTTGACCGCATTGTCAACAAACTAGTGCATCAGTTTATCAAAAACTTCCACAACGTCGCCCAAACCCATGGCCCCGATGAAGCCGCAGACATGATCGAAGCTATCATCAGATACGAAGACCGCTAAGCCAAAAATAGCAGAAACCCTAAGTCCTTGGAATTAAAGAACTTGTAAAAACCCTTTTCTGATACAACGGAGAGGACAGGATTCAATTTGCCCTCTTTTGGTAACCTTGCAATGCCACGACGTAAGCTCAAAATCACATAACTTGCAATTCAAGCTTACAAAATTGAATTCCTTTTCACAACACCGCCTCCACTGTATTACCGGCTTGTCCTTCGCCTGCTTTGTTGACATCATCGTAATACTACGAAGGATTAAAGCAGTTCCCGGCAGGTGCTTTCCAAGGCATTAAGCTTATTCTGAATAACATCCCAGATAATTTTCAGATTAACACCGAAATATTCGTGAATTAGGATATTGCGCAAGGCTACAATTTTGTACCATTCTATTTCCGCAGTTTCGTCCTTGACTTCATCTGGTATGGTTCGGGCAGCTTCGCCGATAATTTCAAGATTGCGGATAACAGCATCCTGGGTTTTTCTATCAGCTTCAAAAGCCTTGTAATCCATATCCTTAATATATTCTCAGATAAAAGCTATCGCCTGCAGTATATCGTCGAGCTGCTGTTTATAGTCCCTTGGCATAAATTACTTCCCTGTTAATAACGTTTTTAAGACGGGGCTTGACAGTATCAGCGGTTACTAAATCCACTTCTCTGCTGAACAGTTTCTCCAGATAAAATTTCAAATCCATATAATGGTCAAATGTTGGCTCGACAAAATCAACCAGAATGTCAATATCACTTTCACTGTCGGCCTCATTGCGAACCAGCGAACCAAAAAGACCTATGCTGCAGACAGTAAAGTTTTGTTTTAATTCTCCTGCTTTTTGATTTAGCTGTTCCAGGATACTTTCTTGTGTGAACATTCCATATTCCTTTTACCTTACTACCAGATCAATCTCTGGTTTGACTTTTTCTATATCAATAATGCTTTAATAACCTACCACGTTACGGCGTCAAAGTCAACTGCTTTCACAGTTTGATTTTCCACTTTAGAAATGCTGGTAGTCAAAAGACTATGAAGGAACTTGCGAAGTCTGGTGTTCTAATCTTGCCAAAAGCCGTTTTGAGGACAGTGGGCGAGTCAAAAATAGTAAAGAATCCACAAGTGCCTGTATTACAAGAACTTATAGACATGATTCCAGCAGACAGAAAACTAACGGAGAGGACAGGATTCGAACCTGCGGTACAGACAAGCCGTACACAGCCTTTCCAAGGCTGCTCCTTCAGCCACTCGGACACCTCTCCAGTATAAATTGGTCATGGGAATTTCACGGCTCCCGGAACTTTGCCGATGATATTTTCCAGCAATCAGTTTTTCCCATCCTAGACAGGGCAATCGAGCTTGTCAAGTTTTTTTTGCAGTTGTTTATCTGGGAAATCCTTTCTTGCGGCAGCGAAATCGGGTTCATATTATCACGCTTGCGTGTAAGGTGCATCGATATATTTTTTGCGATACTCTTTAGGGCTCATACCCGTTACACGGCGGAAAACTCGAGACAAGCCTTTGAGTTCAGAAAATCCCGTGGAATATGCCATTTCAGAGATAGTCATGTCCGTATCGGACAGCAGATAAGTTATGTGCTGGATTTTAACCCGGATGATTTCATCATGAACAGATCGTCCGAGATGTTTTTTAAATTTTTTGTTCAGGCCCTGACGGGTCAAAGACAGATGGGCGGCTACATCGACAACCTGAGTCGGTTTATGTAAATTTTTCTGAATAAATTCAATTGCACGAACGACGTCAGCATCATCAATCATCATTATATCCGTAGAGGCTCTCGTTATTATCTTGGTTGGAGACGCAACGATCTTTTCCTTTGAGCAATCCTCCCCAGACAGCATTCTATCCATCATCTGGGCCGCTTTAAACCCCGCGTTTTCAAAATCAAATGCTACGCTGCTCAGTTTCGGATTGGTTAATTCACACACTAACGGATCATTGTCTGCTCCCAGAACAGAAATCTCACCCGGGACATATAATCGAGCCGCTTTACCGGCTTCCAGTACGTTTTGGCCCCTGTCGTCATTACATGCCATGATCGCTATGGGCTTTGGTAAAGAATTTAACCAGTCAACAAGAACGGGAAATTCTTCGTTCCACAACAATTTCGATTTGATATTCGGAGGATTGTACACGTATGGTTCGATGCCGCCTTTTCTGGCCCTGGAGCAGAAACTCTCACCGCGACATTGCGACCAGGGCATACCGGCAAACCCGCAAAACGCAAGATGACCGAAACCTCGCCCCAGAAAATAATCCGCGGCCATTTCACCAGCCTTATGGTCGTCGGTGACAATGTTGGGAACTGAGGGATTGTCTTTGTAAACGCTTAGAGAAATCGTGGGAATGCCAAGTTCAACAATGGAATCGTCATCCCTCCAGTTTCTCATTATAATTCCATCGGCATTGTGCTCTTTAATCCAGGAAATTACTACTTCATCATGGGGGGTGTTAACGTAATATGGAGGGTGCCGATGCAACGTCCACGGGCCATGCGTGTTTGAATAACGCAAGATTCCAGCCAATAAGCCTCTGCCAGCTTCTCGTGAAGCTTCAATTACAAGAATTATTTCGGGATTCTTTTTCATTACCTAAGCCATGTTTTGTACGCAACTCCCGGATCACGCCGTTATTATTTTGTAACGCTTTGTAAACAATCGGCTTATGGCAATAATAACTGTTCAAAGTGGGCTTTACAAGCGAAAACAATGGAGATTCGCAATAATATTTGAAGTTTTCCCTACAATTTATTATTTTTGTGTAGGTTCAGCATAAGCTTCCAGTGCCTCGTGCCTTTTTCCTTAATTTCCTTTACTGTAGTATGTTACAGTAAAGCCACATCGAATTCCAGGCGGAATATTCGTTAGAACCGTAACGGGTTTCCAAAATGGGGTGTTTTTGTTCCATAATAGGATTTCCATTGTCGTTCAGAAGTGCGATAATATATATGTATTGGATGAGACATGAGGATGACTGGTAGAGCAATGGAGAAGAAGACCGTCAAATCGTGGAGCAAATTGTTGGTTTTTGTGTGTTATTGGGACTTAAATGGGGTATTTCTATCCCATAAGTTCACAAGCAGGTGGTTTTTGTTGTTCGAGAGTGCTATAATGCCCAATAGAGGGCAGAAGTTTTATATATATGCAAAGTGGCTGAAATTAGGCAATGGAGAAAGGAGGCATCAAGTCGCAAAACAAGTTATCGGAATATGTGGTTTTACTGGGAATTAATGGGGAACTTATTTGTTTTTTTAATTTGAAAGGCCCAATGATGAGAAAAGAAAAAATTATGTGTAGAAGAAATGTTGTGGCTATTGCAGCCGTGGTGATGTTAGCCATGGCTGTTGGTCAGGTTTGGGCGCAGGCGGTAGATATACCCGTACCCAACGGTAGGTTTGACATGTACAAACCGGGCACAAGCTATACAGTCCGCGCGTACTTTCCCGCAGATTGGAGTCAATATATAATTGGCCTGGGGGACAATGTGCCCTTAGCTGACGGCGGGATCGCAAATTATGCCGACAGTACCACCGGCACGGTGGTCGATGCCCCCGGGTGGATAACCCCACTGACACTCCCGGCATGGAGAGACACAACCAGTCCCCCTGACGGTGTACTTGACGATTTTACGACCGGTAAATGTCAGCTATTTACCTGGGGTTATGACGACGGAACCGAACCGTTTGGTCGCAGCAGTGCCCTTAATTGCTTTGGGGCATGGAGCGGTCAGAGCGGGAACCTGGCCGAATCGGCCGAGTCTCTGGGTAACGTCATAGGTGCCAGCACCTATACGCTTTCGGCCAGGTTTGAGGGAAATACGTTTCCTTTGACATTCGAGTTGCGGGCAGGTGGAGTAGCAATCACCCCCAGTTCCTCGGTGGAGCCGTCTGGCACTTGGGGGGTAATCTCCAGGACGTATAACGCCGCTGCCGTTGCCCCCTACGTTGGCCAACCTTTGACGATTCGCCTTGGTACCACACCACCACATACCACGGCCCTGGATGACCCAGATAGACTTACCGGACAACGAGGCCGCTTCGACAATATAACGTTTAGCCAGGAATTGCCGCCGCCATACCCGATCACCCCGGGCGATGGTGGAACCGTAGGTATCAACTTTGACCTGCTTGAATGGAGGTTGGCTGAGCCAAACGACCCGGTAGGCGGCACGATAAGCTGTGATGTCTGGTTTAGCGACAATTATCCCAACTATGGCCAGGAGCCGAACAATCCCGACTTCACCGACTATGCCACCAAGATAGTTGATAATAAGCCGGTTGATTCTGTAAGTCTGAGTTCTTTAATACCACCGATTGAGCTTGAGGTTCTCCACACTTATTATTGGAGAGTTGACATGTATGATGATAGTATGCCTGAGCCTCCGGCCCAGCCTGCTATCAGTTCGGTTTTCATTTTCAACACTAATAATACGGCGCCGGTTGTTGACGCCGGTACAGCCGAACCCACATGGCTCGGTGAGGGTGGCACCGTTGATTTCGATCTTCTCGGTGAGTTGGTAAGCGATGACGGGCTTCCCGTGCCTGCGACGCTTCTGTGGACGGTGGCCGATCCTGACTTAACTATTCTAACAGATCCCACTTTGCCGGGTATTACTGTTCGAGCTACGGGGTCCGGCCTGTTTGTTGTAACGCTAACGGCTGATGACACCGATCTTACCGGTTCCGATACGGTTTCGGTACTCATTTACCCCGATTGGTGTGTAGCGATAAAGGCACTGGAAGGCTTGACGCCACGTATGACTGACCATAATGGAGACTGTGTTACGGATGTCCTCGATTTTGCGATATTCGCACGCGAATGGCTGTTGCGTATCGACGAGTCGCTTTAGGAGCAAGCACTGTTATTAAGAACCTAACAATATCTATTTTTCAAGATAAAGGAGTAATTTATTATGTGTAGAAAGAATGTTTTGACAATAGTGGCTGTGGTGATGTTCGCCCTGGCCATCGGACAGGTTCAGGCGCAGATGCAGCCGATCACCGTGCCCAACAGCGATTTTGAAACGCTTTACAAACCGGGCCAGACTGTGATCACCGGGGTAGTAAAAGCCGAATGCTGGACGCAGGGCGTAGGACCGGATTGCCCAATAGATAATGGTCCGGCACCAGCGCAGTATGAGTTTTCCGACTCAACCGTTGGCACCCTGGCCGACATCCCCGGATGGCTCGGTTACGACAGAGACGGGTGGATCGCTAAAGGCGGCACTTATGGTCGGGACGAGACTACTGGAAACCTTCAGGGTTCCGTAGCAGCCCAAGGTTCCATTGCCGGGGCACATTGCTACTTGGCCAACGGCGGCAGTTGGGGCAATATAGCCGGCGGGCTGATCACCTCGGCGGCCTCTCTCGGCACCATCGCGGGCAACACCTCCTATGCGCTTTCGATGCAGTGTCTAGGCAGTGCGGGGCCTAAGGTACTCAATCTGTTGGCAGATGGAGTAGTAATCACGCCCACTTCTTCAGTGGATCCGGATCCGGAAGCACCGGAGTATGGGGATCTTACTGAAATTTCCCGGACTTATGACGTTGCCGACCTTACCGGCTACATCGGCCAGTCTATAACAATTGTGTTGGGTGTTGGTCGCGATCCGAACGCCTTCGGCGAGCAGAGCAAGTTCGACGACGTATCGCTTGGCTCCGAATTCTCGTTCAAGCCCACTGGCCTGATCCCGCAGGACGGCCAGAACGTGCCTGCCACCTTTAACCTGCTTCAGTGGACATTACCCACGCCAGCGGACCCGGAAACCGGCACCGTAACCTGTGATGTTTGGTTTTCCAACAATTTCCCCGAGTATGGCTTATACCCGGGTGATCCCAACTTCTCCAATTATGCCACCAAGATAGTTAACCATCAGGAGGTCGAGTCTAAATCGATTACGATTTCGGAAAACAAGACTTATTATTGGAGAATCGATCTCTATGATAGCAGTAACCCCGATCCTCAGCCTTTTATCGGCATGGTTTATACTTTCAACACTAAAAACATAGCGCCGGTTGTTGACGCCGGCGAAGCCGATGATACATGGCTGACTGATGGTACTGTTGATTTCGATCTTCTCGGTGAGTTGGTCACGGATGACGGGCGTCCCGTGGCTGCGACGCTTCTGTGGACGGTGACCGGTGAACCTTCCACAGGTGCGGCGACTATTATAACAAATCCCACTCAACCGGGTATTACAGTTAGAGCTACGCAGGCCGGCGCGTATGAACTGACGCTTACGGCCAATGACACTGTTTACACCGGTTCCGACACGGTCTCGTTAACCGTTTACAACGATTGGTGCGACGCGTTAAGGACGACGGGAAGCTTAGTGCCGCATGAGACTGACTATAATGGAGACTGTATCACCGATATGCGTGATTTCGCGATACTTGCAAGCGAATGGATGCTGAAGATCAATGATGTAGTCCCCGTGGTCGGCCTTGTGCCAAACGGCGATTTTGAAAAGATCTACAAACCAGGCTCGACTACGATCACCGGGGTTTTATCAGAAGCCGCATGGACGCAGGGCGTGGGAACAAATTGCCCGATAGATGAAGCTAGCGGAACGTTTGAATTTTCCGACACAACCAGTGGCACCGTGGCCGATATCCCCGGCTGGGTCGGGTACGACCTTGCGGGTTGGCAGTATTTTGGCGGCACATACGATCGTGATCCGAACAATGCGGACCGTCAGGGTTCTGTATCGAACCAAGACAACCATACCGATGGTGAAGAAGCGGCAAACTGCTACTTGTCCAACGGCGGCAGTTGGGGTAATCCAGCCGGCGGGCTGATCATCTCGAAGAATCCTGTGGCCACTGTTGCGGCTGACACCTCTTATGTGATTTCGATGTTCGCCAAGGGCACCGATGGAACCGAGGCTCCTCTGGTACTCGATCTGTTGGCCAATGGAGTAAGAATCACGCCCGATTCCTCTGGGAATCCGGCTTTGTTGACCGACCTCTGGCGCGAATACACCAGGACGTACGATGCTGATACCATGAGTGCCTACGAAGGTCAGGCTCTGAAGATTGTGGTGGGCTTAGGACGCCCATTACCGGACGGCTCCGTCGGCGGTCAGTTGCAGCTTGACGACGTAGCGATCGTAGGGTATTCGAACTAAGTGTTCGAGTAAGTACTGTGATGTTTTTCTATTGTAGATAGTAAGTGAAGTTTTGAATTAGACGACGGGAGACCCTGGTTATACAAGGTCTCCCGTTTTTTTTCGCCCTTCACGCCAGGAGTCTGTCCGAGTAATAATTGAATACACCGCACAATTAGTCATTCAATCTTCGCGACAATATACTGTAACCTTATACGGCCAATAAAAAATGCCGATAGGTAAGACGGCGTACTTTACATTGCTGAATAGGGTCCAGATAATTGTTGTTTAATAACTGCAAAATATGACAAAGCAAAGGGGGCAAACAAATGCCAATCGTAGTTCCAGTTAGTCAACTTGAGCCAGGGATGTGTCTGGCAAGCAATGTTGTGAATCGCTACAGTGTACTGCTGCCATACGGCCATACACTGTCAGCCAGCAATATTTCCGCTTTGAATCGCAAATTCCCCAATAAGATGGTTCAGGTAACGGATCCTCTTCTTGATGAATTTGCCGAGTTTGAGGATGACAGTCAGGATCATCGAGTGTCGTTGGAAGTGCGACGTAACGTAGCTACAGCATCTCAGAAAGTCAGCCAAATCGTACGGTCGGGGGTAGCATTAACAGCCGATAACATTATCGGTATGCAACATACTATTGAGGAAATGATAAAACATCTTCAGAACAATCCGGTGACCAGGGCCGTTATCGAGCAGAGTTGCAGTTGGGATGACTACCTTCAGGAGCACAGCGCCAATGTATTTTATTTGAGCATGATAATTGGAAATACGATTCGTAATTTTGTGAAGCAGGAGCGCGAAAGGCTTAGTGCCGCAAAAACACTTAGTAACGCCATGAACCTGACCCCTATGGCAACCGCAGCTTTGCTTCATGATATCGGTATGACGCCTATTGAGCGTTTATACCAAAAGGCCAAGCCATTGACGAAGGAAGAAATTGAACTAATAAAAGCGCACCCTGTAAATGGCGCCAATATGTTGCCTGACAGAATAGATCCGATGGTAAAGCTGGTTGTCCGATCCCACCATGAAAATTTTCATGGCAGTGGTTATCCGAATGGCATACAAGGTGATAAGATTCCCATTTTCGCACGGATATTACGCGTAGCCGATGCTTACAGCGCAGCGATATCCGATAGAACATATAGTCGAGGCAAAAGTAGAGTGCTGGCGCTGCATGAAATGCTTCATGGCCGTTATAGGCTGTTCTATGATCCAGTTGTCATCAGGATATTTACCAGTATAACACAGCCATTCCCTATTGGCGCCAAACTCAGGCTTGATACCGGACAAATAGCAGTTGTTACAAAACACAACAGGACGAATCCTTTTAAGCCTGAAGTCCTGATAGCATTTGACAAACATGATAAACAACTGCCCAGAGAAGATATCGAGGGCCCATTCTTTATGGATAAACGTGAAGATATAAAAGTCTTATCCTTCGGTGAGGAAGATGTATCATTCATAAATGAATATACAGAAGAATCGTTGTCCGGTGATTTGGAAGAATCTCAAGTCCGGGAATATAACGAGGTGTTTGATTTGGCTTATCCGTAGCCAACAGCCGATATACGGCAGTTGTAAACGCCGGGGCGAAAACGCGGCGGAGGCCGGGGTAAAAGTGCAGCGACTTCGCGGACGCGGCAATACCGTCTTCCACACAAGTACTAGTTAGCTGCCATGTTCGGTACTTCCAAACCGTGTTCTATCATCAAATCGGAGTCCGACATTATGCTTTTTGCACTGCCATCAGCGATGATATGACCATTGTTGACTAAAACAGCCCTATCGGCAGTCGCAATTGCAAAATTCATATTGCAGGTTGCTATTATCAGAGTTTGAGACAAACCGGCCAGAAGCTTTATAAGGTTATTACGGTTGGCCGGGTCCAGACTGCCATCGGGTTCATCAAGTGTGATAATCCGCGGCGACATTGATAGTATGGTCGCGATTGCAGCGGCTCGTTTTTGTCCGGCAGACAGATGATGCGGAGCCTTGTCAGCCACCTCGGCCAGCCCCACTGTTTGTAGCACATTATTGACACGTGTCTTTACTTCATCGGCTTCAAGGGCCATATTAAGCGGGCCAAATGCCACGTCATCGAATAAGGTGGGCATAAATAGTTGATCGTCCGGATTTTCCAGGCACGAACCAATAGTACGGCGAATCCTCTTTAAATTCTTCTTCTCGACCGTGAGGCCGTCAATAAGTATTTTACCACTACCTCTTACAAACCCCGCCATTGCAAGAAGCAGCGTGGATTTACCGGCCCCATTGGGACCTATCAGGGCAACTCTCTGGCCATGCTCAATGCTCAGACTTATCTCGCTCAACGCACAGGTGCCGTCGGGGTAATGATATGAAAAGTTTTCTATTTCAATTGCTTTCGACATTAAACATTCCTACCGTAAGACCTCACCTACGCAAAAATACAATAGCAGCATAAAAACAGCGGACACCAAAACAAAAACTAAGTCACAGCGGCGAAATTGTAATTGACAAAGGCTGCGCCAGTTTCCATCAAATCCACGGGCCTGCATCGCAATGTTTATGTGCTCTGCCGTATCAATGCTGCGGATGAACAAAGAGCCGAGCATCGAAGATGCTGTTTTGAGTTCCGCCTTAAACCCAAGGTTTCGTAGTTTTCTACCTGCCCGCCCGCGCAATAGCCGATGTGCCCTGTCGATAAGAACAAATATGTAACGATACAAAAATCCGAGTTGAATGATCAATAGCTTTGGTACCCCCAATTTCTGCAGTGCCGTCAGCAAATCCGCAAATCGTGTGGTGGAAACCAGGGCTATCAATGCCAGCATTGTAACAATGAACTTGCCTATAATGCCAAAACAACGCAGCCAGCCCGCTGAAATCTGCCAAACGAACGGGCCAAATGTCGTACTAACCGGATTCCTGTCATAGAACGGGCAACTCAATGCCAAAAGCAAAATAAACGGGCTGACTAACAATATATGCTTGAAAGCAAACCTCAAAGGAATCCTGCCCAGCACCATGATAGTGAATGGGCCAACGGCATAACAAACCAAAATGCTAAGCGAAGTGCGAGGCAAAGATAACACTACAGTGGTGAAAACAAGGACAACCAGGAACTTTACCCTGCTGTCAAGCCGATGGATACATGAGTCCTGGTAAGCAAATTTATCTATATGTGCATGGTGCATTCGCTGATCACGTTTTCATAAATTCTTTTCTACAAAGAATTCTGGCCGTCAACCACACAAATATCATTGTTAATCCGGCCCCTGTCACACCGGCAAAACTTGTCCAGCCCGACGCGACACTAATTTCCTCGGCTGTGACTTTTCCCATCTCAAAGGTCCTTATCGAATAATCCGGCAGCGGAGAATAACTGGTCTGAAAATCATCGACTTTTGCAATTGCGGGATATTCATTGGATACCATCGGCCTAAAATCCGGCTGGTCGGGCCTTTCTGCATAGCTCCACTCCAGCCCATCCGGGAAACCACACGCCAACAAAGAAAGCCCGGATGCTATAATAACGGTAAAAACCGCCAGCGTTACCAGAACTGTCTTTTTACTCAATCTGACTTTGCCGGCCAAACAATCGCCTACTATATCAGGCCGAACCTGCTGGATGTATCCCAATACCGCTACTGTAATCAAACCTTCGACAAAGCCGACCAGTAAATGAACACCAAGCATCGTTATAAGAAATGTTGCAAATGGAACAACCAGCACGCCGGAAATTGCCGCCTCTATTGGAACAAGAACTGCACCCGCCTCAATCGCAATCACACATCCCAGCATCGCCCCTATATATGTTCGCAAATTACTGAATGCCCCTGTCGTAAAGCTCTTGTACAAAAAATAACCAAGGTAACTTGGCACAAGGCCCATATTGATAATATTGCACCCAAGGGCCAAAAGTCCTCCATCCTGAAAAATCAGGCATTGAATGATTACCACAGATGAGATCACTATTGCCCCGGCATGTGGCCCCAATATAATTGCCAGTAGCACCGCCCCGACCACATGTCCGCTTGTGCCCGGCATAGCCGGCAACTGGAAATTTATCATTTGGGCCGCGAAAATGAACGCACCCATAATGCCCATCAAGGCGATTTTATCAGGGCTGATAACCCGTCTTGCTTTTCTGCAAATAATGCTCAGACCGCCGGCAGCTATTGCAATAGTACCAGCGGCAACCGGAACCGATAATAATTCATTGGCCATGTGCATAATTAATATCCTCGTATATCTTGCGCATAATAATTATAAAATCGTGCTACGCTACATAACAATATCAAATTCGTGCTGCCATATCAAGAGTTAACTTTCGCAGTTTTTTTAACCCAATTTCCATCCAACAGGGCCTGTTACGCGAAAATGGATTTTTATATGCTTTCGATAAATGTTCCGCCAACGTATAAAATTATCGGTCTTGGTCCAAAAAGGCCCTGTTCTGACGTTGCGTATAAGCAACACACAATAAAAAGTGCGAACTCGCACTCAAGAGAAAATTCACCAAAATCCGAGAAAAATTGGAAAACAGACGGGCAGGGGCATTAATAATATGCCGGTCGATGCCGGTTCGCGTAAGCCGCTGCGGCTAAACACGCATTTTATGACGTAAACGCCGCATTTTCATTCCGGCGTCTGCACAGGCTGAATTGTCAGGCTGACCGGCCTGGTTGTCTGCATCCTCAGCCAGATGACCAGGTTGACGCCCTGGAGCGTGGAAACATGTCCGATACGGCAATCATTTCCACATTTGAGCGGTTTGCCGTCCAGAACCACCCTGGCATCGGCCATGCCCCATTGCTTAATCAAAAAGGCTGGGTTGACCAGTGGGTTATCATCGCCGGCAGCCAGTTGCAGTTGCAGCGTCGGTTGGTCGGTGCGATCACATCGCAAAACATAAGCCATCTCGGACTGATCATATCCCATATTCCGGTAACCGTCACAGGCAAGCTCCAATGCCGGCGCCTGCAGCCACGATTTAGCAAGCTCCGCCAGGTCTGCCCCCCGTTTTTCCGTCAGGCCGTTTAGCATAATTCGTGTCCGGGTTCTCTCCGTCAACTCATAATCTTTCCATTGCACAAACGTTGTCAGATTGAAATGACTTGCCCGGTCCAGTGTTACCACCCACCGTCCGTCACCGGGAACCTGGGCAATAGGCCAGTGATTCCACCACCCATAAACGCTTGGCACTGATTCCGGTCGATACCTTGTACTGGCCTGTTTGGCGCTGTAGCTGCGAAAAAAAGGCGACTTTGCTTTCATCTCAACCGTTTGAAACGGTTCAGGCGAAACAATCAAAAAAGGACGGTATTTCGATTTCAGATTTATAATCTCGATATTGGCCTCATTCGGCTCAGTAAATTTCACCGGCAGATCGTCATCCCAGGTATAATTATGTTCCTGCCCTTCCATGTTGATCAGTGTAACCTCCGGAGCTGCGATCACCTCTTTTGGGTGTTGACCCGGCGGCAGAACCACAATTTGCTCAGCCCAGTCATGCGGTCTGGGCGGATTCGAGTAGTGCAGCATCATTTTGCGAATCCCCACCCCATCCGGATAAATAGTATAAAATTCATCACACCATTCCCCTCGCCCGTCATCACTTACCGCGACAAATTTATAATCCGCATCGACCAGTGGATACCGCCAATGAACCACGGCCCGCGCATCGTGGCTTTCCAAAATCCGCACATGTGAAAAGCGACACTGCCGATCCATCAGTGGCTCGGCGCAACTGCTCACATCCGAGCCCCACGTCTCCAGCCACTCATGGGTCAGCCAGATACCGTTCTCCGTCACCCAACATGGTACGAAACCCGTTCCCCGCCAGAATACCAGCTTGCACTTCATCTGGTCAAATTGCAAAATCACATCCGCAACATCGCTTACCCGCCACAGGGCATCCCACTCATCGTAATAGTCCAGTTTCGTATAATATGCCCCAAACGGGCCGCAATCTTTATGGACTGCTGGAAAGACGCGTTCTTCAAGGTCCGGCTTTGCCATTGTCTGATTTGCCTTATAGGCTGTTTCGATCTCCTGTGCTGTTAACGCCCGCCGATAAATTTTCAACTCATCGATGATCCCGTCGAGAAATGAATAATGCCCTTCTGTCGTATATTGATAGTCCGGCCAAGGCTCCTGGATATAATTTCTCCCAATAAACATATCCTTGTCCTTTGCCGGCTCGAAAGCCCCCTCGATCGTATGATCGCCTTGCGCCTCGCCGTCTCGATACAGCGTTATCCCTTTTTGCGGATCGTACACCCCGACAAGATGCGTCCACCTCCGTAGCGGCACTGTATTTTCGGAAAAGGCCCTTTGCCACTTGCCACCTGCCGCCAGGCTAAAGCCAAAATGGCCTTCCTTGTCCATCCCAAAGATATAACCTTTGCCGGACTGGTCCCGGTGATCTACAATCGGCCCCAAAAGCCAGGGGTATGCTCCAATCGCCACCCACGCCTCAACTGAAAACACGTCCGATATAGATGGCGAGTCTTTTGCATTATGTTTAACATAAGTCCGAAATCCGTCAAGTCGCAGCGCCGTCCCCAATACTCCCGATACATATTTAATCCGACCATATATCTCGTCCTGTGCCTCACCTACGCTCTCCAGGCTCACCTTCCCATCAGCTTCATCGAACTTCCACCAGGACGCCAACCCATCGTCGGACGCAGCCAATATAGCGGGAAACAATAAAATTATTACCAGTACGTATTGAAGTACCTTGCTTTTTCCCATATCGCTTCACCTGTCCTTAACTTATGGGAGCCTCTAAAAATTGCTTTTGTCACGAGAACGAGCGAAATTTTCGTCAGCGAGGCAGAGGTCAAAAATCGCCGCAGGCGTAGTTGTAACTACGTTGAGGACGATTTT
>Ga0315290_10000466_pt1 | contig 26258 bp, 25 predicted proteins | sample YL17G12_0_MG_FD_203627 | JGI IMG/M metagenome (GOLD analysis project Ga0315290, IMG submission 203627) | Sediment microbial communities from Yellowstone Lake, YNP, Wyoming, USA - YL17G12_0 | ecosystem: Environmental > Aquatic > Freshwater > Lake > Sediment | place: USA: Wyoming | collected... | reverse complement strand
CCTCGGTTACGATCAGCGAACCGATATCTACTCTCTCGGATGCGTTATGTACGAGATGCTCACAGGCCGCAAACCGTATATCAGCGAAGACCTTACCCACCTTTTTATGGCAAAGCTCGATCATGATCCGCGTCCGCCTTCAGTTTTGAATCCAGAGATACCCGCCGAACTCGAAAAGATTATAATCAAAGCGATGCAAAAAAATCCGAAGAACAGATATTCCAACATCGCCGAAATGATCAGTGATATAAACTTATTTCTTGCTACTTAATAATTAAGGAGATTATCCGGATGCTAAGCGAAAAAATATTTCGTGAATATGATATCAGGGGTGTCGTGGATGAAGACCTTACGGAAGGGGTTGTTTATGATATCGGGCGAGGCTACGGTTCGATGTGCAAGAGCGAAGGCATATCACGTTTCGCCGTTGGAGGAGATTGCCGGCTTAGCACGCCGCGTCTAATAGAATCGGTGATAGACGGGCTTAGATCCACTGGTGGATCTGTAATAAACGTCGGAATCGTTCCGACCCCTGTTCTCTATTTTGCGCTTCACAATCTTGATGTCCAAGCTGGTTTTATGATCACCGGCTCTCATAATCCTCCTGAATATAACGGATTGAAGGTATGCAAAGGCAATAAAACGCTTTTCGGAAGTCAGATAAAAGATCTATATGACTTCATCATAAGAGCCAGTTTTGAAAAAGGGACCGGAACAGTCAACCAACAGAAAATTATTGAACCTTATATCGATAAGGTCATATCAGGCATCAAGCTTGATCGAAAAATCAAGGTGATCGTTGATGCAGGGAACGGAACGGCCGGTCCTGTCGCGCCTGTGATCTTCAACGAGATCGGAGCGGAGGTTATGGAGATGTTTACCGAAATGGATGGAAATTTTCCTAATCATCATCCAGATCCGACGATACCGGAGAACCTCAAGGCCTCGATAACGGAGATCAAGAAAGGCGGGTGGGATTTAATCACAGCTTTCGACGGAGACGCAGACCGCCTCGGCGCTGTAGACGAAAACGGCGAGATTATTTGGGGCGACAAGCTGATGATAATTTTCTCCCGAGAAATCCTCAAGAAACATCCCGGAAGCACCATTATCGGCGAAGTGAAATGTTCTCAGCTCCTCTACGACGATATCGCCAAAAACGGCGGCAAACCTATAATGTGGAAAACAGGACATTCTCTGATTAAGGAGAAAATGAAGGAAGAACATGCCCTTCTCGCAGGTGAAATGAGCGGTCATCTTTTTTTTGCGGATGATTATTATGGATATGACGATGCAATTTATGCTGCAGCTCGTCTGCTTCAAACGTTATCGCGGGACGACAAATCCCTTTCAAGGCTGCTCGAAGACCTTCCGAAGATGTATAGTACACCGGAAATCCGGATTGACACGACCGAGGAAGCCAAGTGGGCTATAACTGATGAAATTAAGAAACAATTCACCGGAAAATATGACACGGTAGATATTGATGGAGTACGGGTAAACTTCGGAGACGGATGGGGACTTGTCCGATCCTCCAATACGACACCGGTTATCGTTATGCGGTTTGAAGCAACATCACTGAAAAGGCTTGTGGAAATTCAAAGTTTGATCACCGATAGAATTGAGACGCTTCTGAAAAAATACAAATCAGACCTATAAACCGAATATTCGAATACCGCAGTTTATGCTTTCCGTCAGAATATATCAGTCAACACGCCAGATTTTGATCTCGAAACTTCCGCTGTTGTCCTTTTGATATGAATCATTTATCGTAAAACAGAGCAATCCATATTTTGGCGTAACATATAGGGATACAGCTCCCAATACAAACAGATCTGCAGGCGCCGGAACTTTAATATGAAAATCTCCAGCTGGCGCAATAAAAACCAGGACGGCGCCGGTCGCAACTTCCGGTTTGTAGCGCGCCGGAATATCACCACCAAATCCTGCAGGACCTACTTCCACTGACGGATTAATTCGGATCAGTCCGTTTACCTCGATATAAAAACGTTCTCCGGTATTGACCTCAGTTCCCTTAAACAGCGGTGTAGCCGCAGGAAGATTGATAATTAAGTCGGGACGACGGCGTGGTTTCAAACCGGCCGCATCGTAGATTTCTTCATTTCTTCCGGGTATTACATTCTTTAACATTGTCGGGACGAGAGCGAATTTATTCGGGAGAGAGGTAAAATGAGAGTGGTCGGAGTTAAAAAAGTAAATCGCCCCCACTTCTTTCCACTTGTATTCAACATTTGTAAACCTGTAAATTCCTCTTACATTATCATAGCTTGAGAAAATACCTTTAAATTGATCAATCTTTTTCCCGTTCATGGGTCTGATCAGTACTATATAATCCTTCGCTTCTCGCCATTTTATACCGCTGAAATCTCTCTCAACCTTATCTCTGGTATAATTTTGCGTCAAAGCTTCGACGTCTTGAAATGGATATGTAATGTATCCCTTTAGTTGATTCCATATTATAAGTACCCGATCCTTCGGTGAAACATTGATTTTCATTTCAATCAGGATACCAGTCTCCACCTCTCCATTTGATAAATAGAGTGTCACTTCGTTAGGCACCACTTTTGGCTGCGCGCAAACCGAAGACGCCAAAAGAAATACACCGAAAAACAAATAGAACATTTTTTTCCACATTGGTTCAGTACCTCCCTTTTAATATAAAATAAGTGATATTTTTAACTGAATTCCCGTAGAATATCGCTGATCAATTGAATGACCTTGAAGCGGATCATGCCGAGGTTTGCCTTTGGATCAAATGCCGATAAGAAATAATATTCCGCATTAATATGATGTAATAATATTACTATATTCTGGTTAATAAAAATCGCTTCTTTGACCTGCCCGAGATTTTCCTGTTCATTTATCTGATTGCTTTTTTTCAACAAGGTGATGTACTCAGTCGCTGTATTTTCCAGATTTATCCGGTCTGAAAGATATTTTTGCTCCACCGGGATACCGTCTATCCCGATAATAACTCCACCCCAGAAGCCCGGGGTTTCGGTTACAAATTTATCAAAACTATTTTTAAACATAGCAATCCTTTCAGCTTCCGCTTTCTTTTTTATTCTTCAAAAGAGTTCTGAACCATTCTTCCATTTTTGCAATTCTTTCTGTCGGACTTACATTAGTTGATTCAACGTTTTGAGCCGAATTTTTCTTTTTTTCAGTATCAATCAATCTATTAATAATTTCCTGATTATCAGGTTGCGATTCAAGTAGTTTTTTATATATATCCAATGCTTTATCGAAATGCCCTTGCTTGGTATATAATTCAGCAAGATCTATATTGTATTTTTCGTCAGATTGTTTGTTTTGAATGCCTGCATCTGCAGGAATTTGGCTTGTTTGTGGTTGTTTGAAAATGTTATCTTCCAGAACATTACCAGTCAATTCCGAATATTGAGATGAAATTTCAGATGCAATATCCGGTGTCGTAATTAGAGGCGCTTCCTGAATACCGAATTTTTTAGCCATCTCCTCAACATTTAATTCATTTATTTCAAGCGAATCAATATTGATCCTTTCCTCGCCTGCAGCGGAAAGACTTTGTTGTTTTTGCATCACTTGCTGTTGCTGAAGATCACCATTCATTTCAATTTTGCCTGGCATAGGAATATTTATTTCTGCCTCCAACTCGTCAAGCTTGAAATCTTCGTGAGGCTGGACAATCTGTTCCTGTACGAATCCATCGAATGAAGAATCATGAGCAGCTTCCTGAATAATAGTGTTTGCCAACTGTGGCAATTCATATCCCGCATTGTTTTGAGAATCTGGCTGGAATTCATGCGCTAACGGATTACCTATTTCTGCTTGTCCCTCACTATATACTTTATCGTACTGATCCACATAAGGATCTGTAGGAGGTCCTGTATAAAATCCACCTGAATCCGTGGATACTTTAAAGATGTCATCCGCCGAGATATCAGGTTGATTTGATGATTGGTAATTTTGATTTTGTTGAAAATCCGGTGATGATTCAGCTTTTTCCTGGTTTTCTGGGTAAGAAAATGGCCTCTGGTGGCTCGTATATCTGTCCGGCATCACGACCTCATGAGAAACAAGCGGCACACCTTCCATCACCTGCGAATCCGGGGGGATATACTCTTGTGCATAATTCACTGTTTCGGGTAATCCTGCCGGAAGATCTTGTCCTTGAAATTGATCGGATTGAAATTGCTGTTGCGTATGTGCCTGCTTATTATAATCCAAATCTTGTGAAGCAGATTCAGATTGTATATCCATAGGCGCCAAAGGTGCGTTGTCCGCGAACTGCGGTATAGTCGCCTCGGAGAACCGATTATCCGTGGCATACATATCACTTCCCGCGACCGAGGGAAGCTGTACATAGCCTGCCAACGCTGATTGATCGGGCTCTTGATATCGCTGCGGAACTGAAGGAGGAGGAACCGAAAAACCCGGTGTTTGGCTTTCTTCTTGCAATTCTCCAATTACATTGTTGTTCTCATCTGATGGAATTGTAGTTTGGGGCGGCGCTTTATGTTCATCATATGACCTTTCTATCTGTATGTCCGCTTCATGCTCGGAGATCGAAGCGACCTCTATTTTACTGCCAGAAACGCTAACCTGCAGTTCAGAAAGTTTATTATTTACCTCCAAGTCCATCGGATTAAGCTGTTTTACGATTTCATATGCTTTTCTTGCTTCCAGGAAATCTCCCTCGCGGAATGAAATGTCTCCATGCAGTTTCATTGCCAACGGGTGATGAGGCATTTTAATTAGAATATCATCAATCGCCTGTTTTGCTTTCATAATCTCATTGATCTCAAGATATGCTCGGGCTAAAGCAATTTTTGCCGCTGAATATGCAGGATTTCTTTTAATTCCTTCTTCGAGAATGAATATCGCTTCTTCCGGCATTTTGGAACGACGATATTCTTCTGCAAGCGGCAGAAATACTTTGGAATTCGGATCTCTGTCTAATTGTTTTTGAAGACGTTCCACCTCAGGAGATAAATCAAATTCAGGAATTTCCTGTTTTTGTATCTTATACTTGCTCGGTTTCTTTTCCATAAAAATGGATATCTTTCAGAAAAAGCTCCCTAAAGCAGAGTAGCATAAACCCTCCAGGATATCAATTTATAAAAAAAATATCAGCGACACCAGCCCGATTATTCGAATGTAATCACCACGTGCGCCACATATCCTCCAGCTTCTACTTTAACGGTGCATGTCCTTCCGATTTTCATCATATGCGCATACGCTTTCCCTTCGCTGTCAGATGATGTTGTGAATATCTCGGACGGGCCGAACTCGTCGCTTCTAAAAAAACCCGTATCCGTTGTAAATGTTACATAAACATCCTGCATTACCTTGCCTATCAGATTCGTGACTGTAGCTGTAATCACAACTCTATCATCCACGGAATTCACTTTTGAGGGACTTGCGCTTACTGTAACCGTGCCGACGACCGTCGAATAAAGATCGAATATATCGTTGTTTTTTTGATAATCGCCCTGCCATGTGAAAGGTGATGGTGCATCACAACCGACTGATACTAAAATCATTACTAAAATACTAAGAAGTATGATCTTTTTCATTTAATACCTCATTAACTGTTAATTCATCACTTGATAGTCACACCATATGACAATGCTGTCCAACCTTTGGCATAGACTTTTTCGCCTGAAACCTGGTGACCGAAAACCTCGATCATTATATTTACCTCAATAACGGGCATTTTAGTCTCCTTGTCATAACCGTTAACAGCAAGATCCCAAAGAGGATTTTCCAGCTTTTGTTCGGCGCTTAGAAACGTCATTGAAGTGATAGTCAGTGACTTGGTGAAATCTATAGTGTATGTAATCTTTCTTCGCAAAGAATTCGGAACAGCTGATCCACCGTCTGTTCTATAAAACGTAACCTGGTATTCATCGAGAACAATATCAAGCCATGGAGAATCCGTTAAAGTTGAATTCTTCGGCCTGTTGCTCATTGTAACTGATGCGGTATCACTCTCTGCTGTTACTGCACCTGTATCTTCATTGATAGCAGCGAGGGCTCCTGATCCATCATTAGGAGTGACGCTATCAATTGTGAGAAATACTGCGCTTCTCGTCTCGCCTGTCCCGTTAAATGTATCACAAGCAATATACGTCAGAAGCAATATCGGTAAAAAGATTAACATCTTTCTGCTTAGCATAGGATCCCTCCTTTTAGTTATAACCCAAAATTTGTGGTGTTATGAATATCAGCAGTTCTGAATCGGACCGCTTCCAGTTCTTCGCCTGAAATAACCAGCCTAAGAGAGGTATTTTATAGAAAAATGGAACTCTCCTATCGGCTTCGCTATCATTTATCTGAAGGATACCTCCAATAACTGCAGTTCCACCGTCTTTGACAAGCATCGTAGTCTGGGCTTTCTTTTCCAGAATTGTAGGAAGCGCTCCCTGGACATTAGTGATCAACCTGGAGTAATCCGGTTCGGTCTTTTCAACTTCGACCTTCATAATAATAGTGTTGTCAGAAGTAATCTGTGGCGTAACCTTCATCTCCAATTTCGCCTGGATGAATGTAACGGAAGCAGTGTTATCAACAATTGAGGTATATGGTATTTTCGAACCACTCATAATGTTCGCCTCAATGTTGTTCTGAGTCGAAATGGAAGGGGATGACAGTATCCTTCCTTTTCCTGATTCTTCCATCGCCTGCAAAGAAAGATCAAGATTAAAGGAACCCAGCACATTTCCCATCGAAAGAGCGATGCCTGATGTTGGAGCTGAAGCAGGAAGATTAACCGCATATGGCACACCGCCTATTCCCACATTATTTGTAGCGCCTTGAGCGGTAATGTCGTGCGGAAAGATATATCTGGTTGCATTTCCATGCGCATCATCAGCTATAGCCTGAAAACCCCACTGAATACCCAGGTCTTTTTCATATGTTCTTGTAGTCTCTATAATGCGCGCTTCGATGTGAACCTGGCGTGTCGCAATGTCCAGCTGGTCTATCAGATCTGTAATACTTCCTATCCGCGATCTCAATTCCCTTATCAACAAGAGGTTCGTTCTTTTATCTACAAGCACTTGTCCTCTACGGGATATATATGCCTTAACAATTTCAGCAACTTCATCAGCCTTTGCGTAGCTAATCCTCCTTGTATAAACATCAACAGGTCCTGCAAGCGTTCTCTCTTCTTCGAGGCTCGATTCTTTTTTTGCCTTTGCCTCAAGCTGATCCATAGATGCGACGATGATGACATTGTTTTCTTCCACCATTCCAAGATTGTTCATCGAGAGAATGATATCCAACGCCTGATCCCATGGGACGGAAGTGAAGTTTATTGTGACTTTGCCTTTTACTTTCGGATCAATGATGAAGTTCTTGCCTGTTATATTGCCGATGATCAGAATGACGTCTCTTATGTCCACATCTTTAAAATTCATACCTATGGTTTCACCGACATAACGTTTCCCTTCCGAAACCACTTTTCCTGCGTAATCCTCATCCGTAACCAGCTGCTTTGTATCTGCCCTTCCCCCTGTCTTTTCAACCGGAACTTCCTGTCCAAGAAGCGCAGCATTTCCTCCAGCGGGATCGGCAGTTTCAAACAGTTGAGGTTGAGGTTTCCCAGGATCTTCGTTGCCCACGTCTGCCGCCCCGTTGATCGCTGAGACTGTATCCAGCCCACCTTTTTTAGCAGCATTTATATCCACTGTTTCAACGTTTCCGAATCCATCGTCCGAAGATGCAGCAGCCGGAGATTGTTTTATTTCCGCAATTTCAGATACGAGAGAATTTGATGTATCATTAACCGGTTTCAATTGCGCATCGAGCTCACGAAGAAAAGATTCCGTACCGAAGCCAACCTTTATACCGGTTTCAGTTTTGAAGATTCTGTAAGTTAGCGGCTGTTTAATGTCAAAAACTACTCGCGTGATTGCTACGGGTTCGCTTTGAAATTGAGCGGTTCTAATCTTCAAGACTTTGTCAGTATTCAGATTCACCTGTTTTGGATATACCCTGTTCGTGGTCGAATGAAGATCAATTATCAATCTATCCGGTTTTTGAAGTTCAAAAGATGAATACTCCGGATTTCCGTCATAAGATAAATTTACAGCCAGATTTCTTTCATTCATGTCATAAGTAATTTCACGCAATTGACAAGGAAGATTCAGCTTTTTATAATTGTTAGCAGCTTCGGATTTTGGTGCATTCAAAGAAGTCTGAGAATCTTTCGTTTTCAGGGGCGTATTATCTGCTTTTTCTGAAGCGACTGCCGGTGATTCTGGAATATTATCTGATGTTTTTGGCAGATCAAAAGCAGTAGCCGTCATTTCTGAATGTTTTTGCGAATCTGAAAAAGATTGTTTCAAGACATCTATGTAAAGAAAATTACGCTGTTGCGAGATGTTGTATGGTAGCTTCGCTGTCAGTTGTAGCTCAGCCCGAGTGATGAATGCGTCTCCATTGAGATTTATCGTGCTAAACTGAATATTATTCAGCTCCGGAGAAAGAACGTTGAGTACTTTTTGCACATCTCCTAGCTGAATATCCGGAAAATCCAGCACAACAATTTCCGGTCTCTCGGGTGTCGTATAAGCCGAATACACAACGGGCTGATCGCTCTCGAAGATCACCCTGGTTTTTTCCTCGTCGTTGAAATACTTTACCTGTTTTATGTTTATGGCAGAAAACATTTGCGTCGCGAATAGCAGAAGACAGAAACAGATAATTAGTGTATTTCTCCTAAAAGGTTTTCCCGGTGGGGTTAGTTGGATCATTTTATTACCTCCGTTATTTACTTTCATAAATTCCAATGAAAAAGGTCAATTTAATATTACTTGGCTGTTTAACACCCCAATTTGGTTTTACTTTTACATCTTTTAACCCTTTTCATCCTTAATCGTTTCCCTCCAATCATTAATCCACCAATAACCCCTAAAATTATTCAATCATCACTCCGTTTCCAGGCATCTCTTCACAGGTTTCATCCTTCTTACCAGGAATCTCGGGTCTTCGGCTTCCTGTTCGAACGTCACGCAGTTAAAATCAACCTCTTTTATACGGCCATCCCATATCTGATTTCCCACTGTTAAAAGATACGGATAGTCATCGCTCCCCACAAACATAGCTTTATAGGCGCCTTTAACTAAGAATATTCCCACTAGCTGAATATCTTTTAAATCCATTCCTTCGATACCGTCCGGTCTCTTGCCCTCTCTTGCGATAATTTTATCTTCACTTCCCCCAGCTTTAGATACTTTTTGAATCAAGCTTGCGAAGGGGTCTCGCCTATTCTCGGGATTCCATACTTCGCCCTGTCCTATTGTCATATCTTGAACTGTTTCCGGAGACTCTTCCGGTGCTTTTAAGTCACTCTCGGTAGCCTTTTTATCCAACGCAACAGGTTGGTTTTTACCGGTGTTCTGCTTGTCTTCTTTTTTCTTTTCTTCCTTTTTTGGCTCAGTCTTCCCTACAGTTTGTTGTGCTAACATATATGACGGCAAAGCATTGATCAATAAAAAGACAATTCCCATGAATACCAACGTTTTCTTCGAGATATTCATCTCACGCACTCCCTGAATTTAAATTAAACTTAATCATATTCCAGCACCAGCCGCAGCTCCCCTTCTGCGCCCGCCAGCCTGCTGTCCGGCTCCGACTTTTATGCGTTTCCCTTCCGGAACGAACATAAAAGTGGTCGCAGTAAAAGTGACGCTTATCGGTTTATCCAAATCCTGTTCTCCCTGCTCAAACCTGCGCCTTTCCATCAACATACCGGTGACATTGATAATCCTCTTCAAATTTTTAATCTTGAGGTAAAACGCTATGATGTTGTGATAGGAACCGATCATTTTTATCTGGATAGGATATTCGGAATAGAATCCTTGTGGTCTTTGTTGTTGCGGCATCATGGATTTGATTACTGTTGACGTCTCCGAAGCTATCGTATCGAAATACTTGAGCAGGATATTATATTCGATTTTTTCAGGAATTATTTCCTTGAACATTGTAAAACGGTCTTCTAACTTCCTGACTTCTTGCTTGAATTGATTCAATCTCGCGGCTGTTCGCTTGCCTTCTTCTATGCTGTCATTCAATTCCCGAATCTGTCTCTTAAGCACTTCGATCTGGTCCTGAGTTGATTGGACATAAATGAAGAAAAAGGCGACGATCAAAACAACTCCTAAACCTGCTACAATACCCAATTGGGCTGGAAAACTTAATTCATCCCAGTTCATTACTTCACCTATTAAAAATCATTAAAAAGCTCCGCTGCGCTTTTTTGAACCCTCAGCCAACTGCTTGGCTCTCGCTTCGGGGTTTATAATAAAAGTGCAGGACAAATCAAATGTAATTCCTCTACCCGTTTTAATCTTTTTACCGGGTACAATACCGTCAAAATGTGCAGATTTGTCCAAATTCTCATAAAATTTACTTACCGATTGGTCGTTCATCGCTTCGGCGTCGATTGTAAGCGTATCCGCTTCCTGTTTCACCTTAATGAGCGCGACTTGATCAGGCAGATTTTCATATAATTGCATCATCAAATCCGCTGGCCCCTGTTGTTTCATCTTAAGCTCCTCGATCAAATTAATTTGCTTTTCAAGAAGATTTTTTCTCTCTCTGAATTTTTCCACTTCGGATATCAGATTCTTGATCTTGTTCAGCTCTGAATCCTTTTCGATTTTCTGGTTAAGAAGAGTGTCGTATTTGCTTCCAAGAGTGAAATACCAAATTCCTATGATCGCCAATGCAACGGCAATTTCGCTGCCAAAAATGATATTTTTCCTTTTCTGCTCCGGCGCGACAGCGGTTTTCCTCCCTTCATCCTTGATCGCAGCGCCGGGCGCAGTGCCGGCTTTTACTTCTTCAAGAAGGTTGATCTTAATCAAATTACACCTCCCTCATTGCCAGTCCGACAGCAACGACCATACTCGGTCCTATTTCGAGCAGGAAATCTGGATCGAAATCCTTGGAGTTAAAGGATATAGCTCTGAACGGATTGAATATCTCGACCGGTGTCCCGAATCTTTCCGAAACCATCTGATCGAATCCTATCGTTCTTGCGGCACCACCAGCCAGAACCACCTTGTCCATATGATCCCTGTTCGACTGAGTCTGGAAAAATTCGAATGTTCTTTGAATTTCAGTCAAAATCGTTTCAGATACGGCATTGATAATAGGAACCACCCTGTCGGGAGAAATACCGTCTATTTCTATTCCTTTTTTCAAATTTTCCGCCTGTTGAAAACTCAGATTCAATTCCTTTTGAACTGCTTCTGTGTACTGGCCGCCTCCGATCGTTGTATCGCGCCAGAAAACCGAAATACCGTTCTGCATTATATTGATATTCATAACATTTGAACCAAGGTTGATAAGGGCTATCGTCTTGTTCAATTCTTCCGGATAATTTGCCTCGAATGCGTTATACAGCGCGAACGCATCCACATCCACGACCATGGGATTCTTTCCTGCCTGTTTGATGACGCTAATATAGTCATTAATTTTATCTTTCTTAACCGCAGCAAGAATTACATCCATTGTGCCGTGTTCCTGGCTTTTGGTACCCTCGAGGATTTCATAGCCAATGTTAACTTCCTGGATATCGAATGGAATATATTGTTCAGCTTCCCATTGTATAGATTCCGAAAGCTCCTCGGGGCTCATTAATGGGAGTGAAATCTTTCTGATTATAACGGGGTTTCCGGAAACACCGGTGGCAATTTCCATACCCTTGACCTTGTTCTCTTGAAATGCCCTTTCGATCGCATCAATAACTGAGACAGCATCCATGATGGTCCCGTCAACTATGACTTCCGGCGACAGAGGCTCGATTCCCAGGCTCAAGAGCTGATATTTCTTATCTCCCTTAGACATTGGCTTAAGCTCCACAACCTTGATGGCGCTTGAACCGATGTCCAGTCCCACGCACTGTTTCAATTTACGAAATAAAGGCACGGCTTTCCCCTTCTTTTACTAAAACTTTCTTTACGATCCTAATATTGCCATCAAAAATATCAGTCTTTATCGTTTTTTTCAATTTATTCTGCCAACTTAAAAATGCTACCTTTTTGCCGGTATGACATTGTTTTTATACTTTGAACATCTCTCAACATCATCTTGCGTCCATAGTCTGTGATTCTTATAATCACGGCTTGGCTCGGAAATTATCCCTTTCTTAACCCAGAGGTATAAGGTTTTTTTGCTAATTCCCACTTTTTCCGCGACCTGCGCGGTGGTGTAATATTGCATACGACCTCCACAGTCCTCTCTCTACTATAGTATAGTATATACCCCTATGGTAAATTCGTCAAGGAAAAAATGAAAAAATCCTTTTATTTTCACAGGTTAACAGCCACTTGCGCATATAACGCTTTAACATACAAGATATAGTATGCCATTTCTTATTGTTTTTTCAGAGTTATAGCAAAAACAGAAAAAAATGTTATGAAAATCCTTAATCCGCTGAATTTAAGATGGCCTTTATAATCAAAAACTCTTTCGCTTCAAATCCGTGATACAATTATTCATCCTGCGTCTTTCCCGATCTCTTCTCATGGTCAATACACCCTTCGCACGATTTGATTTTTAGCTTTTTTAAGTATAATCTTAACCTTTGGGAAGCAGGTTTTTGCGACAACTTCCCAATTTGTTTTTTTATACGAATAAATTAATGAGAAGAAAGTAAGGAGATTTCAATGATGATAAATGAAAAAAATGCTTTGAAGGACCTATCAAAGAATATGTTGGTAGATGGTTTTCCGCTGGTTATGGATCTGGATAAAAGCCATGGCAACCGTATAGTTGACCTTATAACGGGACAGGAATATCACGATTTCTTTACCTGTTTCGCGACGGTACCCGTAAGTTATAATCATCCCAAATTAAAAGATAAAACATTTCTTAGAAAGTTACAGTCCGCTGCGCTGATCAATCCGACAAACGCCGATATCTACACAATTGAGTTTGCTGACGCTGTTGCAACTTTCAGAAAAAATGCCATCCCCGGCTATCTTCCACATCTGTTTTTTATCTCCGGCGGCACGCTTGCTGTTGAAAATGCAATTAAAACGGCGTTCGACTGGAAGATCAAAAAGAACTGGAAAAAAGGAGTATCCAAATCAAAAGAATTGGGCACAAAGGTCATACATTTTAAAGACGCATTTCATGGCCGTTCAGGTTATACCCTTTCCATGACAAACACCGACCCAAATAAAATCGCCCTGTTTCCCAAATTCGACTGGCCGCGAATAGAAAATCCGAGGATCATTTTTCCGCTCGAAAAGCATTTGAAAGAGATTGAGGACTCGGAGAAAAGAGCGATTAAACAGATTAAAGATTCCATAAAGAAAGAAGGAAAAGATATTGCCGCCCTCATCATCGAGCCGATACAAGGCGAAGGCGGAGATAACCATTTCCGCGCTGAATTTTTCCAGGAGCTTCGAAAAATCACTCTTGAAAACGATATACTGTTTATTATGGATGAGATCCAGACCGGCGTGGGCATAACCGGCAAGATGTGGGCTCACCAACATTTCAATATCGAGCCGGACATAATCGCTTTTGGAAAGAAAACCCAGATATGCGGCATACTTGCAGGTAAACGAATAGATGAAATTGAGGACAACGTCTTTGCTATTTCCGGCAGGATTAATTCGACATGGGGCGGAAATCTCGTTGATGCCGTCAGGTTCGCCAGGTACCTCGAAATTATAAAGGAAGACAAACTTATTGATAATGCGCGCAAAACCGGCGATTATCTGCTTAAACAGCTTACAATCCTTCAGAAAGAATTCCCGAAATATCTCAGCGCTGCCCGTAGCAAGGGACTTTTTGCGGCGATTGACTTCCCCTCCACGGAGATCAGAAACGAAGTGAAGGACAAGCTATTCAAGAAAAAATTCATCTTCCTACCGTCCGGTCGACTTGCCATACGCTTCAGGCCGATACTCGACATAACCAAAGATGAAATAGACATCTGTATAAAAGCTTGGAGGGAGGTTCTCTCAAGCCTGAAATAAATGCCGACTAAATTCTGAGTGAGGAATCCTTTGAACCTGCATGTGCCCTTCCGTTCAAGAAGGGATACACGGGCGCACCTGCGACTGGGCGTTGCCGGAGAAAGAATTGCCAAGATTTACCTGCGGCTTAAAGGATTCAGCATCCTGGAAACAAATTATGAATCGAGATACGGCGAAATAGATATCATTGCGCGTGAAAAGAACACTATCGCTTTCGTGGAAGTCAAGACGAGAAAATCGGAGGGATTCGGCGAACCGGAAGAAGCGGTCAACATCCGCAAGCGAAGGAAAATAATTCTCTGCGCCCGATATTATATTCGTAGAAAAAGACTTGAAGACTTCAACTTCAGATTTGATATCGTCAGCATTAAATATCTGGGAAGATTCCGAAAAAAAATAAAGCTGATCAGAGACGCTTTCAGAATTTCATGATTTCTAGTACTTTCAGCTGAGCTGTAGAATAACGGGGTGTTGCCCAAATAAAAATGCGTCATATTCGGGGATACTTCAAAGGGCTACCACCGGATATCTTCCTTTCAGAATCTATTATTTACAAAGATCTTCTTTCCTTTTAATCATCAATTTTTGATTACGGCAACAGTCTCATAATCATTACGAAGAAACGAGTATATCGAATCGAATATGAAGCCTTTTTTGGAATTTCTCTCTTTTAGAAGCCGCTTGAGCTAATATTATAACAAGAGATACAATACTAAGCGCCTGCTATTTACCGATTTTCTTAATTGCCTTGTCCTGTTCGGCGCAGAGCCTGGATCCAGAAAGCCTGTCATCAGCGGAAATTATGATCCTCCAACCCGGTTTATCCTCGGGATTCGGCGATTTATATCTTCGTTTCAGAACCACGTGCCCCTGGAAAATCTGCCTTAGCTCACCATCCGGCCTGATCTGAAAAAATACTATAGTCCCTTCGGTAAATATCCCACCATCTATAGTCCTGATCCCACACGCATAAGCCCTTTGCGGGTCCTTTATAAAACCGTCGAATATCTTGAGATCGGCTCTCAGCGTTTCATCCCGGTCCAGCCGCAGAGCGATACCGGCGGATTCGAATTCTTTTTTCAGGTTTGTAGTCAGCTCATCCGAACAAATGACACCGGCAAGAAGAAATGCTAATAAAAAAAATGCTGCTGTTCTTTTCATAAAATCTCACATGATACAGGTACGATTCTACACCAAGAACACTGCTCTTCAAGCGGGAGACAGTCATTCATTTCATTTTTTAAATCTCTTCTTGACCTTCCATCGGTTTTCTCTCTAAAATAGCTCTTTTGGGATAAGGAAAGAAAATGTTCAAAAAGATACGTCCGCTTCTGTTAACGATAGCAATATTCATGTTTTCCTGTATGCAAAACCCCACCCCGGAGGAGCTGGGGATGAATTTTACAGTATCGACCGACAAAGACCTTTATAACGCCGGAGATGAGATAAAGATAACTTTCACTAACATGGGTGCCACCGAAGTGCGCATTACTGAAGCCCTTATAAAAGAAGGAAAAAGCGTCAGTTACAACCAATCATTCCTCTTTTTTATGGAAATCCTTCAGTCTGACGGCAGCTGGAAAACCGAGATTCCTTACGAATATAATTTCGGCTCCGAATTTCCTATCCATATGAGGCCTGGAGAAAAAAGAAAATGGGTCAGCGCTAAGATTAGCAAAGAATATCAAGGGAAAAAGGTCAAGTTCGGTTTGCATTATAAAGATCAAACCAACCAGCATTCATTCATTGCATATTCGCACATTATCGAAATATTGGAATAACTGTTCGGGCAAAGATTAAAAATAATTAAGCTTTCGTCAAATCCAAGCATCATAAACAAGCCTATAGGATGCCATTCCCGCTACATTAGAAGATTCAAGCGCTTCACATCATCACCGCTGCATTCCGTTATAATATATTCTTCCACATCTAACGTATTTGTAATAGTTCTCTCTTCGGGCAGAGGTAACGCGATCAAATCCGCTTTTTTCCCCTTCTCTATCGAACCATACTCGCTGTCCCATCCGAGCGCCCTTGCGCCGTTTATTGTCGCCATCTCAATTATCTTCGCCGCTGGAATTCGAGGATGCTCCTCTCTAATAATCCTCATCTCGCGAAAGATATCCAGGTCATCATTACCCGCCGCCGAATCGGTCCCGATGGAAATGCTTAGCCCCGCGGCAAGCAGCTTTTCCAATGGCGCGACGCCCACGCGAAGGAAACGGTTGCTTCCGGGACATGTAACCGCCCTGACGCCCTTCCCGGCGAGAAGGCTTATATCCTCTTCGTCCAGGTGGATAAGGTGAATCGCCAGAAGATTGGAATTCAGGCTCCCGATTGCATCCATATATCGAACCGGGCTTGCATACTTTTTGTCGCTGAAGACGGTTTCAATCCCCCTCCCCGATAAAAAATCCTTCATCCTCCCCTTGCCGGAACTGACCAGCTCAGCCTCCTCGGCTGATTCAGCAAGATGAATACATGTCGGAATGCCTTTCTTCAAATTATAATCAGAAATTGTTTTTATAATGTCTGGCGTGCAGGAATAGATCGAATGCGGGGCTGGGGCGGATCTAAAACGTGCATCCCTGATGTCATTGTCAGCTTCGATCCTTCTTATCATATCGCTAAAAAACTGGCTTGAACCATAGTTTTTTTCTATCACTTCGAGGAAATTGATCCCCTTCAAGCCGGTTTTTGCTGTAATGTCCGCGTCCCAAAAATAGTCGGAGCAGATATTTCCGATCAAAGAAATCCCTCTTCGATACATCAGCGTCGCATATTCAGAAATACCAGCGGCGATATCCTCCCGCGCGAGCATTTGCTTTGCCGCAAGAAGCCCTTCGATCCATCCGATATAATCATTCCAATGCGGCAATTGATTCCTGAAAGCGCTGTAATAAAGATGGGTATGCGCATTTACCAATGCCGGCATTAAAATGTGACCGGACATATCCACGGTCTGCATTTTTCCGAAATTATATATCGTTTCTAAAATGTTCCTGTAGCCTGAATCATAAATAGTGCCGTCATCAGTGACAATAACGGCGCAATCCGTTATCGGCGCCGCTGTTACAGGCACAAGCCAATCCGCTTTAATCACCGATAAGTTATACGGGATAGGTGTTTTATAAAAACGCATTAAAGCATCTCCGAGATAATAGTGGCTTTTTTATATCGGAATAACAAACGCATCGTGATCTTTTGAATGGCTTATGATAAACGTCCATCGGATGAACTTTTTAATCCTTCAAAACGTAATAATAATTGAAGTTGTGATAAATGACTCTTTATGTTAAATTAATATCGCTCGTCATCATTATATCTCCGGATGAGCTTTTAGAGAAAGGAAATGTAAAATGAAGACAAAAATCGCGTTGGTGACCGCTGGGTTGTTATTTTTCCTATGTACTGTCGCAACGTATGGCGCTGTAATTCAAGGAAAATTGCTCGATCCCAAGGGTACGCCGCTGCCGAATCTGTCGGTAAAGATCGAGGCAATCGAAATCAAGCCCGTGGAAACTGTTAGCGCTGTGGATGGAACTTTTAAATTCGATAATCTCACCATGAAAAATTGGAAGATTAGTATCAATGATGATAAATGGGAATCAATAAACCTCGAAATTCGTGTGCTTTCCGACACGGAAACGATAGACCACAACCTGGTCGCATGGCAGAGACCCCAGCTGAGCGGTGATTTGTTATCATCCTATCAAAAAGCCTTTGAGAGTTACTCGGCAAAAACGTATGATGAAGCTATCGTAGAGGTTGACAAGCTTTTCCAGGCTGGACAGAGCTTTTATAACATTTACGCCTTGAAAGGCTTAATATTTTTTGAGCAACAGAAATATACGGATGCAATACCTCTGCTTAAAATGGCACTCGAACTGAATCCTTATGAAGTTTCAGTCAACCAAGCCCTTGGAAACTACGCAATAGATAATAAGAAATACAAGGATAGCCTGGGATACTTTGAGAAGATTTTATTCTCAACTCCGACCGATCCGGATCTGCTCGAACAAATCGCAAATTCATATTTGTTCATGGAAAACTGGGAGAAAGCCATTGAGTATTATAAGAATGCTATAAAATACTATGGCACTTCCGCAAATGCCGCTCAATCTCATTATTTTATGGGAGTAAGCAGCTTAAAACTAAATCAATACGAGGGAGCTCTGGTATGTTTTGAATCTTTCCTCAAAGCTGCCCCAACAAGCCCGGATGCACCGAAGACAAAACAGCTTGTAGAACTTCTCAAGAAAAAAATTGAAACTGATAAACAAAAGAGTGAGAATACTCCCAAGTAACTTAATATCAGAGGAGTTATGGCTATGAATAAAACTCGTATGTTGTATACACTTGTTGCGTTTCTGCTTCTTGTTTCCACAAGCGGTTTCTCTATTCAGAGATTTACCGTCGTGGGCGATGTTATTGACGCCCAAACCTGCGAAGCGATACCGGAAGTGAAAATCATTATGCATCACATCGAAAATGGGATCACCGATGAGCTTTTCTCAAAAGACAACGGTTCTTTCATCAAACATTTTACTATCATCGGCAATATAACCGTCCACGCCGAAAAGGCTGGATATATGCCTTATGACGGGCGGGTTTTTGCCAGGCTCGGTGATAATGAAATTATCATCGCCTTGATGAAAGAAAATAAACCCATCACTCAGGTATGCCAGAAAATCGAAAGCTCTCCCCTCGGACAATACCTCAAGACCCTGATCACTGAGATCCCGGAAATCCCTGAGGAAAAGGGTCTCGGTGAGAAATATGAATCAGCAAAAGGATCAATCGCGATCCAGGATTACGCTTCCGCCATCGTCTCCCTGCTGGAGGAAGAAAAGACGAACCCCAGTAACTTCGCTGTCAATTTCTACCTCGGTTTGTGCTATTTTGAGAACGCTCAGAATGACGAAGCTATTGCGAGATGGACAAAAGCCAATGAGATTTCCCCATCCAGGGTTATAGTTTTAAAGAACCTTGCTAAAGCCTGGGAAAAAAAGGGAGAGCGTGTGAAAGCAGCTGAGTATATTCAGAAATATGCTGATGAAATCGCTAAACTCGAAACCACGAAACCCGATGACAGGAAAGCTGCCTACAGCACTGCCGGTATTTATTGGTATAACGCCAGTGTGCAGGAAAAGTACTACGCAGCATTCAGTAAAGTCGTGGAATTGGATCCTACAAACGGCGATGCCTGGTTCTATATCGGAATGTACTATTTCGCTGAACAGAAGAACAAGGAATGCGTTGAGGCTATGGAAAAGGCGTTGGCAAGCACAACGATCAGCGAGGATAACAAGCAGACCGCTATCGCAATCAGGGATGCGGCAAAGAGCGTTATGTAATTTCACAATAAAATCGAAAGCCTTCCGGTAACCCGGGAGGCTTTTTTTTATTGTTAATGGAGGACAAATCAGTTCTGCCTGTGATTCACGGGCTTTGTTCTCTATCGGGAGAGTAAAATATGCGACTAAAGGAGATCCAATCCGTATTTTATCGGCACGGCATAAGATATACCAAGGAGTCTTTCTCCCGAAGTGCCAATACCCGCCCCATAGACAATGCCTATAACCTCGCCCCTGGAATTAAGCAGCGGACCTCCGCTATTGCCTGGATTTATCTCGGCATTGAACTGCAGGTCCTCTTTTAAGGCGATCTTGCTCAGCACGCCGACCGTGAGGGTTGTTACAGCCTTTCCATCCGTCTTTACATTGCCGGGATAGCCGATTACCGCGATCTCCTCGCCCTGGTTCAATTTCGTTGTCTCGCCTTGAAATTTATTTAGAAACGGATATTTCTTGTTTCCTGGGTTTTTAATCTTCAGAACTACAATATCATGCGTCGGCGATTCCTTCAAAACCTCGCAATCCACCCATTCAGTCGTATCGGCAAAAATAAGCTGCAATTTCAACGTTTGCCCTGTCAAATTTTTTTGAATGAAAAAGGTTTCCGAATCCCACGGTTTTAAGACATGTTTGTTCGTGAAAAGAATCCCCTGAGAATCAACGCAAAAAGCCGTTCCTGTGGCTGTGAACCTCAAAGGAGTCCCATTGCCGCCGATCTGTATAATCGGTTTCCCGGCGGCATCCTTCCCTGTAATCATAAGAGGTTTATTAGTGTTCCTGTCGTATATCTGATAATAATTGCCGACAAGAGCAACGGCATTTTGAGAATTTTTCGATATGCCAACCCAATCAACCCGCGAGTTCCTCATCAGCTCGTTTTGTGTTTTTTCCAGCGCTTTCTGAACACGCTTGAGCTCCTGGCGCAGAATAGTCCCCTCGCTTCCATCCCTGACCGCCGTAATATTCAGCTTGTCCTGCAGTTCCGCAATCTTTGCCCTAAGCTCCGATTCACGAGCTGTTGCAGAATCCGAAAATGCCTGGTTTTTCGCTTCTATGAGTTCAAGCTTATCCTCCCAGGCGACGCCGATATCGGCTATTCTCTTTTGATAGGCTTCCTCCTGCTTCTTACGTTCATTCAATGTCTGCACTATCCAAAAGCCGATGACGATGACCAGAATCATTGTTAAAATGGAGGTTGCGATCTTGAACTTGCGCGTAGAACGACTGACCGATCGGTCTATAAGCTTCCGGAAGAAAACCGTGGAAGGATCGAGTCTTCCCTCTTTTTTCCCTTTCATCTTCAACAAGCTGGAGCTTATAATCTTCAGCATTTCCTCTTCGAGGATATCCCCGGTACTCGGATGTAACTCCGGCGTTTCATTCAAACGAAAGACCCCCTTTGTTCCGCCTTTTCCGAGTTCGATTACATCCCAATCTTTTAAAATTGTTCTACCGGCAATCTTCTCGCCGTTCAAATAAGTTCCGCTTTTACTTCCCAGATCAACGATATAATTACTGCCATCCTGATCAGAAATGACAGCGTGTTCCAGCGACACCTTTCTGTCTTCTGTATGATCGAACTTGACGATATTATCCTTTCCTGTTCCGAGGGTCACAGGTCCGTCAATAAAGCACTCAATTTTTCCCTTTTTGCCGCCGCTTAAAAAGATAAGGCATATTTTCATTTATCGAGCTCCAAAATAAAATCTGAATTCATTTTAAAATGATAAAATGTAAAGTCCATCAATTTCGTCTTCGTTCGATTCTCTCTATAGCCGAGTTTCTTTATATCCCGGAGGTTGGCTGTTTCAGCTGTCATTGAAGCAGATACGAGAGGCTTAACGCTCATCACGATAAAGCAGAGGAAAATCTCACCAAGCAGTTTGATCCAGTAGGATTTTTTTACGCAAAAGACATCTGACTGATCAAAACACCAAATGGGATGTGCAGCAACCTATCGATAAGAATCTTATGATATATAGACAGACTTCTACTCTTCTTTTTTTTCGATTATTCCAAATGCCCTAAGCAAAGAATAGAAACTATTGGCTTTAGCCCTGCTTGGAAATATAATTTTCCACGGTTTTGCTCAGAGAAGCGGACAACCTCTCAATGGTTGCGTCGACATCTTGTTTCAACGTGTGGGCTATCTCGCTGGCAAGAAGGAACAGAACCTTTTCCTGCATCTTTTTTTCACGGAATGATAGAGTTTTCCTGGCTGCCACGTAGAAAAGGCTTTTAAGGACTTTGACCATATTTTCAGGGGTGCCGGTATTTATAAGCTTCAGATTGTCTTCATACCTGTTTTTCCATTTGCTGTATATATGGATATCGTCATCATTAATCTGCGATAGAATCCGGTCAACAGCCGCTTTCTGAAGAGGATACCTGAGACCGACCATAAACAGATTACCAGATGGAATAAATAATGAAGAGCCCGTCTCAATGACCTTGACATTATAAAATGTATCGAGGATACCGCCTATGGTTTCCTGCTTGATGTTTTGTATAACACAAAGTCCGTGATTAGGGTAGATCACTTCTTCGCCTTCACGGAAAGTTATCTTGGATGTCATTTTCCTAACCTCTATTGGATTATATCATCAATATTTTTCAGATACAAGCAAATGCGGGTATTCTCGAAGATATGGAATGTGGAAGTTGATCGAAAAAGGGATATTCGCTAATAAACCACAAAACCAAATATATAAGCTTATAAATCTCTTTTCAACTGTCCGCGTTGAATTGATTTTGCCAGACCGGTTGTTTCATCCGCTTCCAAAATGACATATGACATTCTTATATCCCCCCAAGCCGGCGTCAGCCTGGATGGCATTAGTGTGGTAAAGCGGCTGAGGACAGCCTCTTTCTCCACACCGAGAATCGAATCCTGCCCCCCTGTCATCCCCACATCGGATATAAAAGCTGTTCCGGCGGACAGGATTCTCTCGTCCGCGGTTTGGATATGTGTGTGTGTCCCGAGGACGGCAGTGATTCTACCGTCCAGATAATATCCCATCGCAACCTTTTCGCTCGTCGCTTCGCAGTGAAAATCTAAAATGATGATATTAGTCTGAGGCTTGATCTCATCTATCAGCCGGTCAGCCAAAGGAAACGGATTATCGAGAGGTGGCATAAAGGTTCTGCCCGAGAGGTTCATTATTCCGATCTTAGAGCTGTTTTGGACACTATATACAGCTGAGCCCCTGCCTGGGCAGGTATGGGGATAATTGGCGGGCCTCAGCAGGCGCTTCTCCTCCTCGATGAACTGGAAAACCTCGCGGTTATCCCATACATGATTGCCGGAAGTGCAGTAATCCACCCCGGCCTCGAAAAGAGATTTCAGATTCTTTTCTGTAATCCCGAAACCGCTCGACAAGTTTTCAACATTTGCAATCGCGACCTGTATATCATTTTGTTTTTTAAAGTCTTTAAGCTTTTCATAGATGATAGTCCTCCCCGGCTTTCCTACAATGTCGCCTATAAATAGAATTTTCAATTGCCCACCTGCATCAACCTCGATTGAGTACGTGTATGCACCCGTTCATTGCCTTCCGGTTTATCTGGCATATTCGATGGAACGCATTTCCCTTATTACTGTCACCTTGATCTCACCGGGATATTCAAGCTCCCCTTCTATTCTCTTGGAGATGTCTTTGGCGAGCCAATGGCAGGTTGTGTCGTCAACCTTGTCGGATTCGACGATGATTCTCACTTCCCTGCCTGCCTGTATTGCATAAGCCTTATTAACGCCCTGATAAGAATCCGCTATGGCTTCGAGTTTTTCCAGTCTCTTGATGTACGTTTCCAGGATTTCACGCCTTGCGCCCGGCCTTGCAGCCGAAAGGGTGTCAGCGGATTGGACAAGCACTGCCTCGACTGTGGATGGTTCCATATCGAAATGATGAGATTCGATACAATGAATGACTTCGTCCTTCTCTCCATACTTTTTTGCGATCTCCACTCCAATCTGTACGTGCGTGCCCCCGGTGTCTTTATCAACCGCTTTGCCTATATCATGAAGTAAACCGCCACGCCTCGCGACAGAAATGTTCGCTCCCAGTTCGGTGGCCATTATTCCGGCAAGACGCGCAACCTCTCTGGAATGCTCGAGTATATTTTGGCCGTAACTGCTCCTGTATTTGAGCTTTCCGACGAGATACAGCAATTCGGGATGAATATTCGTCAGGTTGAGCGCCATGGCGATTGATTCGCCTTCTTCCCTCAGCCTGTCATCTATCTCTTTGCGCACCTTTTGCACGATCTCTTCGATACGCGCCGGATGGATCCTCCCGTCGGCGATTAATCTTTCAATCGAGGTCCGAGCAATCTCTCTTCTCAGAGGATCGAAGCTTGAAAGCAATATCGCTTCCGGTGTGTCGTCTATTATAATGTCAACGCCGGTCGCCATCTCTAAAGATCTAATGTTCCTTCCTTCTCTCCCGATGATCCGTCCCTTCATCTCATCATTGGGCAGATTTACTACAGAAACTGTGCTTTCAATCACGTAATCGGATGCCGACTTCTGAATCGCAAGGCTGATAACTTTCTGCGCTTTCAATTGGCCTGACTTCACAGCCTCGTCCTCGATAGATTTAATAATTTTTATCGAATCTTCGCGCGCTTCTCTTTCCATCAATTTTTTTAATGACGCAGCAGCTTCTTCCGAAGTCATTCCGCTGATTTTCTCCATTTCCTTTTTCGCTTCTTCCCGCATCTGCTGAAGGGTTTGCTCTTCCTTCTCCAGCTTCTTTTCAAAGTTTTTAAGGTCCCTCTTCTGATTGAAAATTTCGTTTTCGCTGTTTCTCAATTCCGATTTGAAACGGTTTGCTTTTTCCTGTTGGAGCATAAGTTCTCGTTCGGTTCGCTGTATTTCCTGCTGCTTGGCTCGGGTCGAGTCTTCGAATTGCTGCCTCGCTTTGATGACGGTCTCCTGTGCATTCAGGTCCGCCTGTTTTTTTATCGTTTCGGTATCAAGCCTCGCTCTGTTTATTATTCCTTCAGCTTCCTTCCGCGCTTCGCGTTTTATACCGGCTGCTCTTGCCCGTCCAGAAATGAAAAAACCTGTTGCAACAACCGCCGCGGCAGCTATCGACAACAAAATTGTAATCAAATTAATATCACCCATCAGGTGATTCTCCTTTTCCTTTACAACAATTTCGTATTTAGCGGATTTTTATACGGCTTGCGGAAGGTTTATGCCCCGGCAAATCGTGTGGACAGCTTTGTTATACCTGTTTTGTGCAGGTGGGCGCCCGCAATAAGGTTTTGGATTTCCTTCATTAAGGTATATCCTCATCCCCATAATTAAGGCTCCCGTTAATTTTCTGTTGGGATAACAAAATCCATCCATCACATATTTGCCAGGGTAAACCTGGTTTTTTAAACCTTGGCTTTTATTATCTCATCTAAAGTGTCTTGATATTTTTCCACTTTTTTCTTTAGCTCTCGCTGCAAAACATCGTACTCTTTCTTCAGCCGTAAATAATCATCCGCGATATTCAAAGAAGCAAGAATTGCCACTTTCAAAGTATCGATAGTGGAAGTAGATTCCACTATCTCTCTCATCTTCTTGTCAACAAAATCTGCTAGATCCTCTATATGCTTACTGTCAGCATCTCCTTTAACTTTATAGGTTTGCCCGAAAATTTCCACGTCTATGGATTCTTTCGAGTCTGCCATTTATTCCACATTCCTTTTCAGTTCGTCGATTTCCACGATCAGGCTTTTGATTTTTTCCGCGAGAAATTCTCTTTCCCGCTTATAGCGCCGGATATTGTCGAGAAGCTCTACGTTCTTCTTTGCCAGCATTGTCCCTTCGCCTTTCTCCTGCTTTCCCAAATTGTCCTGTATCATCTCGAGCTGAAGCTTCAAATTAGCATTCTCGTTTTCGAGGGTCGAAACGTACTGCTTGACCCTCTGAATCCGTTCCTCCATCGCCCGCATTGAAATATTCAGGTCTTCTGTCATTAGTCGGACCTACTGCGCAATACGCACAGCTGAAAAGCTGTTTTCCAATGCTTTTAACGCCTGCTCTTCCAAGCCGTTAATCTCTTCGCTTGTGAAACTTCCCTTGCTGCTTAAAAACACCAGATTGAGCGCAACGCTCTTCTTCCCTTGAGGTACCCTATCTCCTCGATAAACATCGAACAACGTTGTTTTTTTCAATACATCCAATTTAAGATTTTTAATACAGGAAAGCAAATCTAAGCTGGATATATTTTCATCTATAATTACTGCAATATCCCTTTCAACGGATTGAAATTTCGATGAGGAAGAAAAATCGAAATCCGGCGTGCCTATCGAGACCAAAGTGTCCATATCTATTTCCGCGACGAAGATTGGAAACTTGATGTCATATTTATCGAGAACGGTTTCAGACGTCCTGCCGAAGCTCCCTACAATCCGATCATCTATTATAACCGTCGCATTCTGTTCCGGATCCAGAAAAGAATGCTTTCCAGGAACAAATTTCGTTTCAGGTAATCTCACGATGAAAGGCAGAGATTCAATAATGCCCTTGAGATGGTAAAAAGAAACATTCACTCTTTTTCTTTGCCAATGCAGAGGATAGTCCCTGCCGCTTAAAACAATCCCAAGTTTTTTTCTCTCTCTAATCTCTTCGTCACCATCCGGCTTTCTGAAAACGTTGCCTATTTCAAAAAGACCGATATCCTTAACGCCGTAATTGATATTCAACGCGGCGGAACTCAGAAGCCGCGGAATGATGGACGCCCGTAGATAGCCCATATCCTCTGCGATCGGGTTCAATATTTTCACCGAATGCTTCTCATCAATCTCGAATAGTTCATTTTCCCAAAGATCAGTGAAGCTGTAATTAAGAACCTGATTAAGTCCGGAACGAACAAGCGCCGAAGAAATCCGTTTTTCAAGA
>Ga0315290_10000465_pt1 | contig 26311 bp, 23 predicted proteins | sample YL17G12_0_MG_FD_203627 | JGI IMG/M metagenome (GOLD analysis project Ga0315290, IMG submission 203627) | Sediment microbial communities from Yellowstone Lake, YNP, Wyoming, USA - YL17G12_0 | ecosystem: Environmental > Aquatic > Freshwater > Lake > Sediment | place: USA: Wyoming | collected... | reverse complement strand
ATAAATAGTATCGTGACGATCATGGCGACAACCAGTTGCAGATGATCTATCACGCCTGCATCCATCATTCTTTTCAACATCGCTAACCCCGCCTCGCCCCTGACGAAGCCCAAAAACAGGGATTCGATAAACTGCGGAGGCAACCCCAGGAATCCCTTGACAACGGGCGCAGCAAGATTTTCCACCAGTATCAGCAAGCCGATTTTATCAAAGAAAAAAAATCCCAGGGCGCTCAGGATAAAAAGCGGCAAGGCCTCCCGGAGAAACATCAGTGATCTGTAGGATGTCTTTGTTATAACATTTCTAAGGCTCGGGATGCGTATTGGAGGAATTTCCATGATAAAATGGGTAGACTCAACAGGCATAAGTTTGTTCAGGATAAAACCGGAGGCCATGGTGAGAGCAAAAACAACGCCGAACACCACCAGAAAGGCGGCAAGAGAAACCTGTGCCATAATAACCAGAATCACACTTAACTTTGGGGAACAGGGAATGCCCAGGGATAGCAGAAACGTGGCAATAAACCGTTCTCTCTTGCTGTCCAGGACTCTTGTAGATATCGTAGCCATAGAAACACATGAAAAGCCCAGCACAATCGGGAGCACCGCCTTGCCGTTGAGACCTATTCTTCTGAAGAGCCTGTCCAGCAGGATGGAAAGGCGGGAAATATAGCCTGAATCCTCAATAATACCGAAGGTAAAATAAAAAACAACGATGACGGGCAGCACCAGGCCGAAGGCAGGGACCAGTGCCATTGTGTAAAGTCCGTACGTTCCCATTGTAATCTCTCGAATAAATGCAGAAGAGCTCAATTCCACGGCATGTTTCAAGTGTGGTCCCACTATTCCACCGAAGAAGTCGTTTACGAGAAAATCAACCACAAAGCCTGCGGCAAACTTACCGACAACAAAATAGAGCGTGGCAAGCAGAATGAAAAGAATCAGGGATCCCGCAAGGGGAGTCAGCGCCAGATCGCCTATCCTGTTCAAAATCGGCGTGGAGGTGACGGGGGTAAAATATACGGACTCCGCGTAGAGACCCTCTGCCCAGGGATCGCTCGCACGGGCAATGATCTGGTCAAGGGGCCGGTAGAATGTTCTCCCCGCTTCTTCTATAAGTGAATGGGCAGCCTTCTCGTCGATGACTCCACTTTTCTGCAACGCCCATCGTGAGGTCTCTTTGTCGCCGGCGAGGGTAAAAAGCGCCAACGCCCTTTTTACCCATTGCGCGTCGGCCATGTGTGAATCCTTCGGCGTATCTGCCATAAGTCCGACGAGACCCTGCACGGCGCCGGCAAGACTTGCCGGTAATCGCGAAGGGTAAGAGGGTTTCAGCGCCTTGCCCAGAGCCGAAATCACCGCGGCAATGCCCACCCCTTCCGATGCGACGGTCTCAATGACGGCAGTTCCCAGCATATCTTCCAGTTTGTGCCGCTTAACCTTGATCCCCTTCTGTGCCGCTTCATCAACCATATTCAGGACAAGGACAAGGGGGATGTGTAATTCCGCCAGCAGGGAAGTGAGGACAAACGATCGTTTCAGATTCTGAGCGTCAGAGACTTGAACAATCAGATCCGGTTTTTCGTTGATCAGGATGTTTCGCGCCACATTCTCATTGTCGGCACTGGAAAAAAGGCTGTATCCGCTGGGGATATCGATTATTTCGACTTCCTCCCCTTCAGTTTTCAACACCCCCCTTTTCACCTCCAGGGCTGATCCGGGGTAGGTGGATATCCTAACCTTGCTGCTGATTAATCGACTGAATATCGTACTTTTACCGACATTCGGCAATCCTACCAGTAAAACACTCTTCAATATCTATCCCTTTTGTTTGATATCGGAATAAGCGCCGCAGCCATCCGCTTCATTTCCCGACTTTGCGGCAAGTCTGGAGACAGGAACACAAAGGGCGTGATCCGGTTTACGGAGTTGCGAATATCCTCACTGGTTGCCATGGTTCCCAAGATCGTGTTTTCTATATGCAGATACTGCCCTACTACCTTCTGAAGGTTTTGAACAATTTTCACATCCTTCTCGTCATTTACCATGTTGCCGATAATCTTGAAGCGTTGGCGAGCCAGAACGACGGCAAAGGCATGGCGGGCTGCATGGCCCTCCTCTAAACTGCCGATAAGGCTATGCAGCTTCTGTGGATTAGAACCGGTCTGGTCCAAGACGGCATCAAGACTGCCGGCGCATTTCAGATCATGAAAGAAGGCTGACTTGATAAATCCATAGGCATTCTGCAGCGAGGTTACCTGGGGAGTCACAACGATAATCTTGTCGTCGGCAATACGGTACAGATCGAGCATTTCATCGCTCATACCGGCGCCCAGGTCGATCACCAGGCCGTCGGCTTCGACCTGTCTGATATCATCCAGCAGGCGCGACATCTCCGCTGCCAGCAAGTCATCCACATTGTTCTGTGCACCGCAGACCAGGCGCAAACCGGGATAGGCGGTGGAAACCGTGATATCGTAAAGGGATCGCTCTTTACGCAGGTACTCCTCGAGGGAGCTGTCGATTCTGGTTATACCCAGCAGGGTATGACAGTTGCTGTTGCCGATATCACCGTCCAGGAGGGTGATATTTTTCTCCATGCGCGATAGCGCCAGGGAAAGATTGACTGCGACAAGGGTTTTGCCGACACCACCCTTGCCACCACCGACGGCAATCGTTCTACCGGCTCTTCCCCTGGCAACGTCCAGGGAAATCGCTTTTTCCGGCCCCTCACCTGCTCCCGAGCCACCGTCCCGCGGCACAGGCTGTGACCAAGTCTTCTCCTTTTTCCTGTACCCGCTCGTCCCGTTTAGGGTATCAAGGTAATCAATCCATATCCTGACGATTCTGGCGCCGTCATGTGTGCCCTTCAGTCTCTCGTCACGTTCATACCGTGCGAATTCGCCAATGAGTTCTACCTCATTGCCAGTCGCGAGATCGCGGAGCACGAACTCAAAGCTCCCTCCCCTTAGCTTCCTGATGGTTTCATCCGCAAAGCCGTCGGCACACTCAACTTGCAGACCAGCGGCTGTTAAGGACACGACATCGTAAGATTTGCCGTCAAAGACGAACGTGGCCCTGATCGCATCCATCCTACACCGAGGCGCTGATCAGCGCACCTATTGCTGTCGTCCTGAGCGGGTCGTTAGCCAGGCGCACCGACGATATGGCGATGGGCATTCTTACCTCTTTCAGAAGCTGCTCGAACTTCACCTTGAATCCATTCGGCAGGCACGTACCGCCGGCAAGAACGATAGGTATGGACTGATTAAGCCTGGGCAATTTCTCGGCCCGGGAGAGGATGCTTGCCAGCGTGGTTAAGAGGGTCATGATCAGGTCGTCATAGTAGATAATGAGCGCATTCTCCAGATTGCTCTTGGGGGTCCGTGTAAAGTCCAGAGACTCTTCCTTGATAAGCCGCACGCGGTTCACCGTTTCGTGCATCACCCGGGAGACAGACGTATCGATATCATCCCCGCCCCGGTTTATGCTGAAGACAATGACCGGTAAGGACAAGAACGAGAAGCAGACATTGCACAAACCGGCGCCCATGCTGATGCCGATACCGGTGAAATTGTCATTGGCGAGTTCCGAAAGCACAACCGCCAGTCCCTCGGTAATGCTTTTGGCCTTGTAACCCAAACCTACCAGGTATTTCTTCAGTATGGCTTCGTGGAAAACCAGATCCGCCTCGATTCCAACCTCGGGGGCCGGTACGCTGAAGCACAGGGGCTGAGCCACTTCTTTCGGCTTGGGAAGGACCAGGTTGATGATTTCCTTCATGACAGGAATGGCGTAGATCTCATCCGGCGTAATAAGCCCTTTTTTCATGGGCCTGCGGATTTCGCTGTTAAAGGTATTCGCAAACTGCTGCGCGTCATAGCCTAAGACAGCTATCTCATCCCGTATCTTGGTATGCGTCATACGGTTCTTTACCAGCATATCCTTCAGGAACTTGGTTTCTGAAACGGCGATAAAAGCGTTCAACTGATTCACAGAATCCGTGCCGGCCGGGTCATCCCCCCGTTTTATACTGACGATCCTGCTGGTTCCAATATCAAGGCCATATGCTTTTCTGCTAACAGATCTGTCTTCAAGACTTTTCCCCGATTCCTTCAGCTCGTCGACCTTGGTGATCAATTTGTCCAGCGCTTGAGGATCTACCGACTCACGCGTTCCAGTTAATAAGTCCTTCAACACATTTTTGTCATCATTTTCTTCAACCATGTCACCCTCCATTCCTTTTAGGTTTTGCACTTCGGTCGGCAATAGAAAACTCTTTACATTTCATATTTTGACAGATCGATAATCGTCAGGTTCTCGCTTTCGAGGCCGGATTTTGTCGCCTCCACGATGTCCCTGCCGAAGTTAGTATAAAACTCTCTTCTGTCAGGCTCATCAATTACGGCATTACTTCTCACAAGGCGTATGATCGTAAGTTTCCCTTCTTCGCTTTTTTCTTCATTCGGAGAACCTTTGATGCCTGAGTATACACTCCGAACAAAGGCAACAGATTTCCCGGCGTAATACATCGTATCGGCAAGGATATTATGTATGTACCCTCCGACCTTACCTGCGCCCTTGATGGCTTCATATATAAAATCGGATGCGTTGATCGAAGACATCCCTTCCGTTTTCCCCGCTGTTGTCTCCATCGGTTCCCCCCTTTCTAATATCAGATTGGTGTTCGTTCCGCCTGAAGTGCACCTAACACGTAACCGGCCCCTTCAAGGATCGTATATATAGGCTGCTTCTCAATATAGACATCCTTAAAGCAATAACCGCTTTCCTCAAGGGAAAGGCGAAGGATATCGCCATTGAGAGATGCACCGCCGCCCGTTATAACCAACATAGCAGGCCACTCCACCCTGTTCGCATAATATGAGGTCAGCATATCCGTCGTGAACCTTTTGAACTCCTTGTTTAGATCCCAGCGTACATTTTCCATGACCAGTGAAATATCATAGTGTCGGGGAAAAGGGCTTAAGAGTGCCGCTGCCTTGCCCATCATTGCACCTTTACTCTCTCTGCGAACTTCAACCTCCTCACAACCGAGCTCAATCTGCTTCACCAGCCACAAAAAATGATTATCATCTATATTCTCTTCCGCCAACAAATGCACGATCTTTTCATAATAAAAGGATACCCCACAATTTTCAATCTGGAATAGCTCCACACCTTTCTCGCAATCTACCACATATAGCTTCGTTTTATTATAGCCCACATCGACAACCAATGCTGTCGTAAAGTCCATTTTATTTTTTTCCAGGAATCCCACGATGGCATCGCCGGAAGACCGCAGATTAAGACTGATCGTTACCTCCTTCTTAATGCGGCGTTGATCGTAACCTCGAAACGCGGCAATTTCTACCTTCCCATTGCTGAGCGCCTTCCCGATTTCCTCAAAAACCTGCGCCCTCTGGTGGCTGTCAACAATCACATTGATTTCCAGGTCATCGTTGTTGTCGGCATAATCAAAGATGATCTTTTTCAGAATTAAGAGAGCCTTGCCAGTGCTGAACCCCTCGCCATCGAACGCATGGATTATCTGTTCAAATCTCAAATCGCTGCTGCAGTCATAACCAACCGCATACAGATCTCCCCCGTGCTCATAATACATCCGTCCCTTATCAATATCGCCAGCCCGACTGACCAGCGTGGGGAAAAAGCCTCTCCCGTAAAATTCAAAGAGCGGACAATTCCGGTCTCCCCCGCCATTTTCAGGGGACTCGCGCATTACGTACACTTTGGTATAAAAACTTCCCACATCAACCAGTATTATCTTCACGTACATCCTAACGGCATCAGATACACATTCCCTTGAGACCCTGTTCAGGCGGCAACCATGGTTAGAATTCGATTTTTTTCGGCGCACTTTGTTTGCGCAATTCGCGATAGCTCTTTCTTTTCTTCTGGCTGGGGACATTCTTCTCCACGTCCAACAACTTGGCGGCATCCTTCGGAGAAAACTCCCTCATGCCGTGACCGTATGATGCCGCCGCATAGCCTGTACTCTGGAGATCTCTGAGCATGCCCTTTATTTCACTGATCTCTTTATGGAGGAAGGCACTATCGCGATCGCCCGGCACGGCCTGTCGTCCTTCAAGGAGGCTGTCTATGTGGTCAATCCTGTCCTGGGTTGTTTCATAGAGCTTGCCCGTGACAATTCTTTCCACCAGGTTCTGAAAAACAAGCAGTGGATCGCTGCCCTTGCGGCGGCTTTTATCCACGAGTTTCAAGTATAGTTTCAGAACGAGCTTCAATACATCCTTGGCGCCCTCCGGATGATATTGGGAAAACTTTTTCAGAAGAGTCATCAGCTCTGCATCCATTACCAGGTAATACACTCCCATAATTTCCTCCTTTTACTTGGTCAGAACCTTTATTTTTTTTACTGACCAGCCTCTACCTGCTCTGGCGCAACCGCTGCCGACTCCCCGTCTTTTCCCGGGTTGCCCCCGTCCGGACCGGTCTCTTTTGCATCCTTCACAACCGTCCGGATACGGAAGTTGGTATCCACCTCCTTGCCCATGGTCAGCGCAATGTGGTCTCGCGCCAGCAGCATGAATCCCACGCAGTTGATATAGCGCGGGTCAATCCCCAGCTTTTTGGGATGGATGACGCGCTCGTCCAGAATATTTTCCGGCCAGCCGAAAAAGGCGCCAAGCTTACTTTTGAGGGTATCATGGAGCAGGTGCGCGCCGCCGCCGATGATGATAAAATAATCAATTGTCTGCCCTTTTTGCGACAGCGCCGTGATGTCCTGTGCCACATATTCCATGATGCGTTCGCCCATAAACTGCGACTCCCGGGCCAGCAGCCGGCTGAAATCATAAACACCGACACCCGGAACCTCGATTTTGAAATTCTTCAGGGGGAGCCGCTGCATGATCCGCTGTTCAGGGATCTTAAATTTCTGCTGACTGGACTCAAAAATGGTTTCACTGATATTTTTCGTAATGGTGTGGACACCCTCCGTAATGGAATCGGCCAGGTTGATATCGGCCTCGTTGTCGATGATAGGCAGCTTGATCCAGGTACCGTGACCGATATCGATGACATAGGTATTGTAAACATCCATATTGTACTTGCTGAACAAGAGCGCCATGTAAGCGCCATAGGCCTGGTACTGCATAACAGAAAAATCCAGATGAATACTGATCTCTCTGACAACGCCCGTGGCCACGTTTTTGGCCTTGATGGCAATGAACTTTTTTTCGCCTTCGGCGTCGAGATGTTCTTTCATGTAGGACAGAAACTGCTCCAGAACATTCTCGCCGTGGCGCACGGTGATGCCGAAGCCGAATCCTGCCTGTTCGATGGGTCTGCCTTTTTTTTCAATCTCCAGGTTAAGCAGGAACAGGCCCGCTTTGATGGCGAGAAAGGCATCATCGTAATTCTGGATAAGCCCCTTGTGCGTGAACCAGTTCGTTTTCTCGGAGCTTCTCGTCATGGCGCCGATATATCGCCAGGCATTGCGGTTCTCATCAAAAATTGCCAGGTTCTTGATCCAGCGATCATCAGGAGACCGGTTCATCATCCGCCAGCTCTTTTCCATATTGTCCGAAAGGGCATCGCCGACAACGGACGAAAAAAGGATCATCGTGTCATCGCAGCAAAACTTGCTGGCCGATGTTCCCAGTTCCCCTCCTATGGCAACGCACTTGCTTAAATCGCTCATGATATCTTACCTTTCCTTCCGATCCTTCCGACTACAGATGAAAAGTCCGTACGGATCACTTCAGACTGTTGCGCAGCTCATCCAACTCTGCCAAAAGCGCCTCTCGGGATTGGATCGCGACAGTAAAATCAGCCCTCACGGATTCCAGTTCCCGCAATATCAGATCCTTTTCATTTACCTTCTTTTCAATTTCAGACTCCAAGTCCTCAATCCGGCCTTCCCTAAGCTTGAGTCGTTCTTCCGTTTCCTCGGCCATGCGTCTGGCCTGTATCACGGCCTCACTCATTTCACGTTCCTTCTTCTTCGCCGCCGCCTTGAAACGGTCAAGGTCGCGGGTTGCACTGGCCTTCAGTTCTTTCGCCTCGGCCGCTGCCGCCTTCTTCATCTCCGTAAGCGTTACTTCCAGTTCCATGGTGAGTTTTTCCCGCTCTTTCACTGCGGATTCCCGGATACGTTTCACCTCAGCTTCGGCTTTCTCCCGTTGTTCCTTCACTCTTTTTTCAAGCTGTTCCTTAATTCCAGCAATTTCCTCCTTCGCCCGTTGGCGATCTTCTTCGATCTGTAGCAGCTCTGCCTTGTAGTGCTCCTCAAATTCGGACTTGAGCCGACTAATCTCCTGGGCGGCTCTCTGTTTCTCTTCCTCCAGGCTTTTCACAATCGCGGCCTTTTTCACCTCTTGTTGTCGCCGGAAAGCTTCCAAATCAGCTTCAGCCCGCTTACGTTCCTGGTCGATCTCGGCCAGCTTCACCTGGCGGTCCTTCTCCAGCTCGGTTTTAAGCCCTTCAATCTCAAACCAGGCGGCATGTTTCTTCTCTTCCTCAAAGGCATCCCGCAACGCCTGCACCTCGGCCTTGTTCCGCTCCCTTTGCACTTCTATAGAAAGCTGGGCATCATTTTTTCTCCGCGCCAGGTCTTCCTCCACCCGCTTACGTTTTGACTCGATTTCCGCCAGACTGGCCTTGCGGTTTTCCTCAAGCCCGGATTTCAGCCTCTCAATCTCCCTTCTGGTCTGCTGTTTCTCTTCTTCAAAGGCCTCCTGCATCTCTTGCAGTTCGGCCTTGTTCCTTTCCCTTTGCACTTCCACAACCCGCTCGGCCTCGTCCTTCTTCCGTGCCAGTTCTTCTCGCTCACGCGTCAGCTCCGCGACCATCGCTGCCCGTTCCCGTGCCACGGAAACCCGCAGATCGCCGTTTTCCGCGCGCAGTGCTTTTAATTCCCTCTGCAGCTTTTCATTGTCCGACTTGATGTGACTGATCTCCCTGAGGAGCTGCTCATAGTCATCACGCAAGCCATTCAACCCCTGCCTGAGTGCCTCCCGCTCCAACTCTACCCGGTCGATGTCGCGTTTCCTAAGCTCCTCAAGCTCCAGACTCCTGGTTTGCAAAGCGCTGATCACCGCCCCGTTGTCCGCAACCTTCTTCCGGAGCATTCGGGTCTCTCCCAGGGCATCCTTCAGTTTATTGAAGCTTTCCGCCTCAATATCCTTGATCTTGGCCATCTGTGATTCCAACTGCTTTCGGAGCTTCTCCGCTTCTTTTGCTTTGTCGACGATATTGTGCAGCTTTGCGTATGCGGGGCTCGCGGCAGTACTCTCATGAATTTCCCTCCCCGCTCGATAGTTCACCGTTCTGGCGTTGATGATCTCAATAAGATCGAAGTAATTCACGGGCTTTCTGAAGTGCTTATAGATGAGACCGGTATCGATAGCCTGCACCACCTCTTCAATTGCCCGGTAGTCGCGTGAAGTAGCGATTCGCAGCACCGTTGCGTCAAGCCCCTTCAGATCATCCAGAAGACTGGAAAAGGGGATGTCCGGTATCCCGGCATCTGCAATCACAACGGGAGGTCTCTGCTGGGCAAATATCTTGAGGCCGTTTACTCCGGTTACACTTGTGTACACGGTGAAGTGACCGGACAGCTCCGTCACCGCTTCTTCCAGAAACGCTGCGTCTTCATCGATAATCAATACTTTCACGCGATGCTCTGTCATGTAATCCCCCTTTTAATGAGAGGCTTTCTTATATCCGGTTGAATTCCTCCACCACGCTTTCTTCATTCACAGAATCTTTGCCTGCAAGAGAAGCCGACGCACAAACGCTATCCAGCATACGTATCGCCTTACCCGGGAAACACTGCATGGGTAAAAAACGAGCCGCCATTTCCACGCAGGCTGCCAGCGCCTGATCGGTAATCCTCAATCCATAATGCTTTTCATAAACGGATTTGATGCCTTTCAGGATATCCAGGCTCTGGGGAACGTCAGGCTCGGAAATATTAACGGTCTGAAAGCGCCGCGCCAGAGCCTTGTCCGGTTCAATATATCTCTTGTACTCCTCGGGGGTGGTCGCCCCGATGCAGGGAAATTCCCCGCGCGCCAGGGAAGGCTTCAGGATGTTTTCCGCACCTGTCGAACCTTCCGTCGATCCCATGCCGAGGAGCGTATGAATTTCGTCGATAAAAACGATAATCCGGCCGCTGTTGCCCTTCACTTCCTCGACCAGTCCCTCGATCCGGGTTTCAAATTCCCCGCGGTACTTTGTCCCGGACACAATGGCGTTCAGGTTCAACGCCATGATCCGTCTATCCCTGAACATGGCGGGAGCCTCCTTTTTCACAATCAGATGAGCAAGCCCCTCCACAACCGCCGTTTTGCCGACACCCGTCTTGCCCACGAGGATGGGGTTGTTTGCCTCCATCTGCGAGAGTATCTTGAGGCAGGAATATATTTCCCGGTCGCGGCCGACAATCGGCTTGATCCTGCCCTCGAGAGCCTGCTGTGTGAGGTCGCGGCCGAACCGCTCCAGAAAGTGCATACGCCGGCCAGCCACTTCATCCCGGATAATGCCGAAAATGGGAGCGACTTCGGGGGGCAATTCCAGAGTAGGCGCCAGTATGACCACAAAACTATTCTGGCGTTTTAACACCTCCGGCATGGATTTCATGATGGAAATCAGCTCTACGAATTCCTGTCCCGACAGATTCTCCCGCTTCAGATAATAATGAAAATCCTCCAACAGATAGAGGGTATTGCTCTGGCATTCATTCCGGATAACGCCGAGGGCCGAAAGCGGCGAGAATTTCGCCTGGAGCAAATAATTTTCGTTGATCAAGTACTTGCCCGCATACCGATCGCCCATCTCCCTGAATCCCTCGGAAAATGTCCACTGTAGCGGGATCAAGCCCATCTGGGCGGAGACACGGGTAAACTTCTCGATCAACTTCCGCGAATCCGTATAGGCGGCAATAAATAGACTGTTGTCTGAGGAAAATTGCCTCAAAAGGGCGCCATCCTCGGCGGATATCGGGGGAGCAGCCAACCTCCGCAGCTCCGTTTCCCTATCCCCGGCGCCGACCAGTGATGGGGACCGGCCGGGATAACCACTGTCATCCGCATCTGGCGTATTTGTCACACATGCCTCATTGGCAAGGGCATCATCGTTGTTGACAATGCCCTCTTCTTTAAATTCTTCAAAAAGCCGGTCATCAGGACGGCTCGAGAATGCCGCCTGGCTGCCCCTATTGTCATCAGGCAACGACGAAAAGGCGTCCACGGCGGCACTCTGTCCGTTCACGCCGCCGGCAAAGTTAAACCACTTGAAATTGAAGTCGCTCAACAGTCGCGCCTGTTCGCCCTTGCTCAGGGCCTGGAACCGATCTGAAAAGTAAACATAAATGTCAAATTCATAAGGCGTGGGCAGGGGGTGCTTTTTTATATAGGGGAAACTTTCCGCACCTTTTCTCCCGTTCATCAAGCGGTAACTCCTCTCCAGATAAACCTTTTCCGGATCCACGGGATCATAAAATGCGAGGCGGAACTCACCGGCAATGCCACTACCCAGCAGCTGCTTCAAATCGTGCAACAGTCCTCCCGCTAATGCTTCAGGGAAAATACCGTAATAGCCGTTCAGCAGTTCAATATCGTAGCTCAGGGTCTTATACAGGGCACTCTTTGCCGCCCGAACCGTTTCTAATCGGATGGGGTATTTGTCTTTTTTAGATAGCCCCTGAAACACTACTTGTCCTTTATCAGATCGTCGATACGCAACTTGGCATCCTCGAGGTAATCGCGCATCTCATCTACGGTGTCCCGGTACACTACGAGTCGCTTGACCATTTTTTCATGCCCGGTTGCGTGCTGATTCTGCGCATCCTCGGTTTTCTTCAGCTTGGTGATCACACGGGTCTTCTTTTTCAGCACTTTGGGAAATTCCGCTTCAAGCATTTCAATGGCCTGCTTTATCTGCTGCTCTCTGCTTTTCATGTCTTTTCCCAGACCTAGCAGCTCCGAGTTCGACTCCCACAGAGCATTGTAGTTCTGTCTGAGACTGGCAAGGTTTTGTTCGTGCTCCTCCAGGGATTTATTCAGCTCCGGGAGACGTTCTTTCAGCTCGGAACTGGCCTTCTTTTTCTCCTTGGTGCGCTTGGTCAGATAAAGTTCCTCCCCGAGCAGGCGCTTGTGCTCCGCCATCTGGAAATCAAAATTCTGTTTGAGTTCCAGGTTCTGCTTTTTCAGGTAGGCTAACCGCTCGGCTTCGTCAATGAAGCGGATGGCTCCCAGTTGCAGAAGGTCGGAAAATATTAGGTGCGCTTCGCTCGGATCCAGGGTAAAATACGCCCCGATCTCTTCTGCGCTTTTCAAACCATCAATGGTTCGCAGAAATTCCTCTTTGTCAGGATCTCCTCTAACCAGATCCATACTCCTGACAACCGGGTACCTCTGCTTCATGTGATCCCAGCTTTTCATGAGTTTTTTCTTCATCTGTGCCTGCATGTTGCCTGTATTACGCGTGCCCTCTGGGGTATCGTTATGATCACTCATGGTACGGTCCTTTTCTCTGATTGATTCCTTCGCAAAAGTCAGGATAACCTCTTTTTACAGCTTCATCATGGATTGGCTTTGTTCATGGACTTCAGTTTATCTTCCATGACGACAATCTCCCGGTAAGCGTCATCGCGCTCTTCCCTGACCTTATCGATCAGCGAAACCATTGCCCGGTTATCGGCTTCGATCTTTGCCAGTTTTTCCTTTTCCAGCTTATAGAGGGTGCGGAACTTATCCACTTCCGCGACAGTAATCTCCAGCTTCCTCTCAAGATCCTGCACCCGCGGGAAATATTGCTCAAGGGCGGCGATTTTCTGCTTCACCTCTTCCTTTTCCCTCTGGAGTTCCTCTCTTACCTTTCTTTTGTCCTGCACTTCTTCCCTGAGTGAGGCATTCAGGGTGAGTACATCGCGCAGATGCCCCTCAAGCTCTTTAATAATGGAAAACATCTCCTTGACGGTGCTTTCAAATTTGGATCCCGAGATCTGGGTGTAATTATCGATTTTCAGTTCAGAAATCCGTTTCAGTTGCTCCAATATCCGGGGAACATCGATTCGTGATGTGCTTTCCACCACAAAATCATTAAACTCGATTTCATGCGTCTGCCTTTTGGTAGCATCTAAATTTTTCACTGTCGTCCCTTTCTCCGTTTGGCCTGAATTTGTATCTTATCCGTCATATATTGCGATAAAATTCCATCTTCCCTTTTTTGACAATCTCGTTAAACTCGGAAAACAGCTTTTCCATGGATTCCTCTGACGAGGCGATCTTGTCTTTCAGCGATTTTTTCTGCATTAATGCTTTATTCAGCAAGCCTTCCACATTCATTATAACGTCCTCAGCAAAGCCGGTTTCGCCGCTGACAAACTCGAAACTTGACCGGATGCTGTTGAAGCGCCTGAATAGATCATCCAGCAACAAATGCTTTCCCTCGACCATATCCAGCAGTTTCTGATGCTCATCTCTGAGAAAGTTGATTTCCGTGGAGAGTCTGTTGGATTCTATGCGGGCGCTCACTACCCGGCTCTGGAGCGCATTTGACTCCTTCATCTCCAGATCGTACTCGTCAGAGACGACGGGATACTGGCTTTTCAGATTCTTGTTATTCATGAGCAGGGTATTGTTCGTCGTGATTATCCGGTCGCACTCCGCACTCAATTGCTCATTGATCGTATTGAGTTCCGCCACTCGGCGCACTACATCCTGGCTGGCACGCTGCTCCGCGTCGCGACGCAAGAGGTTTTTCATCTCGAAGGCCGCATTGGTGGAAATTCCGGTAATCCTGGCCAGTTCCAATGCGTCGGTATTCAGCAACCTCTCTGCATCAAGAAGTCCCTGTTCTTTCAAAATCTTCACTTCCCGATCGTCGATGGAAGGGAGAGTGCGGAGGATCTCTTCGCAGTAACCTGGTTCAGAAGGGGGCATATCGATTGGCGCCGGTGCCTCCTGTCCGGTGATGATGCCTTTGGCTGCGGGTTTTGACGCAGCCGTCCGACCCTGCAACATCTTTTCCACCTGGGAAACTTGCCCTATCAGCAGACCCTTTTGCTCCGCTGTATTATCTTCAGTCTCCATAATGGATATGACGGCATGCAACCGCGCCAGCATATTGACATCCCTGTCCCGACCGGCCAGCTTCACCAGCAAATCCAGGGGCGCTGCGTACGCCTGCCGGATGGCACTAAACGGGATATCTGCTTCAACGTCCTTAATGATCTCATAAAGCGTGCGAATACTGGCTGCTACGGTATCCACCTCGTGCCCTTTTATGCCGGCGGCAACGCCCATCGCAACCCCATCCCTTTTCCCATCTACCTGCATATGAGGCCCTCCTTATCCTCTCAACTCGGATGCTTCACTGAATGATCTCAACACCGTCGCCTTGTTTTGCCTGCGTTCCCGGTTCCTGTGTATCTGGCACATCCGACCTTACTGCGGCTTCGGCCGGCGCGAGAGTTTCATGGCTGTTGGCGATTTCGTACTTCTTCTTTATCCACCATGCCTTCAGGCGTTTGACATCGGCGAGACGTTCTTTAACATCGTCACTTTTGCTCACCGCCAGCGTTTCTCCTGTAATTCTTTCCAGGGTAACCAGCGTCTTGTCGCGGATTTCCTTTGCATCGTCATTCAGTAGCCGGATAAGCGGCAGCACTGCACCCTGATCCCGGATGTTTTCCAGTGCCTGTATGGCGCTTTTTCTGGTGCGCAGGTCGGTATCGGCAGCCGCTACCTGCAATAAAGACGGGAGTGCCTCTTTCGACTCAATCCAGCCCAGAAACATCGCCGAGGAATTGCGCACTTCCATATTTTCATCCTTAAGGGCCTCAATGAGGAGCGGCCCGGCTTCGGCTTGTCCCGCCTTGTAAAGCCCCCGGACACAAGCGGTGCGTACGCCGGCATAAGGATGTTTGATATAGCGCTTGCAGATGGGCAATACTTCGCCATCATCGATCTGGATTAAGGCATTGATAATTTCTGCCTGCAGCTCCTGATCATTGATGGCAAGGGCTTCCTTCAGAACTGGACCAGCGTGCTTGTTGCCCAGCTTGCCGAGCTCGCTGACGGCCAGCCGCTTGATATCCATTTCAGCCTCCAGAAGATCGCGCAGCGCCTTTTCAAAAATGATGGCGTCGGACCGCAGGGTGAACGTTGCCTTTTTGGTGCAGCTCACGGCAACCGAGCTCATCCGTTTGAAAATCTGCCCCTCAATCGCACCTCGGGGCTTAACGGAAAACTTCGCCAAGGGCAATCCCTGTCGCTCGGCAGTTTCGACCTCTGCCAGATATTTATTCAAGGCTTTCCCTTCATCCTCAAGCTTCTTGATTTTTTCAATGATGACCGCAGCCTCGGCGGTTGCCAAAACGCCGTCAATATCATCGCTGCTCGATCCCATCTTGCCAATCTCAAGGTAGAGCTCGCGAATCTTGTTATCAACAATGGCAAGCTTGGCCTGCACCTCGGCTTTGGTAAGACCGAATTTTTTCCTGAGACCTCCTGTAAACATCCCTGCCGACTTTTTTGAACCATAGCCCACAAGTTTTTTGGCGGCATTGAAAACTCCGCCCGCGACACGACCCGCATAGCCGACGGATTTGCCTGAGGCCTTCACCACAAACAGCATGCTGCTGCATAAAGCATTGGTGACCCCGCTTGACACCTTGCCCATAACACCTTTTAAATTATCGACACTATCAGCCATCGTTGCCTCTCCCTCTTTACCTTTTTTAGAAGATCTTCATCCCAAAGGGGCATCGTGAAAGGACATCCCCTCACAGGATTATCATTCATTTTTGTTAACCGGTATTCCTAACGCCTCCGCGCCCGGAGGATCACCGCCTTCCACCCCTTCTTTTTGATGGACGCGTTACCGCCCCCGCGCCCGGAGGATCCCTCTTTGTTTTCTTCTGCCTCACCTCAGGCTCTTCAGGCATTGCCCGATCGGCCCCACCGCTCACTTCTTCCTGCGGCGCAGCTTCTGCGTCAACCGTGTCCTTAGGTACGGAACGGCTTTCCGGCGATTCAGAATCCGGTACTGCGGAAACAAACAAGTCTGCAACGCCGGGAGCAACGTCCTGGCGATTTTCCGGCTGGGGCAAGTCCCCGGGATGATCAACTGGTTCGTCCGGCTTTGCACCTGAGACGCCCGTGTCAACTCTGCTATCCTCTTTAACCGTTACCGGAGTAAACGCAGGCGCTTTTTTTACGGTCTCTCGACTCCTGGCAGCCCCCGTCTTTCTCGCCGCGGCAACCTCGGCAAGATGCGCCTCCCTGTTAAGGATTTCTTCCTCGTTCTTCCGCAGTTCTTCAAGCAGTGCGGCCAGCTTTGCCGTTTCAACCAGCCCGCTGCTCCAGGAGTTGACCACCTCTCTGCCGATATCCCTGTAGAGGTTGTTAATTCTTTTCTTGCACATGCGGATTTTTTGTCCGGTTCCGAATAGCTCACCGGGATTCACGATAGAGACAGCTTCGCGGATAAACCCCGCCGCTGATTCGCCGGCTTGAAACACTCTGTCCAGTATCGCCCTGCCGTCCGATGGCGCCCCCTTTTTCTTTGCCGCTGTCGGCGCTTCCTCACGCCGCTCTTTGCCTTCTCGCGATTTCACCGATGTTGCACCCTCACGGAAGGCCTCCGCATATTGTTGCGTCAGGGCCGGCGCTTTTTTTACAAGTTCGACGAAAGCGCCCAGCACGCTTGCCGCCTTATCGCCGACAACGGCAGCGGCAGAGCCGCCTTCCTGGATAACCCTGTCCAGTATCCCACCATCACTTGGTTCCTGCGGCCTATTCTTGGCCGCGGGTGGTATCTTGACCTCCGGGCGCTTTTCGTAATCCGGCTTTGCGGAGGCAACGCCTTCCCGGAAAGCCCCGGCCAATCGCTGCGACAAAGCCGGGTTCTTCTCTTCCGACGCTAAGGAATTCCTTGAAGCGCTTCCGATCTTGTCAGAGACCTCGGTGTCGGGAGAATCAGAGGATGGGGATAAAATCTCGGGATTGTCAATGGGGACTGTGTGTTCCTTTTCTTCCATAATACGGACCTCCTGAATGCAATGCAGATGAAGTTGTTATGGATAGATAGGTAGATAGATAGATAGATAGATAGATAGATAGATAGATGCAATAACTGTTCCAGCAGCATCTTACCCTACGCTGCTGCCTGAAAAGGATGATCATGAACGTCCCAATATCAATTCAATGATCACGGCTTTCGTCATCCGCTTGTCAGCCTCAATTCCTTTTTCTCGGCATAACTTCAACAGATCACCCTTCAGCATCGTCTCTAACACTTCCGTCGTAGCTACCTCTTTCGTCTCAGCGTCTGCAGCTACGGCGGTGTCCGTAGCCATCTCCTGCGCGGGTGTTTCGGTCGCTTCCGCAAGGACATCTTTTGTTTCTTCCGTCGCAGCTTCCGTCGCAGCTTCCGTCGATACGGAGCTGCCCTCCGGTACTCCAGTCACGGCAGATTCTTCCGCGTCCGCGATCGGTTTCGATGTCGTTTCCGGCGCCGTCCTCACCCTCGCTGCAGAACGTTCTTTCGTTGCTTTTTGCGTTGCTGCTGCCTTTTCCTCCGCCTCAATTTTCTCTATACTCTGTTTGATTTTTTCTATTTCCGCCTGATATTCGGCAACACGTTTTATCCCCGCCTCCCCTGCCGCTGACAGATGCGCTGTATCTGCGCGGAGTACAACTTCTTTACCTATCTCGCTGTACAGCCGCTCTATCTTCTTTTCATATTCTTTAAGCTGGGCCCGGAGGTTTCCCTTTTCTCCCGGCAGAACAGTAGTCGTAATGGCAGTCACTGCGTCGTAAAGTTTTATAAGCGCTGACCCGCCCGCATTTAAAACCTCGGCGATGCCGCTGAGCAACACACCCCGCTTGTCCATTCACTCATCCTTTCCTTCGTCTTCGTCGGCAACATGACTGTCGCATCGGCCTGATATTTCCGGAAAGCGTATAGTATTATTTCTTCTGATTCTTTTAGCTTATGCAGTCTGTTGAATATATGCTTAAACTTTATGGTCTAAAAAAAGATTTGTCAATGATTTTCTTGATTTTTTATTGGATTTTCTTATTGGCGGGGCATTTTTACATTTCTTGTATACGAATTTGGTCTCCTGGGGTATGATGATTTAGACAGGTTCCTATAAACTGCTAATCCGTCTACGTTTTCCATTATAAATCGTTCTCATGTTTAGTCAAACGCCGTGAATCCCCGGCAGTGCTGTGGATTCCTGGAAGCGTTATTTCTTGCGTTCACCAATAATGGCTTCCTGTACGCAGTTATCCGCACACTCGCCGCAGTCCGTGCATTTGTCGGCATCAATCACATACTTCTCCTTGCCTTCACTGATGGCTCCCGATTGGCAGACGTCCGTGCAGCTTCCACAAGCAATACAATCATCCGTTATTTCATGCGCCATATTGTCCTTCTCCTTCGTTTATGGTTATTTTGGAGCCATGGTTGCGCCCCAGCTTTTCTTTACGTTTCGGCCACCACTTCTTTGATTTCCGGAAGACGCCCCATATCCTTGCTGATCATCTTCCCACTTTTCCCTGTCATCCTGTCAACTGAACAAAAAGATATGTTCCATGCCCTTCTCCTTGATAACCAAAGCCGCCGGCTACGGTCATGATCTAAAATCTGATTGCTCAGACATTCTGCGCAATAGGTCTCGGCACTGTCTGATTTTGAGCAATGTTCCCCTTGACCGTAATAAACAGGGGATATCCTGCACGCATAACGTCGAGGAGAATTCCTTTTTTTACATCTACCGTCTTCGACAGGCTGATGAATGAATAGATGTCCGTTACCGGGGTATTATTCATCCCCGTGATGACATCTCCCTGTTTGACGCCGGCTTCCGCAAACAAACCTAAAGACTCAGCGACATAGACGCCGGCCTTACCGGTACCGGGGGGTAAGGGGGTTATCTCCGCACCCAGCCAGGTAAATTCCGTCGGCTGTTGGATCGCAGTTCCTGCCACCGCCTGTGCGGCCCCAGCTTGCGCCAGCGTGACTTTGACCGTTTGTCTGACACCGAACCGCAAGATCACCAGGTCCATACTGGACCCGTTTTGTGCTCCCAGAATCGTAATGAAGCTGTTGCTATCCTGAATTTTCCTGCCGTCCACCCTGGTAATGACATCGCCCCTCTGCAGACCTGCCGTATCGGCAGGCGTGCCCGGAGTGACGCTTGTGACAAAAACGCCGCTGGGGCTCATCATATTGTTCTGCCCTGCGATTACACCATCGACATCGGAAACCGTCATACCCAGGGAAATACCATTGGGGCCCGCAACTGCACACCCCCGCTGACCCCAAACCTGATTCAACGCCTGACCCGGAACGGGTTGACATCCCGGTCCAAGATACCTTCGCTGACCCAAAACCTGATTCGGCCCCTGCCCCGGAGCAGCAGGGAGAACAGTCCCGCGCCCTGTACCGAAATTGTTCGGATCAAATCCCGGCGTTAGAAACTGCGGATGACAGTCGGTACACACCCCCCGGTAGTTGTGCGGAGGAGTCAGGGTCTGCCCGTCAGGAAACCGGTAGGCATTGCCTACCTGCTTGCCCGTCTTGCTCCACGCGGCAAGCTGACCCTTGGCTACAGGGGGCGGTACGTTCTGTAAATCGATGACGCCGCCAAGAAGATCAAGAGATCTGTTTATCGGAACCGCAAAACTGATGCCGACAAATTGCCCGCTCGACGAATAAATGGCCGTATTAATCCCGATCACATCCCCCTTGGCGTTGAGCAGCGGTCCGCCACTGCTACCCTTGTTGATGGAAGAATCAGTCTGGATCAGATTCTCATAAACCATCCCGCCAACATTGAGGTTTCTGTTCCGGCTGCTGACGATGCCCGATGTAACGGACTGCTCAAAGCCGAAAGGACTGCCTATGGAAATAACGACGTCGCCTGTCCTTACCGAATTGGAATCCCCCAAACTTGCATAGGGAAACGGCCCATCCCCCTGAATCCGCAAAAGGGCCAGATCGGAAGTCCTGTCCGCCTTGACGATCTTGAGGGGGTATTCAAGCGCACCCGCCTGTCCATATACGGTGGCCTTCAGGGAAGACGCTCCTTGCACGACATGGAGGCTGCTTAAGGCATACCCCCGTGGATCGATAATCACGCCGGAACCGATTCGGGCGAAATTGGCGACAGTATCCCCCGGATTGGCATTTTGACTCTGAACGACGGCGTCAATACTGATGACCGCCGGTCTGGTATCGTCAATAATGCTATGATAAGAGGTTTGAAGCTCCTTAGCGGAGCCGGGCACGGCGGTGTTCAATGCCACCGGAACACCGTATCCGACTTTAGCATTCCGATTACGGTCCTTAATAAAAAATCGCCCGAATGCCCCCCCCCCATTATTCACCGCCTCATAAACAGACCAGCCAATGGTTAACAGTACCATCACCCCAAGCCCCAATAGCCACGGCTTGAAGTTTGTCGGACACCCCTCAAAAGGCGTTGCAGCGGCTTTTACTTTTTCGCCGGAGTTTTTTTCCATGCCCATGACAAACCTTTACTACTCGTCCTTTTTCCTAGTTATCGGGTCAGTTGCCTCTGGTTTCTTGTTTCCTCTCATGAGATTTGCTTTCAATCCCGTGTTTTTCAGACCGGCCAGCAGGGCTATGATCCCGACTAACAGGAGCACCAGGGGAAATATTGCGATGATGACATCCACGGTATACCACCAGTAGGTTATCAGTCCCCAGATCCCCACACAAATGGCAACGAGAGCAAACACGATATTTGTCATAACCATCTCTCCTTAAAAACATGAAAACAACAACGCTGTCAATAATAAGTCACAGGCGACTCACTATCGTTATGCCTTTGCCCCTGACGGCTCTAAAAAACTGTCTATGCTTTCGGAACACCTGTTTAGGAGTTTTTCTGCAAGAGCCGGGTTTGTTCTCTTAAACACCTCACATGCAAGCGCACCCACAAACACCGCCACAAAAAAGCCAACCAGTACCTTCGACATAGCTTCGCCCCTTTTATTTATTGAAATCCTTGGCGCCTTTCAGCAATCCCAGGGCGCCGCCTGTCAGAGCGAGGGCCTTGAATGTCAAAATTGCCGGAATCGCGACTTCAGCAACCGCTGCCGCCGCAAGCGCTCCTACACCCAGACAGAGTCCCGCACCCAGCCCCACGGCGGTTTTACCTCCCAAAGCGGCAACTTTGCGCGCAGTACCCTCCCTTGTTGCACATCCCTTGCAATTGTGAGACGTGAGCTCCTTGGCCTTCTTCTTCAGAATCTCCGTGAACTTTTTTTTCCCGGAATCACTCGTTTCCGTATCGATCTTTTTCTCCGTCACTTCTTCCTTCATGCCTCCCCTCCTTTCCTTTGCCGACAAAAATGACGGCCTCGTAAAACCTCCCCCGCCCCAGGCAGCACGGTGATAAGGAAAGCATTACAGCTTCACTTCTATTTAAACATTGCCCAGTCATAGAGCTGCTGCAAAAGCAACTTCTGGACAGCGACACTGCATCCCATATCAAAAACGAGGATAAAAAGCCATTTTTTCACGACCTATTACCCTCATTAAATCGGGTTCCTGCGGACAGTCCTTCGACAAACTTAAAACAGACGGGATTCCGCAACAATTAAGGTCACAGAGCTTTACTATGCCGTCTCTTTCTTCTTTTTCAAGACCAGATACGCGACGCCTCCGATGACCGCGACCAGAATCAGTAACGGGAAGAAAAAGCTGCCGATGAGACCTATGCCTATAGCTTGACCACACATTCCCATGAGTAATACCTCCTTTCATCTGAAAAAAGCTGGTATTGCGACTTTTGTTTGATATATTAACCTTGCAGCCCATTTCAAATTACGTGCCACTCTAAAACACGGGGAGAATCACACCTAACAACATACAATAACATCAGTAATTATAGGAATATATCTCCCTTGACACCTTACTCAGGGCATGGGGCATCAAGCATTTCATTATTGAAGCATCATGGACAAAATGTACTTCGCTTATGAAATTGCGGAAGGGACGACAGGAGTGGCATCTTTCGTACCGGATACGGTTTTATCCCAGAAACGTTTCAGTAGAAAAGTCGCCGTAACGCCGGCAGCAACAGGAAGGACGGCAGGCGCTATAAGCACAAGACCTGTTCCGGCGACACCATTACCTGCGGTAAAGCCGATTACGGAAGATACTCCCACTTTTCCTGATGCCTTGAACGTATCGGAGATTGCTTCTATGCCGGTCTTTTTCTTTTTCAAATAATCCATGACATTTGCTATCCCGCAAAGGCCGGTGGTTACTAAAAACACAACGATACCCGTAATGTACGGGTCTGTCACACCGGTCTGGACATAAGTCCCGCATCTTTGACGTAGGCCGGAAGCCCCGAACCTCCTGACCGCTCCACCGGTTATGTGGGAATTGACCATATCTCTCATTTCTTCAGTGCCTATTTATCGTCAAATTCCTTTGCGCCTTTCACCAATCCCAGCGCGCCACCGGTCACACCCAGCGCCTTGAACGTCAAAATGACAGGAAGAGCGACTTCAGCAATCGCTGCTGCAGAAAGCACTCCCACCCCCAGGACAACCCCCGTACCCAGCCCTACGACGGCTTTACCTCCCATCGTGGCAACTTTACGTACAGTATCCTCCCTTTTTTCGCATCCCTTGCAATTTAGCTCCTTGGCTTTCACCTCTTTCAACTTGGTCTTCATCTTCTGAAGCACCGTATGCGTAATCATTACCGGTGCCGGAGGCTCTGGTTTTTCCCCGGGCTCCATTACTTCCTGATCGACCTTTTTCTCCATTGTTTTTTCTTCGTTCATGCTTGATCTCCTTAAAGAGATGGATCTTATCGATCGCCATGACTAATTGTCATCCTCTTTTTGAAAAACAGGTCCTCAAATTTTCGTTTTGGTCATCAACCATCTAAATTGTTTCAAATTCCGTGCCACTCTGAAAAAGGAGAGATTTATAGCTCACATTTTACAATGATATCAGGAATTATCGGAACATATCTCTCTCGACATCCCATTCAGGGGCATGGACATGGGGCATGAAGTACTTCACTAATGAAATTACTCGGACAAATACATTTCAATTATGAAACAAAGACCTTCAATTATTCAATATTCACTGTATAATTAACACCGTTACGTTTGTACCTTACGGAATATACTCTCACATCAACCGCGCCACCCCCGGTGGCACGTCTGATGGCACGAAGATTTGTGGTTCAACGACCGTTTATTCGATTGATCCGATCTCCCACCTGTATCCCCGCGCGCGCGGCCGCAGAGCCAGGTTCAATGGATACCACCGTACCTTTCCCTTCCAAAGTAACCCCCATCGGCAGTGACAAGGAAAATGCAAATACTTGAGATGATATGACAAGAAGACATATCACACATAGTGCAGCAATGGCTCCATACTTACATGTTCTCATTGTTCTTCCCCCTCAATATATGCTTACAAGTTTAGAAAATTTCTATTTCTTTAACCTGTTTCAACTTGCCTCTGTTTATGTAACCACCTATTCCTGTAGTCCTGTAGCACAGCCTGCCGTTTGATAACCAGAGCCTCCGGCACCGGTAATGATTAGGGAGGGATCGCTCAGACAAACTGCCCAGACGCTGTCGCCATTACCTGATTTTGAGGGCTTTTATAAATCAGGGATAAAGCCTTATTTATGGGCGTCACAAAATAACTATTCTCGGAATTGCTGATGCCTATTATTTCACCTTTTATGTTTACCAGCGGACCGCCACAGGTTCCCTGAGGAATGCCGATGTTTGTCCGCATACTCGTGCGGATTTGTCCGTTCACCGGGTGTTTGAAGTTCTTGTCCATGATCACACCGCTCATCAGTAAATTACCGTTCCCAAAAGCATTTCCCATGGCAAAGACACTATCACCGACAACAACATCTTCAGGATTGCCGAGCAACCCGATTGATGAAAACGTAGAACTGTTTGTAACTTTTAAAAGGGCAAGATCATTTACGGAATCGCACCTGGATAACGCTACCGGATACGCAACCGGCTGTGGCGAAAATACATAAACAAATAGATTGGTTTTATTATTTACGATATGTGCATTCGTCAAAACTTCTTGACTGGTAACGATGACGCCTGAACCTAAGAACTGCGCCTGACCCGGGCCGTTTCTGCCATCGTAAATACTCACCGTTATTTTATTTGTTTCATCCGAAAGCTGGTTATAGGTATCAGCCAAAGCGCCAGGACTTACACCGGGTTGATTCTGCATCTGTCCCATTGGACCGGGACGCATAAAAAACGCCGCATAAGTATTGTCCAATACACCCGATCCCTTACTAGCGGCGAGTCGGCTCTGCACCTGTGCCGTTGACGCAGGACGCGCAACATACGCCACTATTCCGATACCGATCATCACCACAATCATCATACCAACCCAGATTACCAGTACCGGCTGCGATTTTTTTGCCATACCTACATCCTTGGAACAACCTTGCAACTTTAATTTAGGATTTGGACTTACGCATCAATGCGCGGCCTGTTCCTTTTCGGCACGTGATACCTTCTGAATCAAAATAGTCAAGAATCGGGACTGCCAGATTTCGCGAAAGACCCGTTATTTCTCTGAAGCGGCCTAATTCGACAGAACTCTCCTCTTTAAACAATCCAAGCAGTTTTTCACGACATTCGTTAACAATGGACGCATGAACAACATAGCGGTCTATAACCGTAATCAAACCCTCTTCGGACAAGACGCGCAACAAGAGCTCCATGTCCGAACTTGTCGCGCCCAATTCTGTTTGAAGAGTGCTTGATGGAATCGCAGGCTTTCCCGCCTCAGCAGCGCTTTTGATAATTTTCTCTCTCAAATCTTGCTGCTTTGCCGTTAGTCCAATGCTAAAATCTCTCAAAGAAACACAATTGCTATGCACCCTGATAATGCGACTTTCCGCAAATATCTTTCTCAAGCCTTCCAAGCAGTCATTATCCAGCCCCAGAAGCGCGCATGCCTGATGAGCCGGCATCCCGCGAGACAACGCATTTTCTTTATGATATGCGGTCAATGCTTCATTTAATTTTTCTTCCAGTTCTATAATGCGGCTTTTTATGACCCATTGCGAAGACCCGACCGGAATAATCATTCCACGGCCTGTTTTTTCATCGGTGATTTTTTTTATTACTTGTCCGCTGCTATTCTGAACAAGCCGGGGCAGATCGCTCCGGCTTATAACCGCCCTACTGCCAGCGATAAGCTCGCTAAGAAACGGATCATTGTTTTCCGCCGCTGTCCGTGCCAATGCAAGCCGTTCAGTCTCCATGCGCATCTTTTTCTTCCGCGCATCAACATGCGTCGTCAATACAACTCCGCCGCCAACCGTCGCGGAGGGGGAAAGAGAGCGCAAAATAAACCTGTCTCCCGCGGCCAAGACAATGGGGGTCGAAGATTTTATTTGTATAAACCCCTTTTCCCCCGGCCCGAGCATATCCCGCGAGCCTGCCAGCAATCCCGAGACAACTCTGTTGGATGTCCCGCAACAAAAACGCATTTCCTGGCGGCGCTTGATAGGTAGCGTCTCATGCACATTCTGCACTGACAAAATTGCAGATAAAGTTTCGTGATATGCTCCGGGCGAGGCAAGGGTCATCCCGCGCCCGATACCAGGTAATTCTATCCCACGTATGTTAATTGCCGAACAAACGTGCGCCTGGGAATCATTTGAATCAAAATGATATTTCTGAATAGCTCGACAAACCACGTTTTTCGGCCCGGGGAAGAGTTCCAGTTCATCTCGTATGGAGCACTTTCCGGCTAAAGGTATGCCGGTTAAGACAGTTCCATATCCCTTTACAGAAAACACCCGCTCGACATTCATGCGAAATGCGCGCATGGGGACACCCTGCGGCAAGGTGTCCCCATCCCGATTGATAGATCCCACCAGGCGATTGATTGCTTCTTTCACCTCGCCGATGCCTTCTCCTGTCACGTTGGATTCCAGAATGATCGGACCATCGGAGAATCCGTGTTTCGATAGTAACACCGCCACGTTTTCTCTTATTTCATGCTGCCGCTCCGGGGTAACCAGATCGATCTTCGTTATTACCGCCATGACCTGCGGGGTGCGTAACAGGCTTACGATTTTCAGGTGTTCGATCGTCTGCGGCATGACGCCGTCGTCTGCGGCAATAACAAGAACAAGAACATCTATGGACGATGCGCCGGCAATCATGTTCCTTATGAAATCTTCATGCCCGGGGACGTCTATAATCCCGACCATGCGGGAACCCTCGAGGATAAACGGCGCAAAACCCAAATCAA
>Ga0315290_10000464_pt1 | contig 26315 bp, 20 predicted proteins | sample YL17G12_0_MG_FD_203627 | JGI IMG/M metagenome (GOLD analysis project Ga0315290, IMG submission 203627) | Sediment microbial communities from Yellowstone Lake, YNP, Wyoming, USA - YL17G12_0 | ecosystem: Environmental > Aquatic > Freshwater > Lake > Sediment | place: USA: Wyoming | collected... | reverse complement strand
TGCAATTCGCCAACTCTCTGGAGCATTCACGCCAAGAAACGCCACATCCACGACAGTTGTCATGAAGTCTCCAAGGAACTCATGGAGCGCGCCCACCTGATTGTCGGAGACTTGATCGCCGCTCCAGCCCATTGCTCGATCGCCGATGCCATGTCCGAACTCATGAACTGCTATGTCTCGAGGCGTTGTCCACGGGTTGTAACCGTCAAAGGGTCCGCCCGAAAACGTGAGGTAGTCGATCCCACCCGTCAATTTGTGCGTCGCGGTGTGGGGTGGATCTGGATTCACATGTACGTAGCGAACGATGATTTTTGTATTGCTTGGGAATTTGGAAGCCGCATACGGCAGCCTGCTGAGCAGCGTGGTGTTGGCCTGGTCGATGTGGTCGTATGCATTCTTCGCCTGTTGATCGGCATTAATTTGGGATTGAGACAATTGGTACTGCGCGGTAATCCCACTCGGTATCGTAAGATACTGCTCGTTGGCGTTGTAAACAGTTCGTGTCAGGCTGTGGCTTAGCTGCAAACGACCGGCGACGACACCGGAAATTGCATTCACAAAGAATTGCTCGCTCATGCTGCCCAATGCCACCTCGACCACCCACACGAGTTGCGGAGGTGCTGGATCGTCCGGATCTGCGTAGTAAGCCAGGTACGTGCCTTCCATTATTTCAATTTCCACTTCCTGGAGATCTTTCACCGATCTCAACGATTCGGGCACGATCTTTTCAGCCTCCTGCGCGGACAATTTCGGACTGCGAGGCAGGTCATAATCGGGAACAAAATTGGCGGTGAGACCGTTCACGCGCAGAGATGAATCGTCGTAGTCGATCGCGATCACGCCGTGAATGACCGGAATGCCACGAATGCTTTGGGAAAGTCGTAGCCCGCGGGTTGAAGCATCTATCAGTGAGTTATCACGCACGATGAGTGATTCGTTGCCGCGTGCAAGCAGCGCATCTCCAAGGAGTGGGAGAATCGTATCCGCAGCCTCACTTTCCTTCGTGAGATTTCGAACGCTAGTCGGAAGCGTAAGGCCTGTTGCTCCTTGGATGGAGTTAACGGGTCCGCGAGCGGAGTATTCGACTTGTTTAGGTGCTATTGCCAGCAGCGCTAGGTATTGGCGCTGCAGCGCTTCCGAATCAACTTCAACTGTGAGGTCCTGAGTTCTTTGCAGCCTCGGTGCCGCCATCGGTTGATCGGCGGCCCACACCACGTACGAAACCACCAGCATGAGGAACGCGATGTATGTGCGCATACGCCACCTTCCTGGCAAACGTATCTACAACTTGCACAGAGCCCGACTGATTCTACGCCCGTTTGGCCCGCACGGATCAAGCGCAAAGCAGGCCTTGCCGACCGGTGTCCTAGTGCCCGGCGCTAGGGCACCGGGGCGGCAGTACGCTACTGGCTCCCCTTTAATCGCTCGACCGACCTATCGGCATTCTTCAAACTATGCTTCGCCAGTCAGTGCACGTTTTAGTAAGTCCAGGAAGCCTCGGAATCGGTTGCGCGCCATTCATCGCGCAGCCCTTCGCAGCTTGTCCAGGTAATCGGCCCACGCCTGCATCATGCGGCGACGCTCTGGTAAATGCGCTGCCCGGTTATATGCAGCCTTGGTCTTGTTTCCTTCCGTATGGGCTAACTGACGTTCGATCACATCGCTGTCAAAACCTTGCTCATGCAGCAGCGTGCTCGCGGTAGTCCTGAATCCGTGCCCTGTCATTTCGTGCTTGCCGTAGCCGAGGCCACGCAAGGCGGCATTGATGGTGTTGTTGGAAATGCACCTTGCAGCGCCCCGCAAACCGGGAAATACATAGCGCCCCTGGCCGGATATTTCGCGGTGCTCCCGCAGGATCGCCACGGCCTGCCGCGACAGCGGGACTATGTGATCCTGTTTCATCTTCATGCGGGCCGCAGGAATGCGCCATTCAGCAGCAGCCAGGTCGATCTCGTTCCACTCTGCTCCACGAAGTTCACCGGGGCGCACGAAAACCAGAGGCGCGAGCCGCAGCGCGGACATGACGGATGAGAAACCGGCGTAACCGTCAATCGCCAGCAGCAGCTTGCCGACCTCTTTAGGTGTCGTCAGCGCCGCGTAGTTAGTCGCCCGCACCGATACCAGCGCGTCCCGCAGGTCGGCGGTCGGGTCACGCTTTGCCCTTCCGGTGGCAATGGCAAAGCGCATCACCCGCCCCGCCAAAGATCTGCAACGGTGCGCGGTGTCGTGTCGGCCCTTGGCCTCGACGACCCGCAACGCCGCCAGCAGGTCGGTTGGTTCGATCGTGCTGACTTTGTGGTTCCCGATTTTCGGGTACAGGTACGTCGTCAACCGTTTGCGGTCTTGGATCCGGGTCTTGGCGGACAGGGTGCGTTGAGCCGCGAGCCATTCCTCGGCTACGGCACGGAAGCTCTCGCCTTCGACGTTACGTTCGGCGCGGCGCTTTGCGCTCGGGTCGATGCCGGTACGCAGTAGTTTGCGGAAGTCATCGCGGTGATCTTCGGCCTCCTCGATCCCCACTTCCGGGAACTGACCGAGCGACAGCGTCTTTTCCCGGCCCTGAAATCGGTATCTGAAGCGCCACCAGCGGCGATCGTCCGGCATGACGAGGATGTAGAGCCCCTTGCCGCGGTAAAGCTTGTAGGGCTTCTCACGCGGTTTCGCGGCCTTGATCCTGGCTTTGGTCAGTTGGCTCAAAGTGGGGTAACTGAATTTCGGAAAGTGCTGTTACCCCACTTTCTTACCCCTTCCCGTCCCCGTTCGTCAATGTATCGGGCTGTTCATTAATGTTTGTATTTAGCCAGAATAACGGGGTTTCCGCTTGGATTCAGACAGTTGTGAACAGCGGTGAACAGTCTGATGGAGGCTAGGGTCGGAATCGAACCGGCGTAGACGGCTTTGCAGGCCGCTGCATGACCACTCTGCCACCTAGCCCCGGCCGCATTAAACACGAAACCCCGGGACGAAGTCGCGGGGTTTCAGTGAAATCTGGAGCGGGAAACGAGGCTCGAACTCGCGACCTCAACCTTGGCAAGGTTGCGCTCTACCAACTGAGCTATTCCCGCGGTCGGCGCCAATCAGGAGGCGTCATTGTAGGAATGGCGCCCGGGCTGTCAAGTTTGGCCGGAACTGCGCATTTCCGGCCAGGCAGCGCGCAGGTAGGCGACCATGGTCCAAAGCGTCAGCACGGCTGCGAGCACCGTCAACACGAGCCCGATGCGGTACATCGGCAGGGTGAACAGGTCCTGGCGGAACAACATCATCGACAGTCCGGTGATCTGGACGATGGTCTTGAACTTGGCGACGCCGGATACCTTCATCTTGTGGCGCGCGCCGATCTCCGACATCCATTCGCGCAGCGCCGAGATTGCAATCTCGCGGCCGACAATCACCGCAGCGGTCAGCGTCACGTACCAGGCTGGGTCCTTGCTGACGATCAACACCAGCGCGGTCGCGACGATCAGCTTGTCGGCGACCGGATCGAGAAACGCGCCGAGCGGTGACACCTGGCCGAGCTTCCTTGCGAGATAGCCGTCGAATGAATCCGTGATGCCGGCTACGGCGAACATCAGTCCGCAGGCCACGTCGGCCCAGGGCTGGGGCAGATAGAAGAGCAGGACGATGGCGGGTATCAGCGCGATCCGGAGCGCCGTCAGCAGGTTCGGGATGGTGTAGGGATGTGTCATCCGGCTCCAGGGTGCAGATGCTCGAAGATCGCCTGCGCAAGCGCGGGCCCGATGCCGGGTGCGCGCGTGAGATCCTCGATTCCGGCGCGCAACACACCCTGCAGGCCGCCGAACTGCTTCAAGAGTGCGCGACGGCGGGCCGGGCCGAGACCTGCAACCGCTTCCAGCATCGATGTCTGCCGCGACCGGGCACGACTGCGGCGGTGGCCGCTGATCGCGAACCGATGCGCCTCATCCCGCACGCGCTGGATCAGGTGCAGCGCCTTCGAGTCCGGCGGCAGTATAGAGGCCGACTTGTGGCCCAACAAGAAGATGCGCTCTTGTCCGGCGCGCCGATCAGCACCCTTTGCCACACCGGCGACCGCAGGAATCGACAGTGACAACTCACCGAGCACCCGCGCGGCTTCCGAAAGCTGGCCCGTGCCGCCGTCGAGCAGCAGCAAGTCGGGCAGCTGCGCTTGTTCCTGTTGTCGCCGGCGGTAGCGGCGCGTCAGCGCCTGGCGCATCGCACCGTAATCGTCGCCGCGTTCCACGCTCTCGATGTTGTAGCGGCGGTATTCGGCCTTCAGCGGGCCGGCAGGGCCGAACACGACGCAGGAGGCAATGGTCGCCTCGCCCTGGGTGTGGCTGACATCGAAGCACTCGATGCGTCCGGGCGCCGCATCGAGACCGAGAAATGCGCCCAGTTCCGCGAGCTGCTCAGCCACGCTTGCCTGGCTTGCACTGCGCATGCGCAGTTCGTTCCCGGCATTTTGCATCGCGAGCTGGACCCAGCGCTGCGGGAGCCCGCGACTCGCACGGCTGATGCGTACCCGCCGCCCTGCCCGCGCGGTGAGCGATGCGGCAATTGTTTCGCCGTCCTCGATCGCGTGGGACAGCAGGATACGCGGCGGCGGATCGCGCTCCAGGTAATGCTGCCCGAGGAACGCTGACAGGACTTCCGGCGCCTCGCTGATCGGGGCGCGCGGATGAAATGTCGAGGTGCCCAGCACCTGCCCACCGCGAATGAACATCAGCGAGATGCAGAAATCTCCGCTCGACTCCGCCACGGCGATGACGTCGGTGTCGGCCACGCCCCGGACGCGGCTGACGATCTGCCGGGACTGGACGTCTGTGAGCGCGGCCAGCTGGTCCCTGAGCACAGCGGCGCGCTCATAGTCGAGCCCCTCGGCTGCCTGGTCCATCTCGCCACCGATGCGCGCGGTCACTTCGGCGGCACGGCCCTCGAGGACCTCCACGGCCGATTGCACGTCGCGGGCGTAGGCCTCCTTGCCAATCAGCCCGGTGCAGGGAGCGGAGCAGCGGCCAATCTGGTATTCGAGGCAGGGTCTTGAGCGGTTGGCGAAGAAGCTGTCCTTGCAACTGCGAATCCTGAAGAGTTTGTGCAGCTGGTTCAGGGTCTCGTGCATGGCGCTTGCACTCGGGTATGGCCCGAACAGCCGCCCCGGCAGCTTGCGCGAACCGCGGTAGAAAGAGAGCCGCGGGAATTCGTGCGCCGAGAGGTGCACGTAGGGAAAGCTCTTGTCGTCGCGCAGGATCACGTTGAAGCGCGGCCGGTGGCGCTTGATCAGGTTGTGCTCGAGCAGCAGCGCCTCGGTGTCCGAATTGGTCACCGTGACCTCGACGTTCTCGATCAGGCGTACCAGTGCCTGAACCTTGGGCTGCAACTGGTCGGCGCGAAAGTAGCTCGCGACGCGGGACTTGAGGCTGCGCGCCTTGCCGACATAGAGGATCTCGCCTTCAGCGCCCAGCATCCGGTAGATGCCCGGCCGGGCGGGCAGCGTGCTGACAAAGGCCCTGGCGTCGAAGTCGCTCACCCGCGCATGGTGTCGCGACCTTCAGCCTGCGAGCAAGTGGCGCGCGCGGACGAAGATGCGGTCGAACATGGGCGTGGTCAGGCGCCGGGTCTGGGTGTTGTAGCGGCTGCAGTGGTAGGAATCGAGCAGCAGCAGCTGGTGCGGCAGTTCGTGCTCCGCGCCGTGCGCGAAGCGTGCCCGGGCGGGCTTCAAGCCTAGCGCGCGCAGCACCGCGCCGTGCGCGATCGCGCCAAGAGCCAGGATCACACCGCCTGGCGGCACGGCCAGCAATTCGGCGGCCAGGTATCGATTGCACTGCCGCACCTCCGCCGGCAGCGGCTTGTTCGCCGGCGGCAGGCATTTGACCGCGTTGGTGATGCGGCTATCGATGAGCCTCTGCTTGTCGTCGACGGAGACGGACGCAGGCAGGCTGGCAAATCCATGCGCATGCAAGGTCCTGTACAGGAGGATACCGGCGTGGTCGCCCGTGAATGGGCGGCCCGTGCGATTTGCGCCATGCATTCCCGGCGCCAGCCCCACGATCAGGAGCCGATGTACAGCGCTCCCGAAGGGAGCCACCGGGCGGCAATGGTAGCCGGGATTTCGCTCACGTACCTCGTCGAGGAATCCGGCCAGCCGCCCGCAACGACGGCAGTGGGGATCGAATTCTGCATGGCTCTCGCCCATCGCGAGGACTGCTCAGCGCACCTTGAATTGGGCTTCCTCGGTCGAGCCCTTCATCGCCGTGATGGAAGAAGTCCCGGCCGCGACCGTCTGGGTCACGTCATCGAAGTAGCTGGCGCCGACCTCGCGCTGATGCTTGGTCGCCGTGTAGCCATGCGCCTCGGCGGCGAATTCGGCCTCCTGCATGGTCACGTAGGCGCTCATCTGCGATTCGCGATAGCCGCGCGAGAGTTCAAACATCGAAAAATTGATGGCGTGGAATCCGGCCAGCGTGATGAACTGGAATTTGTAACCCATCGCGCCCAGTTCGCGCTGGAATCTGGCGATGGTCGCGTCATCGAGTCTTTGCTTCCAGTTGAAGGACGGCGAGCAGTTGTAGGCGAGCAGCTTGCCCGGATACTTCCGATGGACACCCTCGGCAAACAACTTTGCCTCGTGCAGGTCGGGCTTCGTAGTTTCGCACCAGATCAGGTCCGCGAAGGGCGCATAGGCCACGCCACGGGCGATCGCCTGGTCGAGACTGGCCTTGACGGGAAAGAATCCTTCGCCGGTCCGGTCCTTTGACATGATGAACGGGCGGTCGCGCTCGTCCACGTCCGAGGTCAGCAGGGATGCCGATTCCGCGTCGGTGCGGCCGACGACCACGGTCGGCACGTCGCAGATGTCGGCGGCGAGACGGGCGGCGACCAGCTTGTTGATCGCTTCCTGCGTCGGCACCAGCACCTTGCCACCCATGTGGCCGCATTTCTTGGCGCTCGAAAGCTGATCCTCGAAATGCACGCCCGCGGCACCGGCAGCGATCATCGCCTTCATGAGCTCGAAGGCATTCAGCACGCCGCCGAATCCCGCCTCGGCGTCAGCCACAATGGGTTGAAGCCAGTCGATCGAGTCGTCGCCTTCGGCATGACAGATCTGGTCCGCGCGCAGCAGCGTGTTGTTGATGCGCCTGACGATCGCCGGGACGGAATCTGCCGGATAGAGCGACTGATCCGGATACATTTCGCCTGCGAGATTGGCGTCGCCGGCGACCTGCCAGCCCGACAGGTAAATGGCCTTGAGACCCGCCCTGACCTGCTGCATCGCCTGGTTGCCGGTCAGCGCGCCGAGCGCATTGACATAGGGCTGCTCCTGCAGGTGACGCCAGAGCTTTTGCGAGCCGAGACGCGCAAGTGAATGTTCCACATGGACGGTGCCACGCAGGCGCAGCACGTCAGTCGCGGAATAGCCGCGTTGCACACCCTTCCAGCGCGGGCTGTCATTCCATTCCTGCTCGAGCTGGGCGGCGGTCTTCGGGGTCATCAGGTTCTCCGGTTTCAGTCGATTTCTCGGTAGGCGGCAAGGGTCAGGAAGGGCTCGAATTCCGGGCTGGCGGTCAGCTCGTCGACCAGCTCGGCGGCGCGCGCATAATAACCGGCCGCAAATGCGGACTCGCCGACTTCGGCGCGAATCCTCGCGAGCAGTTCGATCAGCAGTTCACGCACGAGCTTCAGGGTCACGGTGCGAAGGTCCTTCATGCGGCATTCATGACGCACCCACTGCCAGAGCTGAGCGCGGGAGATCTCGGCGGTCGCGGCGTCTTCCATCAGGTGATGGATCGGGACGCACCCGTTGCCGCCGAGCCAGGCAGCGAGATAGCGGATGCCGACGTCGATATTGTTGCGCAACCCGGCCTCGGTGATGTCGCCCTCGGGCACGCGCAGCAGATCGGTGGCAGTGACGGTGACGTCATCACGCATCCGATGCAGGTTGTTTGGCGTCGGCATCAGCCGGTCGAAAATATCGCGTGCGACGAATACGAGCCCCGGGTGCGCAACCCAGGTGCCGTCATGACCGTCGCCCGCCTCGCGCTCCTTGTCGGCGCGCACGCGCGCGAGCGCCAGCTCATTGGCCCCGGGATCGCCCTTGATCGGAATCTGCGCCGCCATGCCACCGATTGCGAATGCGCCGCGCCGATGGCAGGTCCTGATCACGAGCAGCGAATAGGAACGCAGGAAGTGCGAAGTCATCGTGACCGAATTGCGGTCCGGCAACACGAAATCCGCGCGGCGGCTGAATTTCTTGATGAAGCTGAAGATGTAGTCCCAGCGCCCGCAATTGAGCCCCACGATGTGCTCGCGGAGTTCGAACAGGATTTCGTCGATCTCGAATGCGGCTGTGATCGTCTCGATCAGCACCGTGACCTTGACGCTGCCGCGCGGCAGCCCGAGACCCCGTTCGCTGAACGCGATGACTTGGGCCCAGAGCCGGGCCTCGAGATGACTTTCGAGTTTCGGCAGGTAGAAGTACGGGCCGGTGCCGCGGCTTAATAGCTCGCTCGCGTTGTGAAAGAGGTACAGCCCGAAGTCGACCAGGGCAGCGGGAACGGGTTGGCCACCGCGCAGCCAGTGCTTCTCCGGGAGATGCCAGCCGCGCGGCCGCACGACCAGCACCGCGGTCGAGTCATTCAGGCGGTACGATTTTCCCTCGGGGCTCGTGTATTCGAGCGTCCCGCGTACCGCTTCCATCAGGTTGACCTGGCCCTGGATCACGTTGAACCAGGTCGGACACATCGAGTCCTCGAAGTCGGCCATGAATACATTGGCGCCGGAGTTCAGCGCATTGATGATCATCTTGCGATCGGTGGGACCGGTGATTTCGACACGCCGGTCGCGCAGATCCGCCGGGATCGATCCGATGCGCCAGTCCGATTCGCGGATCTTGCGGGTGTCTTCGAGGAAATCGGGAAGCACCCCGGCGTCGAATTTGAGTTGGCGCTTTGCCCTTTGCTCGAGCAGCCCGGCCACTTGCGGGCCGAAATGGGCCGCCAGCTTGTTGACGAATGCGGTCGCCCCGGGACGCAGCACCTCGCGCCAATCCTGCCTGAGCACCGGAAACTGGCCGGTGTTGGTACTGATGTCATCTAAACTCTCAGATATCAACTATAACTCCATGACAATACGTGTGTTTACCGTTTGCTGCGGTGACGGGCGATCAACATCGCGAGTTCCAGGGCCTGTTCGTAGTTGAGTCGCGGATCGACGCTGGTGCGATAGGCCCTTGCCAGATCGCCGTCCGACAGGCCGCGCGCCCCGCCCGTACATTCGGTGACATCGTCGCCGGTCAGCTCGAAATGCACGCCACCAAGGCGCGACCCCAACTCCTCGTGGATGCGGAAAGCTGCCTCGACCTCCGCCAGGATGTTGTCGAAACGGCGCGTCTTGACGCCCTGCGGCGTTGTCTCGGTATTGCCGTGCATCGGGTCGCAGACCCACAGCGCCTGCTGGCCGCTGTCGCGCACTGCCTCGATCATCGCCGGCAGCGAGCGTTCGATGTGGCCGGCGCCGAAGCGATGGATCAATGTCAGACGTCCTGCTTCGCCTTCGGGATTCAGGATGCGCGTCAGTTCACTTAGCCAGGCGGCATCCATGGTCGTCCCGATCTTGACGCCGATCGGATTGGCGATGCCGCGGAAATATTCCACGTGCGCGCCACCGGGCATCGCCGTGCGCATTCCGATCCACGGCATGTGCGTCGAGAGGTTGTACCAACGTTTGCGACGTGGGAGATAGCGCGTCTGCGCCTGCTCGTAGAGCAGATGCAGCCCCTCATGACTCGAATAGAACCGGAGCTGGCTGGTCTCGTGGATGGGTCCGCCGGAAATCGCCTGGAAGAAATCCAGCGAATCGGAAATCGAGTCGACGATTTGCTGGTAGGCGTCCTTGAGCTTCGCATGCTGCATGAAGCCAAGATCCCAGTACTCGGGGTGATGCAGGTCCGCAAATCCGCCATCGACCAGCGCGCGCACGAAGTTGAGTGTCAGCGCAGCGCGTTCGTAGCCACGAAGCAGCAATTCAGGATCTGGCTCGCGATCCGCTGCGGTGAATGCAGCGCGATTGACGATGTCGCCGCGATAGCTCGGCAGCGTGACGCCATCGCGCGTTTCGGTGTCGGCGGAACGCGGCTTTGCGTACTGACCGGCCATGCGACCGACGCGGATCACCGGCTTTTTGAGCCCGTGCAGCAGCACGAGACTCATCTGCAACAGGATCTTGAGCTTGCGGGCGATGGTCGTCGATTCGCAGTCGCCGAATCCTTCTGCGCAATCGCCACCCTGCAGCAGGAAACGTTCGCCGCGCTGCGCTGCCGCGAGTTCTTCCTTGAGCTGGTCAACTTCCCAGGACACGACCACCGGCGGCAGCCGCGACAGCTCTTCGACGACGCGCGCGAGTTTCGCCGTGTCCGCGTAGCGAGGCTGCTGCTCCGCCGGCCGGCGCTGCCAGCTTTCGGGGCTCCAGCCAGTTGTTTGCACGGCGGTATTCATGGAGTGCGCAATCGTACACGGTTTCGCTGCACTGCAAAAATATCCGGCGCCTGGGGTGGTTTATGGTCACCCGAATGGGCAGAATGCGCCTCCCCCGGATGGAGCTTCCGCATGCATCGCGTATTGGTTCTTGGCGCCGGAAAGATCGGCGCGCTGATCTCCGGCCTGCTGGCCGAGGCCGGCGACTATCAGGTGCAGCTTGCGGATGTCAGCGGGGAAACGGCCACCGGTGTCGCGCGCGCGCATGACCGCCGGACGCTGACCCCGTTCGCCCTCGATGGCACGGACCGGGCGGCGCTGGCGCGCCAGCTCGAGACGAATCCCGCGGATGCCGTGATCTCGTCGCTGCCCTTCCACTGCAACGTGGCGGTGGCTCAGACCGCGCGCGATCATGGCCTGCACTACTTCGACCTGACCGAGGACGTCGAGGTGACGCGCGCCGTGCGCGCGATCGCCGAAGGCGCACCAACCGCCTTCGTGCCGCAATGCGGGCTCGCGCCCGGCTTCATTTCGATCGCCGCGAACGAACTGATCAGCCACTTCGACGAATTGCGCAGCGTCAAGCTGCGGGTCGGCGCCCTGCCCCAGCACCCGAACAATGTATTGAAGTATTCACTGACCTGGTCCACCGAGGGCCTGATCAATGAATACGGCAATCCCTGCCACGCGATCGCGGATCGGCGCCTGGTCGAGGCCGCACCGCTCGAAGGACTCGAGGAAATCGAGATCGACGGCACGCTCTATGAAGCCTTCAATACTTCAGGCGGCCTGGGTTCGCTGGGTGAGACCTTCGGCGAGCGCTGTGAACAGATGAATTACAAGACGATCCGTTACCCGGGTCACTGCGAGCAGGTGCGTCTGCTGATGAACGATTTGAAGCTCAACCAGGATCGCAGCACCTTGAAGCGCATCCTCGAGAACGCCGTGCCCCAGACCCTGCAGGACGTCGTGATCGTCTACGTCGCAGTCACCGGTCGCCAGGGCGGCGAGTTGCGCGAAGAGAACTACGTCAACAAGATTTATCCGCAGCAGATTTCGGGGCGCCTGTGGTCAGCGATCCAGGTCACGACGGCGGCCGGCATCACGGCGGTCGTCGATCAGGTGCTCGCGAAACCGGGCGCCTACCGTGGCTTCGTGCGCCAAGAGCAGTTCCGGCTGCCCGCTGTACTCGCAAACCGCTTTGGCGCCTGGTTCCAGAATGGCAGCGACAAGGGCGTTTCGGGGCGGATGGTGGTCGAGGGCAAGGCCGGTCGCCAGCGCAATCTGGTGGGAGTCAAGTGATGAACAAGGCGGAGATTCTCAAGGGGCTCGGTCTTGCGGCCGTCAATCCAGGCGCCTGGTCCGGCGAGGGCTGGCATGCGGCCTCCGATGCCCCGCTGGTTCAATCGCGTGACCCGGCGACCGGCGAAGTGATCGCGTCGGTCAGGGCTGCGACCGAGGCCGATTACGAGCGCGTCGCCGCTAGCGCCGCGGCTGCCTTCCCGAAATGGCGTGACGTGCCTGCACCGCGGCGCGGCGAGGCGGTGCGCCTGGTCGGCGATGCCTTGCGTGCCAGGAAAGACCTGCTCGGCAGCCTCGTGAGCCTCGAGATGGGCAAGATCAAGGCTGAGGGCGACGGCGAAGTCCAGGAGATGATTGATATGGCTGATTTCGCGGTCGGCCAGTCGCGCATGCTCTACGGGCTCGCGATGCACTCCGAGCGTCCGGGGCATCGCATGTACGAGCAATGGCATCCGCTGGGCGTCGTCGGCATCATTTCGGCCTTCAATTTTCCCGTCGCCGTGTGGTCCTGGAATGCGTTCCTGGCCGCCATCTGCGGCGACATCTGCGTCTGGAAGCCCTCGCACAACACGCCGCTCTGCGCGATCGCCGTGCAGCAAATCTGCAACGAGGTCATGGCGCGCGAGAGTCTGCCGCCGATCTTCCAGTTGTTCATACCGGCCGGCAATGCGCTTGCCAACCGGTTCGTTGAAGACCGGCGCGTGGCGCTCATGAGCTTCACCGGATCGACAAATGTTGGCCGCAGTGTTGGCGAGCGCATCGCTTCGCGGCTCGGCAGGAGCCTGCTTGAGCTTGGCGGGAACAACGCCATCATCGTGGACGAGTTCGCCAATCTCGATCTCGTTATACCCGCGGTCCTGTTCGGCGCGGTCGGCACGGCTGGCCAGCGCTGCACGACGACCCGGCGCCTGCTGGTGCACGAGTCGCGCATTGCGGAAGTGGAGCGCCGACTGATTGCGGCTTACAAGCAGGTCCGGATCGGCAATCCCCTTGATCCCCAGACGCTGATGGGTCCGCTGGTGGCCGCATCAGCGGTTCGTCAATACGAGGCGGCACTCGCAGATGCGCGCAGCCAGGGCGGCGAGATCCTGTGCGGCGGCCACGTGCTGCCGGGTCCCGGATTCTTCGTCGAACCGACAATCGTCAGGGCGAGGAATGACATGCCGGTCGTGCGCCACGAGACCTTTGCGCCGATCCTCTACGTTATCCCGTTCAAGACGCTGGATGAGGCGATGGCGATGCATAACGACACGGACTACGGGCTGTCGTCGGCCATCTTCACCGACCGCCTCCAGCATGCCGAGCGCTTCCTGTCGGTTTCCGGCAGCGATTGCGGCATTGCCAACGTCAATATCGGCACGTCCGGCGCCGAGATCGGCGGGGCGTTCGGCGGCGAGAAGGACACCGGCGGCGGGCGCGAGGCGGGTTCCGATTCCTGGAAGGTCTACATGCGCCGCCAGACCAACACGATCAACTATTCGAGAGAGCTGCCGCTCGCCCAGGGAATCAGGTTCGATCTGGGTTGAGCTCGCGGTCGAGCAGTTCGTAGACCATCTGGGTATAGCGCTCGGGCGTGATGAAGGCCCAGGCCCACTTCTGGTCGTAGTCGGCATTCGGCGCAGCCGCCACGATCTCATCCGCGGTCTTTCCCGCCTTCATCAGGTCGCGGATCCGGCCGCTCGTGGTCACCAGCATTTCGCGGTACCCGACAAGATCGGCGCGATTCGCGAGCGGGCCATGACCCGGGATGATGCGTGTCTTGTCGTCCGCAATGGCAAGTATCCGGTCGACTGCCGCGATGAGGCCCGCGAGCGAGCCGCCCGAACTGATGTCAATGAACGGATAAAAGCGGAAGAAGACATCACCCGTGTGGATCACGTTGGCCTTGCGAAAGTGCACGAACACGTCGCCGTCGGTATGCGCGTGCGGTACGAAGGTCCCGTGGATCTCGTCGTCGTTCAGATAAAAAGTGATTGCGTCGTTGAAAGTAACGACCGGTAGCGCCGCTTGCGGCGAGGCAGGCGTGGCGTTTTCGAGGAACTGGTTGAATTGATCGACGCTCATACGCGCCCGGACTTGTTCATGGGCCACCACCACGGCGCCCGCCTTGCCCAGATTCTCATTGCCGCCCGTGTGATCGCCGTGCCAGTGCGTGTTCAGCACGAAGCGCGGCGCCGGCGCATTCAGGTCCTTCAGTGCGGCGATGACCGAAGGCGTCATCGGTGCGTACTGGTCGTCGATCAGGAAGGTGCCGTCGGGGCCCGTCGAGACGCCGATGTTACCCCCTTGACCGATCAGCATGTAGATCCCGGGAGCGACCTGCTCGGTGCGGATCGTCGTGTCCGGTGGTGTCAATTGCGCGATGGCTGCAGGTGCCAGCATCGCAAGTCCGATAACTGCCAGTCGCCGAAGCATGGTCCCCTCCCGTTCTGGTGGTTCGTGTTCCGCTTGTAGCAGACCAGCCTGCTATCATCAATCTGGTACGGTGGAGACCCCCAAATGGCCCTGCGCCAATTCATCCCTGGCTTCCTGGCGATCCTGCTGACCGGCGCCGGCATCGGTGTGGCCCCGGCCCAGCCCGTCGCGACTCAAGCAGCCGGTACCTCACCACTAGCCAGGACCGCCGTCCTGGTCGAGATCAAGGATGCGATCAGTCCGGCGACCCGCGAATTCTTCCTGCGCACGCTCGCACGAGCGGAGGAACAGGAGGCTGAATTCCTGGTCCTGATACTCGACACGCCCGGTGGCCTGTCGGATTCCATGCGCGACATGATCAAGGGCATCCTGAATGCGCGGATCCCGGTCGTGACTTATGTGGCACCCTCCGGCGCGCATGCCGCGAGCGCCGGCACCTTCATTCTGTATGCGAGTCACATCGCCGCCATGGCACCGGGCACCAACCTGGGTGCCGCGACACCCGTGTCGATCGGCGGATCGTCACCGGAGGAGGACGGCGATGAGACGGAAAAAAGCAAAGACGGTGACAAGGACGCGAAGAAACCCGCGCAGCCCGCGACGGCCATGGGCCGCAAAGTGCTCAACGATTCTGTCGCGTATATCCGCAGCATCGCCGAGATGCGCGGCCGCGACCTGGAATTTGCCGAGGCGGCTGTCGTGGATGCGGCCAGCATCACGGCGACGGAGGCACTCAAGCGCGGCGTCATCGACCTGATCGCGGACGATCTGCCGGCGCTCATGACCGCGCTCGACGGCCGCGAAGTCAAGTTGCCGACCGGTACCCGCATTCTGAAGACGAAGGGAATCGTGCTCGAGCGCATCGAGATGGACTGGCGCGCGGCGCTGCTCTCGGTGCTGACCAATCCGATGATCGCTTACGGCCTGCTGCTGATCGGAATCTATGGCCTGATGTTTGAGGGCTACAACCCGGGTGCGGTCCTCCCGGGTGTGGTCGGCGGTGTCTGCCTGCTGCTGGGCCTGTACGCGCTGCAGGTGCTGTCGGTCAATTTTGCCGGTCTCGCGCTGGTATTCCTGGGCGTCGGCATGATGGTCGCGGAATTCTTCGTGCCGAGCTTCGGGGCGCTGGGCTTTGGCGGACTCGTGGCATTCGTGATCGGATCGATCGTCCTGATGGACACGGATACACCTGGAATGGCATTGAGCCGCGGGCTGGTAGGTGGCGTTGCATTGGCTGCCGGCACATTGATGCTTGGCACGATCTGGCTCGCGATGCGCGCCCGACGACGGCCCGTCGCGACCGGCCGGGAGCAGATGATCGGGGATACCGCCGAAGCGGTCGAAGGCTTTACCAGCCATGGCCAGGTGCGGATTTACGGTGAGCTGTGGAACGCAGTCAGTTCAAGACCGGTTGCTGCGGGTCAGCAGCTGCGCGTCGATCGCGTGAAGGGGCTGACACTCCACGTTTCGCCAATCGAGTGACAGGAGACCAGAAATGATGACCTACGTACTCGTTGCCGTTGCCGTCCTCTTCGCAGTGCTGGTGATCAATGCGATCAACATCCTGCGCGAGTACGAACGCGGCGTCGTGTTTACCCTCGGCCGCTACGCGGGCACCAAGGGCCCGGGCCTGATCATCGTGTGGCCGATCGTGCAGCAAATGGTGCGCGTGGACCTGCGTACGATCGTGCTGGATGTACCCAAGCAGGACGTTATTTCGCGGGATAACGTCTCGGTCAAGGTGAACGCCGTCGTCTATTTCCGGATCGTGGATCCGGACAAGGCCATTATCCAGGTCGCAAATCCATTCGAAGCGACCAGCCAGCTTGCCCAGACCACGCTGCGCTCGGTGCTGGGCCAGCACGAACTCGACGAGATGCTGACAGAGCGCGACCGGCTGAATGCCGACGTGCAGAAGATCCTGGACTCATCGACCGACGCCTGGGGCATCAAGGTGTCGCATGTCGAGATCAAGCACATCGACCTCGACGAAACCATGATCCGCGCGATCGCCAAGCAGGCGGAGGCCGAACGCACGCGGCGCGCCAAGATCATCCACGCGGAGGGCGAGAAACAGGCGGCGGCGATGCTGGTCGAGGCCGCGAAGCTCCTCGGTGCTGACCCGCGCGCGATCCAGTTGCGCTACATGCAGACGCTGACGGAGCTCGGCAACGACAGGAGCACGACGATCGTGTTCCCGATGCCAATTGACCTGCTGACGCCGTTCGTGAAGAAGCTCGGCGCGCCCGACTGATCAGCGGCGCGCGGCGGCCAGGCGCTGTTCGAGTCGCTTGGCCGATACCGGCACTGAAGTGCCGAGGCGCTGCGCAAAGAGCGACACGCAATACTCCGCCAGCAGCCAGGTGAGCTCGGACGCGAGCTCGCGGTCACCGAGTCGCTCCACCCGTTCGCGCCAGGCGCGCAATTCCTGTTGCGCGGCCAGGTTGGTGCCGGCCTTTAGTTTCGCGACGCGGGCGCCAAGCCCGGCGAGCAGGCGCGGCAGTTCACCGAGCCACGGATCCGGCGTCATTGCGACGAATCGCTCGCCTGCCAGCCGCCCGAGTTCGCGGGCGCAATCCGCTGCGATTGGCGTGTGGACTCCCCGTGGCAGCGACTGCAAAGCGCCGTGCACTTCCCGCGCCGACTGCAGGACGCTTTTTACGCCCGCGGCGATCCGGATTGCGACCTCGTAGACCTCCGACCGGCCGCGCTCCAGGGCGGATTCGAAGGCCTCGCGATCGCGCGGCAGCGCATCACTTGCCGGCAGGCAGGCGCGCTCGACGGCGCGGTCGCATATGTCGGCCGTGAGAACGGCCAATGACCCCAGCGGCTGCTGCAAAAGCGCGAGTTCCCGGTCCACGGCCAATGCGCGCCTCACGTGCTTGAGCGGCTCGGCGAGCGCAATGGCGAGCAGCCGGCGCACACCATTCCGGTGCTGGAGCCCGGCTTCCTTTTCGTCGTCGAAGGCCGTCAGTTTGACCCACTCGCCCTGGTCACTGAGCGCCGGGTAGACGACAAGCCGCAGGTCGTCGCGGTCAAGTTCCAGGGATTGCGCCAGCCGGCCGAAGTCCCAGTCGCGGATGCCGCTGCGGACGAAGTCCCTCGTTGAGTGGCTGAGAGCGGCAGCGCTCACGCCCTGCAGTTGCGTGCGGAGCGACGCGAGATCCCTGCCCTGCGCGAGCTCGCGGCCGTCGGATCCGACCACACGCAGATTGACTTGCAGGTATCCCGGAAGCTCGACAATGCGCAGCGCCTCGGCAGGGATGACAACACCGGCGCGGCGTGACAAGCAACGCGTGAACTCCTCATGCATCGGCGCAGTGGTATCGACCTCTGCGAGGCAGGCCGCGGCGGTCGCCGGTGCCGGAACCAGCGAACGACGCAGCACCTTGGGCAGACCGCGGATCATCGTGGCGAGCAGCTCCTGCCGCCAGCCGGGCACTCCCCACGCGAGGCGCCCGGCGTTGAGCGAGCCCAGCATCGCGATCGGCAGGTCGGCCGTTGCGCCGTCATCCGCAGCGTCAGGATCGAAGCGATAGCTGAGGGTGAGCTTACGGCCGCCGACCTCGAGAATGTCGGGAAACTGTGCGTCTGGCCGCGTGGCGTCAGCTGCAATGACGTCGTCCACGGAATGCATGAGTTGCCGCGGATCGGATTCCTCCGCCGTCCGGCGCCAGCGCTCGAAGCCGCGCAGGTCGTGCACGCGCTCCGGAATGCGCTCGAGCAGGAATGCTGCGGCACGGTCCTCGTCGAATAGCGCACCGTGGCGGCGCAGCTTCGCTTCGTCGCGCTCGAGGGCGGCCCGGATCTGCCGATTGTGGACGACGAACTGCGCCGATAGCTGGCAACGGCCGTGAACCAGCGCCTCGCGCACAAAGATCCTGCGCGCTGCCTGCGGGTCGATGCGGCCGAAATTGACGCGCCGCCCCGCCGAAAGTGTCAGCCCGTACAGCACGACGGTCTCCCGGGCTGCGACGATGCCACGTTCCGGGGACCATTCGGGCTCGTCATAGCTGCGTTTCAGCAGGTGCTTTGCCGCGGCCTCGACCCAACCAGGCTCGATGGCCGCGACCAGACGCGCATACACGCGGTGTGTTTCCGTGATGGTTGCCGCCATGATCCATTGGGGCGGCCGGTCGCAAAGCGGAGTGCCCGGGGCGATCGTGAATCGCAGCCCGCGCGCCCCCAGATAGTCGCCGCGCTCGGTTCGTTCGCCAATGCTTCCCAGCAGTCCCGGCAACAACGCACGATGAATCGCGTCGAAGCCGGCCGGCGATTCGTTCTCGGCCCATCCAAGCTCGACTGCCAGTTGCGCGAGCTGGCCGCGCAACTCGCCCCACTCGCGCATGCGCGCAGCGGACAGGAAATGATCGCGACACCAGCGCCTCGCCTGATTCGTGCCGCTCGCGCCTCGAACTTCGCCCCAGGCCTGCCAGAGCTTGAGCAGGCCGCTGAAATCCGAGCGCGGATCCGCGAACAGCCGGTGCTTCTCGTCGGCCTGTGGCTGCATGCCGGCGGGTCGTTCGCGCGGGTCCTGCATGGAAAGCAGCGATACCAGCGTCAATGTCTCGGCCAGTGCCCCGAATCGCTGGCCTTCGTACAGCATGCGTGCGAGGCGCGGATCGACCGGCAGCCTGGCGAGCATGCGCCCGAGCGGGGTCAGGCACCGGTCGTCGTCGATCGCCTCGATTTCACGCAACAAGCGGTAGCCATCGCTGATGAGCCGTTCATCCGGCGCATCGAGAAATGGAAAATCAGCAATGTCGCCCAGGCCGAGCGCCACCATCTGCAGGATTACGCGCGCGAGATTGGTGCGCAGGATTTCCGGCGGCGTGTGCGGCTCACGCGATTCGTAGTCAGACTCCTCGTACAACCGGATGCAGATGCCGGGACCCACGCGGCCGCAGCGCCCCTTGCGCTGGTCGGCACTCGCCTGCGATATGGGCTCGATCGGCAGCCGCAGGATCTTGCTACGCGGACTGTAGCGCGCGATGCGCGCAAGCCCGGTGTCGATTACGGCGCGGATTCCGGGCACGGTGATCGAGGTTTCGGCGACATTGGTGGCGAGAATGACGCGCGGCCGCGGACCGGTTGCAAAGACGCGCTGCTGCTCGGCCCACGACAGTCGCGAATACAGCGGCAGGATCTCGACATTCGGGCCGAGTCGTGCGCGCAGGTGCTCGGCGGTCTCACGAATTTCGCGTTCGCCCGGAAGGAAGACCAGCATGTCGCCGCGCTGGGCTGGCGGTTCCGCCAGCAGTTCACCGGCGGCAGCTCCGATGCCGGCAACCACGCCTGGGTCGAGGTCGTCCTCCTCGTCTGCGGCCAGCGGCCGGTAACGCAGCTCGATCGGGAATGAACGGCCGCTGACCTCGATGACCGGCGCGCCGCCGAAAAATGCGGCGCAGCGGCCCGGGTCGATGGTGGCCGAGGTGATGATCAGCCGCAGGTCGGGCCTGCGTGGCAGCAGACGCTTCAGGTAACCCAGCAGGAAGTCGACATTGAGGCTGCGTTCGTGCGCCTCGTCGATGATGATCGTGTCGTAGCGCCGCAATTGCGGATCACCCTGGATCTCCGCGAGCAGGATGCCGTCGGTCATGACCCGGATCAGGCTGTCGACCGAGCCGGATTCGGCGAACCGGATCTTGAAGCCGACCTGTGCGCCCAGCTCGACCTTCAATTCTTCGGCGAGGCGCGCGGCGACCGTGCGGGTCGCGATGCGGCGCGGTTGGGTGTGGCCGATCATGCCGGCGATTCCGCGGCCCGCCTGCAGGCAGGCTTTCGGCAGCTGCGTGGTCTTTCCGGAACCCGTGTCGCCGCAGACGACGATGACCGGATGCTTGCGGATCGCCTCGCAGATCTCGTCGATGCGCGCGCTGACCGGCAGGGTCGGCGGATAGGACAATGCCGGCACCGAGGCGCGGCGCCTCAGCAGCCGTTCATCCGGTCCTTCGCGACCGGTTGTCTTCCGGCGCATCTGTGTTGTCAGCGTCCCGGCAGCCGGACGCTGACGCGGGCGCCGCCCAGGCGGCTCTCGCCGACCTCCAGGGTGCCGGAATAAGCCGCGGCGATCTCGCGCGCCACCGACAGGCCGATGCCCTGACCCGCGACGCTTTCGTCGGCACGCGCGCCGCGTTCCAGCACGAGTGAACGCTTGGAAGGCGGGATTCCACGGCCGTCGTCCTCGACGTCGAGCACCAGACCGGGACGGCGCCAGTCGACCGAGGTCCAGGGCATCGCGCGCACGGCGGCCCCGGTCTTGCAGTACTTGCAGGCGTTGTCCATCAGATTGCCAGCCAGCTCGAAAAAATCGCCGGCATCGATCGGATACGCAGTCCCCCGCGCAACCGCAATGGTCATGCGTGGTGACTTGTCGGAATAGACCTTCGCAAGCGCGCCGCGAAGTTGCTCGAGCGGCTCCTGTACCGGCAGATCGGTCATCGTCGCGCCGGTGCCGCCAAAGACGGCGCGCTTGAGCTGGTGCTGGACAATGTCCTGCATGCGGTCCAGCTGGCGCAAATTCGACTGCCGGTCGGATTGACCGCTTTCAATGAGTCCGCGCAAGGCAGCGAGCGGCGTCTTGAGGCTGTGGGCGAGATTGCCGAGTGTCGTGCGATAGCGTTCCAGGCGCTTGCGCTCACCGGCCAGCAGTGCGTTCAGATTGCCCGTGACGCCGGCAAGTTCGCGCGGCCAGCCGGAGCCCAGAAGTTCACGCCGCCCGGCCTCGATGTCAGCGATTTCGGTTTCGAGCCGGTGCAGGGGCTTGAGCGCGATTCGCAATGCGACTGCGAGGCCTGCGAGCAACAGCAAGCCGAGCACGATCGAGCCCGACAGGAGCCAGGCGCGCACGCGAGCGACCTCCCTGTACCAGGGCTCGAGACTTTCGGCGGCGCGGATGATGAAGTCCCTGCTGCTGCCGTCCTCGAGCTCCCAGCGGATGCCGAGCGAGAGACCCAGCACCCGCGTGCCATCGGCGAGCTTCGCGTACTCCAGATGGCGCTCGCCGGTCGCCGGTACTGCCGCGAGATTGAGGCCGCTGCCGAGCGCCGACGGCGAGCGCCAGCTGCCGCGAGAACTGACGATTTCCGCATAGAGGCCCGAGCCGGGAGCAACAAGCCGCGTCTCAGCGAGATTTTCCGGGGTCAGGCGGCCCTGGCTGTCGATGTCGGCCGACGAGATCAGTGCGATGACCTGCGCGTCGAGCACATCCTGGCGCGCGCGCAGGCCGAGATCACGGTACATCGAATCGAGAGACCAGGCGGCGACGCCGGCCGCGGCCAGCAGCAGCAGCGCCAGCGTCACGAGCAGCCGTGCCTGTAGCGATGGGGTTGATCGCGCCACGATCAGTCGCGCGCGATACGGTAGCCGCGGCCCCTCAGCGTCTCGATCGGCTGGCGGTCTCCGTCAGGGTCGAGCTTGCGGCGCAGCCGTCCGATAAAGACTTCGATGGTGTTGCTGTCGCGCTCGAAGTCCTGCTCATACAGCTTTTCCGTCAATTCGGTCTTGGAAACAACCTGGCCGGCACGCAGCATCAGGTATTCCAGCAATCGGTACTCGAATGCGGTCAGTACGACGGGGGCACCGGCGACCCGCACTTCCTGGCTGCGGTTATCGAGTTCGACCACGCCGCTCTTCAGGAGCGGCTGCGACCAGCCGCCAGAACGGCGCAGCAACGCCTGCACCCGCGCCAGGACCTCCTCGAATCGAAATGGCTTGGTGACGTAGTCGTCGGCGCCGGCGTCGAGCCCGGCAACCTTCTCCTGCCAGCTGTCGCGCGCAGTCAGGATCAACACCGGAAATGACTTGTCCGCCTTGCGCCAGGCGCGGATCGCGTCAAGCCCGGACTTGCCCGGCAGTCCGAGATCGACGACGGCAACATCGACCGGATACTCCTTGCCAGAGAATTCCCCATCGACGCCGTCAGCGGCAAGATCCACGGCAAAGCCGGCCGTGCGAAACTGTTGTGCCAGCGTCTCCCGCAGCGCCGGTTCGTCCTCGACGATCAGGAGGCGCATCCGGGCCTCAATTTTCCTCGCCTGATTCCGCGTCAATCCTTACTTCGAAGACGCGGCCATCGGCGCCCAGCAACCGGATCCGGTATTCGATGCGGTCGCCATGCATCTTTTCCTCGGCGCGCACGACGCGCGCGTCGTAACGACGCTCGGCGCGCGCCACGGCCTCGTCGAGGGAAATGGCGCGATCCGCCATGGCCCGCTCCCCGCCCCGGTCATGGTCGCGACCCGACACCTGGGCCTGCCCGGACGCGGCGGTGCCGGCCATCAGGGCCAGACACAGGATTGCCGGCAGCCTCATCCTTAACATTTGCATCGCGCCATTGTAGTGGAAGTCGAAAAAAGCCGGGCCGCTTGCGCGGCCCGGCCGGGGGATCAACTGCCCATCGGTGTAACGTCGATCCGGATCCGCACCCGCTCGCCCGGGTCGTAAGGCATCCGCGTGAAGTATTGGCGCCCGGCGTATTCATAGGTCACGTCGTAGCCGTCAATACGCTCTTCCCAGCTGTCGCGATAGCGGACATCGCAGCGCTCGACGACTCGCTCATTGCCGTACTCGCCAAGCTGGCGATCGTGCGAGACGTTGTTGCCAATGGCGCCACCGATGATCGCGCCGGCGATGCGCGCCGCATCGCGCCCATGGCCGTGGCCGACCTGGTTGCCGACCACACCGCCGATCAGGCCGCCCAGCATCGTGCTGCCGATGTGACGGGACGAGAATGGGCCGTCCGACTGATGGACCACTTCATCATGGCACTCCCGCACCGGTTCGCTCACGCGTACCTGCGTGCGGATCGGCTGCACGCCGACGACCTGCGCGTATTCATAATCGCCCTCGCCGTGGCGGTTGTTGCGGTCATCAACGTACCGATCACTGCCGCGATCGTTTCCAGCCAGGGCCCCGGCGGACGCGGCAGCGAGACCGACGGCAAGGCCAGAAATCCAGAGCTTGCGTAACATGGTGCGTCTCCTTGCATTGGCACGCTGCCAATCTAGGCCGGCGACCATGAACGCGTCCTGAACGCCCGACGTGCTCCGGGCAGGAGCCTTTCCTAGGGATTCTCGGCCTTTGCGGCGACCCAGAGCTGGTCCAGCAACTCAGGGCCGGCTGTGCCCGGATCGATGCCGCGGGTCGCGAGGGCATTCTCCAGATGGGCGTAACGGAGCTCGAAGCGTTCATTGGCGCGACGCAATGCCGTCTCCGGATCGATGTCGAGATGCCGCGCGAGATTGACGACGGAGAACAACAAGTCACCGAGTTCCGCCTCCAGGCGGCCGGCATGCCTGCCTTCGTCGATGACCCGGTCGAGTTCAGCGAGCTCCTCGTCGATCTTGGCGCGTGGCCCGCCCGCATCCGGCCAGTCGAAACCCGCATCGGCGGCCCGCCGGCCGAGCTTGCGGGCGCGGGACAGGGCAGGCAATGCCAGCGGAATGCCGGCCAGCGCCCCAGTCCCCTGCCCCAGAGCCCTGCGCTCCCCGGCCTTGAGTGTTTCCCATAACCGCGACTGTTCGGCGGCGTCCGCGACCGGAACGGCGTTGAATACATGCGGGTGGCGCCGCATGAGCTTGTCGCAGATCGCCACCACGACATCGTCGAATGCAAATGCGCCATGCTCGCTCGCGAGTTGCGCGTGGAATGCGACCTGGAACAACAGATCGCCGAGTTCGTCGCGCAGTGCCTGGAGGTCCCCGCGCTCGATCGCGTCGGCGACCTCGTAAGCTTCCTCGAGCGTGTGTGGTGCGATCGACTGGAAGTCCTGTTGCAGGTCCCAGGGACAACCTGCGACGGGGTCGCGCAGGCGCACCATGATTTCAAGCAATCGGTCAATCGCCATGGAGCGGCAACCCGCCGAGCAATTCCCTGAGCGTCAGCAGCATGCCGGCCGTCGCGCCCCAGATTGTGTGTCCACCCCAGGGCAGGTCCAGCAATTCGAGGTCCTCGCCGCCGATCCGGTGCATGCGGCGCGCATGTGTCGCCGGATCAAGCAGATGGCGCAGTGGTGCCTCGAAGGTGCCGGACACTTCAGTGGTATCGAGTACCAGCTCGAAGCCGGGGCGGACGAGACCGACGACAGGCGTCACGCGATAGCCGCTGATCACGACATGATCCGGCAGGCAGCCGATCACCTCGACGAACTCGCGGCGCAGGCCGATTTCTTCCTCGGTCTCGCGCAGCGCCGCCGCGATTGCATCGTCGTCACCGGGCTCCAGTCGGCCACCGGGAAATGAAATCTGGCCCGCATGATGCTTGAGGTCGATGGCCCTATGGGTCAGGAGCACCGTCAGTTCTTCGCCGCGATCGACCAACGGTATCAGCACGGCGGCGCGTGTCGGCTGCATCGGGAAAAGCGTGCGCAGGCGTTCCGTGGCCGAGCGTGAAACCGCGCCGACGCGCAAGTCAGAATCTGTGTATTTAGAGCCCCTCAGGCGGCTGCGTAACTCCCGCCTCAGGGCCTCCACCGGCAGCCGGTGCAAGTCGGGTGTCGGTTCCTGGATCACGGGTCGCCCTGCGCCGTTCCGCCGTGCGCCAGTCGCACTGGATCAAGAAGGCGCGCGATCGTCGCCGCGAGCTTCGGCTTGAATTCGCCGAGTTCGCCATTGGTCACGGCAGCAGCCCACTTGATCAAGCCGGGGGCGCGGATCAACGCAGCCGGCATGGGCAGGTGGCCGATCTGGAAATTGACGACGGCGCGCCGGGTCTGGGCGCCCCATAGCGCCGACGCGCCCACGGGGACCTCGCCGAAGCTGTCCTTTTCGATGCGGTCGTTATCGCTCACGGGTAACATGGGCATCCTATCATCTGGGCCTGGCGCCATGATCGATCATCGCCTGACCGCATTGTCGCCGCTCGACGGGCGCTATGCCGACAAGTGCGCCGACCTGGCCTCCCTTTTCAGCGAAGCCGCGTTGATCGGCTATCGCGTGCGTGTCGAAGCCTGCTGGTTCCGGCAACTTGCGACCTCGGGCCACTTTCCCGCGCTGGCCTCGCTGCCGGCGCAACTGGCGTCCAGACTCGATGCGCTCGCCGCAGGCGTGGAGGGATCCGCCGTTCGGCGGGTCAAGGAAATCGAGCGCGAGACCAATCACGACGTCAAGGCCGTGGAGTATTTTGTCCGCGAGCAGCTTGCGGCGTCGGGCGCCCTGCCCGCGCAGCTCGAATTCGTGCATTTTGCGTGCACGTCCGAGGACATCAATAACCTGAGCTACGCGATGATGCTTTCTGACGCGCGCAGCAGCGTGATGCTGCCGCTGATCGGCGAAGTTGCAGACAGGCTGGCGAGACTGGCTCATGAGCACGCCGCCACGGCGATGCTGTCGCGTACCCATGGCCAGCCGGCCTCACCGACGACACTCGGCAAGGAAGCGGCGAATTTCGTCATGCGACTTCGCCGCGCGGCTGCTTCGCTCGGTCGGGTGGAGCTTATGGGCAAGTTCAACGGCGCGGTCGGAAACTTCAATGCGCACCAGGCCGCGGGCCCGCAGATCGACTGGCGCGCGGAGTCGCGGCGCTTCATCCTGACGCTTGGACTCCTGCCAAACGAGTACACGACGCAGATCGAACCGCATGACTGGATCGCGGAGTATTGCGACGCGCTCGCGCGCGCCGACACCGTGCTGATCGACCTGTGCCGCGACCTGTGGGGCTATGTCTCGCTCGGCTACTTCCGGCAACGGCCAGTGCCAGGAGAGGTCGGGTCCTCGACGATGCCGCACAAGATCAATCCGATCGATTTTGAAAACGCTGAAGGCAACGCCGGTCTTGCAAATGCGATGCTGAGGCACTTCGCGGAGAAGTTGCCGGTGTCGCGTTGGCAGCGTGATCTCAGCGACTCGACGGTGATGCGGAATCTCGGCGTGGCGCTGGGACACAGCGCATTGGCGTGGCGGTCCGCGCTGCGCGGCCTCGAGCGCATCGAGGCGGATGGCGCCCGCATGACGGCGGATCTCGATGCGCACTGGGAAGTGCTCGCAGAGGCGATACAGACGGTCATGCGTGCCCACGGCTTCGCCGATGCCTATGAAAGGCTCAAGGAGTTCACACGCGGGCATGAGATCGGGGCGGTCGAGCTTCGTGCCTTTGTGGCGAAGCTCGGATTGCCGGACGACGCACGGCGAAGGCTCGAATCGTTGACGCCGGCCG
>Ga0315290_10000463_pt1 | contig 26343 bp, 21 predicted proteins | sample YL17G12_0_MG_FD_203627 | JGI IMG/M metagenome (GOLD analysis project Ga0315290, IMG submission 203627) | Sediment microbial communities from Yellowstone Lake, YNP, Wyoming, USA - YL17G12_0 | ecosystem: Environmental > Aquatic > Freshwater > Lake > Sediment | place: USA: Wyoming | collected... | reverse complement strand
TTGAGGATGTTTAGAGGGTCCAGTGCGGTCTTGATGCGTTTCTGGATCTCGAGTGAAACCAGACCGAGGGCTTGCTGCATATAGCGACGCTTCAGCATACCAACGCCGTGCTCGCCCGAGAGTGTCCCGCCCAATTCAAGTGCCAGGGCGAACTCCTCGGCGACCATCTGCTCGACCTTATTCCACTGCACGGGGTCGCGCTTGTCGAACAAAATATTGGGATGTAAATTCCCATCCCCGGCATGGCCAAAGATGACGATCGGCAGGCCATATTTGGCGCTGATGGCCTTCAGGCGGCGAATCGCCAACGGGATGGTGCTGCGCGGTACGGTGATGTCCTCGCCCAGTTTATTGGGGGCTTTGCGGGCAAGTGCTGGTGAAACAGACCTGCGGGCCTGCCACAGATTCGCCCGCTCGAGCTCGTCTTTGGCGACCTTGACCCGCCGCGCCCCTGTTTCCTTACAGATAATTGCGATTGCTTCGATCTCCCGTAAAACAGAGGCTTCATCTGCGCCATCGGTCTCTATTAGCAGAGTGGCCTCCACATCCAGCGGCAGGCCCAAATGCAGGGCTTCCTCGATGCAAGCGAGGGCGGTCTCGTCCATTAATTCCATCGTTGCCGGGACAATACCTGCTGAAAGAATTGCGTTTACTGTTCGGGAGGCGTCCTCCAGTAAGGCGTACTCCACCAGCGCAGTACGGGCAAACTTCGGTTTAGCAGTCAGGCGCAGGAGGGCTTCGGTAACCACTCCCAAGGTCCCTTCCGAGCCGGTGAATAACGCTGTCAGGTCGTAGCCAACGACATCCTTGATGAGCTTGCCGCCGGTATGGATCACACGACCATCCGCCAGAACAATTGTCAGGCCGAGCACGTAGTCGCCCGTCACACCGTATTTCAGGCAGCGCGGACCCCCGGCGTTGCAGGCGATGTTCCCTCCGATGGTCGAGTGGCGAAGGCTGGACGGGTCGGGCGGATAGAACAGGCCGAATTCTTCCACCGCTGTTTGCAAGTCGGCTGTCACAACACCGGCCTCAACATGGGCAATGGCATTGGCCAGATCGATCTCCAGGATGTGGTTCATGCGAGTCATAGCCAGGACGATCCCGCCCTGGAAGGGGACAGAAGCGGCGGCCAGTCCCGAGCCCATGCCGCGTGTGACCACGGGGATGCGCTCGCTCGCCGCCTGGATCACAATCCGGCTGACCTGTTCGGTGGTGCGAGGCAAGACGACCACGTCTGGGCGGTGGTCTTCAAAGGTGCCGTCGTAGCCGTAGACAGCCAGGTCTTCGGGGGTGGTCAGGACGCCATCTTTACCGGTGATCTTTTCGAACTGTGCGAGGATGTTTTTATCCATCAATTTCCTTCTTGCCGTTATAGGCCCGGTCGAGCAGCGTAATCGGGTGGACAACCTGCACGTCCAATTCCTGCCGGCGCATACCGGCGTTTAACTGCATCTGACAAGCGGGGCAGCCGGAGGCGATGAAGTTGGCCTGCGTGAAGGCGATGTTGTCGGCTTTGCGTTTCAGCACTTTGAGCGAAGTATCATAATGAGTGATGAGTTGGCTGCCGGCCGAGCCGCAACACCAGTCCGCTTCGGGAAGTTCGATAAATTCCAAGCCGTCGATCATTTTCAGTAAATCACGCGGTTGTTCCCAAACGCCCTGGCCGCGCCGCAGGTGACACGGGTCGTGATAGGTAACCCGCCCTTTGATAATACCGCGCGGCCTTTCGAGCGGAATGGACATCAGAAACTCGCTCACATCCCGAACCCTGGAACTGAACGCGGCAGCCCGCTCCGCCCAGGCCGGGTCATCGGCCAACAGCCTGCCATAATCTTTTAGCATGGAGCCGCAGGTGGCGCAGTCGGTCACGATCGTTTCGACGCTCGCTTTCTCGAAGAGTGCAATGTTGAGGCGAGCTTGTTCTCCCACCAGATCAGTCCGCCCGTAGCCGAGGGCGGGCATTCCGCAGCAGACGGTATCTTTTGGTGTGACGACGGTGCAGCCGTTGCGGGCCAGCACCCTCACACTGGCGGCGCTTTCCTCTGAAAACATCAGGCTCTGGGCACAGCCAAGGAAGAACCCGACCCGGTAAAGGGCATCGCCGGTGGACTGGGTCATATGCGGCAGCAGCTGACGCAACGGACGCTGGGGCATGTGCGGCAGCATGGCTTCCATGTCACGGAATTTGCCGGGGAGCAGCTTGCGAAGTCCGAGGGCGTAAACCAGACGGCGCAAGCCGAGTTGTTCATACAGGCGCAGAGGCAGGGTTGCGATTTCCAGCCGCGCCGGTTTAGGGATGAGCCAACCGAACAGAGTGCCCTTCCAAGCGGCGGGCCGAATCTGCTCCTGTACGTGGCGCATCTCCAGCGCCAGGTCGGCGGGACGGATGCCAACCGGACAAATGTCGTTGCAGGCCAGGCAGTCGAAGCAGGCGTACATCTGCCCAGCCAGGTTGGGACTGAGTATCAGTTCGCCTTCCAGTCCCTTGCGTGCCAACGCAACCCTTCCGCGCGGCGAGGCTGTTTCGCTCAGGTACTCGCGGTATGTCGGACATACAGCGAGGCACAGCCCGCAGCGGATGCAGTTCAGGTATTGGCTTTCAGAGGGTTGGCGCGGGTTCTCAGGTTGAATCACAGAAATCGGCTTTATATTGAGCATGGACGATTGACCGTGAGCACTGCATTCGTTTATCGTCCACGGTCCATGGTTCGATTATCCAATCTCACTAACTTTCACCGGGCGGTTCTCGCGCAGCGACTTCCATGCAGCATAACCGAGCACCACCGCGGCGCGACCGTCCTTGCCAGTGGTCGGTGTCGGCTTGTCCTCACGGACGCACTCAATGAACTGGCGCACCTCCTCCACATAGCAGGGGGCATAGCGCTGCATGAAGAAATACGGCGGCTTGGCCGAGAGGAAACCGTCTGTGTTGCCTTTCACGGTGACGGTCTCGGCCTCGTTATTCGCCATGGCTGTGCCGTTCGAGCAGAAGACTTCCAGGCGCTGGTCGTAGCCATAGACCGCCTTGCGGCTGTTATCGATCGCACCCACCGCGCCGTTGACGAACTTGAGCGTGACCACGTCAGTGTCTATGTCGCCAAATTCTTTCAATTTTGGTTCGATCAACACACTTCCTGTGGCGTAGATTTCTTCGACTTCACCCACCTGGAAAATCATGGATGGCTAAATCCAGGAAAATTCCGCCCGAGATACGCAGGAATTCCATGTCTGGAAAATCGGGGTCCCGGTTGGTAATGCGCAGGATGCACGGACGCCCGATCTCACCCGAGGCAACGATCGCACGTACTCGCTGAAAACTTTTATCGAAACGGCGGTTGAAACCGACCTGCAGCTTGACACGTGATTGTCGGACCGCCTCCAGGGCTTCATCAATTTTATCCAGCTCCAGCGCCAGCGGTTTTTCGCAAAAAATATGCTTACCGGCCGCGGCCACATCCTTCATGATGAAGGCATGCGTGTCCGTGCTGGTGGCGATCAGGATGGCTTCGATTTCCTTATCGGCCAACAGTTCGTGATAATCCTGCACCACGCGCTGAATGCCGAGTTCATCGGCCACTGCCTGGGCGACCTCCAGTCGGATGTCGCAAATGGCAACCAAGTCTGCTTCCGGGATGAGCCTGGCGATGTTTCGCACATGCACACTTCCCATGCGCCCGGTACCGATTACGGCGATTTTTACTTTTCTTGTCATTTCAGTATCTCTCCCACGATAAACATTGAATTCTCCTGTTTTATTCGATTTGAAAATACGGCGACAGCACCTTGAGCGCTGCCTGGCGGGCTTTGATCGCCAATTCCTGGGGATCCCAATTCCAATACTCAGGCCGGAATAATTCAATGGAACATGGTCCGGCATAGCCGATGCGCTTTAGCCGCGCGCAGATGTCGTCAAGCGGTACGATACCCAGACCGGGCAAAAGCCGTGTGCCGTCAGTGATGGCTTCCTTTGGTGTATCTTCGAGATCATCCAGATGAAATGCAAATATACGCTTGGGGTCAAGTTGATCGAGTTCACTCAGCAGCCCGCCGCCACAGTAAAAATGAGCCGCGTCTACCGTCAGGCCCAAGTTGTCGCAATTCGCTTTTTGGATAATCTCGAATGCAGCGCGCGGCGTACGCACACTGCACCATCCAAAGCCCAGGAACTCGAAAGCAAGATTGATGTTATATTGGCGTGCAATGTCGCTCAAGTCGCGCAACACCTTGACGTACTCGGTCAGCACGTCAGCCCACATCAGATTGCGGTCAGGCGAGGGGCTGGGCACGACAACAACGGTTGGGCAGCCAATAGCTTGTGCGATCTTGCCCAGTTCATGAAGACGCGCTCGAATCTTGGTGTACTCGCTCCCGCGAAACGCGATGAACTCAATCGAGTTGAGTGTGAGCGGCATGACGCCGTGATTCACGAACAACGCATTGAGGTCGGCCAGCGAGTGAGTCTCCATATAGCGATCTACTTTGACCGCCCACATCTCAAGCGCCTTGAATCCCGCCTGTGCGGTGATGGCGACATCGGTTTCGAGATCGCTCGTCATCGTCGTCGCGCCATGGAAAGCTAGTTTCATCGGTTTCCTTTCTACCTGCCGTGCGAGAAAATCAGCGTCTCGCTCTCCCTTGAAGTTCCCTTCGAAGGTACCTGACAGGGAGAGGGGCAGGGCAGGATCACATCTTCATGACGATCTTCATGGCGCTCTTGGGGTGATGTTTGAGCGTTTTCAGGTCCAGACCGAGCAGGTCGAAGGCGCCCAGACCTTCGTCAAACGGTACGACCTTGGTGAAGAAAGGCCCCATGTTAAGACGATTCTCCTGGAACAGGCGGATGGACGGCACCATTGTGTTCTGGCCGAGGTAAAGCCCAAGGATCTTGGTGGCCCAGCGAGTGATCTCATTCGGGACGATAGTGGTTTTGATGGACGAGTCCATACCGAAGGGCAGCACCTTACCACCCGGGGTGACACACTGGAGTGCCTGCTCGAGGGCGTTGCCGGTGGCTTCGACGACGATGTCGGCCTTGCGCCCGTAGGTGAACTCGGTGATCTTCTGCTCGATATCCACCTCGTTCGGGTTCCAGACTGTCAGGCCACATTCCCTGGCTACATTAATCCGGAATGGGTCTATCTCGGTTACAGCCACTTTGGCGGCGATGTTTTTACCAAACTGGCCAAACAAATAGCCGATGGGACCGAATCCCAAGATCAGCACGTAATCGTAGGGCAGCATCAAGAGGGTGTTCATGCCGTTGACCACTGTCGCCAGAGTCTCGACCTGGGTGCCAAGGATGTCATCGATCACGTCTGGAAGGATGAAGCACTGCTTCTCAGGGACCAGACAGTACTCAGCGTAGCCGCCGTCGCGCATCACGCCCAAGGCGGTGGTCTTGATCTCGACACATTGGCTGCTCAACCCCATCCGGCAGAACGAGCAGAACCCGCAGCGGATATTGTTGTCGATGGCCACCCGGTCGCTGATCTTGACATTGTGAACGTGTGTGCCTATCTCGACCACCTCACCACAGAACTCATGGCCGAGCACTATGTTGGGCCTGAAGTGGTGCTTGCCCTCGATGATCTTAATATCCGAGCCACAGATCCCGACCGCCTTGACTTTTAACAGTACATCATCGGGGTCCTTTACGTGGGGGATGGGCTTCTCTTCGTACACGAGGTTGCCAACATCCTTAAAAACATAAGCCTTCATCTTGTCCATGGTTTTTCTCCTTTGAAAAATTGAATGATCTCCTGGCAGAGGTTGCACACGTGTGCATAAAAATGTAAAATTATTCGCAGTACCAACTTTATTCGCATTTGGGCTCGAATGACTAAAGTTGCTACTACGAATCTATCAGCGTTGAATGCGCGCCGAACCGCCTTTGGCGAATGCCCGCACCTGTTCAACCGTCGCCATCGTGGTGTCGCCGGGGAAGGTCGTCAGCAACGCTCCGTGCGACCAGCCCAGGTTGACGGTTTCCTGCTCGGGCTCGCCGGTCAGCAACCCGTAGAAGAAGCCCGAGGCGAACCCGTCCCCGCCGCCAACCCGGTCGTAAATATCCAGGTCACAGGTCGGGGAGACGTAGGACTGTTCGTTAATCCAGGCCACGGCGCCCCAGCTGTGTCGATTGGTGGATTTCACCTCGCGCAGGGTGGTTGCCACGACCTTGATCTGTGGGTATTTATTAACCACTTTTTCGATCATCCCCAAGAAGGCGCTCGGGTCGAGCTTGGATTTGGCGCTCACTTCGGGCCCGGAGATGCCCAGCCCCATTTGCAGGTCCTCCTCATTGCCGACCAGCACGTCCACGTTTTCGACAATGCGACCGATGACGGACTGGGCGCGCTCCGGTCCGCCCCAGATATTCCAGAGCTTGGCGCGGTAATTCAGATCAAATGAAGTCACCGCTCCGGCGGCTTTGGCGGCTTTCATCCCTTCCAGGATGACCTCACCGGTCGTCTCAGAGAGTGCGGCAAAGATCCCACCGCTATGGAACCAGCGTACGCCGCTTGCGAAGATGGCGTTCCAGTCGAAGTCACCCGGTTTGAGCAGGGCGGCGGCCTCATTGGCGCGATTGTAGAACACAACCGGGGCACGCACTCCATAGCCGCGGTCGCTGTAGATTGTTGCCATATTGGGACCATTCACCCCGTTGTGCTTGAAATGCTTGAAGAAGGGCCGGATGCCCATCGCCCTAACCCGCTCGGTGATCAGGTCGCCGATGGGGTAGTCGACCATCGCTGCAACCATGCCAGTACGCAGGCGGAAGCAGTCCGACAGATTGGCAGCGACGTTGTACTCGCCTCCGCTAGGGTGGACATGCCACTCGGAAGCCTTGTGGAAGGGAATGATCCCCGAATCCACGCGGTGATTCAGAGCCCCGAGTGAAATGAAATCCAGTGCGCCTACCTGGAGGATGTTCAATCCATATTTTTTCATCAGGTTAGCCTTTCTTCCAGACAGTCGAGGTTACATCCCCGCCGCGTCCGGTCCAGTTGGTGTGGAAGTACTCGCCGCGCGGTTTATCCAAACGCTGGTAGGTATGTGCGCCAAAGTAGTCGCGCTGTGCTTGCAGCAGATTGGCAGGCAGGGATTCGCTGCGGTAGCCATCGAAGAATGTCAGCGCGCTCGACATGGCCGGTACGGGGATGCCTTTCTGGATGGCTAAGGCCACCACGCGCCGCCAACCTGACTGTGCAGCAATAACCTGCCCGGTGAAGTATGGGTCGAGCAGAAGGTTGGAGAGACTTGGATTTTTATCGAATGCTTCCTTGATCTTACCCAGGAAAGCAGAACGGATGATACAACCGCCGCGCCACATCAGTGCAATGCCACCGTAGTTAAGGTTCCACTTATATTCTTTGGCTGCAGCCCTGAACAGCATGTATCCCTGGGTGTAGGACATGAGTTTGGAGGCGAATACGGCCTGCTCCAGGTCGTCAAGGAAAGCTTGCTGATCGGTTGTAATGCAGGACTCGGGTCCGGAAAGTATCTTGGATGCAGCCACGCGTTCGTCTTTCAATGCTGACAATGCCCGCCCCATCACAGCCTCGACGACCATCGTCAGGGGGATGCCCATATCGAGGGCCGAGATGGCCGTCCATTTGCCGGTACCCTTCTGCTCGGCGGAATCCAGGATCTTATCCACCAGTGGTTGGCCATCCTCATCCTTGTAGGCCAGGATATCGCGCGTGATTTCGATAAGATATGAGTCAAGTTTACCCTTGTTCCACCTGGTGAGGACCGCCTGCATCTGGTCGGGGGTCATTCCCAATCCGTCGCGCATTAATTGGTAGGCTTCGCAGATCAACTGCATATCACCGTATTCGATGCCGTTATGCACCATCTTGACATAGTGCCCGGCACCGTTCTCGCCCACCCAATCACAACAGGGATCTTCGCCGCCATCCGGTCGTTTGACCTTGGCAGCCACAGCCTGGAAGATGGGCTTGACATGCTGCCAGGCTGCCGGAGAACCACCTGGCATGATCGACGGGCCGCGGCGCGCTCCCTCTTCACCGCCGGAAACGCCAGTACCGATGAATAGTAGTCCCTTGGATTCAACATAAGCGGTACGGCGGATGCTGTCGTTATAATTCGAATTGCCGCCGTCGATGATAATATCGCCCGGTTCCAAGTACGGGAGCAGCAGTTCGATGAAATCATCCACCGGTTTCCCCGCCTGGACCATCAACATGACGCGCCTGGGTCTCTTGAGCGCATTTACCAATTCCTCCAATGAATGCACCCCGACAACGTTCGTTCCCTTCGCGGCGGTGTTGAGAAACTCGTCCACCTTGGAGATGGTGCGGTTGAATACGGCAACGGTGAACCCATGGTCATTCATATTCAATACCAGGTTTTGTCCCATGACCGCCAGGCCAATCAGGCCAATGTCTGCTTTGCTCATTAGTTTATTCCTTTTCTCGGAGTAATTTATCGTTCAAGACCCTTCAGGATCTGGGTTTCACTCGATACAACATCTCACCGGCTTTGGGGACGTAGAGAATGCCATTATCCTCCCGGCCTTTCCATTCCTCAGGGTTAACTTTCACCGGGTCAAGATACCCCAGGTTCAGGCGTGCGCAGTCCTCGGCGGAAATCCTGCTCGAAAGGGTGACGCGCACATTAGGTTTTTCGATGCCTGCCTCCATCACACCGGAGCCGCGCAAATGGGTACTGTGCGCCAGTACACCGAGGGGGAATTGCTTGAAGCGTTCCCAGTCCTGTAAGAAATAGGGCAGGATATGATATCCAACCTCAAAAATAAAATCTCCGTGCACGCGGCTGACCACATCCAGATGTGGGGCAAAGATAACAACTTCACCGCCAACCGCAACCGCTGGCTCCAGCTTGTACATCGCCTTGGCTGCAGTCCACAGTTCGTTGTACATGGCCGGGGCGCAGGAGAGCACGCGCTGGTAAGGCTTTGCACACCAGCGGATATGACGTTGGGCTGAGAAGTCCGCCGCCGCGCTCCAGGCCTCGAACAAATCACCGATGAATATCCCAGCCAGGCCGTATTCATCTACAACCAATGCCACCAGCGTGACCGGGGTCCGAAGCCTTCTTCCCGCGGCGTGGATCATCTCCCGAACAGGCGTCTCTTTGAGGCCGATCGTTCCAACCACGCCCGCCAGCGCGCCCAGCCAATGGGTGGCGTTGATCATCTCCGGGCCGGAGATACCCGGGAAGAGATACTTGGCTCCGCCTGAAAAGCCGGCCACTTCATGTGGGAAGGTCGGACCGAGGATGAGAATGTGGTCGTACTCCAGTGCGGCCCGGTTGATGCGGATCTCGACCCGCTCAGGCAGGGACGGGTGCCAGCGCTCCCCGGCGATCGCCTTAACCTCATCTGCTTCCATTGAACCGATGGATGTCAGAGTGGATGGGTTGTCCCATGCGTGGTTCAGCAGGCCAATGTGTTTGTAGAAGGTTGCCCGTTCTTTAAAGGAGATGCCTACCAACCTGTTCAGGGACTCATCCGACAGGGCAGGGTGTGTACCCAAGGCGACCATGAAATCGAGTTGTTTGGCATCATACAGGATCTCAACAAGAGTGTGAAAGAGATAAGGCAACGGAAGTGAGCGTGTATGGTCGGGGATCAGCACCAGTATCTTCTGTCCCGTGAATTTTCCGGCGAGCCCTTTTTCCAGTGTCGCGCGGATCGTTTCGGGAGAAAGCACCCCGGATGTGGCCGAGCCCCGGTCGGATTCCGGGACTACGTCGCCAGAACCGGGTCCTAGAGTGGCAATTGCGTGAGCTGATAGGTTGTCCATTGAAATAACGTCAAACACCGCTGAAGGCCGAGAAGCCACCATCCACCGGGACGACGATGCCGGTGACGAAGGCCGAGGCAGGGGAAAGAAGCCAGAAAACGGTACCCACTAAATCATCCGGCGCGCCGAAGCGCCCCATGGGGGTGTGGCTGAGGATGGATTGGCCGCGCGGGGTTAATTCTCCAGTCTCTTTGTCGGTGAGAAGGAAGCGGTTCTGCTCGGTCAGGAGGAAACCGGGGGCGATGGCATTGACGCGGATCTCGGGCGAATACTCCTGTGCCATATGGACGGCCAGCCACTGGGTGAAGTTACTGACTCCCGCTTTGGCTGCCGAGTAAGCTGCGATGCGGGTGAGTGGGCGGAAGGCATTCATCGAGGTAATGTTTAAGATGACGCCCGACCTCTGTTCGGCCATGCGTTTACCAAAAACCTGCGATGGCAGGATGGTGCCCATCAAGTTCAGGTCGAACACCCAGCGCAGGGCCTCGGCAGGCAGGTCGAAGAAAGCCTGTTCCGGGTTGGTGGTGGCCGCTGCTTTATTGCCACCCGCGCCGTTGACGAGAATATTCACAAGGCCGAATTTCGCCTCCACGATTTGTGCGGCGGACTCGATGCTGTCCTTGTCGAGCACATCGCAGGCCACGCCGATGGCTTCCGCGCGGCTGGAGCGAATGTCCGCAGCCAGGGATTCGGCGGCTGCCTGATCCAGATCCAGCACGGCAACTTTCGCTCCGGCCAAGGCCAACGCCCGGCACAGGGCAGCGCACAACACGCCGGCGCCGCCGGTCACGACTGCAATTTTTCCCGAAAGGTCAAATGACTTGTGTATAGCGGTAGTTTCCATAATTACCTATTTCAAAACAAAAGGGGTCAGGTGGCGGATGAAATGTTTTTCGAGGTTGGCGGTGTAAGCCTCCGGGTTGGCCTTCAGGAAGTTCATGAAGCGGGTATAGAAGCGCCAATCGCCAGTGGCTGTTTTATCCGTGAGTACCGAGCCAAAAGTCACGTGCAGGATCTCGCGGGTGTCAAACTGCTCGAGCAGGCCGGGCCAGTCTTTGACTTCCTCTGGAATTGGGGCGCGGCTCAAATCCGCCGAGACATGGTAACTGGCTTTGTCGGAGGCGTAATGATCACGGGCAAAAACGTAAATATCGCGAAACAGGTCAACGTCGAGAGTGGCAACCGTGCGCAGCGCTTCGAGATAGCTGGTGCCGGCGGTCTTCAGGTGTACCAGGCCATGCGTCTGGCGCATGGCTGCCGGGTAGATGCTGAACTTGTCCGAGCCGGAATGCAGGCTAAGTTTGTAAGGGCCAAACTGGCGGGCGATGGCAGCATGCCCGGCCAAGTCGGTTTCGAAGGCAGCCACGTTGCCTATGTAGTCCACACCTTTTTCAAAGCAGCCTACATAGCGCGGCGCCAAGCTGACCCACTTCACTCCCAACCGTTTCAATTCTTTGGCGATGTACAGGTGCTCAGCATGCGAGGTGGGTTGGTCGGTCTCATCCACTGAAACTTCCATCTCGAAGGAGCGCGTCCCGGCGGCATTGACCAGGTAATGATACATGGAGGTCACATGCGCGATGGCTTTGCCGTACTTGACTACGGCCTTAAGTAATGTCGCCTCGTCGAATGTCAGCCAGAGTCGCTCGATATTATAATCCCTGCCCAGCAAGCCGCATGCCCGCGGCTGGATGTCAGCGGGCAGGGTTTCGGCAATTTCACGCAGTTCGGCCAGGCTGGCAGTTTCGGCGCGATTGTCTACGTGGGCGCCTGGATCAATCGTAAAGAAGGTGAAACCGGCGGCCATGCAAGCGTCAATGTCGGCAGTGGTCTTGAGATGGTCGGCGTCTGCTCCAACGCTTTCATGCCAGCCTTCCTGGAAAATTCCCCAGGTGGCGTCATCCATCACCTGTTGTGGTGTACGCCCGGTACGGGTCATTTCGCGGATGGACTGCTGGGCGAAAATGGGTGCGATTTTATTTCCGGCGCTGCGAACAGCGCGCACATGCCCGGGGGTTGCCAGGCCAATACGGTCGCCCATCCCAGCCGAAGTGCGGAGTCCCAAAAGGCAAGGTCGCAACCAGGCGATCCGGGTGCGCAGAGTGGCGGCATTTTGTGGATTACACGGCCCGATCAGGAGGGACTTCCCAGCCAGTTCGGAGCGTTCACCATCGAAATCTTGAAGGGCGGCAGAGTCACTCAGCACAACCAACTGTGTTCCGGCAGTAGTTTGCGCCAGAGCGTATTCCACTCCAGACTGGTCAACCAGTGAGAGGTGGAAAATATTGAGGTTTGATGATGACAAAATGGATTGATCTGGACTCATGAATTACTCGTTGAGGTTGTTGATACGGAGGTCGTTTCCCGGACAAGGAGCCTGCCTTTTAACATACGGACCTTACCCGTGCTAACACCGGGCGCTACCGTGTGCTGCTCCGACGAGTTATCGGCGGGTGGCCTATTGAGCAGTTCCAGGACGAGACGGGCGGCTTCGGCCCCGATGAAGCGTTTGGGCTGGTCGAAGGTGGTCAGCGGTGGATTCGTGAAGGCCGAGAAAAGGATGTTGTCAAAGCCGGTGACAGAGATGTCATTCGGAACCTGGATGCCGGCTTGCAGTAAACCTTTAAGAACACCGATGGCCATCAAGTCGTTATAACAGACTAAAGCGCTGGGACGATCGTTCAGGGAGAGAAAATGATTCAATCCGAACAGACCGTCCTCGGGTCCGCCGCCGGAGACTTCGTGAATGTGGTCAGGAGGTACTGTCAGTCCGGCTGTATCCATTTCATATTGAAAACCGGTTAAACGATCCAGGGTGGTGCGACCTGAGGAAGAGTTTCCGAGGTAGGCGATCCGCCTGTGCCCGAGGTCAAGAAGATGACGGGTAATCTGGCGGCTTCCGTCCACATCATCGTGGTATATGGAATAGCGGTAATCTTCGGCGGCCTGGTTATTAACCACCACGATCGGGACACCATAGGCGAGAAATTGGCGGCGTTGCTCTGCTTTGAAGGAGGCAGAACAGATTATGACTCCGTCCACGCGGTGCTCGCTCATGGCCTGGACGATGGCCTGCTCCCGTTCCGGGTCGCGTTGCGAGGCGGCCATAAAAAGGCTGTAGCCGCTCTTCTGAGCCACTTCTTCGATGCCCTGTAAAATTTCACCAAAGAAAGGGTCCTCCACGCTACTGACGATGACCCCCAATGCATGCGAGCGGTTGGTCTTCAGGCTGCGGGCGGCTGCACTGGGGAGGTAACCCAGTTTGAGGGCGGTCTGGCGGATGCGTTCCGCCGTATTTTTAGCGATCAGCGGGCTGCCGTTCAGGGCGCGCGAAACAGTGGAATGCGAGACATCCGTCTGTTTTGCAATATCCTTGATTGTGACCGGCATCTCGCTCCTTTCTCTAACGGGTATACGTGCACACGTGTGCATTCGTTGTTATTAGTTTACTAAATCCAGTGCAAAAAGTCAATAGTTTTGAAAGAGCACTTGCATATATTTTGAAAATGTTGTATCATTTGCAAATGGAGGATTAAATCAAATAATACGGAATTGAAAATTAAGTAGTAGTCCCGGTTCCAGAACGGGGCTTGGAATAGTTTATCATTCATTCTCGAATAATAGAAAGGAAGAAAGCATGCATAAGGATATAGAAGCTATTTTATTGGACGTTGGCAATACCATGCGAATCGTTATCAAAGATGAAGCATTCATGGCACTGTCAAAACAACAACTGGTTGAGTTGACCGGGGCAAAGATGCCCACAGAGGCTTTTATCAACCTGCTGGAGCAAAGATACCAGGTTTTGCGGAAGCAGGCAAAAGAGAAGCTGATAGAGGCGTCCGAAAAGGAAATGTGGACAAAATGGATGCTGCCGGATTTTCCAGTTGAAAAGATTGCACCTCTCTCTGGCAAGCTGACCCGCTTGTGGCGTGATTGCGATGGCCGCCGTATTCCGCGAGAAGATGTGAAGGAAACCGTTATAGAACTAAGTAAGCGCGGCTACCTTCTGGGAATTATTGCCAACACCATTACCGAGACGGAAATCCCGGATTATTTGGAGACGGATGGCCTTACCAGCTATTTCAAGGCGGTTGTTCTTTCTTCAAAGGTTGGAATACGAAAACCCAATCCTGAGATCTACTGGGAAGCCGCCCGCAGGGTCGGGGTCGAACCAGCAAAATGTGTCTATGTGGGTGACAATCCTGTTCGCGATGTGGAAGGCACCCGCCTGGCAGGTTATGGGATGTTCATCCTGTTCTTCGAGCCAGCAACGCTTGCCAAAGAGCCGCCCACTGGAGAAATCGTACCCGACCACACCATTCGCGCAATGAAGGATTTGCTGGATATTTTCCCTCCACGCTAGATGTATTGGGGAGGCTTGGAGAGATTGAGTAAGAAAGTGGGTAAGGGTATCTTTTTCGATAACCCAGCTTCTCTGAAATTCCTATTGAAGCAAATTGTGGAGAAAACCTCATCCGGCAGGTTAATATTCGTTATCAACAAGGCAAGGCCAATCATATGAATAATGACATTCGAGCCATATTTCTTGACCTTGGTAATACACTGAGAATGCTTGTGAAAGACGAACCATATCAGGCTGTAGCGCGGCAGAAGATCATCGACCTGCTCGGAGCAAACGAACACCCTGATAAATACTGCGAAAAACTCAATCAGCGTTACAAGACCTATCGCGAGTGGGCATTTGAACACACGACCGAAGCCTCCGAGGTTGAACTTTGGACGCGTTGGCTGGCACCGGAGTTCCCTGCCGCCAAGGTCGCTCCACGGGCCGTGGAATTAACCTACCAGTTCCGCCAGTCCAATGGACGACGGGTGTTGGTGGATAATGGCAGGGAAGTGGTTATTGAATTATTCCGGCGCGGCTACACGCTTGGGATCATCAGCAATTTGATCTCGTCCACGGAAATCCCCGAATGGATCGAGAAGGATGGCTTCACACCATATTTCAAATCCGTTGTACTTTCTTCGGTCTTTGGAAAACGAAAACCAGATCCAGCCATCTATCACGAAGCGTCGCGCAGAGCCGGGGTTGAACCGGCAGGCTGCGCCTACGTGGGCGACAATCTCAAACGCGATGTGACTGGCACCCGAGCGGCCGGATTTGGGAAGGTGATCATTATGATTTCACCCCAAGATCTAGCCGAAGCCACCATCACCGATGAGAACCGGCCTGATATCATCATTCACGAGTTCATCCAGCTCCTGGATATTTTTCGAGGTTGTCCCGGTTCCAGTACGGAGCAAAGTAGTCCCGGTTCGATTGGCTTGGCAAATCGCACGGGGCCGGGGCGCAACCGGGTCAAACTTCCCTGAGACCAGCGGAAGATCGGAGGACGGATGTCGAAGAATCATATTCCCCGGGGTGCCTGTGCACTAGCGGGTGCGGTCAAAGAATTATATGCAGCCGGTCAAACCGATTATTCCCTCGACCCGATCGTTCTGACCGATGCACAGGGCCATCCCGTCGGTCGGATCGCAGACGGCGACGCGGTCATCTTTTGCTGCCGCCGCGGCGAGCGCGAAATTGAGCTCACCGAGGCTTTTACCGAACCAGGCTTCGACCGCTTCCCGCGCCCCGGTCTTAAGAACCTGACCTTTGTCATCCTGACCCTCTACCACGAAAAATTCAAAGACCTGCCGGTGGCATTTGCTCCCACAAAAATCCAAGACACGCTGGGCGAGACCGTCAGCCGCGCCGGCCTGCGTCAACTACACACCGCCGAGTCGGAAAAATTTGCACACGTCACTTTCTTCTTCAACGGAGGGAACAATCAACCGTTCGCAGGTGAAGACGACGTGCCCATACCGTCACTTATAGGCATTCCATTTGATCAGGTACCTGAGATGAACCTTGAGAAAGTCACCGGGCAGGTGTTGGACGGTATCGATAAACGCTACGACCTGATCGTGGCCAACTTCGCTAATGGTGACGTCATCGGACACACGGCTAATCGTGAAGCTAAGATCCAATGTGCCTCGCTCGTGGACATGCGGCTGGGTCAGGTGGTGGAGGCAGCCCAGGCTGCTGATTACGTTACCCTCATCACTGCCGACCATGGTAACCTGGAAGAAATGACCAATCCGGATGGGACTCCACACGTTGCCCACACGACCAACCTTGTACCGCTTATCCTGATTGATCCACGCCAACCCGAAACCTTTGACTTGCCCCCATCAGGGACTTTCGGCGGGGACGGGAAACTGGCCGATTTGGCTCCGACAGTTTTGTCGGCTCTCGGCCTAACCCAACCGGCTTCGATGCTTGGTGCCAATCTTGCAACCGGCCGTCATTGGGGTGGGAAGCGGAAAGTGCTGCTGGTTATTCTTGACGGCTGGGGCATCGGAAAGCAGGATGATACCAATCCAATTTTCCTCGCCCAGACTCCCGTCTGGGATGGCTTGGTACGGCGCTATACGTATAGCCAATTGCAAGCCGCGGGCGACGCAGTGGGACTGAAAGCGGGTAAAGCCGGAAATTCGGAAGCCGGTCACATGAACATTGGAGCCGGGCGGGTTGTTCTACAGGATGATGTCCGCCTTGACCTGGCTATGAAAGATGGTTCGTTTTACACAAATGAGGTTTTTCTCCGCACGATTGAGGATGTCAAGCAACGCGGCACCAGCCTGCATCTGATTGGCCTGCTCACCGAAAAAAGTTCGCATGGTTCGATCGATTATCCGCTGGCTGTTTTGAAGATGGCAAAGGAACGCGGGTTGGAGAACGTCTACATTCATGTCATTTTCGACGGGCGCAGTACAGAACCGGGCAGCGCGCCTGCCTTGCTGGAAAAACTCGAAACGCAGGTAAATGAGATCGGCATCGGAAAGGTTGTCACCGGGGTGGGACGCGGTATTGCCCTGGACCGGGATGGCAACTACGGCAAGATCAAGCGCGCCTTCGATGCGCTTGTTATTGGGGCAGGAAAGACCTGCATCCTGGAGTAGAGAGGCGAGCATGGACTTCAACTTATTACGTGGACTCATAACTCCGGCCCATACCAAGATCGTCATGCTCATCATGGACGGGCTGGGCGGTCTGCCTCTTGATGAAGGCGGTAAAACTGAATTGGAAACTGCGCGTACTCCCCATCTCGACGCGCTTGCAGCGTTATCGGCTCTAGGTCTTTCGGAACCGGTTGGACCGGGCATTACGGTCGAGAGCGGCCCAGGTCATCTCGCTATTTTTGGGTATGACCCGCTCCAGTACAGGATCGGGCGTGGCGTGCTGGAGGTGGTTGGCCTTGATATCGACCTTGGACCAAGTGATGTCGCCGCGCGCGGTAATTATTGCTCAGTGGATGCGGCAGGGGTGGTGATGGATCGACGCGCCGACCGCATTGCAAACGATGTGAGCAGGGAACTGTCAAAGCTTTTGACAACCAAAATAGAAGATATCGAATTTCTCGTGGAAACTGTCAGGGAGCATCGTCTGGCGATTGTGCTGCGTGGACCAGGATTGGGCAGCGCGGTAACGAGCTCAGATCCTCAAAAGAACGGCCTGCCTCCATTGCAGATCCAGGCGCTCAAACCGGATTCCGAAAAAACAGCCCGATTGTTGAACCAATTTGTGGAACGATCGCGCAATGTCCTAGCGGCATACCCATCCAAACAACCTGCGAATATGATCCTGATACGCGGGATCGATCACTATCCCGATCTTCCCTTGTTCCCCCAACTATTCGGGTTGCGCGCAGCCGCCATTGCGGTCTATCCGACCTATCGCGGTATTGCCAGGCTGGTTGGAATGCAGGTGCTGCCGGTGGTGGGCGGGTCCTTTACAGACGAGTTTTCGACACTTGAAATGAATTGGAACGAGTTTGACTTTTTCTATCTGCATATTAAAGACACCGACCTTGCTGGCGAAGACGGTGATTTTGCACGCAAGGTGAGCATCATTCAAGAAGTGGACAGCCTGATACCGCGTTTGATAGCCCTCAAGCCGGACGTGGTCATCGTCAGCGGGGATCACTCAACACCAGCTGCGCTGAAAGGGCATAGTTGGCATCCCGTACCGACGCTGGTGTATGGCAGGTACGTGCGCGCCGACGGCATTGCCGAATTCGGGGAACGCGCCTGTGGTCATGGTAGTTTGGGGACCCTGCCAGCGAATCATATCATGCCAATTGCGCTGGCCAATGCACTGCGCCTGGCAAAATTCAGTGCCTGAGGTGAATATTTCTATTCGTACTCTCTCCGATGGATTGCTGGAATGGACTCAGCCGAATCAGCTATTAATATTGACTGACTCTCCCCGACTCTAAATAAACAGGATAAAGATCATGACTGCTTTGCTTTTGAATGACTCCCGTGCGTTTTCGGAAACCCTCTTTGAAAAAATGAAACAGATCAATCCGGGCATTTCAGAATTGGAACTCTACGAATTTCGTTACGGGTTAAATGACCTGGTTCCTGAAAAAGGCTGGGGATCGGTAATATTGGATGGTAAAAACGAAATCGAAATGCGCTTGAACAATCGTGATTTCTACGATGGCATTCAGATCAAACCAAAGGTAGGGGACCGGATCGTGTTGGACGGTCAGGTTGTCCGGCTGGCCCAAATGCTGTTTGTTGGCCTGGTCACCGGCGAGTATGATCAGGACTGGGTGAAGACGCATTTCTATTTCGATATCCGGGGTTTTTACTTCCTGCATCGCACGCAGTATTTCAACGACAAGGTGCTGGCACATTTTGGTGGAAAGCCGTTCAAACAGTTCAAGCAAAAGCAAAAAAACCTGGAGCGGCATCAAGACCTGGGGTATAAAGATTTCAGAGAAGCGAATGCTGAGGTAGACGCGTTATTTATCGATAGCGTAAAGAAGATCGTTGTAACGCGCGGCACCCCTATCTTGCTTGCCATCGCTGGTGCCACTGCAGCTGGGAAGACTGAGATCGTCGAGCGGCTGACAGTCGCATTCAGGGAGCAGGGACAGCAAGTCGCATCCATTGAACTGGATAATTTCTTTACCGATCGGGAATACCGTGAGGCGAAGGGCATCAACTCAGAAGGCAAGCAGGCGATGCATTTTGGACTATTAAAGCAAAGCCTAGAAGACATCACGCACGGGAAGAAGATCAGCATCCCCTACTATGACTCTGTATACGCCACTTCCAGCCACGACCTGGACGGCAACTTGAAACCGGATGGGGTACCGATCGAGATCGAGCCTGCTGATATTATCTTCATCGAAGGCAATTTCCCGTTCTTATTGGAGGAAGTTATCCATTTGATCGGCATCAAAGTGGTATATCTGACTGACGATCCCATTCGACTTAAACGCAAATGGAAACGCGATATTGACTATCGCAAGAAATATGACTCAACCTATTTTCGAAACCGTTTTTTCAAAGACCAATTCATTATGGCTGAGATCGCCTACCTGCCTCAAATGGAGGTCTGCGATTTGACTGTTGACACCACCGGTGCGGCCTTGTGGGTTACACCTGAAATCTCGGAAATCCTGGGGGAGAGCTGAAAGGAGAGTGTATGTCTGGAACAAACGGGTTACACACTCCGCCCTTTGCCCCATCCGAGAACCGGGACGACCGCGCTGAAACAAGGACTACCCCGGAGGTATTTTCTGCGGTTCTGTTCGAGACGATGAAGCGGATCAATGCGGGAATCGAGGGTCTGGAGTTGCATGAATTCCGCTACGCCCTTGAAAACGTAACCCCTGTCCCGTGCGATTTGCAAAGCAAATCGAACCGGGACTACCACGAGGATGGTTGGAATACAATAGAACTGGACAAGCAAGAGGAAATCGAACGTTTGATTGGTAGTCGCGATTTCTATTCGGGCATCCAGCTCAAGCCCCGGTCGGGGGATAGGATCGTTCTGGATAAAAATATTGTCCGCCTGACCCGAATGCTTTTTGCAGGTCTGGTAAGCGGGAACTATTCCGAAGATTGGGTAAAGGCGCATTTTTATTTCGATATAAGAGGCTTTTACTTTTTACCCAGAACAGTTTATTTTACGGAGACTGTGTTAGCGCATTTTGGCGGTGAGCCGTATAAGTGTTTTGAGCAAAGGCAGAAGCGCTTTGAGCGTTTTCAAGACATTGGTTACAAGGATTTCAAAGAAACAAATACAGAGATCGACCAGGCCTTTGTTGAGAGTGTAAAGAAACTCATTAATGGACGGGGTACCCCGGTGCTCATCGCACTCGCCGGACCTACGGCCGCGGGTAAGACCGAGATTACGGAACGTTTGCTCAAAACTTTTGAACAAACCGGAATGAAAAGCACCACCATTGAGGTGGATAATTTTCTACTCGACAGAGAATATCGGGACGAAAAACCGATGGGGAAGGAATCGACCCATTTTGAACTTTTCATGCGCAGCCTGGTTGAGATCCTGCAAGGGAATAAGATAATAATCCCAAGGTATGATTTTGTCAGCGCCACTTCCAGCCATGATCTGAACGGAAATTTAAAAACAGGCTGCAGCCCCATTGAGATCGAGCCGGCCGATATCATTTTTATGGAGGGCAATTTTCCATTCCAAATGGAAGAGATTTCCGGACTGATTGGGATCAAAGCAGTCTATCTGACGGATGACCCCGTCCGGCTGAAACGGAAATGGAAACGCGATATCGACTACCGGAAGAAATACGATCCGGCATATTTCAGAAACAGGTTTTTTCGGACCCAGTTTTTGAGAGCTGAGGATTGTTACCTGCCTTTAATGGAAGGGTGCGATATTGTCGTTGATACCACCGGGGCGGCATTATGGGCGACACCTGAAATTGTTGAAATACTGAACCGGGATTGAACCAATATATGACGATCCCAATTCAAGAAACCTGCAATATCGAAGCCATTCTTTTCGATATGAACGGCACGCTGAGGACTCGGGAACCCCATGAACCAACACAGCGCGCGGCGGTCAAACGGATGCTGGAATTGTTGGGGAAAGACGCGGCCTCAGATGCCTATTGGGACGAGTTAAACCGCCGTTTCAAAGCCTACGGCCAATGGGCGCAAGAGAACCTGCTCCAGTTATCTGAAGAAGAGATTTGGACCCACTGGATTCTGCCGGATGTTCCGGCCCAGCTGATCGAACCGGTTGCGGCTGAGTTAACCCTGGCGTGGAGCGAGCGCAAAGGGCGTATGGTTCCCAAAGCGGGTGCTGAGGAAACGCTGGTCGAATTGAAGCGGCGCGGGTATCGTCTGGGTGTGATCAGTAACAGCATGTCTTCAGTGGATATTCCACGCAGTTTGGCTGCCTACGGTTGGAAAGAATATTTTGAGGTTGTGGTTCTGTCCTCGGCTATAAAATACCGCAAGCCTGCCCCCGAACCGTTCCTGGAGGCCCTCCGCGCGTTGAAGATTGAACCCAGCCACTGTGCCTATCTCGGCAACCGGATTTCAAAGGATATGGTCGGCTGTAAACGGGCAGGGTTTGCGCTGGGGCTCATTCTCGAGCCGAATAACGGGCCGCGTGAAGATGAGCAGGATCAAACCATGCAACCCGAAGTAGTCATCCATTCGTTGAGCGAACTTCTCGATATTTTCCCGATGCGAATTCCGCTGCGGCCTAAAGACTAAGAAAATGATAATTCCTCCAGCTTTCAAATCCAGGCCGTTCACGCTCTACTGGATTGGTCACCTGATTTCAATCGCAGGCACACAGATGCAACTGTGGGCTCTTTACTGGCATCTGCGCATATTATCGGATCAACCCATGGTCATCAGCGGGATCGGCCTGGCGCGATTCCTGCCAGTGATTCTGCTTTCCCTGGTTGCGGGAGTGGTTGCAGACCGGTTCAACCGTCGAAAAATTGCAATCATCACCCAGCTATCACTGGGGCTGGTTGCCCTGGTACTTGGCCTGACCACTTCAATCGGAGCAACATCCATCTGGATATTATTCGGTCTGGTGGCCGTTCAATCAGTGGCGGTGGCGTTCGATATGCCCGCCAGGCAAGCTCTCATTCCCTCCCTGGTGCCGCGCGAAAACCTGGCCAATGCCTTCAGCCTGAATTCCATCGCTTCCAAAGTGGGCGGTATTCTGGGACCCGCGATCTCCGGGTTGGTGATCGCCTATCTAGGATTGCAATGGGCGTATTGGATCAATGCCATTTCCTATCTAGCAGTCATAGCGGCGCTGATCGCGATGGGAGATATTCGCACTGCTACCGAAAATATAACCTTCAAAATGGGTGGTAGTCCCGGTTCCAGCATGGGGCGGGGAACGCTCCGTGAAATTCGGGAAGGGATCGAATTCATCAAAAACTCCCCCATCATCTTCTCGGTCATGATCCTGGATTTCTTTGGCACTTTCTTCTCTTCGGCAAATACCTTGCTGCCCTTTGTGGCGATGGATATTCTGCATGTCGGTCCCATCCAGTATGGCTGGTTGTCGGCTTCCCAATCGATCGGTACTTTGATGGTCGGGTTATATCTTTCGCAAAAAACAAAACTTCGTCGTCAGGGGATGTTGATTTCCATTTCCGTGGTGATGTTCGGCCTGGCAACAATACTTTTCGGGGTTTCCAGCTCCTTCTGGTTGACCATGTTGGCGCTCATCCTGATCGGCGTTTTTGACGGGCTGTGTACCATCATCCGCAATACGGTCAGACAGCTGGAAACGCCAGACGCAATGCGCGGCCGCATGATGAGCATCACCCAGATATTCTTCAAGGGCGGCCCCCAGCTCGGAGAAGTGGAATCCGGCCTGGTGGCGCAGATTCTGGGAGTGCCATTTGCGATTATTTCGGGCGGAGTGGGTTGTGTGTTAGCTGCATCCATCGTGGTAAAAAGAATCCCCCAACTTTGGAATTACAACGGATATGAAGAGACCCCGGAAGGTCAAGCTTCCTGATAGTTCAACCCATACCTCATGCCCATTGCCGCAATTAATTCTGCTGGTTGATCCATTCCATAGTGACAAACGACACATTCTTTTGCAAGAGAACTTGCAATTAATCGCCAATTGTTGTATTATATCCAAATGAAAGTATGTTTGCAAAATAAATTATGTTGAAAGTTCTTCTATTGCCACACGATTTGAAAAACAGGTGAAGCGATGAACCAGGAAATCCAAAGCCCAGTTGGTTTCAGCCAATTGATCAGCGAGAGCTTTCCCATGCTTACGAAGAGCGAAAAGCGCATTGCCAATTACCTGAATCAGAATCAGGATGATGCGGCTTTTCTTTCCGCAGGTGAAATTGCTGAACGACTGCAATTAAGTGAAGCGACCATGGTGCGGTTTGCGCGCACGCTCGGTTTTGACAGTTATCCGACCATGCGGGTGGCTTTACAGGACAGTTTCCGCCTCAGGTTAACGCATTCAGCCCGATTGCGCAGCCGGCTGGACGATCTGCGCGAAGCCGGGGATATCTTTGAGCGGCTTGTGGCATCCGAGATCGATTACCTGACGGAAGCCATTCAAACCCTGGACCGAAAGGCCCTAAACGCGGCTGTTGAGTTGCTTCGTACTCATCAGCGCGTTTTTGTTTTTGGGCTGGGGCCCTCCATTTCCCTGGTGAACTTGCTCGAGATCCGTTTGACCCGTTCAGGTCGGCATGTGGTCCCGCTGAACACTTCCGGGCGAGAGGTGCTCGAGCCCATGCTGCTCATGAATGCCAGTGACCTGCTGATCGCCTTCGGCTTTTTCAACCTGACTCCCAGCTTGCAGATGGTCCTGGATCATGCCAACCAGAATAAGACGCCGGTCATCCTGTTGACCGACACGCTCGGTCCGCTGGTGGGCCAAAAGGCGGATGTAGTTCTATCGGCCCGCCGAGGACCGGTTTCCGCTTTCCATTCCCTGACCGTCCCGATGACGATCCTCAATGCTTTACTCCTGGCCTTGAGTTCGGTGGACCAGGAAAAAGTGATGACGAACCTCGACAAACTGGATCAATTGCGCGAGCGTCTCAAGAAAAACAATGGCTCTCTAGCCTGATACGACTCCCAGAATATAGGAGAACATACATGGCAGTACCCGCAATAGCACCACAATCCTTTTCCCAACGCCTGTTAGCCAGTTCCCGAAGGTTCTTCCGCTGGTTGACGAGCATAAGAGTGGTTCTGTCGTTGATCATGCTGGCTGTAATGTTCGTCATGGTCGTCATCCCACTCTATAAACTGGTTGAGACCACGGTGACCTGGCAGGCTCATGATCTCACCCGCGTCCCGGATGCCGTGGTGGGCGAATTGACCATTTTTCACTGGGTCAGGATGTTGACAGGCATAATTGGAAAAATATACACCTATACCCCACTGCAGCATTCATTGACCGTGGCCATTGGCTCCACCCTGCTGGCGCTCTTGATCGGCGGATCGCTAGCCTGGTTGGTGGTGCGCACCGATATGCCCGGTCGGAAGCTTGTCAATCAACTGGCGTTGCTGCCCTACATCATGCCGTCCTGGACACTGGCCCAGGCCTGGCTTGTTCTTTTCAAGAACAGGATCACTGGTGGAACGCCGGGAGTATTTGAATATCTGGTGGGAGTTGCACCCCCCAACTGGTTGTCATACGGGCCGGTGCCGATCATCATCTGCAGCGCGCTGCATTACTACACCTTCTTCTTTCTGTTCGTGTCAGCGGCACTGATGTCGATCGATTCCAACCTGGAAGAAGCCGGGGACCTGATGGGCGCCAGCCGCTGGCGCATCCTGCGCAAAATCACCCTTCCGCTGGTCCTGCCGGCGATCCTCTCGGGTTTCATCATGACCTTTTCCAAGGTGATGGGCACCTTCGGCGGACCGAATCTCCTGGGTTCGCCGATCCGGTACTATGTCGTTTCCACCATGGTCCGCGGCAGTTTAGCGGCTGGAGAGAAGGGGGATGCCTTTGTACTGGCGATCGTGTTGATCTTGTTTGCCATCACCACTATTTTCATCAACCAGAAACTGGTCGGCACGCGCCGGAGTTATGAAACGATCGGCGGGCGCGGCTTCGTTTCGAATCAAAGTAAATTGGGGAAATTCAAACGTGCCTTTCAAATTGCGGTGATTATTTTTCAGATCCTGGTCATCGTCGTTCCGATCGGCCTTCTGCTCTTAAACACATTAACATTGATCGATGGGAATTACAGCCTCAGCAATTTCACCTTGCAGCACTGGATTGGAGCGCGTGATACACATTATAACAGTGGAGAGCCAGGGGTTCTGCTCAACCCAAAGATTTGGCACACCGCCTGGAACACCATTAAGTTAGCGCTCTATACGGCCCTTTTCACGGCCCTGCTGGGTGTCGTGCTCGGCTACGCCATAGTCAAAGGCCGCGGCACCCGGCTTGCCAAGCTGGTGGAGCAACTGGCTTACATCCCATATGTCATCCCGGGCATTGCGTTTGGCGCAGTTTACATTGCCATGTTCGCCAGGAAACTGGGACCGTTTCCGCCTTTGTACGGCACCTTTGCCCTGCTGGTGATCGTCTCGGTGGCCAAACATCTGCCTTACTCTTCCCGTTCGGGGGTCTCTGCCATGATGCAGGTCGGCCGGGAATTGGAAGAAGCAGGAATGGTGGCAGGCGCAAATGTCTGGCAGCGCTTCAGGCGCATCATCTTTCCACTGACCAGCAGCGGTTTTATGTCCGGTTTTCTGCTGACCTTCATCACCACCATGCGCGAACTATCTTTGGTTATCTTGCTGGTGACGCCTGCCACGCAACTGCTGGCCAGCCAGACCATGTTCTATACCGAAAATGGAGACGCCCAGATGGCGAATGTGGTCATCCTGATCCTGATTACGATCACCGTGATTGGCAATTTCATCATTGGGAAGTTCAACCGGGGCGGCAGTCTTAGAAAAGGTCTAGGAATGTAAAGAGAGGAAATTATGAGCACAACCATCACTATTAAGAATCTCACCAAACATTTTGGCAAAGTTGTTGCCCTCGATAATGTCAGCCTGGTCATCGAACCAGAAACATTCGTGACCCTACTGGGTCCCTCCGGGTGCGGCAAGACGACCCTGCTGCGCTGCGTTGCCGGTCTGGAAGATCCGGATGGCGGCGAGATCTACATTGGCAATAAACTGGTTTTTTCTTACCCACAGGGGATATCGCTGCCTCCGGGCCAGCGCGAACTGGGATTGGTCTTCCAGAATTATGCCTTATGGCCGCATATGAAGGTGGACAAAAACATCACCTTCGCCCTGGAGATCCAGAAGATGCCCAAGGCTGAAATGGATAAGCGGGTAAAAGATTCGCTTAAAGAAGTGCAAATGGAAGGCTACGAAGACCGCTATCCCCGTGAAATGAGCGGCGGACAACAGCAGCGCATTGCGCTGGCGCGCATGCTGGCCTACCGCCCCAAGGTCTTCCTGATGGACGAACCCCTATCCAATTTGGATGCCCGCCTGCGCATGGACATGCGCACCGAACTCAAACGCCTGCACCACATCTCAGGCGCCACCACTGTGTATGTGACACACGACCAGGTGGAAGCCTTGACCATGTCCACCAATATTGCCGTCATGAAACTGGGTGTGATTCAACAGTTCGATACCCCCGATAAGATCTACCATTTCCCGGCCAACCTGTTTGTGGCGGATTTCATAGGCAACCCCAAGGTGAACT
>Ga0315290_10000462_pt1 | contig 26352 bp, 19 predicted proteins | sample YL17G12_0_MG_FD_203627 | JGI IMG/M metagenome (GOLD analysis project Ga0315290, IMG submission 203627) | Sediment microbial communities from Yellowstone Lake, YNP, Wyoming, USA - YL17G12_0 | ecosystem: Environmental > Aquatic > Freshwater > Lake > Sediment | place: USA: Wyoming | collected... | reverse complement strand
TCGGAGGACGAGTGGTCGAAGTTCATGAAGGAGCTCGCCTCCGACCTCTCGAAGCTGCCGGACCAGGATTTGGCCAATTCCTCGATCGCCAAGGAGCTGGTCGAGATCCAGACCGAGCTCAAGATGGCCGAGGACGCCTTGCTGAAGAAGTCGGCCGACATCGCCGTGCCGCTGGAGCAATTGGGCTACGAGCGGGCGGAGGAGATGACCACGAACATGGAGAAGTGGCTCCCCGACAGCCCGGACCGGGAGAAGTGGAGCCAGGAGGAGTCGCTCTCCGACGCCGACAAGGAGGCCCCCATGGCCGAGCTGCCCGGCGAGCTGGAGGACATCATCGGCGACCTCATGGAGGACGAGGCGGACCTGTTCGACGAGATGGAGGACATCAGCTCCAGCGCGGCCGACTCGCTGGACAAGGGGGCGGGCTGGGACGCCATGGACGGCCCGATCTCCAACATGAGTGCCCGCGGCGTGACCGGCAACCGGCTGCCGAACACCAGCGAGATCGGCGGCCGCTCGGGCGAGGGGCGCCAGGGGAAGTCGAGCGGCGAGTTCGTCGGCGACGAGGCGGTCGGCAAAGGGGGACGCAAGACGCCCAGCCGGCTCACCCCCGACCCCATCGTCAAAGGCCAGATCAAGGACCACAGCAAAGACCCCACCGGCGGCGCCACCGGCGGCGGCAAGGAGAGCGGCCAGGGGGGCGAAGGCCTCGAAGGGCCCATCCCCAACGCGCCCGGCAAGCGCGACGTGGCCCGGCTCGCCGGCAAACAGGCCTCCCTGCGCAACAAGGCGGAAGGGGTTGACCTCCAGTTCCAGGTGGCCAACTTCCACCACACCGACCTGAAGAAGCTGATCGAGATGATGAGGCAGGTCGAGGCCGACCTGAAGGCCGGGAACTACCAAAACGCCCTGCGCCAGCGCGAGGTCCTGGCCGAGAAGATGGGCAACGTCAAGCAGTACCTCGAAGGCGAATTCCAGGTCCGCAAGGACACCACCACGAACCTCCCCAGCGACATCCAGAAGGAGATCCTCGGCGGCATGCAGGACCCCTCGCCCCCGGGCTGGGAAGAGCTCAACCGGCGGTACTTCGAGCGGCTCTCGACCAGCGGGGCCAACGCGGCCCCCTCCGCCCCCGCCAAGCCCGCGGAGGGCAAGTGAAAATGAATGCAAAATGAAAAATGCAAAGTGCAAAATGTAAGACCGGTCGCATCACAACGGCACGCCGTTGGCGGCATTCCCCTCCTTCCGAGGGTCCTGCTTGAGGGCGTCCTGGAATTGAAGTGACCTAAGCGCAAGGGACCCCAGTGGTTATGTTTCTTCTGCCAAGAGGAAACGCCGAACGCCTGGAGGTCCCAAGGATGGGTAAGCGAGCCAAGGAAGGCCCGAGCGTTGAAGTATGGGTGAAGATGGCCGTCCCTGCAGGAGGCCGAACGCCAGTCTCCCCGCAGGGGGCCGGGAGCGAAGCCAAAGATCCCGGATTTAAGCGCGAGAGAACTGCCCCCCCATTAGCATTGGATAGTCCGTGAGAGAATCGAACAAGAAAGACGCTCCCGCCCCCTTGACAAGTGGAAAAAGACCTGGGACCGTAGACGACAGTGTTCTTCTCCCCTTTTTGGAACCTTAGAGTCAGGAGGTGGAGCATGTCGCGCGGAACATTAATCACCGCGGTCGTTGGTGTGGGTGTTGTGCTTGGCTGCTTGAGTGTGGCCACGGGAACCACCTATATGCCTGGCCCGGCGCCATCATGCGTACTCTACCATGAGACGGTTGAGGACGTACCCGAGCCACGAGATCGTTCGGAAATCGGGTGTGGTGAAGAAGTCACCTGTTGGATCGACGACTGGCAGGATACCGATTGGGAGATGTTGCCGGAGGGAGGTCACACTGAGGTACAAGACACCATGGGGGACGTACAATGGTGTACCTACGGTGCCGGAACGGTGGACCCCGAATGGGGAACGACAACCACCCTAAGTGCCGACTCGGTTGACAATGACACTTCCGTTTATGTCTATGCGTACGTCCACGATTCGGGCGACAAAGGTCTCGATAACTCGGTCATGGTCTCTGCTGGCTTCGCCGTGCGCAAGCCCACGAACATACGCGTGTACTTCTGGGAGGACGCCCCGGCAGGTGACTGGACAAAAGGACCGCCGGATAACAACATGGGAGCCATCTCGAAGTTCTACTATCAAGTGTTGCCCGCCACGGTGAACTTCAACAAGATGCAGGTTCGAGAGAACATATTGGAGCAATCGTCGTTGTGGCCGTGTGGGTTCTACTACACGAAATACGCAGAAGTCAAGACTGTGACCCTGACTAGCGCCGTGGTGGGTGGAGTAAAGCGTCCGAACATGTTGGCTGATAGCGTTGGCCTCGGACTATACGACAAAGGTTTTCTGTGGGACGGCTCGGCGTATCTAGAGTGCTGGCACATAATCGACATTCCCTTCGAGTACAAAACGACTCAGTGGAGACCTTTTAAGACGATTACGCATGTCAAACGCTTCGCGACGACCTTCAAGGCACAAATGGCGGTGAGTGCTTACAATTTCCTTTACGGCGCCGAGCAGGGGCCGTGGCAATGAGTGCCGTTGACATGGGCGCGGTTGTGGCCCTCAGAGAGTGACGCCACCAAGGTGTCCGTCATATTGCACCTCAAGGGATTGTCCGGAGGCGGGGCGAGATGGTGGTTTCCCTTCAATTCCGCGCAAGGCAGTGCCGCACTTCCAAGGCAGCGACGCCGAGAGAGGGGGGTCGATGTGGCCTCATCGCACCCAGGCGAAGCGGCCCTGTTTTGCACGAATTACCTCGGCAGCCGGGCCGTGGCTATTCTCCCCAGGGGATCCCTGGGGCGGGCATGGCGATTGGACACCCGCAGTGCGCCCCCGACAGAACCCCAGTCATGATTCGCATGGTGCCCAAGATGGATAGATGGGCCCATTCGAGGGCGGCGAGTCCTTGCCCCGCGAGGGCACTTCTCACGGGCCGGGAGCGAATCTGGGTGCGTCTGTCGGTGATCGCCTCGATGTTCCTTTGCACGATGGCGCATTCACGAGCCGGGCCGGATACGGTTTCCGCCGCGGTGGATGACGGCTTGCCTGCGGCGTTACGGGCATTGGACGGATTGCGGCAGGGGCCCAAGACTCCCTTTCCCCAAGCGGACAAGATTGCCGCCGACTTGCTGAAGAAGTACCCCGATCCCAAGGACCAGGGACAAATCTACTTCGTGCTGGTTCAGGTCTATGGGCAGAGCGCCGGCCCGGCGCAGCGCATCATCGATTACGCGAAGAAGGCCCTCCAGTTTCCGCTCGAGCCGGCGCAGCGGAGCCGCTTGCATACGTATTGGGGGAATTCCCTCTTTATGCTCGAACCGGCCGATCCGGTTCCGGAAAGGCGCAAGGCGGCAGCAGCGGTGTTCCTTGAGGGGTTGAGGGAGCTCGACAAGCTCAACCTCCCGGAAGAACCCCCGGCGGTTCCTCTGCTCACGCTGGACAGCGTGGAAACTACGAGCGAAACGACCGGCCGAGAGGCGAAGGAACAGAACCGACGTGATGTGGCGGCAGTGGAACAAGCGCGGTTTGTCCGCGCGATGATCCGGCAACGTGAGATTCTCAGGGGGCAGCTCGTGTGGCTCTATGCGCGAAAGCCGCTCGCTACGGAGGAACTCGGGAAGCTCCTCATGGAGTCCACCAAGGATGCAGCACTCGCCGATCGGTTGGTCAAGGCCGTCGAGGCCAAGGTCCAGGCAACCAACCTCGCGACCGAGGTCCCATCTCCCAAGCAGGAGCTGGATTCGCCCCCCAACCGAGGAAGATATGTTCTCGTAGTCGCGTGGATCGTGTTGGTGGGCTTGATCGTGCTCCTTGTACTGAGAACGCGACGCGCCCATCGGCGCAAGTCGTCGGGATAACCTGGTCCTCGCAACGCACCCTCCCTGCTCGGCCCAGGCAACGTCTGTCGTTCAGCGAACCGCTGAACCGGCGGTACTTAGAGCGGCTCTCGGTCAGCGGCGCCAGCGCGGCCCCCTCCGCCGCCGCCAGGCCGGCGGAGGGCAAGAAGGAGTAACGCTCGGTGCGGTGCATCGCGGGATGGGGAGACCACGAAAGTGCGAAAGGACGAAAACGCGAAGCGGGCGTCCCGGGATTCGATCTCTCGCAAAGGCGCGAAGGCGCAGAGGTTCTCTGCCATCCTTCCTCTTCGCGCCTTGGCGCCTTTGCGAGAGAATCCTATGCGCGTAATCCCGGGAGGGACTCCAGGTCCTGCTTCGAGGCGGGCGTTCGTGCGGGCCGTGCTGCTGCTAGCCGTCGTGGCGGTGCCGGGCCGTGCGGCCGAGTTCGCCAGGTCGGCCAACGCCCCCCGGAAGGTCGTCGTCCCCTTTGACTTCGTCTCCCGCTTCGACAACGGCCGCTACGGCCAGATGCTGGCCGACTCGATCTGGAAGAAGCTCGATCAACTGAAGGATTTCGATATCCCCGAGATGCAGGACATGCGCGAGCTGTGCGAGGCCAAAAAGATCCAACTGACCCCCGACACGCCGCTGGACAAGGTCCGCCAGGTGGTGCGCAAGGATTTTGACGCCCAGGTGGGCATCTGGGGGAGCATCGAGCGGGCCCCGGGCGCCGAGGCCGAGATCTACGACCTGTCCATCCGCTGCGTCGACTTCTCCGGCGACCAGCCCCGGGTGATCTACGAGAAGACCAACGTCCGGACCAGCTCCATAAGCGAGGTCCCGCACGTCTACGTCCGGGAGATGCTCGAAAAGCTCTCCGGCCGCGAGATCCCCCTGCCGCAGACCAAGCGGCTGTACGCCGCCGGGACCGCGGTCGAACAGCGGTGGCAGAAGGGGCCGAACCTCGTGGCCGGCGGCAATTTCGAGACCGCCGTGCGCGGCGTGCCCAAGGGCTGGGAGCCCCGCGCCGGCCAGCTCCGCGAGCCGCTGGGCAACCTGGTGAAGTGGGTCCCGGAGGAGGGGAACGCCGGCAACCACCTCATCCGCTTCAGCTTCCCGGCGGCCGTGGGCGACAACGAAGGGGTGATGTACTACAGCAACGAGTTCCCCGTGGAGGCCGGCGCGGTCTACCGCTTCCAGGTCCGCTGGCGGACCGACGGCCCGGCCGTCAAGGTCTTCATCAAGTGGTACGACGAGGAGAAGACCGAGTACCGCGCCCAGTCCCCGGCGAGCGGCGCGGACGTCGGACCCTACGGGAGCCTCAACGCCCCGGCCGGCCGCGAGCGACGCGAGGTCTATCGCAGCCAGCAGAACCTCTACGGGCCGAAGAACGCCTGGAACGTCCAGACCGAGGATTTCACCCCCAAGCACGTCAAGTACACGCCCCGATGGGGCCGGGTGATGCTCTACGCCTACCTCGGGGCCGGCTCCGTCGAGTTCGACGACGTGCTGCTGAAGCAAGTCGTCCCCGCGCCCTCGGCCAGCCTCGCCGGCGAGAAGCGCCATTCCGCGGCCAGCAAGGTCACGCTTAGGGAGATGGAGGAAAACGAGCGCCGCGGGAAGCAGGCCCGGGAGCAGCTCCGCAAGCAGGCCGAGCAGGAGGGCCCAAAGGACCCGTAGCGGCCGTGGTAGCTGCAAGTCTGGTTGGGTGGGACGAAGTCCCACCACCGCCACTCCCGTCTCGCGGCCTTCAACAGGGCCGGACTCCAGACGCCATGCCCCCTAGTGCGGGGGATCGCAGGAAGCAAACGTCCGTTCGGCGTGGCGATCGGCCTGGCCAGACCCCGGGACCCTCCCAGGGCCGGGCCCTTGGGGAGAAGACGAAACTTATTGTACGGCATATAGTTACGATGCTTTCGATGGCCCCACACGCCGAAGCCATCGGTTCGACCTCTGTGCCCCGCTTCCCACGCGGCCCGATGGCAAGCCCTGGTCCAAGCCACTGCGGACCAGAATCGTTGCCCGCAGCGCTGGGCCCACGCCTCTCGGGCCGGCTGGGAGGGTCGAGATATCGGAGCGCAGCCATGCGAAAAAGGGGGGATTTGTCGTTGGAAGACTGTTGCAAGGCGTTCCGCTTCGTGGTAGGGTAGAGCGGCGTCGGAGTTTGCCGCACCGCGGCAGAGTCCCGGCGCGCCTGAGCGCGAGGGGGGGGGGAGAGGCATTGGCTCGGGGTATTTACGGCGTCCTTTTCTTCATGTCTTTCCGTTCATGGTTCGGAGGTTCAAGTTATGTCCTGGCGCATGCGGTGGCGCGCGTTCACGCTGGTGGAATTGTTGGTGGTCATTGCGATCATCGGGATCCTGATTGCCCTGTTGCTCCCCGCGGTGCAGGCCGCGCGGGAAGCGGCTCGCCGCTCGAGCTGCGCGAACAACCTGAAGCAATACGGGCTGGCGCTGCACAACTATCACGACGTGTACAAGCAGTTTCCGATTGCTGCGGCGGGTAAGTTGATGGCCGTCAACAACGGCGCCGATCCGTGGGAATGGACCATCGGCGGTCCTCGGATCGGTTGGCAGGTGCGGATCCTGCCGTTCGCCGAGGGGAGGTCGATCTGGGACTCGGTGGCCCCCGTCGCGGACAGGATTCCGCTGGGTGCCGGGCTCAACAGCATTCCTTACTGGGACGTCAATACCAAGGGCTCGATCGACCCCAACTTCCGGGCCCGGCTCATCCAGGTGGGTTACGCCCGCTGCCCCTCGGACAATTACCCGGGCAACAGCGACTGGGCGCAGACCAACTACTCGGGCAACCTCGGCTCCCAGAGGGTTCCGTCGGTTGACAGCAACTGCAATGATTGGCTGACTCCGGGGCTCAACTACGAGGACCCGGGCGGACAAGCACAGTACGGAGACCAGACCGACCTTCTCCCCGGCTGGGAGGGCAAGAGGCAGATTTCCGGGATGTTCGGCCGGCTGGGCATCAACATCAACATGGCCGACGTCACCGACGGCACCTCGAACACCTTCATGGTGGGCGAGATCCTCGTGGACTGCCACGACCACTTGGAGGGCTGGTGGTATAATAACGGGATGGGCAACGCGCATGCCTCGACCTCCGTCCCGCTGAACGACATGACGACGTGCCTGAACTCGGCGAGAGTCACCAAACCTGCATGTAAGGCCCAGAACAACTGGAACTGGTCTTGGGGATTCCGCTCGCACCATCCCGGCGGGGCCCAGTTCACGCTGGCCGATGGGAGCACACGGTTCTTCCAGGAGTCGATCAACTACGCGACCTACCAGGGGCTCGGAGGCCGGCGGGACGGAAGGCCCGTCAACGTAGGAAACTAGCGGCGGGGCGCAGGTCCCCTGGGCCGGCCGTCCGAGGCGGCGTCGGACGCCGCGAGAGAACGCTCAAAACGGCAGACTGGTCCTGCGACGGCGGGGCCAGTCTGCGTTTCGGGGCACCGTTCGTGTGACGTACCAAAGGAACTGGAATTGCACGGGGAGGACACAGCCGTGGCACGTTATTTCCTCGGAATCAGCCTTCTGTGTGTCTTGGGCATCGGGTTGGCCGGCTGCGGGGGTTCCGCCGGGCCCAAACATTATCCCGTCAAGGGGAAGGTGACCTACAAGGGCCAGGCGATTGAGGGCGCAAGCGTCTATTTCCTGCCCACCGCCACCGGCGGCACGCAGGCCGTGGGAAGCACCGATGCGAGCGGGCAGTACACGCTCAGCATCCTGGGCCGCCCGGGCGCCGCGCTCGGGGAGCACCAGGTCACGATCACGAAGTTTGCGGCCCGTCCAGGATCGGCGGACCTCAAACCCGAAGACATCATGAAGATGCCGATGAAAGGTAAGGTGCCACCTCCCAAGGCCGAGATCCCGGCGAAGTACGGCATGACGACGACCAGCGGTTTCAAGGCCGTGGTCACCACGGACGCCTCGAAGAACGTCTTCGACTTCCCCTTGACCGATTGACGCCCGGAAGGACCCAACTGCCCTCCTCCAATCGAGGCGACTGCTCGGGGGACTGGCCTGGAGAGCGCGAGATGGCTAGGGGGTCGATCCCGGCAGCGAGAGCCGGTCGCCGGCGCGTGCTGCTATTGGGGGCAGCGGTGGCGGCTTTGGTGGTCGCGGCGATCGCCGCTATCGGGCCCCGGCTTCCCATGGCGCGCCACCTCCGCGCCGCGAGGGAGGCCCTCGGCCGGGGTGACATGCTCGCGGCGCTCCGATCGCTGGAGACCGCCGACCGGCTCCGGCCGGGTCGTGCGGAGGTGCAGTACCTGCTGGCGGTGGCCAAGCGGCGGGCCGGGCGCATCGACGAATCGGCCGTCCACCTCCAGCGGGCCCAAGACCTCGGATGGCCGAGCGCCGACGTCCAGCGCCAGCGATGGCTGGCCACGGCGCAGGGCGGCGACGTCCCGGCCGTCAAGCGCGAGCTGATGGAAGCCATCGAACGGGGCGTCCCCGACGACGTCGCCGAGGAGATCTACGAAGCGGTTGCCAAGGGGCACATGGCCGCCTATCGCCTCCGCGACGCCTGGATGTGCCTCGACGTCTGGCTCCAGTGGCGGCCCGACGCGCCGCATGCGCGGATGATGCGGGCAAGCATTTTCGAGCAGACCGGCGACTTGGATCAGGCGGTGGATGACTACCGCGCCGTGCTGGAGACCTGGCCCGAGCACCGCGACGCCCAGATCAGGCTCGGCCAGGTGCTGCTTAGAAAGAGGGCTTATGACGAGGCCCGCGACGTGTTCCACGCCCGCGTCGACGTAGCCCCGGAGGACGCCGAGGCGCTCTTGGGATTGGCCCAGAGCGAGCGGTGGCTGGGAAACGACGCGGAGGCGAAACGCCTTGCGGAAGCCGCGATGGCGCTGGGGCTTTCACCTCGTCATCAGGGGCTGGCGCTGGAGGAGTTGGGGCGGGCTTTGCTCAAGGAGGGGAAGCACGAGGAGGCGATCGCCGCGCTGACGCAGGCCACCGCGCTGGCCCCCGGGGAAGGTTTGATCCACCACGCGCTGGGGATGGCGCTGGCCCGCGCAGGGAGAACCGAGGAAGCCCTCGCCCACCAGGAGCGCTTGCGGCGGATCCAGGCCGAGTACGATCGCATGACCCAGATCACCAGGAACCTGATGGACCGGCCCCTGAGCGCGGAGCTGCGCTGCGAGGCGGGCTCGATCCTCACGGAGCAGGGGCTCAAAAAGGAGGGGGCCGACTGGCTCCTGACCGCGCTTTGTTGCGATCCGAGCCACCGCAAGTCGCACCAACTGCTCGCCGAGTACTATGCCGAGGCCGGCAACCAGTCGCAGGCCGCCCACCACCGATTGATGGCCGCCCAGGCCCCGCAGCGGCAGCCACCCGCCAAGCCCAAGTGACCGCCGCGGCCTCCTGCGGCCTCCTGAGACGACGCAGGAGCAGGGGGATCCCGATCCACGGCTCTCTCGCGTTTGGCTGACCTAGAATTGTGCAGGCCCAGGGGAACCCAGAGCGATGGTCAACGAGCCGCAATCGAGCGAGCGGGACCGCAAGCTGCGCCGGCGACTCCGTGTTTGGGGTCTGGTGGTCGTCGCCGGCGCGCTGGTGGCGGCCGCCGCCGTCGGGGGAGGCGCCTACTGGCACGGGCAGCGGCCTGCCCAACGTTTTGCCCGGGCACTGGCGGCGCTCGACGCGAAGCGATGGGAGGACGTGAAGCGGGAGCTGGCCGGCCTCGAAGGCGCCGCGGGCTACGAGCCGCAGCAGCACTTCCTCCGCGGCGCCCTGCTCTTGCACGGCGGGAAGCTCTACCCGGCGCTGGAAGAGTTCGGACACGCCGTGGGCGACCCGGCCCTCCGCGTGCGCACGCTGGTGCTCTCCGGGGAGGCGCTTTGCCGGGCGGGGGACCTTCGAAGTGCAATCCGGCTGCTGGCGCAGGCGGTGGCGGCGGACTCCGACGCGATCGACGGGCACCGCCTGCTGGCATCGGCCTGCGACGCCTTGGGGCTGACCGACCAGGCAGCAGGTCATCTCTTGCGCGTTGCCGAGCTGGACCCCGCCGATCCGCGCCCGCTTAGGCTCCTGGGGCAGATGCACAAGGACCGGGAGGATTACGCGGAAGCCGTGGAGAGCTACCGCGAGTCGCTCCGCCGCAGTGCGGCCCAGCCGGACCACGAGGAAATCCTTCTGGAACTGGCCGAGTGCGAAATCAAGCTGCGGCAGTATGAGGCCGCGATGGCCACCCTGGCGCAGGCCGCTCCTTGCGCGGACGTTTGGGCAGCCGAGGCCGAATGCCACTACAGGCGCGGGCACCCCGGCGAGGCGAAACGGTTGCTGGCGCAGGTTCTCCGGCAGTCCCCGGCAAACCTCCGGGGGTTGATGCTGGCGGGCACGATCCTGCTCGAAGAACAGGACGCGGCGGCGGCCGTCGAAGTGCTCTCGCGCGCGGTCGTCGCCTACCCGAAGGATTACACGGCCCGCTTCGAGCTGGCCCAGGCGTACCGGCGCATGGGAGACGCCCGGCACGCCGAGGAGCACATGAAGGTTGTCGAGGAGCTCCAGCGGATGCGGGAGGAGATCACGAAACTGCACCAGAAGGCGAACGCCGAGCCCGACAATGCCGACGTCCGCTGCCGGCTCGGCCAGTTGGCCCGCCAGCTCGACCGGCCCGACCTGGCACGAGTCTGGTTTCGCGCAGCCCTGGAGATCAATCCCCGGCACGAGGAGGCGCGGCGGAGTCTGTTGGGCGGCCCGCCGGGCAAGTCCGCACCGGGACCGCCAGCCGTGGGACACCCGTGACATGAAGACGCTTCGTGGGAGCCGCAAGGTCTTGGGGGTTGCCGTGGCTGCGGCCCTGCTGGGGCTGGCGGCCGTCGGCTGCGGCCACGGCCCGGCGGGAAAGGCTCCGGACGGCGCCCCGTCGAGCGAGCGCAGCGGCTCCCTTCCCGGCCCCTCCCCACCCGCGTCGCCCCCGGCGGAATGCCCCATCCAGCTTCACGACGTGAGCGCGGAGACGGGGATCGCCTTCCAGCACACCGACGGCTCCGGCGGCCGCCACTACATCGTGGAGACGGTCGCCAGCGGCCTGGCCACCTTCGACTACGACGGGGATGGGCTCATCGACGTGTACTTCCCCAACGGGACGCCGCTGGCGGGAACCAAGGCCGACAAAACACCACGGCACGCCCTGTACAAGAATCTCGGCGGCTGGAAATTCAGGGACGTCTCCGAGGAGGCGGGCGTGGCGTGCACCGGCTACGGGCTCGGCGCCGCCGCCGGCGACTACGACAACGACGGACACCCCGACCTCTACGTCAGCAACTTCGGCCCCAAGGTCCTCTATCGCAACCGCGGCGACGGCACCTTCGCCGACGAGACGCAACGGGCGGGCGTGGCCGACGGAGACAGGCTCGGGGCTGGAGTCTGCTTTCTCGACGTGGACGCCGACGGCTTGCTCGATCTCTTCGTGGCCAACTACGTCAAGTTCTCCTACCCGACCCACGTCGTCCTGCACCGGCAAGGCTTCCCGGAATACGTCGGCCCCAGGGCGTACCCCCCCGACCGGCAAACCCTCTACCGCAACCGCGGCGACGGCACCTTCGCCGACGCCACCGAATCGTCGGGAATCGCCAGGCACCTCGGCAAGGGGATGGGCGTGGTCTGCGCCGACTACGATCGCGACGGCAACACGGACGTCTTCCTCCTGAACGACGTGTTCGAGAACTTCTGCTTCCGGAACGACGGGGCGGGCCATTTCCAGGAAGTCGCCCTCGAGAACGGCTTGAAGTACAATGGCGAGGGAAGCCCGTTGGGCAGCATGGGCGTCGACTGCGCCGACTACGACCGCGACGGCTGGCTCGACTTCTTCCAGACCTCCTACCAGGGGGAATGGCCCGTGCTCTTCCGGAACCTGGGAAACGGCTACTTCGAGGACGCCACGGTGCGAACGGGCGCCGGGCAAGGCTCGCTGAACAACGTGAAGTGGGGATGCGGCTTCGTCGATTTCGACAACGACGGACACCTCGATCTCTTCATCGCCATGGGACATCTTCAGGACGAGATCGACCATTACGACGCCTCGACCAGCTACCATGCCCGCAACGTCCTCCTGCGGAACACCGGCCAGGGGAGGTTCGTCGACGTCTCCGCTCAATGCGGCGACGGGCTAAAGCCCGTCTTCAGCAGCCGCGGCGCCGCCTTCGACGACCTGGACAACGACGGCGACGTCGACGTCATCATCCTCAACTCCCGGGAAAGGCCCACGATCCTCCAAAACATGCTCCAGGAGCAGGGCTCCACGAACCACTGGCTGCAAGTCCGACTCCGCGGCGTGAAGACCAACCGCGACGGCGTGGGCGCGCAGGTCAAGGTGGTGACCCAAAGCGGCACGCAGCTCGACGAGGTCCACAGCGGGCGGAGCTACCAGAGCCACTTCGGCTCCCGGCTCCACTTCGGCCTGGGCAGCCAGGCCCGCGTCGAGCGGATCGAGGTCCGCTGGATCGGCGGCGGGACGGACGTGATCGAGGACGTCCCCGTCGATCGCCTGCTCGTCATCACCGAAGGGACGGGCCGGGGCGGGCGCTCGCCAGGCCAGGGTGACGTGGACCCACCAGCCGGAGCCTCGCAACACCCATGAACCTGCCCCCCTTCGGCCGGCGAACGTGGATCCTCGCGGGCGGCGCGGCCGCCGTGGTGCTCGCGGCCCTTCTGGTGAGCCGCCCGTGGCGCCCGCGAGGCAAGATTCCGGCCGGCGTGCCGCCGGGCCCCCAGCCGGCCGCTCCCGCCCCGGCGAGTGCCCCGTGCCCGATCCAGCTCCATGAACTCGGCGAGGAGACGGGGATCACCTTCCAGCACACCGACGGATCGAGCGGCCGGCGCTACATCGTCGAGCCGATGTGCGCGGGCCTGGCCCTGTTCGACTACGACGGGGACGGGCTGATCGACGTCTATTTCTGCAACGGCGCGCCGCTGCCGGGAGCCAAGCCGGAGAAGCCGCCGCGGCACGCGCTGTACAGGAACCTCGGGGGGTGGAAGTTCAAGGACGTGACGGAGGAAGCGGGCATCGCCTGCACCCGCTACGGCCTGGGAGTCACCATCGGCGACTACGACAACGACGGCCACACGGACGTCTTCCTCGACAGCTTCGGCCCCAACGTGCTGTACCGGAACCTGGGGAACGGGAAGTTCGCCGAGGTGACCCGGGAAGCGGGCCTGGCCAACAAGGACCCGAAGATCGTGGGCGCCGGCGCCTGCTTCCTCGACGCGGACGGCGACGGCCACATGGACCTCTACGTCGGCAACTACATGGAGCTCGACTTCGCCAAGCACAGGCCGAAGGTCGTGGGCGGCTTCCCCTCCTATCCGCAGCCCCGAGACTACCAGGCGGTGCCCGACGCTTTCTACCGCAACCGGGGCGACGGCACGTTCGTCGACGCCAGCCGCGAGTCCGGAATCGCCGCCCACGCCGGCCGCAGCATGGGTATGACCTGCGCCGACTACGACAACGACGGCGACACCGACGTCTTCATCTGCAACGACGTCCAGGAGAACTTCCTCTTCCGCAACGATGGCCGCGGGAATTTCGAGCAGGTGGGAATGCTCGTCGGGGTGGCGCTGAACGCCAACGGCGACATCCTGGCCAACATGGGCGTCGACGCCGGCGACTACAACAACGACGGACTGCTGGATTTCTTCACCACCAACTACCAGGGCACTCTGCCCGTGCTTTTCCGCAACCTCGGCGGCGGCATGTTCGACGACGTCACCACGGCGGCCAACGCCGGGGCGGGCTGCCTCCCGCACGTCAATTGGGGCTGCGCCTTCGTCGACTTCGACAACGACGGACACCGCGACCTGTTCATCGCAAACGGCCACACCGAGGACAACATCGAGCTCCGCGATCGAAGCGCCACCTACCGCGAGCCCCTCGTGCTGCTGCGCAACGGCGGCACCGGACGGTTCGTCGACGTCTCCGCGCAGTGCATCGACGGGCCGGTTCCCGTGCACGTCAGCCGCGGCGCCGCCTTCGACGACCTGGACAACGACGGCGACGTCGACGTCATCGTGCTCAACTCCCGGGAAAGGCCCACCATCCTCCGAAACATGCTCCAGGAGCGGGGCTCCGCGAGCCACTGGCTGCAAGTCCGGCTCCGCGGCGTGAAGACCAACCGCGACGGCGTGGGCGCCCACGTTGCCGTCGTGACCCCCGGCGGAACCTGGGTCGACGAGGTCCACAGCGGGCGCGGCTATCAGAGCCACTGGGGGTCGCGGCTCCACTTCGGCCTGGGCACCCAGGCCCGCGTCGAGCGGGTCGAGGTCCGCTGGATCGGCGGCGGGACGGACGTGCTGGAGAACGTGCCCGTCGATCGCCTGCTCGTCATCACCGAAGGAAGCACCCCCGGCGCACCGTCGATTGCCCGCCTGGGCCATGAATAACCCGGACTAGCGGGACCTCGACGCGCCGATCGCGTACAGGTTTCGCTCCGTGCGGATGAAGATCTGGCCGCGGGAGACGGCCGGCGAGGCCTGGCACTTCTCGCCGAGGCTGTTTCGGGCGATGAGCCTGTACACCGGCCCCGCTTCGAGGATCGTCGATTCCCCGCCGTCGGAGAGGAAGAACACCTTGCCGTCGGCGTGGATCGGCGACGCGGAGTGCCGGCCGCCGATCCGCTGCTGCCAGAGCTCCTTCCCGGTCGCCGCGTCGAGACACTGCGCGACGCCGGGCTCGTTGATCGTGAACAACAGCCCGCCGGCGTAGACGAACGAGGGGATCATGGGCACCGCCTTCTTCGACTCCCACACCACCTCGGCCGCGGCCGGGTCCTTGGCGGTGCCGGGACGAATCGCGCGGAGCGCCGGGCTGCCGAAGCCGGAAGTCGCGAACACCAGGCCGCCGCCGATCACGATCGACGGCACGACGCCCTCGCCCTCGCTTCGCACGCTCCACAGGCGGCGGCCGTCGGCGGGGTCGAACCCCTGGACCACGTCGCCCGCCCCGCTGACAATCTGCACCTCGCTGCCGCTGCCAAGCACGTTCGGCACGACGTGCGAAATCCGCGACTCTCCGCGCAAGCCCCGCCAGCGCACCTCGCCGGTCTCCTTGTCCAGGGCCAAAAGCGCGCCCTGGTCCCACGGCCGGTGCCAGCCCAGACCCTTGTCGGGTCCCTCGCTGCTGCCGTCCCAGGCCAGAAGCAGCAAACCCTCGTACAGGATGGGCGAGGTTCCCAGCCCGTGCTGGCTGTAGAACTTCTGCCGGCGGTTGGACCAGACCACGTTGCCCTCGTAGTCCAAGGCGACAAAGCTCCCGTCGCCGAAGACGGCGTAGACCCGCTTCCCGTCGGTGGCAGGCGTCGGCGTGGCGTAGGAGTTGCGGTCCGCCTTGTGCGCCGCCTTCTGCTCGAAGACCTGCTTGTCCCAGAGGATCTTTCCGCCGAGGCGGTCCAGGCAGACGACACGGCACCTCACGCCGTCGGGGCTCGTGGCGGTGACGAACACCCGGTCGCCGAACACGATGGGGCTCGACAAGCCCGCGCCGGGAATGGCCGTTTTCCACGCCACGTTCTCCGAAGCGCTCCAGCGCGTCGGGAGGTCCTTCTCCGCGGAAACGCCCTGGTGGGTCGGCCCCCGCCAGCCGGGCCAGTCCTCGGCCGCCGCACCGAGCGACAGTAGCGGCAGAAGCACGGCGCCGGCCATTCCTGCACGTAAGAATCCCAACACGCCGCACGCCCTTGCACATCGCATCGAGTCAAGTCCTTCTGGGGGTTGCTTTGCAGTCCGAAGTATCGCCGGGATCTCCAAGGACGTCAAGCACAGCCGTAGGTTATGCTTCAGCATAACACCCGTCTGATCGGCTGATCCGTTATGCTGAAGCATAACCTACGCGCTCCGGCCTACGGCGGCTTGAACCCCTGGTACAGCGCCGGCAGCGCCTCGCGCAGGGCCTGCTCGTTGGCTCGCGGGTCGCCGCGGTCGTAGATCAGGAAGTTGGTCGGCCGGTCGGTGAGCTCGAAGCGGAACAGGCCGCTCGCGGGGACCTCGATCCGGCACGGCCGCAGCTCGTTGGGCAAGACCTTGTCGTTGGGCAAGACCTCGGCGGCGGGGACCAGCCGAAAGTGCCCGTCGGCGCGGCGGACGATCCGCCGGCCCGACACCTGCGCCCAAACGGACGTCTCCCACACGTTGTGCCCCCGGCCGTACACCTCCTTGAGGAGTTCCTCGTGCGGCGGCTCATCGAGAAACCTGAGGAAGTCGGACCGGGTCGAGCGGCCGAACGCATACGCCAGGTAGTTCTTCAGCCGCGGGTGCATCTTCTCGATGAACTTCAGGTCCGGAAGCTTCCAGAAGCAGTTGTGCCGGCCGTACGCGAAGGGCCCCTCCTTGGTCGCACACGGGTAGATCGCCACCGGCAGGTCGCTGCGGAGCAGGCACACCATGGCGTGCGGATCGAGCATGACGTTCCACTCCAGGCACTCCGGCGACGACGACCCGGCGCACAGGTGGATGCGGCGGACCTTCTGCCGCACGAGGTCCGGCTGGCGGTTCAAGGCCAAGGCCACGGGCCGGGCCGAGCCGAACGAGACCACGTCCACCGGCTCGCTGCTCTGGCCAAGCACCCGGAGCATCAGCTCCACACCGGACTGCTGGAACGGCGGGGCGTCGAGCATCTTGTCCCCCGGCGACCTCATCCGACCGAACGGAGCGGCCGCGCAGGGCACGTCCCGGCCGAAGAGGTAGTTCAACTGCGTCACGGGGATGTAGCCCGGGTCGCGCGGGCCGGTGGGGTCGCGGAACGCCGGGTCCTGGTGCTGGGCCGACGCGTGCCGGTACCCCTCGGTCACGTCGAGGACCACCGCGCGCAGGTCGATCTCCGGCAGGGCGTAGGCGGCCACCAGGTCGAAGTTGTCGCCGACGTCCTGGTGCGGGTGGTACAGATCGGTCACGTCGATCACCGGCACCCGGCGGGGTGACGCCCGCGACGGACCGCCGGCCGGCTGCCCCAGGACTTCGGTCAGACCGCCCAGGGCCGGGCCCGCCCCGGCCAGAACAGTCCCTTGAAGGAAACGACGTCGGGCGACTTGCAGCATGGGGGTCAATTCCTCCGCAGGGCCGAAACGAAGCCGCCCACGCCGAGGGCCTCGCCCAGCCAGAACAACGGCCAGTTGAAGGGATTGGGCCACCGGCCGGCCATGCTGTTGCGCCAATCCCAGCAGAAGGCGGCGATGATCACCAGCCCGCCGGCGAAGATCATCAGCCAGTCGAGCCACCGGGCCCGGACCGGCCGGGCGCCGGCCTCGCGCCACAGGGTTATCACCCCTGTGGCGATCATGGTCGCCGAGACGATCACCGGCGCGATCACCGGCCCGACCCAGGGCACCGGCAGCAAGAACAGCAGGTCCCAGGTCCACAGCGAGGCCGGCCAGCCGATCAACAGGCGCAGGAAGACGTAGTAGAAGACGTCCCAGACGCCAAAGGCGATGACGAAGCCCGCCAGCCACTCCCTCACGTTGCGGGCCACGGCCAGCCCGGCGGCGGCCAGGAGCACGAGCGTGGCGAATTCCCGGCCCAGCTCGACCAGGAGCAGGTGGGCGTGCTGAGGCCCGGCCGCCTCCAGGTGCTCCAGTCGCAAGGGCGGCACCACTTCGTTTCGATACGCCTCGCCGTAGGCCGCGTCGCGCAGCGGCTGGTACAGGGTCTGCAAGTAGACCACCACCGCCGCCTCGACGTAGCCGAACGAGACGCCCAACAGCACCAACGCGCCGAGCACCCGAGCCAATTTCATTGCGGCCTTCCGCGAGGTTAAGGGACGTGGTGGGGCGACGCAGCCACCGTGCCGGGTGGCACGGGCCGGGTGGCACGGGCATCTTGCCCGTGCCTCCAGCGCAGCACTGGCGAGACGCCAGTGCCACGGTTCGGGTCGATTGTAACCCGCCGGCGGGACCCGGGGCAACGACGGTGAGAAATGCGGGCTAAGGGCCGCGGGAAACGCCGGTCCCGGGCAAGGCTTCCCTTCTTGGGGGAACTTGGGTATACTAAGGGGTGGAGAGCGGTCTTCTCCAGGAGACCAGTCCATGAAAGAGCACGCCCGACAGGAGCCCAAGATCGTCGCCGCGGCCGAGCGACAGATGCGGGCCTACTCGCTGATGCAGGAGATTGCCGAGCAGGCCGGGGCCCAGCGCCGGATCGATCGGCCGCATCGCCAACTCGGGCAGTTCATCACCCTGTCGCGCGAGGCCGGGGCGGGCGGCAGCGAGATCGCCGTCCTGGTCGGGGCGAAGCTCGGCTGGGAGGTGCTCGACAAGGGCCTCGTCGATCAGGTGGCCGAGCGATTCGGCCTCTCTCGCGACATGCTGGACCTGGTCGACGAGACCAAGGCCAACTGGGCCTACGACATCCTGGGCCCCTGGCTCGACCCGCGGATCATTCCCCACGAGAAGTACGTCTGCCGCCTGGTGCGGATCGTCGGGGCTGCGGTGCGGCGCGGCAACGTCGTCCTGGTGGGACGCGGGGCCCAGTTCCTCCTGCCGCGCGATCAGGGGATGGCGGTGCGGATCATCGCCTCGGAGAAGTACCGCCTGGCGCAATGGATCGAGCGGCACGGGCTGAGCGAGGCCCGGGCCAGGCAGCAGATGGTCGAGATCGACCGGGGCCGCCGCGAGTTCGTCCTGCGCTACTTCCACCACGACGTCCACGACCCCCACCTGTTCGACCTGGTGATCCACGTCGACCGAATCGGGTCGGAGGGCGCCGCCGAGCTGATCATCGAGACTTACCAGCGCCTCTACGCGCCCCAGCCGCAGTGAGGCGACCGCGTGTTTGTGTAGGACGGGTTGGCAACCCGTCCTTCCTACAGCTCGGCTGCTTGGGTGCCAAAGTCGGGTGCCATGCCCACGCTGGCGTGGGCATGTGATGCGGGCAGCATGGCCGAGCAAGCTTGGCCACGGCACCCGGCACCCGGCCAGCGACGGTGTCTTTGTGTAGGACGGGTTGCGAACCCGTCCTACGGCCCCGGGAGCTAGCCGCTGGGCCGACGATTGGCTAAACTGGCCATGTTTGGGAGTCGGGGGCCCGCGGTCCGGATGCCATGCCAGCCAATCTCACTCCGTCGTATCTCAAGGCCGAGGAGGAGTATCGGCGCGCCAGCACGGCCGAAGAGGAGCTGGCCTGCCTCCAGGTGATGCTTGCCGAGATCCCCAAACACAAGGGGACCGACAAGCTCCAGGCCGATCTCAAGGCCAAGATCGCCAAGGCCAAGCGGGAACTCCAGGCCGAGCGCAAAACGGTCAAGAAGGGCCACGGCATCCGAATCCCTCGTCAAGGGGCCGGTACTGCCGCTATCCTTGGGGGACCGAACGCCGGGAAGAGCCAGCTCCTGAGGAGCCTCACCAGGGCTACCCCTGAGGTGGCCCCCTATCCGTTCACTACCCATATCCCCAATCCGGGGATGATGCCCTGGCACGACGTCTTTGTCCAGCTTGTCGATACCCCCCCGATTACCGCCGACTACATGGAGTCGTTCATGCAGGGGATCATCCGCGGGGCTGAAGTGGCCCTGCTGATGGTCGACCTGGGAAGCGACTCGGGGATCGAGCAGTGCCAGGAGGCAATCGACCGGCTCAACCAGACCAAGACCCGGCTCGGACGCACGTCGTGCCTGGGCGAGGAGGACGTGGGGCTGTCGTACACGCAGACGTTCCTGGTGCCCAACAAGATCGATCTGCCCGAGGCGGCCGAGCGCCTCGAGCTGCTCCACGAGCTGTGTCCGCTGGACTTTCCGGAGTACGTCATCTCGGCGCAGGAGGGGACGGGCCTGGAGCCGCTCCGCGAGGCGATCTTCCAGTCCCTCGACGTGATCCGGGTCTACTCGAAGCTCCCCACGGCCAAGGAGCCCGACCTGGAGCGGCCCTTCACGGTCCGCCGGGGGAGCACGCTGTTGGACGTGGCCGGGCAGGTCCACAAGGATTTTGTCGAGCACATGAAATTCGCCCGGGTGTGGGGGACCGCCGTCCACGACGGCACCGTCGTCAAGGGCGACTACGTCCTGCACGACAAGGACGTCGTCGAGCTGCACATGTAGGGGCCTATGACCAACGCCGAGATCGCCGCGGTGTTCGAGGAGATTGCCGACCTCCTGGAGTTCCAGGGGGCCAATCCGTTCCGCGTGCGGGCGTATCGCAATGGGGCCCGGGCGATCCACGACCTGGCCGAGCCGGTCGCCGGGCGGATCGGCTCCGAGGAGCATCCCCTGACCGACGTCCCCGGCATCGGCAAGGACCTGGCCGAGAAGGTGGCCCTGCTGGTGAGCACCGGAAGCGTGCCCCTGTTGGAGGAGCTTCGCCAGCAGGTGCCCGAGAGCGTGCTGGCCATGCTCCGCGTGCCGGGCCTGGGACCGAAACGGGCGGCCACGATCTTTCACGAGCTCGGCGTCGACGGGCTCGACGCGCTCCGCGACGCCTGCCAAGCCCATCGCGTCAGCCAGCTCAAGGGGTTCGGCGAGAAGATCGAGGCCGCGGTCCTCCAGGGGATCGACCTGGCCGCACAGGCCGAGCTCCGCGTGTACTGGGCCGACGCCGACCAGACGGCCCAGTCGCTCCGCCGGCACCTGGCCGCCTGCCCGGCGATCGAGCGGCTGGAGTTCGCCGGAAGCTACCGCCGCGGCAAGGACACCGTCGGCGACCTCGATCTGCTGGTGATCGCCGCGCACGCCGCCGCCGTGATGGACCGCCTGGCCGCCTACGGCGGCGTGGACCAGGTCCTCGCCCGCGGCAACACCAAGATGTCCGTCCGGCTGGAGAGCAAGCTCCAGGTGGACCTCCGCGTCGTGCCGGCCGAGTCGTTCGGGGCGGCGCTCCAGTACTTCACCGGCTCGAAGGCCCACAACATCGTGCTCCGCGGCATGGCCAAGGATCGCGGCCTGAAGCTGAACGAGTACGGCGTGTTTCGTGACGACCGGCTGGTGGCCGGGCGCAGCGAAGAGGACGTGTACGCGGCCGTCGGGCTCCCCTGGATCCCCCCAGAGCTCCGCGAGGCCCGAAGCGAATTCCCCTGGGCCCTCGAGGGCCGGCTCCCCGGGCTCGTCGAGTTGAAGGACCTGCGCGGCGATCTGCACGTCCACAGCACCTGGTCGGACGGCCTGGACACCGTCGAAGCCATGGCCGAGGCGGCCCGGGCCCGCGGGCTTAGGTACCTGGCCATCACCGACCACTCGAAGCGGGTCACCGTGGCCAACGGGCTCTCGGCCGACCGGCTCCTGAAGCAGTGGGCCGAGATCGACAAGCTCAACCGGCGCCTCAAGGGATTTGCCGTGCTCAAGGGGGTCGAGGTCGACGTCCTCGAAGCCGGCGGGCTCGACCTGCCCGACGACGTCTTGGCTCAAGCCGATTGGGTGGTGGCCAGCCTGCACTTCGGCCAGAACCAGTCCCGCGACCGCATCACCGCCCGGCTCGTCGGCGCCCTGGCCAATCCTTACGTCTCGGCGATCGGCCATCCCACGGGCCGGCTGATCCATCGCCGCAACGCCTACGACGTGGACCTGGACGCGGTGCTCCGTGCCGCCCGGGACCACGGCAAGCTCATGGAGCTCAACGCCCACCCGCAGCGCCTCGACCTGGACGACGTGGCCTGCGCCGCGGCGAAGAACTACGGGGTTCCGATTGTCATTTCCTCCGACGCGCACAACGTTGCCGGGCTGGACGTGCTCCGCTACGGGGTGCTCCAGGCCCGCCGCGGGGGCCTGACCAAGGACGACGTCGCCAATACCCGCAGTTGGCCGCAGGTGAAGAAGATGCTCCACAAGGGCCGCTGAGCGGGTGCCGAACAATTGCTCCCCTCTCCCCTCGCGGGAGAGGGGCCGGGGGTGAGGGGGCAAAGCAAGGAAATAACGAAGGCCCCGTAGGTTGTGCTTCAGCACAACAGTCCCGGTAGCCTCGCAGGTGATGCTTCCGCCTAGCGCGGCCAAGCGGACGCCAGAATTCGTTTTTCCGAAGAAGGTCTCAGCGGAACCCATGCCCAGGGGCGATTCCTACGTGCGTTTTCAAGGCATGCCAGGGCAAATGAATGGTTCCCATTTCGCTCCCGAATTCCGCGATGAAGCTGCCCTGGTGGGCGAGTCTTGTGTCTTCGGGTGAAGAAAGCGACCGCGGCACGCCCTGCGGGCAGCAATCCCCAAAAAACGCGGCTGCTTGCCCACGTCATTCATTTGCCCTGCGATGCCTTGAAAACGCCGGGGACAACGACCGAATCGCGCCCCCCGCCCTCACTGCTTGGCCGCTGCCGGCAACCCCTCCCCTTCGCCGAAGCTCTCCGGCGACAGCGGCCAAGCAGTGGCACACGTAGAACTCCCGACTTCTGAGCAGAGGAACCCCGCGAAAACGGAGTGCTGGCTGTTATTTCGGATCGCCCAGGCGAACCGCTGCGCCGCCATGACGATTGGTGCAAACAAGGACTTCGCCGGTAGACTTCATCCAGATGCCGATTTCCCCATGCCCTTCGCCCCTCCAATGAAGGCAAGGGTTCCCTGGAACCGAAAGTGTGAAACCATCCTCCGAGGCGTGTATGTCGAAGCCGCGATACTGCATGTGGAGCTTGTGGATATGAAGCTCAGAATCTGCTCTAAGACTCATCTGAAGCACAACGTCTCCTGGCCCATCTCGTATCGTTAGAACATCTTGCGTGGTCTGCACGTCGAACCGATCAACACGGACTCGCCACTCGTTGTCCAGGATGCGGAGCGTCTCACGTCCGTGGGGATCAGTGAAGACGGCGTTCAGCCGCACAGGAGCGCCACGGCGCTCGGGGGGGCGGAAGCCGATAATCACCTGCTCATCAAACTTGGCAATCGTCTCCGCCCGAAACCGCACCGAACCGATTCTGACCGGAATCCGCTCGGATGCAACGAAGAGGATGTCTTTCGCATACCCAGCTTGGAGGCACCACGGCGAAGCGTTGGCTTTGCGCACCGCGTCCTGATCGAGAATCCCACGATCTGCGCGGCCATGGCACAGCGGGCACAGGAGTGTGATTCCATTGGGGTCATGCCACATTGCGTCGGCAAACGGCGGATCAAAGTGGTGATACTCCACCAGTGCGCATCCACAGTTCACGCAACCGAACCCGCATCGGCGGCGCACCTTACGCTTCGTAGGTATGGGGATCTCCCTCGTCAGGCGAAGCCTATTCCTGGTCATACCCGCTTCCCCGAGAACAAGGGCAACGTCAGTGTTGCCTTGGGGCGACCTAGCCGGGTGACTCGCGCGTTGGCCCAGGTACGCCCTTCGTGCCTCAGCCCGTGCCACCCTCCGCCCTACGTAGACCAGTCCACGACGATCAGGTCGGGTATCGCCTGGAAGTCTCTGACGTTGCGTGTCACCAGTGTGTCCGTGTCGAGGACGTGGAGACTCATTCGCGCTCCCGGCGATACTGGGCCATGGCATCCTTCCATGGCTGAAGCAAGGGGTCGTTTTTGAGCATCCCGGCAAACCGAGCCAGTGGATGCGCCCGACTGGGAATCTCCAGACCGAGCACCTCGGCGCCTGCGTCGAGCCGGCGGTCGATCAACTCGCGAAGCTTCCGAACGGCCTCCTCGCGCGTTGGCGCTTCGATTTCCAGCCCCCACAGGCCGCCGCTGCTCGCACGGAAGCCGTCGTCTCGAATGGGCTCGACGATGATGGGGATTTCCATGGCAACTCTCCTATCCCTCCGGTCCGGCCGGGAGGCTCTCATCATTGTAGCAACCCCCATCCCGACCCCCTTGCCCGTCGGAGGGCTGTCTCCCTGGCTCGTCAGCGGTTACCCTGAAGGTATACTACACCCCGTCCGGTCAAACGGAGTCGGGCACGCCGATGAAGATCCACGAATACCAGGCCAAAGAGATCCTCCGCAAAGCCGGGGTGGCCGTGCCCAGGGGCATCGTGGCCGACACGCCCCAGGCCGCCCAGAGCGCGTTTCTGGAGCTCGGGGGCGAGCTGGCCGTGGTGAAGGCCCAGATCCACGCCGGCGGGCGAGGCAAGGGCGTGGTCAAGGAGCATCCCGAGCAGGGGGGCGTCCAGCTCGTCCGCACCGCCGGCGAGGCCCTTCGCGCCGCCGAAAACCTCCTGGGCCACGTGCTGGTCACCGTGCAGACCGGGCCGGAGGGCCGGGTCGTGCGCCGCGTGCTCGTCGAGGAAGGGTGCCGGATCGAGCGGGAGCTGTACCTGGGCATCGTGGTGGATCGCGCCGCGGCCGCGCCGGTCCTGATGGCCTCGTCGCAGGGCGGGATGGACATCGAGCAGGTCGCCGCCGACACGCCCGAGCTGATCTTCCGCGAGCCCTTTTCGCCCGACGCCGGCCTCTACCCCTTCCAGGCCCGCAAGCTCTGCCAAGAGCTCGGCCTGGCCGGGCCGGCCGCCCGGGCCGGGGAGAAGTTCATGCGGGCATTGTGCCGGGTGTTCGTCGACCGCGACTGTAGCCTCGTGGAGATCAACCCCCTGGTCCTGACCGGCGGTGGGGAGCTGGTGGCGCTGGACGCCAAGATGACCTTCGACGACAACGCCCTGTTCCGCCACCCGGACCACGCCGGCCTGCGCGACCTGGCCGAAGAGCAGCCGGCCGAGACCCGGGCCGCCGCGGCGGGGCTCAGCTACGTCAAGCTCGACGGCTCGATCGGCTGCCTGGTCAACGGCGCCGGGCTGGCCATGAGCACCATGGACCTGGTCCAGCTCCACGGCGGCCGGCCGGCCAATTTCCTGGACGTCGGCGGCGGGGCCGACGCCCCCCAGGTCACCGAGGCCTTCCGCATCCTCCTGGACGACCCAAGCGTCCGGGCCGTCCTGGTGAACATCTTCGGCGGCATCATGCGCTGCACCACGATCGCCGAGGCGATCCTCGCCGCGTACCGCTCGGTCGGCTTCCGCGTGCCGCTGGTCGTCCGGCTGGAAGGGACCGAAGTCGAGCAGGGCCGAGCCATGCTCGCCGCCAGCGGCCTGAACATCACCACCGCCGACGACCTAACCGACGCCGCTCGCCAAGTGGTCGCCGCAGCCCAGGCCCCCTCAGCCTAACCCTTTCCCGGAGGGAGAGGGGACGCGGCCCCCGGCACGCGCAGCCGGGCGACCGAGAAAGGCCGGACTTCCAGCACCAGCCTGCCGCCGGTCACTTCCGCCTTCGTGTCGATCGGCTTGACCAGCTCGGGCTGCTCGAGGCTGTTGGCCGCCCAGGGAACGTCGGCCCCGAGCGTGCGGACCTCCGCGGGCCCGGCGGGCTGGAAGTCGTCCAGGGCGATCGAAAGGCGGATCGGGCCGGACGTGCCCCGGTGGACCACCGAGACGAGCAACGCGCCGTCGGGGGCGATGGCGGCCACGGCATCGAGCGCCCGGTAGCTGGCCTCCTTGGTGACGTTCTTCAGGTCGGGAAGGACCAGCGGGGCCCGCTCGGTGGGTGCGATGAGCTCGACGGCCACGGGCGTGGCCCCGGCCAGCGCGGCAAAGGCCGATTGGGCGTGGTGGCACGGATTGGCGTAGACCCGCTCTCGCTCCTTGCGCAGTCCGCCGCCGTGGTTCACCGTGGCGGAATGCGTGACCATCTCGACCAACGGGGCCAGCCGGACCGCCGCGTGGTAGATCAGCACGTCGTAGAGCGCTTCGGCCTGGGTGGCGGGGCTGACCAGCGTCTGGCGCGTCAGCCGGACCCGATCCGCGCCAGCAGCCGGCGACTTGGCCGCAGCACCGGACGGCCCCCCGAGCCGGGCGAACATCTGGAGCTCGGTCACCGCCAGCCGGGGCTTTTGCACCCCGGCCTTGGCCATGTCGCCCCCCAGCTCCGACCACTTCCGCTCCAGAACGTCGGGCACGGCCATGAAGTCGCGGTAGACGTCCATCGGGTCGGCGTCGGCGGGAACGCTCCCGCCGATCAGCGGGTGGTCGGTGATCGACTGCACGCTCCGGCCCGCTCCGGCCAGAAGCACGTCGTTCCATGCCTTGCCCCAGAAGACCGGGGCCCCGCAGGCGTAGAGCCGAATGGTCGGGTCAGCGGCCTGCATGGCCTTGGCGAATCGGGCGTAGCGGTCGACGTAGCCCGAGGCCGTGGTCCAGTGGAACTGCCAGCGGCCCCACAGCTCGTTGCCGATCTCCCAGTGGCGCACCCGGTACGACTCCCGGTGCCCGTTGGCCGCCCGGCGGGCACCCATGGGCGTGTCGGCCGAGCCGTTGCAGTACTGGACCCAGCGTGCGGCCTCGTCGGGTGTGCCGCTGCCGGCGTTGACGCAGATCATCGGCTCGCAGCCGACCGCGCGGCAGAAGGCCACGAACTCATCGGTGCCGAACAGGTTCGGCTCAACGGCGCCCCAGGCGTAGTTGGGCCGGGTGGGACGCCGGTCCGCCGGCCCGACGCCGTCCTCCCAGTGGTATCCGCTCACGAAATTCCCGCCCGGCCAACGGAGGATCGGCAGGCGCGACTCGCGGAGCATTCGCACGACGTCGGGGTCAGCCCCGCCCACGTGATCGGCCGGACGCAAGA
>Ga0315290_10000461_pt1 | contig 26394 bp, 24 predicted proteins | sample YL17G12_0_MG_FD_203627 | JGI IMG/M metagenome (GOLD analysis project Ga0315290, IMG submission 203627) | Sediment microbial communities from Yellowstone Lake, YNP, Wyoming, USA - YL17G12_0 | ecosystem: Environmental > Aquatic > Freshwater > Lake > Sediment | place: USA: Wyoming | collected... | reverse complement strand
TTCTTAACAGCCACACCACGCCGAGTACGAGGACCAGAAAGGTGGCAGTCGTCCTGATACGGAAAATGCTCTCGCCCAAGCCAATGTTGGTGAGAATTTCGACCCACTTTGAAATGAAATTGGTTCGAGGTTCCTGAACCTGTGGTGGCTCCGTCCCTTCCCCCTGGGCGGACCGATTGAAGTCTTCCGGAGTTCTATTATCCATTTTTACCTAAATTTGCATTCAGAAAAATTATCATAACATGCCTTTTTGAAGGGCGTCAAGCCTCTACTCTACATTATGCCGTCAATTTCCTTAACGACGGATTAGAAATATGGACAGCGCCGGCTGCGATGAGGCAGATTACGCCACAAACCAAGGCTGTGGTTGACAGGCCTACATTCTGAGCCATCCAGCCTATAAACAGGCTTCCAAATGGCGCCACACCTTGTAGTGCCCACAAATAAGTGCTAAAAACCCTCCCGCGAAGTTCATTGGTGACGCTCAACTGGATGAGTACGTTCATCAAGTTGAGCTGGGTCACCATTCCCCATCCAAGTACCAGCATTAGGATCAGGGCTGGTGGCACCTTGGAAACCTGTGAAAGGCCGATCAACGCCAGGATGAAAGCGAACTGGCCGATCGTCATCAATAAACCTCGGCGTTTAAGTCCACTATAGGAAGCTAGGAAGAACGCGGCGATAAGCGCCCCGACCCCCTGCATCATGTACATGGCGCTGGTCCTTGTGGCGACCATGGTGTCCGTTTGACCGGTCACGTAAAGCACATCCCGCGCAAGGGCAGGAATCTGCTGCCCGAACGGGAATCCGAAAAATCCAAGTATCGCGGCAAGGAGGATGATCAATGCAATGATGGAGTTCTTCAGGATATAACGCTGGCCTTCCCTGAACTCGCCCCAATAATTACGTTTTTCTCCGTTTTCTTCAGTATTGGCGATCTTATAAGGTGTCCGCACGAAGAACAGACCGATGATGACAAACAAGAAACTCAATCCATTTAGGAAGAATGCCCAGCCTTCGCCCCCTCCCTGGAATGCAATGAGAAATGGAGCAAACAATAGTGGACCGAGGACTCTGGCAGCGTTGAAGATGGTTGCCTGCAGAGCGATGGCATTGGGCAGAGCTTCCATCCCTACCAATTCCACAAGCATGGCCTGCCTGGCTGTTATTTCGACTGCGTTTGCTGCCCCAAGAATGAAAGCCAGGATGACAATTTGCCAGATCTGAATACGCCCGCTCAGAGTGAGAAATGCCAGGGTAAAAGCCTGCACCATCATGATGGATTGCATAATAATCACTGTTTTGCGTTTGTCCACCCTTTCCACAATAACACCTGCCGGGAGTGCAAGGAGGAGAGTTGGCAGGGATGATGCAAAACCGATTAGACCGAGGTCAAATGGCGAGCCGGTTAACTTATAGGCGAGGTAAGGCAGGGTCGTGCTCTGCATCCATGTGCCGATAAGCGAAACGAACTGCCCGGTCCAGAAGATCAGGAAGTCGCGGGATGCAAGAGCAGGATATCGATTGGTAACCGCGAGTTTAAACGACATTGACTGGGACGATGCACTCGGCACGGTCATTGGCCGGGCTGTTCACCAACGTGGAAACAGGGTAGGCAGACATTTCTTCCGCGGGATACGAAACCAGGAATTTGTTCAGGCTATCCGGGGATTGTATGGATTGGTCGAGCCAAAGTGCATAAGCGTCAATTGGCAGGATAACTGGCATCCGGTTGTGAAAAGAAGCCATCAGGCTGTTCGGTGCAGTCGTGATGATGGTTGCCGATTTCACCGTCCCGCCATCCGGGGACTGCCAGGTGTCCCATAATCCCGCAAACGCAAAGGGTTTGCGGGATTTAAGTCTGATGAAATGTGGGACCTTGGTCTTTGTCCCAGGTTGCTGCTTCCATTCAAAGAATCCATCCGCCAGGATCAGGCAGCGGTGATATTTGAATCCTGCCCTGAAGGATGGCTTTTCAGCCAGGGTCTCCGCTCGGGCATTGATCATCCGCGAACCGATCGTTGGATCCTTGGCCCAGGAGGGAATCAACCCCCAAACGAAAAAATCCGCTGCATTCTTACTTTCATTGGGAATGGCAAGGATCGGTTGCGTTGGAGAAATATTAAACCTGGGAGCATACTTTTCAGGGAAGGTGAATTGAGGAAAGGCATCCTGTAAATCGGCTGGGTCAACAGTCAGAGTAAATCGTCCGCACATGGGGAATCCTTTCACCGCACATCAGCGGATGAATAGAAATCAACTTAATCAGTATTCTATCAAAAAAGGATTATTTCTTAAGCCGCCTGAAATCTCTGTCCCGCACAGTCACGCCGGAAGCGTCAAGAAATTCCATCACAGGTAAAATATATTTTCGGCTGGTCTTGAAGAGATCGCGAGCTTCAGCCACTGAAATTTTTCCATTAATCTCAATATGTCTACTGATTTTCTCTTCGATTATTGCAAAGTCGTTCTTCCTGAAGGCTACTTCAGGCGAGACTTGAATCAATTCCCCCTGGTCGAGTAGGGCAGTATAAACTTCATCTCCAACGAAAGCCTGCATTTCTTTGACAATCGGTGGGGAAAAAGGGTTCGCTGCGCACAAGTCTATCAATTTAATTATCGACACCTTTTGCTTGTCGTCGAACTTGATTTTATGACCCGCCAAGGAAATCCAGGTTCCGCCCTCCACAATCTGATTTTGTGATGCTAGCTTCTTGATGAAAAGGTTGAATATCTTGGCATTGACCTGTAACCGGCTCTTCAACTCTTCGCGCGGCGTGCCTCTTCGTAAAGGAAACTGACTATGGTACTCCTGAAGAATACCTTTGATTTTTAATTCTTGAGAAGCCCAAGCTGAACCTGCCATGACGAACGTGTCACTGTCGAAGGTCAATTCAGTTCCTTCCAATGGGACAAGACGACCTTCGGAAGATAATTCAACCAGCGCTTGTGAGGCTGCGATATCATCCAGGCGAGAGCGGGTGATGATATCCCTGACGGGCGAAGGACCCATCGCAAGACTGGCTTGAAGCAATACGTCGTTTGGCGAACCCTCCAGCATCGCTTCGAATTGCTTTATGACGGTTTCGGCAAACCGTTTGTGACGGGCGTTGGGTTGTGGGTCAAGGACGATCCCACCGCCGAGGGTTTCTGATGGTGATGGCCGGCGTAAAATGAAACGATCTCCACGCACAACCATAACCGGTTCTCGCAGTTCAAGCTGCCCCCAACCTTTTTCGCCGGGGTCTAGTGCTTCGGTTCCAATCAGCCGCAATAAAGCAACTGTTTCAGAAGTGCCAGCAAATACCTTGACTTCGATGCCATGCTTCAGAGGGGAACTCACAGCTGGTAGGAGGCGAATAAAAACATCGATTCGCCGGGTCGACAAGTAATGTCCGGGCGTGACTACTGATTCTCCGCGCGAGATCTCCTCCACACTCAGACCTGAGATATTCACTGCTGTCCGCGAACCTGGTAGGGCGGACTCTTCCTTTTTTTTATGAGTCTGCAATCCGCGAATGCGTCCTTTTTTCCCGGAGGGGAGGATCTCCACTTCATCACCGACCGACATCCTTCCGTCAGATAAAGTGCCGGTAACCACGGTTCCATATCCAGCGATGCTAAATACCCGGTCAATCGGCAATCTCGGTCGCCCTAGATCAGGCCGGGTACCTGTGTCTCTCAGAATTTCGTCAAGTCTTGAAAGGAGAACTTCGAGCCCTTGACCTGTTTTAGCAGAAACGCGGACAAAGGGTGCATCCTGCAATGTTGTACCTTTCAAAACAGTCTTAATATCAGATTCTATTAAATCGAGCCAATCATCATCCTGGATTAGATCTGTTTTGGTCAGAACGACGATTCCTCTCTCGATTTGGAGCAGGTCGAGTATCGCGAGATGCTCACGGGTTTGGGGCATGACCCCTTCGTCGGCTGCTATGATAAGCAGGGCGGCGTCTATTCCGCCGATCCCGGAGAGCATATTTTCAATGAAATCGCGATGCCCTGGAACATCGACAATGCCGATCTCCTCTCCGCCCGGAAGTATGAGCCATCCAAAACCGAGATCGATGGTCATCTCGCGCTCACGTTCTTCCTTCAGCCGATCGGGATGAGTCCCGGTCAGCGCTGCAATAAGCGTGGATTTTCCGTGGTCGACATGACCTGCTGTGCCAATCACTCGCATGCGATTCACCATAAAAGGGCGGCCAATCGGCCGCCCTTGGAGTTTACTTTTTCGATCGCGAGTGTCCCATCACCCGCTCGAAATTGGACAAAAGCTCGTGAGACCAGTTCATCAGCTCCTGCAGGGATTTTTCAGTCGCTTCAGTGGTCTGCTGGAGCAAGTCCGCTTGATTCTGATTCGCATCATCCAGTGCAGCAATTTGCTCGTTGATCTTTTCGACATCCGCCCTTATTTCCCGGTAGGTTTCATCATGGGATAACGTGTAATTAGTCCAACGTTTTTGATCATCCGCTTTGAATGTGACCCATTCCTGCCGCATTCTATCTTCGGCTAGCCGCTGCATTTCCGTAACTTCATTGATGCGTCGTTCAATGCGGGAATTAAGTTCGTCAAAGGTTTCCTTCGACTTTTTCACCGTGCGATTCATTTCGTCAAGATTCTGCAGGGTATTCTCGAGCCCTATCGCCTGCTTGTTGAAAATTTCATATCGGTTATGCATTTCTTTCCAGGCGCGGTCTCGTTCAACCTGGGTCAGGGATTGTTGTTCGATAAATGTGCGCTGCAACTGCTTTCGCTCTGCCTCTGTTGCGAGCAATTCATTGATACGCGAATCAAGGTGTTTGATGGTGTCGGAGTTTACTTCATTCTTGTCGCGCTGCTCCTCAACGCGTTTTCTTATACTAGCGACTTCGCCTTGCAAGTCGGAGACCCGTTTCACATCCTGTTTACGATTCTCCTCCAACATTTTGCCTGTGTGACGGACTTCATCGCCTGTGCGTGTGATGCTTTCCAGTTTTAATTCCTGTTCAGTAATGGTTCGGTTAAACCGTGTTTCAGCATCTGAAATGATTTGTACTTGCTTCCGAAGTTCTCCGATAACCTCCATGCTTTTTCTCACATCAGCAATGGATTTGTTCAGGTTCTCGATTTCGAGATGGCGCCTGTTTTCAACTTCTTTACCTGTTTTCTCCTGGTTTCTTCCCGATTCTTCAATTTGCTTGGTCAGGTCTGCACGTTGTTGGGAAAGTATGCCGTCAAATTGATCCACCCTTGCCTTAATAGTGGAGAACTTTGAAACCTTCGTCTCAAGTTGTTTGATTTCTTCCTTAGACACTGTGAGATTGCCTTCAAGGCTGGCCAGACGCTCCTGCAGCGCGGCGATAGTCGCTTTGTCCTTGCGTCTTTCTTCGTCAAGCCATTCCAGTCGTTTGGTTATTTGTTCATTTTCCATGGGAGACCCTCCAGACGGGGGGATAGTCTAAGCACGTAGATTATAGCATGCAGGTCATTTGCCAAGATGTTCAAATACTGATGGCAGATTTGCCAACACAATTTGTGTCCATTGAGGGAAAATGCCAAAGAGGACGAGCGCAACCACACCAATCCCAAGCAGGATGCGCTCAGTCCACGTTTCAATACTTTGCCAGGGAGTCTTTTCGGGGGACATGACCAGCACAGCGAGAGTTCGAAGAGAACTGATCACGAGCCCCAGCATACCGAGGCCGAACCACATTCCAAAGGGTACCGACACTTCCCCAAGGTTGTTCCAAAGGGAAAATTGGATCGGGAACCCGACGAATGGGACTATGCCCGATAAAGAGAGCGCTGCCCCCACAATTGCTGCACCGACAAATGGCAGATTCCGTGCCTGACCTTTCAAATCGCCAAACAATAGGGAGGGGACCTGCTTTTGCATGATCGTCAAAGCCAAAGACCAAACGCCCAGTCCCAACGCTCTAGGGACGATCAAAAGAAAAACCAATCCGATTGCGGTAGTCGTCGATGGAAGGCTGATTGCGAGAATTGATAAGGATGTTCCAATGATGGTTGCATATCCCATGATTCGCCCAATATGTCGCTGGAACATCGCCCAAATACCCGCGGTGACTAGGGTAAGCATACCAATAATACGCAAAATTTCGTAAAGCTGGCGAGATTCCCGCAGGAAAGTGTACCGATCCAGGAAGCTTAATCCGAACAACATTCCAATTGTCGGAAATATCATCAGAACGAACCCCACTGCATAGATAGGTGATTCTTCGCTGATCATGGGAATCCAGGCATAAAAAGGAAATACAGCCAGGAGGAACGCAAAACCAATTCCCAAAAGGAAGGCTGCTTGAATTACTAGGTTGATATCAGCTGGGCTGGCTTCCACGCCGGAAAGGAGAAAGCCCGACAATAAAATAAAGGGCATGGCAAGGGTCTGAAAGATTAAAAAACGAATCACTCCCCGGCCTGGTTTCTGATCTGGTGGAGTGAGCATTGGGATCGCGATCAAAACAGCCATTTCGATCAACAACGCTGCATACAGGAATGGATCCACAGCCAGAGATCCTAACAAAAGAGCAGTGATGAGCAGTCCCAATGGAACTAGGCGATGGGAAATTCTCGATACTCCGGATCCGAAGAACCAGAATGAAACGATTCCATAAATCATCACCAATACCAGCTGGTTGGAGGAGGTCAGGATAAATTTTCGGCCTAAGATCTCATAAACGGGGGATATTCTGATGGATAGATTGCCGATCAAAATTGCCTGGTCGATCGGAATGGCAATTGCCAAAAAGCTGAGTACCAATGCCAAGCTTCCACCGATGATGGCTGTCCACTTTTCGGACCGGATTGCCCAAAGACCCAATGCTGCCAAGACTGGAATTCCCAACCAGATGACAGGAGCGTTCATTCTATCTCCTCGAATTGATGAACGCTATCCTCTGCGGTGATCAGATAAGCGCCTACGAGTGCCAGCCCAAGGTTGACCACTGACAACAATGCTGCGACAAGGACTGAGTTTTCTATGCTGGCATACAGTATTTCAAACCCACACAAGATAGTAAGCAGGCCGATGGTCACACGTAGAGGCTGTATGGTAATCCCCAATTGCAGTAGACCCATTCCAACCAGGAATAATCCTCCGTACGCAACTGGTAATGCAATACCCGGTAGCCAAACCAGCAAACTCGGGGCGAAGGACGCGACTGCGATTATCACGAGGGCAGCGATGAATAAACGAAAGGACCGTCCTTCCGGCCATGAACTTTCTTGATAGGTAAATGTGGGAAAACCCGATTGAGTCATCACCAGGATGGCCACGCTCATCCAGCCTGTGATTAATTTTGCAGCGGACATACCCAGAGGCCAATGAGACAGCACGAGCAAAAACATGCCGATATATTGAACAGCGAGCAAAGAAAGGGTAATCCGCCAGTCACGGACAAGCAATAGCGTGATTGTTGTTACAAAACAAATACTCACTCCAATCCAAAGGATCGATTCAGACATAAGTCTTTTGTAGTGCTCTAGCGAGCAAACCCTCGCAGGATAGAAACAAATAAGACTAACAATAGAATAGTCCAGAGAACCCCCCCATCTCCTTCAAATGTGGCTGAGAACAGCTCGGTTAATCTCCTAACGGACCGGAATAAGCTCCACCAGATACCTTTCACTGCATCTATCCAGGGTATTGAGTTGGGGATTCGTGATGTATCGAGAGTCGTCGCTAGTGGGATGCGGATCATGATGAGGCTAAGCGCGGCTGTAATTATGGCTACGATCAAAGCTAGGATCCATGCACCAATTTGACCTGCCCCAGCCCAACCTGTAATCCCTAAAATAATGCTGGTAAAAACAAGAATCAACAAACCCATCGGGTAAAAAACTTTGACCCAATTAGGCTGAGTATCTAGATTATCAGCTTTGCCCAGTGCTATTGATCGGATGAGACTGGCAATAATTAAGCTTTGAAAAGGAAGCAGAACAATCAGGCTGATCCAGGAATAAGACATGCCATTCTCCCAGCCGGTGGCAGTCATCGAAAATGGAAGAGATGATATGGCAAAGGTGATTATCAAGAGGGCAGCGGTTAGCCATTTCTTCCGGGTGGAATAAAAGAAAAGAACACCTCCAACGAATAAGCAGGAACTTCCCCACGCAACTGAGCCAATAGGATTCCCTTGTAAAATGGCAGCGATTGCCAGTGTTGCCAATCCCATCATCCAGAATGGTCGGGATGCAATATCGTCGGGTACTCGTAGCCAATTGATAAATAAAACCAAACCAATTATCCCGAGAAATAATAATGATATGGAGATAATCAAGGGGTTATACCCCGCAAAATTAACACGAGAAAGTAAGCTGAGGTCTGCAGCCATTGCAACAAGAATGATTGTGAGATCGAATGAATTTCTGATTTCGGAGTTTTTCGTATACGGCAGATTGATTAACAACGCTCCAATACGGACGAGGACTGCAATTAATAAAATGAAACCTATATTTTGCGGGATGGATGAAAAAGCAGCCGGCAATCCTTTATTGGAGCTCAAAACACCTGCCCAAAGAACCATACCCAGCCCAATCACGCGCACTGAGTACGACCAAACAGCGTTTTCGGATACTAAAGGATCTTGTGCTGCATTTAGAGATCCAATTAAGTTTGTTATATCAATAAAAGCCCAGGCAACAACAAGCGTCAGAGGATTCTCTGCAAGGACAGCCACCAACCCAAGGATTGCATATAACAGAATATTTACCCAGCTAATTGGATTTACTGAACCGGCTTTTAACGTGTTGACCAGAATCATGGCAAGGATAAGACATACTATTCCAATGGCATAAGGATAATTCAACCCGTCTGCAATCAAATTAAGTGAATAATCAATCACACCTTTAAAGCTGTAACTAAATATTGTCAACTTGGTCGGCAGGGTGAATTGCCAGAAGAATATACTTATCCATGCCAGGAAAGTACCAACTGCTGCCAAAGGCCATGAATAGCTGAAATCCGGCCGGAATATCCGGAGAAGGATCAAGCTGATCATCGTCAGTAAAATAAGGGATAAAGTTACGGCAATTAACATTCCAGTTTATTTTATCATGCCCTCCAGCCTCGGGTTTTTCAAGTAAAATCAATCCGTACGGCAGAGGAGACAAGGAATGACACTAGACCCAACTTATACGAGCAGTCTTATCATGCTTCTTGTTGGCTTCAGCGGTGCCTTTTTGCTGGCATTTTGGGTAGCACTAATTATTTGGACGTGGCGGGACATCCGCAGCCGGGCTCGCGATTCGCTTGCCCAGGTCCTATCTACTTTGGTTGTGGCTGTTTTATTCATCCCCGGCGTCCTTGTATACCTAATATTGCGACCGACACGCACGCTCGAGGAAGAATATCAACGGACTTTGGAGGAGGAGGCACTCCTGACCTCCATCGAGGACCAGGCCGTCTGCCCCGGATGTGAGAGGCGGACAAAGGACGATTGGCAGATCTGTCCAAATTGCCAAACGAAACTGAAGAAACCTTGTCACCAGTGTGGACGGTTGATGGAATTGCCATGGAATATCTGCCCATTTTGTGGAACACCCGCTCCCGGCATGCGACGTGAAGCGTCCACAATCGATGAAGCGGTAAAAGAACTTCAACCTAATCGAGAAGATAATCTGGCAGGCGGCGAGAATTGACAACAGGGGAGCCGGGAGATATTGTCTTCTGGCTCTTTGATTCCTAGGAGTGAATGCCATGAAAATTGAACAAATCTCAATAAATCATCTTTCGATGCCTCTTGTATCACCATTCGAGACATCATTTGGCCGCTGTACTGATAGAGAGTGTATCCTCATCACCGTGCAGTCTGAGGGAATTATCGGTTATGGCGAATGCGTCGCAGATCGCGACCCTGGTTATTCTTATGAAACCACCGGCACAGCCTGGCATGTCCTAAAAGATTTTATTTTCCCTGCCATGCTGGGACAGGATGTGTCTGATGCTAATGATTTTCAAAGGAGAGTGGACTCCATCCGTGGGCATAATCTCGCCAAAGCCGGAGTTGAGATGGCCATCTGGGACTTGCTCGGTAAGCGGGATGGCAAATCGCTAAAACAGATGCTAGGAGGCGTTCACACCCAGGTGGTTGTGGGCGTATCCGTCGGGTTGCAAGCCGACCCGGAGACGCTGGTCAAGACAGTAGGGAATTACATTTCCCAGGGATATCGCCGGATCAAAATTAAGATCAAACCAGGCAGGGATGTTGTTGATGCTGTTTCGGTTCGAAGGGCATTTCCGGAAATTAAACTGCAGGTGGATGCCAATTCCGCCTATTCCCTTGAAACTGCTGAAACGCTCCTGCCACTCGATGACCTCAACCTGTTGCTCATTGAACAGCCCCTCTTCGAAGATGATATCTGGGAACACCATTATCTCCAGGAAAAATTCAGCACCCCGATTTGTCTTGATGAATCAATCATTTCGTTGCGTCATGCGCGGGCCGCTCTTGAAATGGGTTCGTGCAAAATCATCAATATCAAAGCGGGGAGAGTCGCCGGGCTAAGCGAGGCGGTTGCTATCCATGATTTGTGCCAAGCCAAAGGAATTCCTGTTTGGTGTGGTGGAATGCTCGAAACGGGAGTTGGACGCGCGAGTAATCTGGCATTGGCGTCCCTGCCAGGCTTTGTGCTACCTGCTGATATCTCAGCTTCAGATCGCTACTACAAACGCGATATTACAAACGAGAGATTTGTCCTGAACCCGGATAGTACGATTTCAGTCCCTGATAAACCTGGACTCGGCGTCACGATAAACGATGAAGCGCTTAAACAATTCACCCGGACCGAACTGACATTGAAAAGCTGATGTTGAAAAAATCTGCTTTGACAGTCATTTTAATCATCATATTGACTGCTTGTTCTCCATCATATTCCAACCCTATGCAGACCTTGGTCCCTGGTTGGAAGACACCAGATCGGGATGCCACTCAAACTGTGACCCCATTTCTTCCGCTAGAAAACGACACGCCTCCAGCCCAGGATACAACGAATTCATCTATTTCTTCACCATTAACGCCGAATAAAACTTTTGTCCCGATCTCTGCACCACCTTCATTAAAGGACGCTGTCCAAAGTTGGGGAAAGGTCGTCGAGGATCAACCAGACGCAGCAGATGCCTGGTTATTTGCCAATACAGAAATTGGAGGAAACAGTAATAAATTTTCCGCCATTTATGCCCTTGTGGCACCATTCCCTACATTGGTCGATTCCATTTCTTTTCCAGATGTGAGAAATGCATGGGCGGGGATTTCCAGCAATGAATTCGCAGGCCGTCCGATATTGATGGACCAGTCCACTTATGAAGCCATGCAGGTTTTACTGGGCAAGCCCGGAGATGGCGCAGTTAAGATTGTCGCAGCAAGCGAGTTACTTGATGCAGCATGGGCGGAACGCCCGGCATGGGCAATTGTCCCATTTGAATCTCTCTATCCGAAATGGAAAGTTCTTGAAGTCGATGGACAATCCCCTTTACGCAAGGAATTTGACCTTTCTAAGTATCCATTGAAACTAGATTTTTATTGCAAAGGTGCATGTGGGGTTCTTCCAGCGTCTAATCGTGATCAGTCCAAGCTGACTACGGTTATCATGACGGGCACAACTGCCTTGGTACGGGCGACGGCGTCCCAAATGGAGTTGCACGGTTCGACCTTTCCTGCTAATGATATCGGGGAAATCTTGAGGTCAGCTGATATTCTTCATATCTCAAATGAGGTATCCTTTGCGGACGATTGCCCTACCCCTGACCCAAACAGTGAAAATATGCAATTCTGTTCTAATCCGAAGTACATCGCCTTATTGGAAAATATCGGAACGGATGTGATCGAACTCACCGGAAATCACATGAATGACTGGGGATCGCAATGGCTGGCAACGACTGTACAGATGTACAAAAATCTCGGGTGGGGGTATTTCGGTGGTGGTTTGAACTTGAGCGACTCAATGAAACCATACATTATCAAAAACAATGGAAACCGCATTGCCTTCATCGGCTGTAATGAGGCCGGGCCTCAAAGCGTTTGGGCGACGGATACAAGTCCCGGTGCAGCACCCTGTGGGGACTATGCCTGGATATATGATGAGATTTCAAAGCTTCGCAGTCAGGGTTTTCTTCCAATAACAACGGTGCAATTCAATGAGTATTATCAAATACCTCCATCTGAGGCACAAGCTCGTGATTTCAAGAGGTTGTCTGAGGCCGGTGCAGCGGTTGTTAGCGGAAGTCAATCGCACTTTCCACAAAGTTTTGCGTTCAACGGAGATTCATATATCCACTATGGGCCCGGAAATTTGTTCTTTGATCAAATGGATTACCCAGTGGTCGGGACGCGGCGGGCTGCTTTAGACCGGTACACAATTTACGATGGAAAAATTATCGGTGTTGAATTAATCACCACCATGCTTGAGGATTGGTCCCGTCCACGGTTAATGACCCCAGAAGAGCGACATCTATTTCTTCAGGAGTTATTTTCAGCAAGCGGATGGTAAGACTTAGACTCAGGCGAAAGTGAAATGACGACCATAGCGATGAATCTTATTGGTCCGGTCAGCGCCCCTGCGAGGGTCATCTCAATTGGGGGTGAAGGTTGTAAACGAGTCCACCCCAACAATTAATGGTTAATAGGAAGTGTATATCCGCCGTCCATGACGATCACCTGTCCGCGTATCATGCTTGCAGCTGGAGTACATAAGAATCCCACCACACCAGCGACTTCCTCAGCCCGGACCAATCTCCCGGCAGGAGTGGACGCGATAGCGCGCTCCAGAAGGTCCGTCTCATTCATCATATCGAAGTGATGAAGTGCCTGGGTGTCCACAACCCCTGGTGAAACTGCATTCACCACAATATTCCTTGGTGATAATTCCACAGCCAGATATCTTGTGAGAGATTCCAAGGCTGCCTTGCTTGAACCGACCACAACATAATCTGGCATCACGCGGGATGACCCCTGGGAAGAAATACTGACAATATGCCCGCCGCCTTGCTTTTCCATCAAAGGGACACATCGTTGTGCGCTGAATAGTAGCGCGCGCGCATTGATGTTCATGGTCCAATCCCACCCTTTCGGTCTTTGCTGAAGGACCGGGCGGTTGTATCCTGAAGCTGCGTTGTGGATAAAAATACCCAGGCTGCCAAAACTCTTTTCTACTTCATCAAACAAATAATTGAGATCGTCCAAATCACCTACATCCGCCTTGACTACCAGTGCACGGCGGCCTATTTTCTCTATCTCGGAAGCTGTTTCTTCGGCGGGCGTGCGGTTGCGAAAGAAATTGACGACGACATCCGCTCCATTTTGAGCAAAATATATGGCGATTGCCCGCCCAATTCCGCGTCCTGATCCTGTCACAAGAACAATTTTTTTTGTAAAAGGCAGATTTTCCATGGAGGTCACCATTGGGTGGACAAGTTGAAAAAAGAGATTACTTCAATTCATCGAAATATAGATTCAGGTCTGAACAATCAAAACGGTTCCCACAATTTGGACAGGTGATTTTGCAATTCCCACTTATCATCGATGAACCACACCGGTCACAAACCAGTTTTCCTTTGTGTTCCTTGGGTGGTTTCTTCCTGGCTGAGCTAATCTCATCATAAGCAATAGGTTTTAGTAGGGAAAGATCATAGGATTCTATCCCTGATTGGCCCAGTCTTTGAAGTTCAGCCATAGAATTGGTTAAATCCGCTTTAAGTTCGGCGAGATGGATACCGAGAGTGATATCCGGCCAAGGCGCAAGCCACTTCTGGCTTCGAGCATACATTTTATTAGCGCCATCAAAATTGCGACGGGTGATATGTAAATAACAAACAGCCACTTGGAGAATACCCCTGTAGAGATCTCTTATAGGATCAGACTCTTCAAGCCAAGCGGATTCCAGAGCTTCGTGGGCCTCAAAGTAAAGACCTTCATTGAATAAACGGATACCTTCACTTACCTTGGGATCAAGAGTGGAAACAGTAGACATCGGCGGTAGTATAACATAGGCGCTATTGGGTTCTTCTTCAACCCTATTGAAGATGGTGAGGTAAAATACTTAACATGAAGGCTTTCAGCCAGAACAAAATACTGGTTGCCCTGTTGGCATTGGTTGGCATCATCGCCATTGGAGCCTTGGCATCCGGCATTCAGGAAATGAAATTCCGCGATCCGGATCCGTTCTATTTCGAATGGCCGACTGCTGCGGGCAGTTCATTTAAGGAAGTAGTTCAACAGGTGGAAGCTCTCCCGATAGAACAGATCATAATGTTCTGGGCAGTGATCATAGTATTTACCCTTATTATCATCATGGCGATTAACGCAAAGTACCGCTGGAAAATCCTAATGGGGGTCATTCGCGCGGCTATTATCTTTGTCGCGCTGACATGGGCACTCAAAGCAATTGCACGAAATATGGATTCGACATTGTTTACCGGCAATGCGATCACTCAAAATTCAACGACAAATCTAAATAGCGTAAAATTCCCTGCATATAATCCGCCGGTGGAAATTCCCTGGATATCTTATATTGTCAGCTTTGCGATTACTTTGGGGTTCGCCTTCGTGGGCTGGAAGTTGTGGAATCTGGGAACAAGACCACAACCAAGGGTGATCAGGCGGAATATTGCCAATATTGCCAGGGATACGCTCGATCAAATTGCCGACGGCTGGGATTTTGGCGACACGGTGACCAACTGTTATGTCAGGATGACGGATGCCGTTAAAGACGTGCGAGGTTTGGAAAGGCAGGAGGGAATGACTCCCTCGGAATTTGCTGTGCGCCTTGAAACTGCCGGTCTACCTGGAGAACCTGTCAATCGATTAACGCGATTATTTGAGGCTGTTCGATATGGGGCGAAAAAACCGGACGAGCTGGAAACAAGGAATGCGATTATCTGCCTCAATGACATAATCGCAGCGTGTGGAGCAGCAACATGACCGGGTATCGACGCCTGATCGTTTTCGCTTTAATAGTTCTACTGGCAGCTCTGATTGCGTTCCCGTTGCGTGGATTTGTTTTTTACAATATCTTGGCACCCTTGTCTTTAATTTGGTTTTTTCTGGTTTATTATTATCATGTCATCCCTCAACAATTCTATTGGTTCATTATTTTGCTCGTTGCTGCTTATATTGCCCTGGGCGGACTGCTCGAAAACCCATTCAGACGTAAACAAAAGCCCCTGATCAACCGGCAAGTCAGGGGGCCAGTTGAGTCCCTTGCATTGTGGATTAATGATTCCAGGCGTGGAGTATATTCCCGTTGGAGAGTCGCACGAGCATTAGGCTTGATGGCAACCGGCATTTTGGAAATGCGCGGAGGCAGGTCAAGTCGAATCAAGTCGTTAAAGGGCAAGGATTGGAATCCACCACCGGGTGTTCAGGAATACCTCGAAACCGGTTTAAATGGGTCTTTCTCTGACTATCCAATATCTGCACGCAAGACTCCTTTCGATGTGGATATTGAAAATGTCGTCGCATATCTTGAATCTCGATTGGAGATGAACCGTGGCAACAACAAGTGATGTTTCTAAGATTGGCGGTCAGGTTATATCTGAAGTAGAAAGGGCAGTGGTGGGGAAGCGCGGCCTGCTGGAAATGGTCATGGCATCCGCACTGTCAGGTGGGCATGTTCTCCTGGAGGATTTTCCAGGCCTTGGAAAGACATTGATCGCGCGCAGTTTTTCGACGGTTCTCGGATTGGAATTTAAACGTATCCAGTTCACCCCCGACCTTTTGCCGGCTGATATCACCGGAGGGTACGTTTTCAACCGGGCGGAAAACCGTTTCGACCTTCGTCAGGGACCTATTTTTGCCAATATTATTTTGGCAGATGAGATCAACCGCGCTTCCCCCAAGACCCAATCAGCATTATTGGAAGCAATGCAGGAAAGACAGGTCACTCTTGAGGGAGAGACATTGCCTCTCTCGGAACCGTTCCTGGTCCTGGCGACTCAGAATCCTATTGAATATGAAGGCACTTTCCCCCTTCCCGAAGCCCAGCTTGACCGGTTTATGGTTAAGTTGACGGTAGGTTATCCTTCAGTGGAAGAAGAGACTGAAATCCTGCGCCGGCGCCGCGAGCGTAGGCAGGATGATGTCAACCTCAACATGATGACAAACGCCCAGCAATTGATGGATCTGCGTCAGGCTGTCGAGTCGGTCTACGTGGATGCTGACCTTGAAATCTACATCGCACGGATTGTTCACGAGACACGCAGTGACCGGCGGGTCGCGGTGGGTGCGAGTCCGCGCGCCTCGCTGGCTTTTTTGAAAATGTCACGAGCGAAGGCGGCGATGGAAGGTCGCGATTACATCCTCCCGGATGATATCAAGCATTTCGCGACCCCTGTTTTGAGTCACCGGCTGATTTTACAGCCTGAATACTGGATGGCGCGCCGTGTGGCGGATGAAGTGATCAGCGATGTATTGGACAAGGTGCCGGTGCCTGTGGTGAGGAGAACGTGAGTCGCACCATTGTTTTAGGTTTATTGATTTTCATTTTGATCATTGTTGGTCTATCAACTTTTAAGGGGGAGCTGATTGCCCTATCAGTCCCGCTGATACTTTATCTTCTCGCGGGATTTATATGGAAGCCTGAGCGTTTTCAGTTGGAAGTCGATAGAACGTTGAGCCTGGAACGAATTCTGCCTGGTGAACCAGCCACAATTACGCTCAATATAAAGAATACAGGTTCTTTATTGGAGAATCTCTTATTGGAGGATGACCTTCCACCGGGATTGGATTTAATTGAAGGTTCAACTCGAAGACTGATTTCCCTCAAATCAGGAGAAATTCTAAAATGGCAGTACACGGTTAAAGGCAGACGGGGAAATTACCCGCTGAACAATTTGCGCGCCAGTGCAAAAGACCTACTTGGTTTGGTGGAACGAGTTGAGAATTATCCTACTCGAGGACAGTTGTTCATCCTTCCAACTGCACCCAAAGTCCGGCGTATTGCCATCCGTCCCCGCCTGACGAGGGTTTATGCGGGCAATATTCCTGCAAGGACAGGAGGTCCTGGCATTGAGTTCTTTGGCGTACGCGAATATCAACCCGGTGATCCTCAGCATTGGATCAATTGGCGAGTCAGCGCCCGGTATAGCAATTCCCTGTATTCCAATGAGTTTGAACAGGAGCGGGTAGCTGATGTAGGCATCATCCTCGATGGCCGCAAGAATGTCAACGAACTTGGCAGTGGCCGATCAATCTTCGAGTACTCCGTGTTGGCCGCCACTTCGCTCGCGGATGGTTTCATAGCATCCGGCAATCGAGTCGGGTTATTGGTTTATGGAAAGTTTATAAACTGGACCTATCCAGGTTACGGAAAACTTCAAAGGGAAAAGATTCTCCAGTCGCTCACCCGGGCTGATTTGGGTGAGAGCCAGGCTTTTTCTGGGTTGATTATTCCCAGGAAGTTGTTTCCAGCTTTTTCCCAAATGGTCCTCATCAGCCCGCTTGAAACGGGAGATTTCGAAGGGCTGGTTCAGTTTAAATCCGCTGGCTACCAATTGATCATCGTCAGCCCGGATCCAGTTGCTTATGAAGTGAGTCACTTGCCTGCATCCCAAAATGTTGATCTTGCAGCGCGGATTGTAAGAATCGAGCGTGAGATACTGCTCAACCGGTTGCAGAGAGCGGGAATCCAGGTGGTGAACTGGGACACATCGCAGCCTTTTGAGAATATCGTCCAGGCTGCTCTTTCTCGTCCGCCAGCCTGGCTGAGGGCAATTCATTCAGGGAGGCTGGCTGGATGACGGTTTTTTGTTTGGTTCTAAGTACATTGCTTTCAGTAGCCATTGTCACTTGGGGGTATTTTGCCAATGGGTTGACAAATCAGACTATTATATTGATTGTGGTTGGAATTTCCTGGATATTTGGTCAAATTAAGTGGGCGTGGTTTGGATCATTGGGCCTGACTCTTATGACCTTAGCCGCTATTACAGGTATTTTGTTGGGCTTTCCAGTACTGCCAATGATTGCTGGAGTAATGTTTGCTTTTATCGCCTGGGACCTAACGGATTTTAATAACCGATTAAAGCAGGCTGGCAAACGAGATGACACCAAAGGTCTGGAAAGCCTCCATTTTTCCCGTCTCGGATTAATTCTCGCTGCGGGATGGGGAGTCGTCCTGCTGACACGATTTATCAAGGTGCGATTTAACTTTGAGGTCGCCGCTTTATTGGTGCTGGTGGGAGTATGGGGGATAAGTCTGCTGGTGGGGCGGTTACGTAATAATGAATAATCAGGCTAGCTGAGGGATTGAAACCAGTCCTCTGTCTCTGCGGGATTAAGGAAATGATACATCTTCAAATGCGAATATTCCGGAAGCGCGAGCAACTGGGGATACTCGCGTTTTCTTTTCCAGTATGTTTTAAAAAGCCAGTGAAAGAGGGAATCCTCGGCAGACCAGATCATGAACTGGGGACCCAGTCGTTCGTAATTCTTACCCCATAGAAGTTCCTTTTTCCACCAACGTGACCAGGTGCGGCGCCATAAACGCCAAAAAACCGTCCATAGCGGATAATCCAACCAGATCACGGCTACTGCGCGAGGCCAGGAAATATCTCGAGCCACACTGTAATTCCCAGCGATGACCCAGGACTCGCTGCGTGTGGCAATATCTACAAGGATTCGGAACTCGTCATCCGAGACATGCTTCCAATCCGGCAGCCAGTGCAAAGCATCCAGCTCGATGAGCTCCAGTTTGAGTTTTGATGCTATCCGCTCGGCGAGGGTAGACTTGCCCGAGCCAGTGGACCCAATGACAATGATGCGGTGGTAGGGAAAGGATAGTCCCATTCGATGAATGGCCATTTCAAGATTATGACTGAGGCAACTCTTGGAAATCTGAAATTATGATAGGATTAAATTGTAACATTCATTACTCCCATTGATCCAACGAGGCAACCATGTTCGACCTTCCCGATGATCAAATCATTTCCCTCTCAAAAGAACACGTTTTCTGGACGTGGTCGGCGCAAGCCAAAGTCAACCCGATTGCTGTCAAAAAAGCCAAAGGCGTATATTTCTGGGACTTCGACGGCAAGCAGTATCTCGATTTCAACTCGATGACGATGTGTGTCAATATCGGTCACGGTGACCAACGTGTGATCGACGCGATGAAAGCGCAGCTCGATGAAATCCCTTATGCCGCGCCGGGTATGGCAACTAAAATCCGTGCGATTGCAAGCAAAGCCGTTGCGGAGGTGACTCCCGAGGGTAAATTAAGCAAGATTCTTTTTACATTGGGTGGTGCAGATGCCAACGAAAATGCCATAAAAATCGCACGCACCTACACGGGGCGGCATAAGATCCTCAGCCGTTATCGTTCCTATCATGGCGCCACAGCGGGTGCCATGGCAGCCACGGGCGATCCGCGTCGAACAGCTTGGGAACCCAACCTGATGACCGGCGTTGTACATTTCCTCGACCCATACCGTTATCGCTCCACTTTTCATCGGACGAATCCAGATATCCCGGAAGGTGAGTTCACCCAGGATTATCTCAATCACCTCGAAGAGATCATCCGCTACGAAGGACCTGAGACGATCGCTGCCATCCTAATGGAATCTGTGACCGGCACAAATGGCATCATTATCCCGCCGCAGGGGTACATGCAGGGTGTACGTGCATTGTGCGATAAATATAATATCGTCATGATCGCAGATGAAGTCATGTCAGGCTTCGGGAGAACGGGCAAGTGGTTTGCAGTTGAGAATTGGGATGTTGTACCTGACATCATGACCATGGCAAAAGGCTTGACCTCTGCCTATGCACCGCTGGGCGCCGTTGCCATGCAGCCGGAAATCGCAGCCACTTTCGATGAGCAGGTCTTCGAATCCGGTCTGACATATACATCCCACCCGGTTTCATTGGCAGCCGCCGTTGCCAATATCCAGGTGATGAAAGATGACCTTATCGTGGAGCATACTGCATCAATGGGACCTGTCCTTCACAAGATGTTGGCTGATTTGGGAGAGGCCCATCCCTCCGTGGGAGATGTGCGTTCTATCGGCTTGTTCGGCATTCTCGAAGTGGTCAAAGACCGCAAAACAAAAGAACCGATCGCGCCCTGGAATGGAAGCAGTCCTGAGATGATTGCATTACGAAAGTATTGCCTGGATCATGGATTGTATGTCTACACCCACTGGCATACCATCCTCATCATCCCACCGCTGATCATTTCTGAAGAACAGTTGAAGGAAGGATTCGCAATTCTGGATGAAGCTTTGAAGATTACAGACAGTTCAGTGAAATGGTAAGAAGCACCCTGCGATTTGAAATGACATCGCAGGGTGTATATTTTCTAAACTAATTTTATTGAAGACCTTATCACGATATTCCAGGTACTCCCGCCAGCGCGGACAGGGCTGCATAAGCCACACCGACCATGCTCCGACCGGTATGCGCTCCAAGCACTAGCGACATGGGTCCAATGGGCAGCCAGCGGCATTTAAAGTGCTCATCCACCATTTCCCGAAGCATTGCTCCTCCCTTAGGATTAAAAGCATGCAGTACCTGAGCTTGAAGTTCTGTCCCTTCCGGGTGGGATTGCAACATCAGATCGACCAATCCCTTGACCGCACCCTTGAATGTACGCGCCTGTCCCTTTTGAACGTAGGTGCCATTTACTTTTTCGACGCCAATCATGGGCTTGAGGCTGAGAATTGAGGCGATCAATCCTTTCATATGGCTAATACGACCGCCATGGATAAGATATTTCAACTCTTCAAGTGTATAGATACTTTTGCTGGCGTCGCTGATCTTTTGCATCATAGGGAGGATTTTGTCCAACGACCAATCTGCTTTCAGCGCATGAGCGGCAGCTTTGACCTGCCAGCCTGCAGCTGCCGAAAGAGTCTTCGTGTTCACTAAAGTGATTTTGGCTTCCGGCACCAACTCAGCGCCAGCCTGTGCTGAGTTGAATGTGCCGCTTAACCCGGCGGTCATATGGATGGATAAAATCTCAGGGTCTTTTTTTGCCAGCGCGCGGTAGGTTTCTGCGAAATCACCTGCTGAAGGCTGGGATGTCGTAGGCAGGTTGCCCGATGCCTCGAGTAATGGATAAAAAGCCTCAGCCGTGATATCGAGTTCTTCCCGATAGGATTTGCCATCCAACGTGACAACCAGAGGCACTACATGGATATTCAATTCTGCACGTTCTTCCTTGGTCAGGGTGACATCTGTACCGCTATCAGTGACGATTTGCATTTTTGCCTCATTCTAAATCAAGGATGATTTATCTAGACAATTATTATTTTATCATGAGTGTCACTTTAACAACAATTCGGCATCTGATAAAATATATAATGAAATATAATGACCAACAATCGAGGTATTCATGTTCAACTTGAACAGCACGACATCAAATTTAAACACTAATTTCAAACAAGTTAAAGTATTGGTGCTTGGTTCAGGACCTGCTGGATTAGCCGCGGCATTATATGCAGCACGTGCTGAATTGGCGCCCGTAGTCCTGACCGGTATGGAACTGGGCGGGCAGGCGGCTTTAACCCATACGATAGAGAATTACCCCGGTTTTCCGGAAGGAGTCGGAGGACAGGAGTTGGGTGAACTCTTCCAGAAACAGGCCGAACGATTCGGTGCAACCGTTGAGTTCGATACAGCGCAATCTGTGGACCTCTCACAACGTCCTTTCAAAGTGACGACCGACAATGGTATATATCATGCTGATTCGCTGATCGTTGCAACCGGCGCACGTCCCAACCACCTAGAAATTCCTGGCGAGACTGAATTGACCGGCAAAGGTGTTTCCTATTGCGCCACCTGTGATGGATGGTTCTTCAAAAATAAAAAAGTGATTGTTGTTGGCGGTGGAGATTCCGCGCTTGAGGAAGGCTTGTTCTTGACGCGTTTTGCATCATCGGTGACCATCGTTCATCGCCGTGATTCACTTCGCGCAGGGAAGGTTCTACAGAACCGGGCATTCAATGATCCCAAGGTCAGCTTTGTATGGAACAGCACCCTGACCGATATCAAAGGGGAAGGAAAAGTGACCTCGGTCGGATTGAAAAATATCGTGACGGGTGAAACCTCCAACCTTGTCACGGATGGTGTTTTCATATTCATTGGGCATACGCCCAATACACAGATGTTCAATGGGCAATTGGACATGGACGAGAATGGTTACATCCGCTCGAATGCCTGGATGGAGACCAACGCCCCTGGTGTTTTCGTGGCAGGGGAGGTAACCGACTCGCATTTCAGGCAGGTGGTGACCTCTGCGGGTATGGGTGCGTCCGCCGCTATACAGGCTACCCACTATCTTGAAAAAGTGTCCGAGCATGCTTAAATCTCGAATTAAGTAAAATATTCATGCCGAAATATTTGGCTTTCATCGAGCTGACGATGACATTAGTCATCACTAAGGCATGATAAAGAGCAAGGACTCTCGGTTTTTCGAACCGTAGGGTCTTTTTATTGATAAAATAGCACATGGTTCATGGATTTGTGATAAGCATGGAGTTTTACTTCATTTATTTATTCTTCATACCCAAGGAGGAGCAATGGCAAAAGTATCAATTATTGGTGCAGGCATGACCGGGGCGACCACCGCCCATTGGCTTGCCGAACGGGAGATCGCTGATCTGGTTCTGGTGGATGTTCTCGAAGGTATGCCTCAAGGCAAGGGATTGGATATGCTCGAGGCGATGCCGATCATAGGCAAGGATGTCAAAATCGTTGGCTCCAACAGTTATGAAGATACTCGTGACTCCGATATTATCGTTATTACTGCAGGCTTGCCGCGCAAGCCTGGTATGAGTCGTGATGACCTGTTGACCGCCAATGCTAATATCGTAGGTCCAGCGACCACTGAGACATTGAAGTATTCTCCCAATGCTATTTACATCATTCTGACCAACCCGCTCGATACGATGGCTTACCTGGCAATGAAGATCGGCAAGTTGCCGCCACATCGTGTGGTCGGACAGGCAGGTGTGCTCGATTCCGCCCGGATGCGGGCTTTCGTCTCTTTGGAGACCGGTGTCAGCGTCGAGAATATCCATTGCTATGTGATGGGCGGACACGGGGACGAGATGGTCCCGTTAACCCACCACTCCAACATCGCCGGTATTCCACTGCGTGATTACCTACCAGCTGATAAACTTGAAGCCATCGTCAACCGCACCCGTAAAGGAGGGGGAGAGATTGTCAACCTATTAAAGACCGGTTCGGCATTCTACGCACCCTCCGCCGCAGTGGCACAAATGGCGGAAGCCATCCTAAAGGATAAGCATTTGATCGTCCCGGCTGCAGCCTTTATGCAGGGAGAATACGGATTGAAGGATATGTTCTTTGGCGTACCGGTGATGCTGGGACGCAAGGGAATTGAAAAGGTCATCGAATACGACCTCGAACCTGGCGAGAAAAACGAGCTGGATAAATCCGCGGCTGCGGTGAAGGACACCATTAAGGCCCTTGAAGGATTGGTTAAATTCTAATAATCTGATTGACTCATTGATAGTCTGGCAGGCGAACCTGATGGTTGCAGGCTGGTGATATCTCAAAAATCGCAATGGAGGCAGTAAGATGATTTTGCACGAGAACATTTCCAAGCAGCTCCCCGAGCAGCGTGAACGGGTTAAAACCCTGGTCAAGGAACATTCGGAAGTGGTGATCGACCACGTCAATGTAGGCCAGGTGTACGGTGGAATGCGTGACATCAAATCCATGGTGTCGGACATTTCCTATGTGGACCCTGCGGAAGGCATTCGTTTCCGCGGGCTTTCCATCCCCGAAGTACTCAAGAAACTTCCCAAGCCGCGCGGCGCCAAGATGCCCTATGTGGGCGGACTGTATTTCCTGCTTATAACTGGTGAGCTCCCTACCAAGGAACAGGCTGAGGAGATCGAACATGAATGGGCTGAACGGGCGATAGTTCCCGATTACGTGTACAAGTTGTTGCGCACGATGCCCAAGGATACGCATCCGATGACGCTTTTCTCTCAGGCGGTTCTTGCGCTGCAAGTTGATTCTGCTTTTGCAAAAAAATATCATGAGGGCATGAAGAAAGATTCCTATTGGGAACCGGCTCTTGAGGATAGCCTGGACTTGACCGCCAAACTCCCGATCGTTGCAGCATTCATTTACCGCATGAAATATTTTGGCGAGACCAAGAAACCGAAATGGAATAAAAAGAAGGATTACGGCGCCAACTTTGCCCGGTTGCTAGGCGTGGCGGATCAAAAAGGTTACGCGGATCTGGCGAGACTTTATTTCATTCTGCATAGCGACCACGAATCAGGAAATGTCTCAGCGCACACCATGCACCTAGTCGGGTCGGCGCTTTCAGACCCGTTTTATTCCTTCTCAGCGGCGCTGAATGGTTTAGCCGGCCCACTGCACGGGCTGGCGAACCAGGAATGTCTGGGTTGGTTGATCGAGGTCCGGGAAAGGTTTGGAAAAGTTCCCAGCCGGGACGAGTTGTATAAGTTTGCCTGGGACACGCTGAATGGCGGCAAGGTGATTCCAGGTTATGGGCATGCCGTGCTGCGTGTGCCGGATCCCCGTTTTACAGCGCAGATGCAATTTGCGAAAGCCCGCTTTCCGCAGGATGAACTGGTCCGCTTAGCTGACCTAGTCTTTGATGTGGTTCCGCAGGTTTTGAAGGAGCAGGGCAAGGCGAAGAATCCTGCCCCGAACGTGGACGCGATCAGCGGAACGCTCCAGTATTATTACGGCGTACGCGAATTCGATTTTTACACCGTGCTGTTCGGCGTTGGCCGTGCGTTGGGCGTGACCAGCAATTACGTCTGGGCGCGTGCCCTCGGCCAGCCGATCGAACGCCCCAAGTCGCTGACCACGAAGATGCTGGAAGACGCGGTCAAGAAACCTTAACCTTTGTTGATTTACAACAATAGAGCTGACTGGATTTCCAGTCAGCTCTATTGTTTCTTGAAATCTCAATTTATTCTTTTACAGATCTTGTAGCGATGTAGGTAGGATGGTATTTACTTAAGGGCATGTTTGCCATCGAATCTTCGTAAAATCCGATGATACGAAAACCTGCCTCACACTGGCCACCGATCTGGTCGGTCAGCGTATGGCTGAATTCGAGAGGAGTCCCGTTTTTCTTGAATTCCTCCAGCTTTTCAGGCGACAGACTTGCCGCATCTGAATAGGGTAGGGAGTACATTACGTTTAATTCTCCCTTTTCTTCCATATTGGTGATATCAAAGATGTAATAAGTTGGATTCATAAATCCTGCCACCATGTTCCCGCCATAACGAAGAACGCGGTAGGCTTCACGCCATACTGGCAGGACTTCAGGACAGAACACGTTGGAGACGGGATGAAAAATATAATCGAACGACTCTTCCGAAAAAACGGACAAGTCGCGCATATCTCCTTCGACAGTTTTAAGTTTCAACCCGTCTCGATGCGCGACGAATTGGTCACGGTCGAGCTGTTTGGGCGAGTTGTCCAGCACTGTGACATTTGCGCCGGCTGCAGCAAAAATGGGTCCCTGCTGCCCGCCACCGCAAGCCAGGCACAGCATGTCCAGGCCTTTCAAGGGAGGAATCCATTGATCAGGGACTGATTTTTGCTCTGTAAGAAGCACGGAAAATTCTCCGCGTCGGGCTGCAGCAATGACTTCAGGTCTAACAGGTTTCGTCCAGGGATTCTCACCGATTTCTACCTGTTTATCCCACGCGTCTCGATTGAATGAACGGATATCCATATTACCTCCATAACTTATTCTTATTCGGAGATTATACAATATAGCAAAACATCCCTGATCAAATCAGGGATGTTGAAATGAACATTATTCTTTAGTGAGGTTTTAGGGACTGGGCGTTCCTGGAACTGCAACGCTCATCCATGAGAACACTCGCTCGAGAGATTTAGAGCCCGCCGGTAACCAGGTAGGTTTCCCTTGGTCATCCGTTGGTCCCTGTCTGACAGGGAGTACATACCAGCGCATGACATGCGGGACGCTGTCGTTTGGTCGGAAGGTTGAGGGGACGATATATTTGGTGTCCTTGGCGTAATCCACAAGCTTTCTACCCTGGCCGTCAGTGACATCTTCAACCACGACCTGATAAGCCTCATTATCGCGCAGGGTCCCAACCGATGCCCATTGTAATGTGATGGTATCATCCGCGAGGGTGAATGACTTGCCGTCCGAGGGGAGCAGCAGGTTCGGCGCTGGGTAGGGCGGAGGAATGGTTGGTGTGGGGGTTGGTCCGGGAGTCGCCGCCCGTTTGCATAATGGGATCAGTAGTGGCATTCCAATATACACAGTATCTGTCGTCAATCCATTAAATTCCTTGATAGCTTCTTGTGAGACCTGATAGGTTCCGGCGATAATGGATAAGGTATCCCCGGACTGGACGAGATATTCGACCTTGCTACAGGCTTCCCGTGTTGCGGCTTCCGGTTCAAGTGTGG